>JAESFN010000110.1_pt1 | contig 152203 bp, 145 predicted proteins | sample 9269411 | NCBI WGS metagenome assembly JAESFN01 (sample SAMN14505399, study PRJNA617100) | algae metagenome | isolation source: Iphinoe sp. HA4291-MV1 and co-occurring heterotrophs from trail next to... | place: USA: Maunawili Falls, Hawaii | collected 2009-07-25
GCGCGGGGGGGGGGGGGGGGCCCCCGCCCGGGGGGGGGGGGGCCCCCCCCCGAACCCGAGACTCTGGCCGCCCCCTCCACCAGCTTCGCTGGTCCCCCTCCCCCGCCCCGCGGGGGAGGATTACCGAGAGTCTGGCGCCGCCTGCCCCTCACCCGATCAGGTGATGCCCACCGCCCGATTGCACACTATTGCCCGATCAACTACCGTGATTTCCGCCACCTGAACGCCCGAGCGACTGCATCTTCGCTGAATTACTGCCGTCGATCATATTAGAGGCAACGGCCGTTGGGCCGGTCTGGTGGAGGCAACGGTGCGCGGCATCGTGCGGCTCGTCTTATCTGCAGCAACGGCACTGAGCCTGGCGATCGCGCCGGCCGCTGCCGCCAATATCTCGTACACCCCCGAACTGCGAACCATCATCATCGATGGCAGCATCGAGGCCGGCGACTTCGAGCGCATTCGCGCCGCCTTTGAGGACGCGGCCGGTGCGGTGGACGGACTCTATCTGCATAGCCCGGGCGGCGACTTCATGACTGCCATCGATGCCGGCGCCTGGGTCCGCGAACACAAGCTCGCCACCTATGCCTCGGGGAGCCTCTGCTATTCGGCCTGCGCTTTCCTGTGGCTGGGCGGAGAAACCCGCTACGCCAATGGCGTGGTGTCGCTGCACATGCCGTTCTACCGCACCTCGATGGTCACCATCGCTATTCCCGACGAAGGTGTGGCCGCCGCTGCCTGGTACCTCGCCAGCCTCGGCTACGACCGCTCGCTGATGGACGCCATGCTGGTGGTGAGCTCGACCGAATCCAACGAGATGTTCCCGGTCACCGGCCCCAACACCGCCCTGTTCCACATCCGCTACCGCCCGCTGCCCGACGAGGGCCGCTACAAGGAAGCGATGACCGCGGCACGGACGCGCAAATCCGCCGAGCGGCTGGGAAGCCCGCAATAGCCGGCATCCTGCCCGCTACTTGCTGCAGTTCTGCGAGTTGCCGGGGTTGTGGTCGCTGTTGCCGGCGCAGTCGCCACCACCGCCTCCCGAGCTGGGCGGTGGGCTCGGGGTGCTGGGGGTGCTCGGGGTGCTGGGGGTGCTGGGGGTACTCGGCGTGCTGGGCGCGCTCGGCGTAGTCGGCGTGCCCCCCGAGGTTGGTGCTGCGCCATCCGCGGCAACCTGCTCTACCGATTTGCCGGCCGGTGCCTGCTGCTCGAGCGTCCTGAAGAAGCCAGGGCTGAACGGCAACGGCGAGAGGAGGCAACTCGCCGCCTGTTTCATGCGGAAAGCGCCTGCCAGCCGCTGCTGCGTTGCGCCGTAGACAAACAGGCCGCGCAGCTGTTTACGCGACGCGCGATCGAGCGCCGTGCTGAGCCCCAGCGAGGTCGATGCGTTTCGGGTCAGCTCGCCGATTTCGCAGGTGTCGGAAATTTCCGAGCATTGGCCGCTCCTGGTGCAGAGCTCGGTGCTGCCCGAATACATCAGGACCCGCGTCGATTTCGGCCCATCGACGACGAGGTCGAATTCCGTGCCCCGGATACCAATGGTGCCGCTTGGCGTCTTGATGGCGTAGCGGTCCTTGGCGGCATTGCCGGTGGCGAAGCGGAAGGTGCCGGCCAGCGCCCCGATCACCATCTTGCCGGCCGAGCCGTCGGCCCGCAGCAGGTAATCCTCGATCTTGAGGCTGGAGCCCGGCCCGACCACCAGCCTGGTGCCATCCGCGAACAGCAGCTGCGCCGAACCGCCCGAGCTGGTGCGGATCAGGTCGCCGAGAAACACGTCCTCGCCCACCACCAGGGTGCGGAGCCCGGCGGTGGAATTGATCTCCGCCTCGGGGTCGACGCCCACTGCCGAACCGGCCGGCGCGGCAGCCGCCGCACCGCTGAAGACAAACAACAGCACCGACAGAGTCTTGACCAGCCAGTTCATCGATGTCCCCAGGGTTCGCCCCGGCCGCGAAAGTGCGGCAGCAATAGCAGCCAGCTAATCACTTCCCGGCCGGAGTGAAAACAGCTGAAATCGCATACGCACCCTAAGTAGTCACTGCGACTTCGACTGTTCCGGCTCAGAACTCTTCGTGCGTGCGCGGATCGCCGTCGAACAGCCGACCGTCGGCGCGGGTGAGCGCATTGATCGCTGCCAGGTCGGCCTCATCCAGCACAAAGCCCCCGAGATCGAGGTTCTCGCGGCGGCGCGACGGGGTGGCGGATTTGGGGATCGGCAATACGCCCAGTTGCAGGTGCCAGCGCAGCACGACCTGGGCCGGGGTGCGATTATGCTTGCTCGCCGCTGCCACCACCGCCGGCTCGGCCAGCAGCCCCGTACCCTTGCCGATGGGCGTCCACGCCTGGGTGAGGATGCCGCGCGCCTTGTCGGCGGCGCGCTGCTCGGGCTGGTTGAAGTAGGGGTGCAGCTCGACCTGGTTGACGCTCGGGGCCACGCCGGTTTTGGAGATCAGCTGGTCGAGGTGTTCGGGCAGGAAGTTCGAGACGCCAATCGAACGGACGAGGCCGCGCTCGCGCGCTTCGATCATCCCCTCCCACGCCTCGACGAACAGTTGCTGGCTCGGGTTGGGCCAGTGGATCAAATAGAGGTCGAGATAGTCGAGCCCGGAGCGGAGTACCGACTCCTCGATCGCCCAGGTGACGTTCGGCTTCTTGTGGTGCCGGCCGGGGAGCTTGGAGGTGACGCGGATCTGTTCCCGCGGCACGCCCGACATCCGCACCGCTTTGCCGACGGCGCCCTCGTTCTCGTAGTTCACCGCGGAATCGAGCAGCCGGTAGCCCTCGCGCAGCGCCTCGGCCATACCCTCGGCGCCTGGGATACCGCGCAGCGCATAGGTGCCGAGCCCGACCGCCGGAAGCGTCGTGCCATCGTTGAGCGTGTGGTCGGGCAATGTCGGCATAAGAATCTCCTCTAGAGTGAGATCAGGAAAGGTTGCAGACCTTTCCGGTCCGATCTCACGACAAAACAAAGACTTAGAGCAGGAAGGCGATTCAACGAAGCGCAATCCTGCTCTGGTATGGTGCGCCATAGGAGAGGAGCCGGCGCGGTAACGCCATCCCCAAATGGACGTGTTGTGCTTGCGAGTCAGCGCTATGGCGGCGAGACTCCGCCGATGACGCTTCGTGATTCAGTTCCCTTCGCCGGCCTCGCCGCCATTGGCTGGCTGCTTTCCGCCCCGCTCGCCCAGGCCGCGGCCGACCCGATCTGCGCGCCGACCGAGTTCGAAGGTGCTCGCTACACCGTCTGCCACGCGGCGCCCGCAGCGCTGGAACTGCATTGGCGCGATGGCGCGGACCGCCCCTATCGCAGTTTCGGTGCCTTGGCCGACGCATTAGAGGCCGAAGGCCGACCGCTGCGCTTTGCCATCAATGCCGGCATGTACGACACCGATTTCCGCCCCATCGGCCTCTATGTCGAGGACGGCAAGAAGCGGGTGAAGCTCAACACCGCCGAGCCGGCAGCCGGCAAAAAGCCGATCCCCAACTTCTACAAAAAGCCCAACGGCGTGTTCTTCATCACCGGCGACACGGCGAGCATCGTCCCCACTGAAGCTTATCTCGCCACCGCCCCCGAACCGCGGCTCGCCACCCAGTCCGGCCCGCTGCTGGTGATATCAGGCGAGCTTCACCCTGCGCTGATCCCCAACTCCACCGACCGCACCCGCCGCAGCGGCGTAGGCGTCTGCAAGGAGGGCGAAGTGATCTTCGCCATTTCCGATGCCGGGGTGAACTTCCACGAGTTCGCCCGCCTGTTCCGCGACCAGCTCGGCTGCAACGATGCGCTGTTCCTCGACGGCGGGCGTGGGGTCGGGTTGTACGATCCGGAATTGGGGCGGAACGACATGTCGTGGCACGGCGGCTATGGGCCGATGCTGGCGGTGGCGGGGGAGTAGCCGCGGCGGAGACTCAACGCAGAGCCGGTGCGAGCCGACCCCCACCCCTGTCCCCTCCCCCTCAAACAGGGGGAGGGAGACGCTAGCCTCGATATCAGTGGCAGGGTCTCCCTCCCCATTCTTAGGGGGAGGGGACAGGGGTGGGGGTCAGCCCGCACCGGCGGTGCAATAGGTCGCTCCCGTAGGAGCCCCCTGCCCCCTAAGTCGCCTTCCCCACCGCCGTCGCGGCCTGGTCCTCGGCATTTTCCGGCAGATCGTCGAAGCTCGAATAGTTCATCGTGTAGAGCTTCGAATAGAGCCCCTGCTTTTCCATCAGCTGGTCATGGTTGCCCGATTCCAGCAGCTCGCCGTTCTGTAAGACGATGATGCGGTCGGCGCCGCGGATGGTGGCGAGGCGGTGGGCGATGACGAGGCCGGTGCGGCCTTCGAGCAGCCGCTTCAGCGCCTTCTGGATCAGCATTTCGGTGTAGCTGTCGATATTGGCCGTCGCCTCGTCGAGCACGAGTATCTTGGCATCGGCCACCAGGGCGCGGGCAAAGCTGATCAGCTGCCTTTGACCGAGGGAGAGATTGCCGCCGCGCTGCTCGAGCTTGGTGTCGTAGCCATCGGCCAGCGACATGATGAAATCATGCGCTCCCACTGCCTTCGCCGCATCGATCACCTGCTCGCGGGTGGCGCTCTCCTTGTTGTAGCGGATGTTCTCGATCACCGAGCCGGTGAACAGGAACGGCTCCTGCAGCACCATGGCCACCTGCTCGCCGAGTGAATCCTGGGTGACGTCGCGCACATCGTGTCCGCCCACCGTCACCGAGCCGTCCCACACGTCGTAGAAGCGGTGCACCAGCGACATGCAGCTCGATTTGCCCGAGCCGGTCGGCCCGACAATGGCGACCGTCTCGCCCGGGTTGACCCGGAAGCTGACGTTCTTCAGCACCGGCAGCCCCTTGCGGTAGCCGAAGGTGACATCCTTGAACTCAACCGAGCCATCCATCCCCGCGGTCAGCGGGAAGGCATCGGGCTTGTCCTCGATGTTGACGGGGACATCGAGCACTTCGACGATGCGGGTGCCCGACGACATGGCGCGCTGGAACACCGAATACTGCATGGTGAGCGAGCGGATCGGATCGAAGAAGCGCTGGATGTAGAACAGGAACGCCACCATGACGCCGACATCGAGCTCGCGCCCCAGCACCATCTGACCGCCGATCACGATGACGGTCGCCATGGAAATGCCGGTGAGGGTATCGACGATCGGCACCATCACCTGGGCGAACTTGGCGGCGCGGAGGTGCGCCCGAAGGTTGGCGCGGGCCTTTTCCTCGTAGAGATCGAAATTCACCTGCTGCCGGTCGAGGCTCTGCACCGTGCGCACGCCGTTGATGCCTTCGGCAAGCGCGCCATTGGCCGACGAGTTGGTGTGGTGCGCCGCCATGAAGCTCACCTTGGCCGGCGGCAACCAGAACAACCGGACGATGAACAGGATCGGCATGGTCGCCATGGTGATCAGTCCGAGCATCGGATCGAGCCACAGCAGCACCCCGACAATGCCGAACAGCAGGACGATATCGCCAACTGAAAGCACTGAGGTTTCAAGGAACTCCTGCATGGAGTTCACATCGCCCATCAGGCGCGACATCAGCCGGCCGACCTCGGTCTTGTCCATCCAGCTGAGCGACACGCGCTGCAGGTGGGCGAACATGGCGCGGCGCATGTCGAACAGCACGTTCTCGGCCGCCTTGCCGACCACCGTCTCCTGGATCCACGACGAGGCGAAGTTGATCAGGATCAGCCCGGCAAACGCCACGATGCACCAGAGCAGGATCGAGCGCCCGCCACCACCGGCCGCCATGCCGTTGTCGATGGCGAAGCGGATCACCAGCGGGAAAGCCAGCTGCGTCAGGGTGAACACCAGCACCGCCGCCACCGACAGGTAGATCTGGCGGCGATACGGCTTCACGAAGGCCCAGATGCGGCGGACGATCTTGGGATCGTAGGCCTTGCCGAACACCTCTTCCTCGCGGTCGAGGCTGGAGCCGACCACGGCGCGGGGCGGGCGGCGGTTGCGGTCTTCGCTGTCGTCTTCGGTGTTGAGGGTTGCCTCGGTCATTCCGCAGCCTCCAGCTGGTCGTCGCCAGGCTTCACCTGGAGGTCATAAAGCGCGCGGTAGCGGCCGCCGAGCGCCAAGAGTTCCGCGTGCGTGCCGCGCTCGACGATCTTGCCTTCGTCGATGAACAGGATCTGGTCGGCATGCATCAGCGAACTCAGCCGATGCGAGATGATCAGCGTGACGCGATCTTTGGCAAAGCGCTTCATCGCCGTGCGGATGCGCTGTTCGGTGCCGGCATCGACCGCCGCGGTCGAGTCGTCAAACACCATCACTGAGGGACGCAGCATCAAGGAGCGCGCGATATTGAGGCGCTGGCGCTGGCCACCGGACAGGGAGACGCCGCGCTCGCCCACGATGGTCTCGTAACCGGTCGGCAGCCCGATAATGTAGTTGTGGAGCTGCGCATATTCCGAAGCGCTGGCGATGCGCTGGCCTTTCGCCCACGGGTCGCCATAGGCGATGTTGTTCTCGATATTGGTGGTGAACAGGAAGCTGTCCTGCTGCACCACGGCGACTGCCTGGCGCAGGCTTGCCAGCGTCACCGCCCGCACATCCTGTCCATCGATGGTCACCCGGCCGCCGGTCACGTCATAGAAGCGCGGGATCAGATGGGCGATGGTCGATTTGCCCGAGCCGGGCTTGCCGACGATGCCGATGGTTTCGCCCTTTTTGCCCTCGAACGAAATGCCCGAGAGCACCGGACGGAACGGCGCCGACGGATAGGCGAAATCGACATTCTCGAACTTCACCGTACCTTCGCTCAGCTTCAGCGGCTTGGCGCCCGGCTCGTCCTTGATCTCGACTTCGAGGTCGAGGAAGGCGAACAGCCGGTTGCCGCAGGTCGAGGCGCGGGCCACCGAGTTGACGAGCAGGCCGAGCTGGCGCACCGGCATCTGCAGGATCGTCATGAAGGTAAGGAAGGCCGCGAGCGTACCGACCGTCATCTCGCCGGCGATGACGCGCTCGCCGCCGTACCACAGCACCAGCGCCATCGAGATAAAGAAGCTGATGTTCATGATCGAGGTCGAATTGACCCGGATGTCGACGCGCTTGTGCGTCAACTCGAGCGCCGCGTCCGAGGCGTCGTTGTACTTCTTCATCTCGTGCCGCGCGCCGGCAAAGGCCCGGACGACACGGATACCGCCGAGGTTTTCTTCCATGACGCGGCTCAGATCCTGCAGCCGCTCCTGCAGCACCAGCCAGGTGGCGCGCAGTTTCAGCTGGGTGAGCGAGGAGTTGACGGCGACGAACGGCGAAAAGCTCAGCGCCAGGAGACCAAGGATCCAGTCGGTCGAGATCAGCATATAGGCGCCGACCCCGATCAGCGTGCCGAGCAGCACGATGCGGAGGAGGCCGGTGGCAAAGAACATGCGCACGCCCTCGAGATCGAGCATGCCCACGGTGATCAGGTCACCGGTATGCACCTTGTCGTGGTAGGAAAAGCTCAGCCGCTGGATCTTCTCGTACACCGCAAGGCGCAGCTCATAGGCCGTGTGATGGCCGACGGCTTCGCCGAAATAGTTCATCGACATCGTGAACAGGCCGCGCAGGATCGACACCACCAGGAGGATGATGGCGATGGTCCACAGCGCTTCGGCGGCGCCCGCTCCACCATCCAGCACACCCTCGGCCCGATCGACGGCCTGCCCGAGCAGCACCGGGGTCCAGAGCTGCAGCGCCGAGGAAATGAAGCAGGAGAGGATAGTGATGATCACCATCCAGGGGTGACGCCAGGTCAGCACCATGATGCGCCAAAGGGTGGTCAACCCCTTGCCTTGCTGCGCAGCGATGACGTGTGACATTGCATCGCCGGGCGAATAGGCGCTGCGCGGAGCATTCGAGCTCAATTTGAGGGTCCAGACATAAAGCTTTAAGGGCCTGCCCTCGCCGAAATATTGGCGGACAGACTCGGCCCGGTAGAACCAGAGGAAGAATTATGTCTTCGCGCTGATTTGCGTTCTGTTCAAGGCAGATATGCCGGCGCGGCAGGGTACTTTCGTATCAACGCCGCAAGGCTCGGCCATGATGTTGCACGAATGCAACCTCAACCTGACGATGGCGTTGAGGGCGATATGACCCGCGAGCACAAGATGAGAGCCCCGGATACTGGCGGCCGAGGCCTGCCGCCGCCCCAGCACACCCGCTTCGACGGGGAGGACGATGCCTTCCGCGAGGCAGTGCGCAAGACTGCCTATTTCCTCTGGGAACAGGACGGCCGCCCGCACGGCCGGCACGACGAATACTACCTGCGCGCCCTCACCCAGCACCGGCGCGCGCGCGAATATGACCAGTGGCTCGAGGATGGTCCGGACGGGGAGTGAGAGCGACGCGCAGTATACGGCGTTGCAACCCAGGCTGATGGACCGGCGCGGGAAACGCCCCCACCACCCCTGTCCCCTCCCCGCAAGGGAGAGGGAGACGATGGAACCGAAGCCGGCAGTCGGGTCTCCCTCCCCTTGATGGGGAGGGCAGCGAAGCTTGTCCGCGCAGCGGGCTTAGCGGAGCTGGGTGGGGTGGGGCGGTGCGCGCTGTCGGATTCAAATCGCAGCAGCAGAGCGTGTGGCTTCCCCCACCCAGCTCCGCTACGGCTTTGCCTAGCTGCGCTACCCTCCCCACAAGGGGGAGGGAGACGATAGAACCGAAGCCCGCAGTCGGGTCTCCCGCTTGCGGTGCAGGGCTATCGCATATGAACAGCCACCGGGCTCTCCATGCTCCTCCACCGCGCAGTGGGGGAGGACCACCGAGAGACCGGTGCGTAAACCCATATGCGATAGCCCTGCCCTTGTGAGACGTGCCCCCCACACCGCCCCTCGCCACCAGCCCATCCGCGCGCTAATGCTCCGCGTCATGTCTCGCCCTTCTCACTCGCCCGCCCTGGAAGTCATCGTCGGCATTGACGGCGGTGGCAGCAAGACGCTGGTCGCCAGCGCCGACCGTAGCGGACGGGTGCTGCGGCTGGAGCGGGGGCGCGGCACCAGTCCGCTCGAGAGCCCTGCCTGGCGCGAGGCCCTGGCCGAGCAGGCTTGGCCGTTTTCCGGTGCGCCCGGCCTAGCCGGCGTTGCGGCCGCCCTGCCGGCCTTCGGCGAGGTCGAAACCGCTTCGGCGGCACAGCAACAGGCGATCGGCGCGCTGTTCGCCGCGCCCCGGCGCCTGCTCAACGATGTCGATGCGGCCCATCTGGGCGCCTTTGCCGGCGGGCCGGGCATCCTGATCCTTGCCGGCACCGGCTCGATGGCCTGGGCGCGGGACCTGGGCGGCGCCTCGTACCGCACCGGCGGCTGGGGCGAGGTGATCGGCGACGAAGGCAGCGGCTACTGGATCGGCAACCGCGTGCTCGGCGCCGTCGGCAAGGCCATTGACGGGCGTGCCGAAGCGACCGGGCTGGTCGCGGGCGTATTCGCAGCACTTGGCCTCGCGTCCGGCGACCGGATGGACCAACTGCTCGGCTGGGCCTCCCGCCTCGACGAGCCGCGCAAACAGATTGCGGCGCTGGCCCCGATCGCCCTGGCGCTTGCCGAAACCGGCGACCCAGCCGCGAACGCCATCGTCGATGCGGCAGCCGCCGAACTAGCCCTCCACATCCGGACGCTCGAACGGCAGCTCGGCGCTCCGGCGCTGGCATGGAGCTTTGCCGGCGGGCTGTTCGCCAGCCCGGCGCTGCGGCGTGCCGTCACCGCTCAGGTCGGCCGGCCACCTGCCCTGCCCCGCCTGCCACCGGTCGGCGGCGCCCTGCTGGCGGCTGCCCAACACCTCGGCTGGCAAACCGACGACGCCTGGCTCGAAACCCTCGCCAGCTCGCTCGAGGCGCTGGCCGCTGAGAAAGGCCCGCCGCCCTCAGACCAATAGCCGTATTCGCCGTGTGCCGGAGCCCATTGCGCACGGCCTCGCTTCCAGCTTAGCTGTGCCGGGTCTCGGACGCCGTGGGCATGGTGCAAAACCAGTACCACATCGCTCAGTTGAACATCTCTCGGCTCCTCGCTCCGCTTGAGGCGCCCGAGATGAAGGAGTTCGTGGATTTTCTGGAGCCGGTGAACAAGTTTGCCGAGGAAAGTCCGGGCTTCGTGTGGCGCATGAAGGGTGAGAACGGCGAGGCTTCGTCGCTGCTCGCTTCGCCCTTCGAGGACCCGATGATCGTCACCAATCTGACGGTCTGGGCCGATATCCCGTCGCTGCAGGCCTTCGTCTACAAGTCGGTGCACCGCTACTTCCTGCAGAACCGGCGCCAGTGGTTCTCCCGCGTCGATGGCAGCCAGCTCGTCATGTGGTGGGTCCCGGTGGGGACAATCCCGACGCTCGATGAAGCAAAGCGGAAGCTGGAACAGTTGGAGACCAGCGGCTCGCGGCCGGACGCCTTCACCCTGCACCAGGCCTTTGACGCACAGGGCGCCCCGATGGCGGTACCGCGGCTGTTTCGTCACGATGCCACCTAGGCCGCCTGAGCCACAGTCCACGGTTCGTGTTCGGGCCCAGCTGAACGGGCCCTGTTGCAACTGCTGCTCAGCCAACCGCGCGCCTCAGAGCGGCATCGCCAGCGAATTGGCCAGCCGCACCAGATCCACCTGGCGGTTGGTGCCGGTCTTGGCGAACACCCGCAGCAAATGCGTCTTCACCGTCCCCGGCCCGATACCCAGATCGGCGGAGATCTGCTTTTGCGTGCGGCCGGCGGCCAATAGCGCGAAGACCCGCGCTTCTGTCGCGGTGAGCTCGAACAGCGCCGCCAGCGCCTCGGCCGCCGGGAGCTGGCCATCCGACATCCGCGCCACGAACACCGCCGCGGCCGCTCTCGGGCTGAGCCCGTCGCGCAGCCCGCCCCGCGCCAGCGGCAGCACGTGGATCAGCGCCGCCGGACCCTTGCTGCGCACCGGGATGCCGAGCCCGTGCCGGCTGGGTCTGGCCGCATCGCCGGCTTGTACGGCAGCGAGCAAGGCACTGTCGGTCAGCCCGTTCCCCGAGGTCAGCGCCCCATCGAGCAGGCGGACGCCATCGGGCGCGGCCAGCAGCGCTTCGGCCGCACGATTGGCGCTCAGCACCACGAGGTCCGGGTCGACCAGCACGACCGGCGTCGCCAGCGCATCCAGCGTCTCGCCGAGAGCATGGAGTTCGAGCGCCTTGAGGTCGAACAGCTTGCCGATGGTCAGGGCGCGCTGGAAGTGCGGCGACAGCAGGCGCAGCGCGTCGAGCTCGCGGCGACCGACCGGTCCCGCTGCCTGGCCGCGGCCCATGGCGATGTTGCCGATGGTGCTCGGCGTGCGCACCAGCGGCAGCGCCACCAGGTCGATCAGCCCCTGCGGCCGGCCCCACTCGCGATAATAGGCCGACTGCTCGATCGCCAGCCGGCCGGCAATGCTCGACATCACCTGCGGCTCGCCCAGCGGATAGCGTTGCAGCGCCTCGAAACTGCCCCATAGCGCCAGCGCTTCGGCATCGTAGTCATGCTGGGTGCGGCGCCACGGATCGTCGATCCCCACCGAGACGTCGAGCAGCGTATGGGCCGCGACGAAATCGACCCAGCTCAGCCCGGCATTCTGGAAATTGAGGGCCTGGCTCAGCGCCGACAGCGTCGCCGACCAGCGCGAGGCATCCACCGTGCAGTCGTAGATGAGACCGATCAGGTCCGACAGCGCTTCCCGGTCCAGCACATCGACCATCGTCCCGCCCCCCTTGGGCCGACACGGCCTTAAGCCTAGCAAAGTCCCGAACCGTTAGGGAGTCCTCGGGTCTACCGTTCGGTAGACGACGGCCTGCCGGCAGCGCGCTAAGCTGCCCGTGCCGTTGTGAAAAAAGCAGGCGATCGCCATGCCAATTGCGTCCTGGGCCGAGTCCGCCACCACGCTGGTCGATGTCGCAATGGGGCGGAAGCCCGCCGACATGGTGGTGCGCAATGGCCGCTGGGTGAACGTCCACTCGGGCGAGATCATCGCCGCGATGGACGTCGCCATCGTCGCCGGACGTTTCGCCGCCATCGCCCCGGATCTCGGTTACGCCATCGGCCCCGCCACCGAGGTCATCGATGCAGCCGGCCGCTACCTCGTGCCGGGCCTCTGCGACGGACACATGCATGTCGAAAGCGGCATGCTGACGGTCACCGAGTTCTGCCGCGCGGTGATCCCGCATGGCACCACCACGATGTTCATCGATCCGCATGAGATCGCCAATGTGCTCGGGCTTCCCGGCGTCCGCCTGATGCATGACGAGGCGGCCGCCATGCCCACCAATGTCTTCGTGCAGATGCCCAGCTGTGTGCCCGCCGCGCCCGGGCTCGAAAACACCGGCGCCAGCCTCGACGAGCACGATGTCGCCGAAGCGCTGACCTGGCCCAACATCATCGGGCTGGGCGAGATGATGAACTTTCCCGGCGTCGCCGCAAACGACCCCAAGATGATGGCCGAAATCGCCGCCACCCAGCGCTCGGGCAAGAATGTCGGCGGCCACTATGCCGCGCTCGATCTCGGCCGGCCCTTCCTCGGCTATCTTGCCGCCGGCCCTGCCGACGACCACGAAGGCACGCGGCTCGAGGATGGCATCGCCCGCGTCCGTCAGGGCATGCGGGCCATGCTGCGCTTCGGCTCGGCCTGGTACGATGTCGCCCCGCAGATCAAGGCCATCACCGAACAGCACCTCGACTCGCGCAACTTCATCCTGTGTACCGACGATCGTTTCGCCTCGACCCTCGTCACCGACGGGCACATCGATCACGTGGTGCGCTACGCCATCATGCATGGCGTCCCGCCGGTCACCGCCATCCAGATGGCCAGCCTCAACACCGCAACGCATTTCGGCCTCGAGCGCGAGCTCGGCTCGATCACTCCCGGCCGCCGCGCCGACCTGATCATCACCTCCGACCTCGTGACCCTGCCGATGGAAATGGTCATCGCGCATGGCGCAGTGCTGGCCGAGCACGGCAAGCTCACCCGCGAGCTGCCACGCTACGACTATCCCGATTTCGCGCGCGGCACGGTGAAGGTCGGCCGGCCTATCGTCGCCGCGGATTTCGCCATCAGTGCCCCCGAGGGGCGCAACGCGGTGACGGCTCGGGTCATCGGCATCATCGAGAACAAGACCAATACCCGCGCCCTCGAGCGCACTCTCGTGGTGGAGGATGGGCTGGTGCCTGCCGATCCTGCCCAGGATGTGGCGCAGGTTGCGGTGGTCGAGCGGCATCGCGGCAGCGGCCGGGTGGTCAATGCCTTCGTCTCGGGCTTCGGCTATACCGCACCCTGCGCCGTCGCAGCCACGGTGGCCCATGACAGCCACCACATGATCGTCATCGGCACCAACCGCGAGGACATGGCGCTCGCCGCCAACCGGCTGCAGCAGGTGGGCGGCGGCTTCATCGTGGTCAGCCGGGGCGAGGAACTGGCGCTGGTCGAGCTGCCGATCGCCGGCATGATGTCGGACGAGCCGGTCGAGATCGTTGCCGCCAAGTCGCAGCGGGCGCTCGCCGCCATGGCGCAATGCGGCTGCACCGTCCACAACGCCATGATCCAGCACATGTTCGTGGCGCTGCCGACGATCCCGGAACTGCGGCTCACCGATATGGGGCTCGTCGACGTGACGAAATACGCCTTCACCGAACTCTTCGTCGAGTAGTCAGGCGCCGCACCCGGCGTCAGGGAGGAAGCAGATGTTGAAGATCGCAATGCTGGTGATGACCGCCACGCTGTGGACCACGACGGCGATGGCAGCCTGTGGCACCGGCGACTGCGCCGTGGCCGCCTTCGGCCAGGGCGGGATCGCCTCGGACGGCAAGGCCCAGGGCGCCCATATCGAGCGGCCCTCGACGCTCTACCCCGGCGAAACCTACTTCAACACCGGCAACAACTATGCCGGCCGCATCGCAGTATCCAACGAAGGCACCATCCAGGGCACCGAACGCGACGGCCTGATGCGCGGCCATACGTCAGGGGTGTTTGGGGATGCCTCCGGGCACCTCTAGAGCGTTTCACAACTAGGTTGCACCGGCTTGATGGGTTCCTCGACCTCAGACTTCCCACCGGCGTCATCCCCGCGAAGGCGGGGACCCAGTGGGGTCTCTCAGCGTCAGTCGGATGTCGAAGCATCCCACTAGATTCCTGCATGCGCGGGAATGACGTCAGTGTGGGCTGAGACAGCATGCATCGCCGTCAATGAAACGGTGAAGCGCCCTAGCCGGCTTTCGACCACGGAGCGCAAGTTGGCAGCACGGCACTCGTGTGCCGCGCCTGATATGGCGGAACCTTACCGGCCCGCATCGGCCTGCAGCAGAAACACCCGTTCGAGCACCCGCCGGTACGGCCGCTCGCCCTCGAGCTCCATGATGTCCTTCATGTGCTCGCGCCAGCGGGTGATCGCCGGCGCCTCGGGCTGCGTCGCGTCATAGGGCGACGAGCGGATGGTGTGGGCGAACAACAGCCCCGAATCCTCGTGGAAATAGATCTCGTAGTAGACGATGCCCTGGGCCAGCAGCGCTTCACGCATCTCGGGCCACAGCGCATCGTGGCGGCGGCGATATTCATCTGCCATGCCCGGCTTCACCCGCAGCACGAAGGCGCCGGTCGCGCCTGCATTGATCTCCATCATCTCCCCCTTTGGTCGGGGGTCGGCCTCGACCCCTTGCCAAGCACCGCCCCTCATGATTTGATCAAACATCAATAATCAATGTTGCGCACCGCAACAAGTGTTACCGGAGGGGAACCCATGACCACCACACTGTCGCGCCGCGAGGCGCTGAAGCTCGGCGCGTCCGCCATTGCCGTATCCGCCATCGGCCTGCCGACCGCGGCCCTGGCGCAGCAGACCGTGCTGCGCATCGGCCATGTGCTGGCGCCCACCCATCAGTTCCAGCTCGGGCTCGAGCTCGCCGGCAAATCGGTGGAGGCGGCGACCGCCGGCCGGGTGAAGATCGAGGTCTTCCCCTCCTCGCAGCTGGGCACCGAGCGCGACATGAACGTCGCCATCCGCACCGGCGGCATCGAAGGCACGCTCGCCTCGCCCGGCGGCGCCTCGGTGCATCTGAAGGAGCTGGCGATCCTCGATGCGCCTTACCTGTTCCGCGACAACGCCCATTGGCAGGCGGTCGTCGACGGGCCGATCGGCGAGGCGTGGAAACAGAAGATCGTCGAGCAGTCGGGCGTGCGCATCGTCGGCTGGTTCCACCGCGGCACGCGCCACGTGCTGAGCCGCACCGCCGCCTACGCCAGCATCGCCGATATAGAGGGTCAGAAGGTGCGCGTCGCCGACCTGCCGCCCTACCCCCAGGTGTTCCAGGCCTTCGGCGCCATCCCCACCCCCATTGCCTTCGCCGAAATGTACCAGGCGCTGGAATCCGGCATCGTCGATGGCGCCGACGCGCCGCTCGACACCATGCTCAGCCAGAAGCTGTTCGAGGTATCGAAGTTCGTGAACCTCATCGCCTGGAGCTTTGCGGCGCCCGGCCCGATCCTCGTCTCGGATGCCGCCTGGAGCGCGCTCAGCGCCGAAGACCAGACGGCGCTCGTCGCGGCGATCAGGGAGGGATCGCAGTTCGTCACCGATGCCTTCACCAATGGCGAAGAGGACGTGAAGAAGAAGCTCATCGAAGCCGGCATGACGCTCTCCACCCCCACCGACCTGCCAGCCTGGGAAGCGGCGGCCGCCAAGGCTATCCCGGGGCTGGCCGAAAGCTGGGGCGGCGATCTCGCGCTCTACGACCAGATCCGCAGCGTACAGGGCTGAGGCAGGCTCGTGGCGCTTCGACTTCTCAGGGCTACGGAGGCCGCGCTGGGGCGGGCAGAAGAGCTGGTCGCCATGGTGCTGGTGGCGGCATTGCTGGTGGTGGTGAACCTCCAGATCTTTGCCCGCTACCTGTTCCATGCGCCGTTCATCTGGCCGGAGGAGGTGTCTCGCCTCCTCCTCGTCTGGATGACCTTCATCGGTGGCGCCGCGCTGACGCGCCGCGGCGCCGACCTCGCGGTCGATACCTTCATCGAGATGCTGCCGCGGCTGCCCAAGCGGCTCGTGCTGATGCTGCGCGATGCCGTGATGGTGGTGGTGTTCGTCATCATCTGCTTCGAGGGGTTCGAGCTGGCCAAGGCAGTCAACGGCATGCCGCTGGTCGCCACCGGCCTGCCGACCGCCCTGCTGGCCTGGCCGGTGATCATCGGCGCGGCGCTGACCAGCTTTCACTGTGCGCTGCGGCTGATCGTCGAGATTGCCGATCCGCGTGCCGAAATCCCGCACACGCCCAAGGTGCTGACGTGAGCCTGCTCTATATCGTCGTCCTCCTGATCCTGTTGTTCGCCGGCATTCCGGTGGCAACGAGCCTGCTCATCGTCGGCATCGGCGGCATCGTCATTGCCGGCGTGCCGCTCTCCATCCTCGGCCAGCGCATCGCTTTCGGCATCGACAGCTTCACCCTCATCGCCATCCCGATGTTCCTGTTGATGGGCAACCTGATGAATGCCAGCGGGGTGACGCAGCGCATCTTCGATTTCTCGGTGGCCATGGTCGGGCACTGGCGGGCCGGGTTGGCCCAGGTGAACATCATCGGCTCGCTGATCTTTTCGGGCATGTCCGGTTCGGCCCTCGCCGATGCGGCAGGGCTCGGCACGGTCGAGATCCGCGCCATGACGCTGAAGGGCTATTCGCCGGCCTTTGCGGCGGCCATCACCGCGGCATCGGCAACCATCGGACCGGTGATCCCGCCGTCGACCGTGGCGGTGCTCTATGCCTTCATCGCCGATGTATCGATCGGGCGGATGTTCCTTGCCGGGGTCATCCCCGGGCTGATGATGACCTTCGTGCTGATGGCCATCGTCCACTATCGCGGCAAGAAGCTGGACCTGCCGCAATTCCCGAGGGCGAGCTGGCCGCAGCGGCGGCTCGCCACCTGGAAGGCGCTTCCTGCCCTGGTCGTCCCGGTCGGGCTGATCGGCGGCATGCGCACCGGCATCTTCACCGCCACGGAAGTCGCGGCGGTAGGCGCGCTCTATGCCCTGCTGCTCGCCGCCGTCTACTGGAAGACCACCGACCGCAAGGAGATGCTCGGGGCGTTCCGGGAAACCGCCCTGTCGACCGGCGGCATCATGGTGATCGTCGCCAGCGCCAACGTCTTTGCCTGGATCCTCGCCCGCGAGCGCATTCCGCAGGATGTGGCCGAGAGCGTCATCGCCATGGGCCTGTCGCCGATCGTGCTCTTGTTGCTGCTCAACGTGGTGATCCTGCTGCTCGGCATGATCCTCGATGCCTCGGCCATCCTGATCCTCGTTACCCCGGTGATCGTGCCGGCGCTGGCGGCAGTGGGCATCGACCCGGTGCATTTCGGCATGGTGATGATCGTCAACATGATGATCGGCATGATCCATCCGCCGGTCGGCATGGCGCTGTTCATCGTCTCCAACATCGCCAAGACCCCGGTGATGCAGGTGGCGCTGGAGACCGTGCCCTACATCATCGGCTTCCTCGTCATCCTGCTGCTGATCACCCTCATCCCGCAGCTCGTGCTGTGGCTCCCCGACCTCGTCTACGGACCGGCTATCCTATGAGTACCCAAACCACCGAAATCATGCATGGCGGCGCCGAGCGGCTCAACATCAACTGGGTCAATGCCGATCCGCCGCCGACCCGCATCGCGCGCTATCGCGTGCTGCCAGGACATGCCGTTTCGATGCATGTCCATACCGGCAAGGCCGAGCATTGGGTGATCGTCGCCGGCGAGGGCGTGGTGCGGGTGGGCGAGCAGTCCTTCCCGGTTACGGTCGGCGACGTGGTGCATACCCCGCCCACCGTGCCGCACGGGTTGACCGCCACCGGCACGGCGCCGCTGGAGTTCCTCAACATCGTGCAGCCGACCGGCGAGCCGATCACTTCGACCGAGATCGGAGCCTGAGCGTGGCGCGACTACTGGTGACTGGCGGCAGCGGCATGGTGGCCCAGCATGTCGCCGAGGCCGCGCGCGCCGGCCGGCATGAGGTGGTGCTCGCCGATGTCGGCTGGCCGGAGGATCGCCTCTGGGCCAGGGCAACCGAGCTTCTGAGCTTCGATGTCAGGGACGCAGAGGCCTGTCGGCGGCATGCGGAGGGGGCTACCGCGATCATCCATTGCGCTGCCGTGGTCGGGCCGACCCGGGCGCGGCTCGACCCGCAACTGACCCTGGCGGTGAACGTCAACGGCACCGCCAACCTGCTGGAGGCGGCGCATGCCGAAGGCGCCCGGCTGATCAACGTCTCGACCGCGACGCTCTATGGCAACCGGCCGGATCTCCAGCCGCTCAGCGAGACCGAGCCGACCGATCCGCTGACCATCTACGATGGCAGCAAGCTGATGAGCGAGGCCTGGTGCACGGCGCACCGGCGGACCTTCGGTTCGGACTCCGCCTCGTTCCGCACCGGCTTCGTCTATGGCCGGGGCAACCAGATCGGCGAGTACTTCCTGCCGCGCGTGCTGGCCGGCGAGCCGGTGGAGGAAAAGGCCGGCGGCGACCACCCCTGCGACTTCACCTATGTCGTCGATCTCGCCGAAGCGCTGCTGGCGGCGGCCCTGGCTCCTGCCCTCGCGAACACCGTCTACAACGTCACCGGTGGCGTGCTGCGGACACGCGCCGAGTTTGCCGATGGCGTGCGGGCACTGCTGCCCGGCGCGAAAATCGTCCAGCCGCCGGGCATCGATCCGGGCCGGCACCTGCGCGGCGCCTGCCGGCTCGAGCGGGCCCAGGCCGATTTCGGCTGGCAACCGCGCTTTTCGGTAGAAGCCGGGCTTGCCGACTGGCTCGGGCGCCTGCGCTCGCTATGATGCGCCCTGCCAACCACAGGACCAAGCGATGAGCGAGCCGGCGACCTCCCCGATCCTGCACCGCAAGAAGGCGGACCTCGTCTACGAGTACCTGCGCGAGCAGATCATCAACGGCACCTATGCGCCGGGCCGGCGGATGACCCTGGCGGACCTGTCGGGCGAGCTCGGCCTGTCGCACATGCCGGTGCGCGAGGCGCTGCTCAAGCTCGAGCGCGAGGGCCTGCTGGTCAGCGAGCCGCACAAGGGCATGCGCGTGGTCGAGCTGTCGCTCAAGGATGCGCAGGAGATCTTCGAGATCCGTTCCGAACTCGAGGGGCTGTCCGCCTGGCGGGCGGCCCAGGCCGGCGATGCCGAACTCGCCGACGACCTCGTCGCCATCAATGCCGATTTTGCCGATGCCTATGCGCGGCAGGATTTCACCGCCATGGGCTCGGCCAACTGGCTGCTGCACCGCCGCATCCTGCAGGCCGCCGACAGCGCCCAGCTGACCCGGGTACTCGAGGACCACTGGACCGCCTCGCAGCGCTACCGCTCCGGCTACCAGTTGATCCCCGGCCGCGCCCACCAGACCATCGCCGAACACCAGGCGATCATCGACGCCATCCGCCGCGCCGACCCCGAGGGCGCCCGCGCCGCGGCCCGCGCCCATATCCAGCAGGCGGGCGCCGAGCTCGCCCGCATCGTCTCGAAGCCGGCGGAGGATTGATGCCGACGACCACGCTTCAACTGCCGTCGCGCGTCCTGGTGAGCGGCGCCGCCGGAGGCATCGGTGGCGCCGTCGCGAACAAGCTCGCCGCGGCCGGCTGCGCGATGCTCGGCACCGATCGCGGTGCGGCACCAGCCGCCTGGGTGGGCGATTGGGTCGCCGCGGACTTGACCGATGCCGCCGGCCAGGCGGCCATCGCCGCCGGAGCCGGCACGCTCGACGGCGTGGTGCTGGCGGCGGGTGTCCTCGATCCGGCCGGCTGGGAGGCGATCACCCCGGAGGCGGCGCTGCGGCTGCTGAACATCAACCTGGTGGCGCCCTACTTCCTGATCCGCGCTTTGCTGCCGCAGCTGCAGCGCGGCGCCTCGGTGGTCGTGCTGGGCTCGATCGCCGGGCTCCGCGGTTCGCCGGCGACGCCGTTCTACGCCGCCAGCAAGGCTGGCCTCAGAAACCTCGCGGCCTCGCTGGCCCTGCTGCTCGAGCCGCAGGGCATCAGGGTCAATGTCGTGGCCCCGGGGCTGATCGATACCCCGCTGACCGATGCGCTGAACGTGACATTGGCCGAGCAGCGCGGGCAGAGCGTCGAGGCGATCGCCGCCGACCGGGCGGCGCCGATTCCCATGGGCCGGGCCGGTAGCGCCGACGAGGTCGCCGACAGCTGCCTTTACCTCCTCAGCCGGCAATCGTCCTACCTGACCGGCTCGACCCTGTTCGCGACCGGCGGCGTGCTCGCCGGCAGCGTCTGAGGGGGCTGAACAAGTCCGCTATCCGCTTGCACCACAAGGGGATTTTACGCCCATCCGCCTCGCCGCCAAACAATCCCGCAACAATCATCTGACAACGTCCCCATGGGCAAGGTGCGAGGGGCGTCATGGGTATCAATGGGCTGGCTGGGCCTGGTCCTTCCGGGTCGGACAGCGATAGCGGCAAGGCACGGCGTTGGACGCTGCCGCTCGGTTCGGCCCTGCTGCTGGCGACGGTGCTTTCGTCCGACGGCGCCGCGGCCCAGAGCTTTACCGTCGGCACCGGCGCAACCGTCGTCACCACGCGAACCATGACCGGCACCGGCGACAGCGGGCGGATCGAGGCCGGCGGGGCGGTGACGCCGGGGTCGGGTTTTTTTGGCATCTACATGACCGGCAGCGACCAGATGCTCGACAATTTCGGGCTGATCGAGACGACGGGCACGACCGCCTATGGCATTCGGTCGACCGGGCTCAATGCCAAGATCTACAATGGCGGCACCATCGATACCTCGGGCACCAACGCGCACGCCATCTCCGCCTTCGGTGCATTCGCTGATGTCGTCAATGACGGGCTCATTCACGTCGATGCGGGCTTCGGCGTCCGATTCGACGGCGACCATTCCACGCTCGCCAATAACGGAACCATCGTCGCCGATGGGTCATCCTATGCCGTCTTCGTGTACGCGCAGGGCGGAACTGTCATCAACCGCGGCACCATCCAGTCGACAGCCAGTGGCGGGATCCTCGCCAACCATGACGCCTATGTCGTCAATTATGGTTCGGTGCTGACGGGAGGCACCAGCGGTCGCGGCATCCAGGTTGGGCTGGGCGGGCGCGTCGAGAACCATGGCCTTATCTCCACGACGGGAGATTTCGGCGAGGGGATCTTCAACAACGCCGGCGGCAATGACGGGGTCTACGCCTACAACTACGGAACGGTGCTGACCACCGGCACCTCCGCCAGGGCCATGTACTGGGGCGGCAACGATGGCCACGTCCTCAATGCCGGCACCCTTGAAACCCACGGGCTGCGCTCGCCGGGAATAATGCTGCTCGGCGACAACACAATCGTCGAAAACGATGGGGTGATCCTTACCACCGGCGCCGACCAGATCGGCTACACCTCGAGCGGCATCCATACGACCGCAGCCGCGGATCAGGCACTGCTCATCAATCGTGGCACGATCTCGACGACCGGCGCCAATGCCAGGGGCATCCTGGTCGAAGGCACCAACACCGCCATCGTCAATTCCGGCAGCATCTTCTCGGCCCAGTCGAACGCCATCCAGTTCCTCAATGGCAACGCCCGCCTCGAGCTCCTGGCCGGCACCGCGATCGACGGCGACATCCGCTTTGCCGGCACCGGCAACGCTGTGAGCTTCGGCACCGGCCTCAATGCGCGCATGACCTTCACCGGCGCAGGCCTGCCGGGGACGGTCGTTGCGGGGGGCAACCCCCTGGTCATCACCGGCAACACCGTTACCGTGCTCGATCGGGCCGGCTTCGCGCTGGCCGACGACATGAGCCTGTCGCTGCTCGGCAGCCTTGCTGGTGCACAACGACATTCGGGCCTCTGCATCGCCGAGGATGCCGACAGCGAATGCGGTGCATCCGCGTGGCTCACGGGGATCGGCGGTTACGACCGACGGGCGGACGGCAGCGAACTCGCCGGCTATGCCTATGCCCTCGGCGGGCTGGCCGCCGGCCTCGAACTGGCGCCGGGCGACGGGTTTACCGCCGGCGCCTTCGTCGGCGGCGCCGCAGCCGCCGGCGAAGTTCACTCGAGCCAGGAAACCCTCGTCAATGGCGGGGTTGTCGGGGCCCATCTGGGCTTTGAGCGGGCAAACGTCTTTGCCGATTTCTACGCGACGCTAGGCATTGTCGGCATCGACAGCCGGCGCAGCGTCGCCGACAACCTGGTGGAAGGCGGGCTCGCTGAGGCCAGCGCCCAGACCACCGGCTACGCTTTCGTGCCTGCCGCGACGTTGGGCTTCAACCTCGACACGCCGCTCGGCGTGCTGACCCCGAGCCTCCGCGCCCGCTATTCGCAACTGCTGCTCGACGGCTACACCGAGAGCGGGGCCGACGACGACCTGGTCGTCGACGACCGCACCGTGGCGCAGACCGAGTTGCGGCTACAGCTGGCGCTGACCCTCGCCCACGGCGACGCGGTGACGACGACCCTGCGCGGCGGGCTCGACCTGACCGAGCGCCGCAGCAGCGTAACGGCCGAACTGGCGGGCGAGCCGGTGGCTTTCGACCCCGGCAACACCGGCATGCGCTATGGCGGCTTCGCAGGTATCGACCTTGCCTACGAGCTGGCCGATGGCGCCAGCCTCGAAGCCTATTCCGAGGTCGGGTTCGACCCGACCGGCATCGCCGCCACCGGCCAGCTCGGCTATCGCAAGGCGTTCTGAGGCCGACCGGCGCGCTCCAACCGCGCCTTCAACCCAGGACTAGAACCACATCGGATTCGACCAGGCGGTACGACCCTCGGCATCGAGCACGCTCAGGCGTCCCCATTTGCCGGCAAAGCGCGGCAGCGGCAGGCGCGCCTCGGTAAGCCCGCGACCCGAGACATGGACATTGAGCGAATTGGGGCCGGCGAGGACAATCTGGCTGGCCGGCGATGTTTCCACCACGAGCTCCCCCTCCTCCTGCCGCATGGCGAAGATGGACGGCCCCTGAGTGGAATAGTAGTGGCCGGCCTTCAGCGCCTCGACCAGCGCTGCCGGCTCGTTTGCCGCGGCCTTCACCATAACCCAGCCACCGAACGCATCACGGTTCTCGTCACCGGGAATGTTCCAGTGGGTATCATCCGAGGCCAGGGCATTGATCCTGCGGCCCGCCACCAGCAAGGCGTCGAGAAAGTAACTGCCGCCGCCACGCGTGGCATGGACCTGGCTGGTGTGGTTGTAGACCTCGACCGCGTGTGCATGCTCGATCGACAGGCCATCCGCAAGTGTCAGGCCATACCACTCGGGGTGAGCGATGGCGACGAACGCCCCGGCGGCGAGGGCGCGCTCCGCCAGTTGTGCTCCGGTTTCCGTCTCGCCCGTCGGGGCGAAATCGGCCGGCAGGCCGACGCCCAGCAGGTGCCAGAGCTCGCCGGACGCCGTTGCCGGTGCATGCAGTTCCGCGCCCAGAATGGTGGTGAAACCAGCGGTCCGGTAACCGACGGTGTCGGTGATGGGAAAGTCGTAGACCTTCATGAAGTGGTCCGACAGGCAGAGGAAATCGTAGCCCTTGTCGTGATAACGCCGGCAGACCTCGGCCGGGGCGACCTTGCCGTCCGAACGCGTCGAATGGGTGTGCAGGTTCCCCTTGTAGAAGGACCCGGGGGCGGCGAAGGCTTCAAGCGACATGGTTCACAGTCCTTAGGGATGGCTGGGCGGCGGCTGTGGGACCGAAGGCCGAGAGCAGGCGCCGGGTATAGGGCGAGGTTTGACCAGACAGGATCGTCGCCGTGTCGGCATGGTCGCGGACCCGGCCGCGTTCCAGCACCATGATCTGGTCCGACATCTGCGCCACGACCGGCAGGTCATGGGAGATGAAGAGGTAGGAGGTGCCGCGCTCGCGCTGCAGGCGCAGCATCAGCTGCAGCACCTGGGCCTGCACCGTCACGTCGAGAGCCGAGGTGATTTCGTCGCAGAGCACCAGATCAGGCTCGGCCGCGAACGCACGGGCAATGGCCACCCGCTGCTGCTGGCCGCCCGATAGTTGCCGCGGCATGCGGCCGAGGATCGTGTCGGGCAGGTCGAGTTCGGCGAGCAGTTCGACAACCCGGTCGCGGCATCGGGCACGCGTCATGCCGTGATAGATCTGCAGCGGACGAGCGATAAGTTCCTCGACGCTGTGCCGCGGATTGAGCGAGGACAGCGGGTCCTGGAAGATCAGTTGCACACGCCGGCGCAACTGCCCGTCGCGACGGGCGGCCGGCCCGCTAAGATCGGTTCCGTCGAGCGCGATCCTGCCGGTATTGCCGGAAACCAGGCCGGCGATCAGTGCTGCGAGGGTGGATTTCCCGCTGCCGGACTCGCCCACCACACCCAGCGTCTTGCCTTGCGGGATGGCCAGGTCGATCGCGTCGAGGGTCGGGGTTCGCTGCGGGGTGCGTCCGAGCACCCGCTCGATGACCGAGGGTCTCAGGCCGCCATATCGGAACGACAGGCCTTCCACCGCGAGCCTGGGGCGCTCGTCGCGCATTTCCCGCGCTGGCCGACCGGCCGCGAGACGGGGAATGGCGGCAACGAGCTGACGCGCATACTCGGTTCGAGGCCGGTGAAAGACCTCCTCGATCTCGCCGTCCTCGAGCACCCTTCCCGCATGCATGACCAGCACGCGTTGGCACATGCGCCGGACGACGTTCAGATCGTGGCTGACATAAACCAGCGTCGTGCCGGCCTTGCGTTGCAGCGAGGCGACAAGCTCGAGGACCTGCGCTTCGACGGTCTTGTCGAGCGCCGTCGTCGGCTCATCGAGCACGATCAGCGGCGGTTCGGCCACCAGTGCCGCAGCGATCACCACACGCTGGCGCTGGCCGCCGGAGACCTCGTGCGGATAGCGGGAGAACAGGGCCTCCGGGTTGGGCAGCCCCATCGCCTCCATCAACTCGAGCGCCCGTTGCCTGATTCCTGCCCCGCTCGCCTTGCCGTAGCAGGCGATGAGTTCCGTCAGGTGGGCCCCGATCGTCCGATGCGGCGTCAGCGACGACAGCGGATTCTGCGGCACCATGGCAGCCGAGCGGCCGCGAAAGTTGCGCAGCGCATTGGGCGAGTAGCCGAGCAGGTCCGCGCCGTCGACCTCCACCCGTCCCCCGGCGACCCAGGCGCCAGGCCTCGTGTAGCCGAGCAAGGTCCGCGCCAGGGTCGACTTGCCGCAGCCGCTTTCGCCGACAATGCCGACAGTCTCGCCGCGGCCGATACTGACCGAAACCGAGTCGATGGCAGTATGGGCGCTGTCGGGACCGGTGCGGTACTTGACGGTCAACTGGTCGATGCGAACGTGCGGATGGCGGTTCATCTCATAGCTCCGACGTGGAGATGCCGTAGGCGCGGGCAAAACCATCGACCATGAAGTTGATGCCGAGGATCAGGCTCGACAGCGCCAGCGCCGGCAGCATCAGGAACCAGGGATCGGTGTAGACCACCCCCATTGCCTCCTGCACCATGAGGCCCCAGTCGGGCGTCGGCTGGCTGACCCCCAGCCCGAGGAACGACAGGGCGCTGATCTTGAGAATGGCCGAGGACATGCGGACGGCCAGCTCGATACCAAGCAGGCCGACCAGGTTGGGCAGCAGTTCGCGGAACATGATGGCGGCGCGGCGTTCGCCACGCAGTTCCGCGGCCCGGATGAAGTCGAGCGTCGAGAGCGTAACCGTCCGCGCCCGCGCCACCCGCACCACACCGGGGAAATAGGTGACGCCGATGACGAGGATGAGCGAGGGCACGTCGCTGCCGACCGCGAGGGTCAGGATTGCGATGAGGATCAGCTCGGGAATGGACATCATCGTGTCGACGCCGCGCATGATGGTCTCGTCGATGACGCCGCCAAGATAGCCCGCCATCAGCCCCAGCACGGTGCCGATTGCCACGGCGATCAGCACGCCGCAGCTCGAGACCAGCAGGGCGACCTGGCCGCCGGCCAGGATGCGGCTCAGGTAGTCGCGGCCGATCTGGTCGGTGCCGAGCCAGAACTGCGCCGACGGCGTCTCGAGCGGGGAGCCCACCAGCGCGCTCACCGAGTGGGGGCTGATGAGCGGTGCGAACAGCGCGAGGAACAGGTGGACGGCCACAAGCGCGACGCCAAGGAGCGTGACCGGCTCCGACAATGCGCGATAGGCGCGGCTGGCACGGAACTGCGTCCAGCGTGACGCGGCCCGACCGCTGTGAATTGACATGTCGCTCATGCGGCTCTCCTGCGAACCCGGGGATCGAGGGCGATGACGGCAAGATCGGAGAGGAGATTGGCCGCGACGACGGCAAGTGCGGCGAGAAAGGCGATCGCCTGGATGGTCGGCAATTCACGCTGCGACAGCGCCCGCAGCAGTTCGACGCCGGCGCCCGGATACTTGAAGACCGCCTCGATGACGACCGTGCCCGACAGCAGGCCCGCGACGAACTGCGCCATGCCGTTGAGCATGGGAATGACCGCCGCCGGCAAGACGTGCACCAGGGCGATCCGCCAGGTCGGCAGGCCGGCCAGCCGGGCGCGCTCGGCGTAGTCGGTGGCGAGCGCCTCGATCATGCCACCGCGCAGCAGGCGGAACTGATAGGCGGCGCCCGCGACGCACAGCGCCGCGACGGGAAGGAACGACGACACCAGCACGGCCGTCGGATCGGCATTGGTATTGAGCATGATCACCGCCGGGGCGAGCCCGAGCCAGACGGCGAACACCATGACGAAGAGGTTGCCGACCACGAAATCGGGCAGCGAGTAGGCGAACAACGTGCCGGCGCTGAGAAAACTGTCGAGCTTGCCACCGGGCTTGAGGCTCGCCAGCACGCCCAGCGTCAACACCAGGGCGAGCATGACGACGAAGGCGACCCCCGCCATGATCGCCGAATTGCGGATCGGATAGAAGATGCGGTCGATCACCGGCTCGCGCTGCGCCAGCGTCGTGCCGAAGTTGAAGCTGAACTGGTTCCACCACATTTCGGCGAAGCGGACGACCACCGGGCGGTCGAGGCCATACTCGGCGCGCAGCACCGCGAGGTCTGCTTCGGTGTAGTAGATCAGCTCGTCCTGCGGGATCATCGCGGTGATCGCGTCGCCCGGCAGGATTTCGGTGCCAGCGTAGACGATGGCAACGACCAGCGACAGGATGAACACGGCGAACGCGAGGCGTTGGCCGATCAGCGCGATGATGGGGGGCATGGCGAACTCCGAAGCACGGGGAGGAGGCAAGCCCCCTCCCCCAAAGGCGGCTCAGCTCTCGATCCAGAACTCGTCGAAGCGGGTCGACCAGTTCTGCGAGTGGGCGCGCAGGTTCCTCACGTTCGGCATATGGGCCAGCATGTTGCGGCGGCCGCCCAGCAGGATCGCCGGGGTGTCGTCCTGCCCGATGCGCTGCAGCTGCTGGTACATCTCGAACCGCTTCTTCTCGTCCGGCTCGGCCACGGCCGCATTGTAGAGGGCCTTGTATTCTTCGGCCTTCGGACCGGTCCAACCGCCGTTCTCGCCGACATTAGCGTCAAGCTCCATGCGGCCCATGTTGATGGCCGGGCTGCGCGGGCCGATCAGGCTGTGCCGCGGCCGGCCCACCGGGGCGTTGACCGCCGTGCCATAAGCCGAGAACCCGTCGCAGGCGATCTCCTTGAGCTCGAGCTGGATGCCGGCCTTCTTCACCGACTCCGCCACGATCGCCATGATCCGCGGCTCTTCCGGGAAGGATGGGCAATAGACGATGGTCGGCAGGGTGATGCCGTTGGGGAAGCCGGCCTCGGCCAGCAGGCGCTTCGCTTCGTCCACGTCGTAGGCGACCTCGCGCGGCAGGAACTCGGCATTGAGCCCCGACATGTGCGTGTCGTTGCCGATCCAACCGTCGGGATCCTGGTAGACGATGCTGTTGATCGCCTTGCGGTCGATTGCCAGGGTCAGCGCCTTGCGGACGCGAACGTCGTTCCAGGCCATATCCAGGTTCTTGGGCATCGACAGCAGAAACTGGTCGCCGCCTTTGGCGCGATGGATCACCGCCCCGGCATCCTCGAACTGGCTCGCCGTGGTCGGATCGATGTTGAAGACGGCATTGAACTGGCCGGCGCGCAGGCCGTTGATCGCAGCTTGCGAGGTGACGATGTAGCCCTCGACCTCGTCGGCAAACGGGCGGCCCGGCATCCAGTAGTTCTCGTTGCGTACAGCCTTGAAGCCGCGCTTGTTGTCGACTTCGACAAGCTTGTACGGACCCGTGCCGATGCCGTCGAAGCCGATGACGTCGGCCGCCGCGGCCGGGAACACCACCAGCCGATACTCGGCGAGCACGAACGGAAATTCCGCATAGGGCGCGGTGAGATTGAAGCGCACCGCGTACGGACCGAGGGCCTCGATGCTCGCGACCCATTTGTTGACGAAGCCGCTGCCCTTGCGCTCGAGATGCGCCTGCATGGACGCAACTACGTCGGCCGAGGTCATTTCCTGGCCATTGTGGAACAGCACGCCTTCGCGCAGCTGGAAGTCCCACCGGGTGAGCGTTTCGTCGACCGGTGCCCATGAGCTGGCCAGCTCGCCGCGCATGTTGAAGCTGTCGTCGATCCAGACCAGCGGATTCCAGATCGAGCGGGTCAGCAGGTCGATCCAGTAATAGGGATTCTGGCCCTTGTCGGAGGTGCCGATATCCCAGTTGGGATAGGTCTGGCCGTAGACCAGCTTGCCGCCGCTCCTGGGCGTCGCGCCCTCGGGGAGCTTCGCCCAATCCGGGGCATCGGCAGCGTAGGCACTGCCGGCGAACAGTCCGGATACGCCGAGCGCGGCCGCGCCGGCGCCCACCATCCGGAGAAATTCGCGTTTGGAGATCGTGCTCATGATGAGGTCCTTCCGCATGGATCGGCACCCGTCTGGGGCCGGTACGATTGCAGGCAGGAGGAAGCTCGCTCTCGGCGAAGTGGCAATGACAGCGTGGCTCCGAACCCCTGGGAACGGGCCAAATGTCAACAAAGGTTCACGCCAAATGTGCAGGTTGGTGTGACGCCCGCACCCGGTCCCCCATGTCACCGCCCACTCAATCGGAATACACCCGCCTCGCCGACCTGATCGCTGCCGGCATCAAGGCGCAGAATCTCAGGACCGGCGCGAGGCTGCCGACGCAGCAGAAGATTGCGCAGACGCATGGGGTGAGCCGGCACATCGTCCGTCGAGCCCTCGACCTGCTCGAGCAGCGTGGCGTGCTCGGCGGGCGGCAGGGCAGTGGCACCTATGTGCGCGGCAAGCTCGTCGACTACCACGTCAAATCGCGGACGCGTTACAACGACAACGTCCGGATGATCGACGACAACTCGTCGATCGAGCTGCTGGAATTCAGCTCGCGCCGGGCCACTCCCGAACTGGCAAAGGCGCTCACCGCGTCGCGCCAGGCGCGCATCTTCGATCTCTACATTCAGCGCTGGACGGGCGACGAGCCCCTGTGCGTGGCGCGTCATATCTTCCCGGCCGCCCGCTTTCCCGATCTGCACGAGCACGTTTCCGGGATCACCGGGATCAGCGAACTGCTCGGCCGGCTCGGGATTGCCGACTTCAAGCGCAGCGACACCGCCATCTCGGCCCGCAACCCGACCCGCGAGGAAGCCCGGCTGCTTCGCCTTCCCTTCGATAGTCCGGTCGTCGTTCTCGAGGGGCGCAACGTCGATGCCGCCGGCATTCCGGTGGAACTCAGCACCTCGATCTGGCCGGCATCGCGCATCCGCGTTCATGTGTGACGCGGCGGTTCAGGGAGCCTCCGCCACCCCTGCCTCACCCCAGGATGCCGCGGGCCGGCGCCGCTGCCTGGCCGGCAAAAGCTGAGGGGCTTAACCCCTCAGCGTCCTTGCCGCTTCGACAAGGTTCTCGAGCGACGCCTCGACTTCCGGCCAGCCGCGCGTCTTCAGCCCGCAATCCGGGTTGACCCAGAGCTGGTCGGCGGGAATGCCCTCGGCTGCCTTGCGCAGCAGTGCGATCATCTCACCCTGGCCGGGAACGCGTGGCGCGTGGATGTCCCAGACGCCCGGGCCGATTTCGTTGGGATAGCGGAAGTCGCGGAAGGCTTCGAGCAGTTCCATGTCGGAGCGGGAGGTTTCGACCGAAATCACGTCGGCGTCCATTTCGGCGATCGACCCCATGATGTCGTTGAACTCGGCGTAGCACATGTGGGTGTGGACCTGCGTGGCGTCGGCGACGCCCGAGGCAGTGAGCCGGAAGCAATCGACGGCCCAGCGCAGGTACGCCTGCCGCTCGCGCTGCCGCAGCGGCAGGCCCTCGCGCAAGGCGGGCTCGTCGATCTGGATGATGCCGATGTCAGCCGCTTCGAGGTCGAGTACCTCGTCGCGAATGGCGAACGCGATCTGCCGGCAGGTTTCCGAGCGTGGCTGGTCGACGCGCACGAAGCTCCATTGCAGGATGGTCACCGGGCCGGTGAGCATGCCCTTCATCGGCCTCTGGGTCAGCGAGGCGGCGTAGGCCGACCAGCGGACGGTCATCGGCGCCGGGCGCGACACGTCGCCGTAGATCACCGGCGGCTTGACGCAACGCGACCCGTAGGACTGCACCCAGCCATTCCCAGTGAAGGCGAAGCCATCGAGCTGTTCGCCGAAATACTCGACCATGTCATTGCGCTCGAACTCGCCATGCACCAGCACGTCGAGGCCGATGCGCTCCTGGATGCGGACGGCCCGTTCGGTCTCGGCTTCGAGAAAACCCTCGTAAGCGATTGTGTCGATCCGGCCGTGCTTGAAGGCAGCGCGTTGCTCGCGCACCTCCCGGGTCTGTGGGAAGGAGCCGATGGTGGTGGTGGGATAGGCCGGCAGCCTGAAACGCCGGCGCTGCGCCTGTCGCCGCGACGCGAACGGGCTGGTCCGATCGAGGGCAACCGCCACCGCCGACCGTTCCTTCACTGCCGGCTTGTGGATGCGGGGCGATTGCCGGTGCGCCGCCGCCGCCGCGGCGCTGGCCTCGAATGCCGGCTTGGCTGCAGGACGCCCCTTCTGCATCGCGAGGGTCAATGCCACCACCTCGTCGAGCTTCTGGCGCGCGAAGGCGAGCCAGGAGCGCAGTTCGTCATCGAGCCCGGTCTCGCCGTCGAGATCGACGGGGCTGTGCAGCAGCGAGCACGATGGCGCCACCTCCAGCCGATCCGGCCCGACGCTGTCCCAGGCCTTCGTCACCAGCGCCAGCTGCGCATCCAGATCGGCCCGCCAGATGTTGCGGCCATCGATGACGCCCACCGACAACACCTTGTCGGCCGGCAGCGCCTTCAGCACGGCGGGTAACTGCCCGGGCGCCCGGACCAGATCAATGTGCAGCCCGGCCACATGCAGCGCCGCGGCCAGTTCGGCATTGTCCTCGAGCGCCCCAAAGTAGCTCGCGAGCATGATGCGCGGCGCCACCGGCTGCAGCACGTCATAGGCCCGGCTGAGCGCCGCGCGCTGGCTCTGGCTGAGGTCGAGCGCCAGGATCGGTTCATCGATCTGCACCCAGTCGGCGCCGGTGGCCTTCAGCGTTGCCAGCAGCTCGGCATAGACCGGCAGCACGTCGTCGAGCAGCGACAATGGTTCGAGCCCGGCATCCTTGGGCTTGGCGAGCGATAGCCAGGTCACCGGCCCGACCAGCACCGGGCGGGTATGGATGCCGAGCGCCTTGGCTTCGAGGAACTCGTCGACCGCCTTGCTGGAGGCGAGGCGGAACTGCTGGCCGGCATGAAGCTCGGGCACGATGAAGTGGTAGTTGGTATCGAACCACTTGGTCATTTCCATCGCCGGCGCGGTGCTGCTGCCGCGCGCCATGGCGAAATACCTGAGCAGCGGATCGCCGATGCCATGAAAGCGCGGCGGCACCGCGCCGAGTGTGGCGCTCATATCGAGCATCTGGTCGTAGAAACTGAAATCGTTCGAGGGGATCACCTCGATGCCGGCGTCGCGCTGCAGCTGCCAGTGGCGGGCGCGCAGCGCCTTGCCGGTGGCCGCAAGGTCGGCGGCGTCGGCCGCCCCCTGCCAATAGGCTTCGAGCGCCTTCTTGAGTTCGCGGTGCTGGCCGATACGGGGAAAGCCGAGATTGGCTGAACGGGTCATAGTGTGTTCCGATGCGTGTGCGCGCCCGGCGCTGCTCGAGCGCGGGCGAAATTGCTGATGGTTGCAGGCCGGCTGCCGGAGCGTTCTCAGGAAAAGTTGCAGGACTTTTCCGGTTCGAGAGCGCGACAACGCCAAACGCTCCGGTTCAGCGACGCATTCGGTGACGAAGCTTCGTCATGGTCTGGTCCTCTCGCCGATCCGCCCGATCGACCTCAAGTGAACAATCACTTCCACGGTAGGTCTCCTGGCTCGCGGATCGTCTGAACGCTCGCCTTCCCAGCTTTCGCCAGTGGCTCGTTGAGCGCCAATCACCGCCTACAGTTGCGGGGGCAGCTGCGGACTTGGGGAAAATCCCCGCACCGCATTCCCTGTTATCCCCTCGCGGGGACCATGGACGAAGTGACGATGCGCCAGGCAGTACGGCCTGTCAATCAGGACATAAAGATTTCTTTATATCCCCGCCACGCCACAGCCGCTGGCCGCCCGCGTCAGAAATGTGTCGCAACCCATTGACGCGAATCCCGAACAGGCACACTACATCTGGTGTGTCGTGGTCGCCCGGGTCGCAAGGACGGGTGATAATTGGGAAGCCGGTGCGGGCAATTGCTCCAGTCCGGCGCTGCCCCCGCAACTGTGATAGCCGGCGAAACCCGGCCAGCCAGATACCTGCCACGACAGGTTAGATCGTCCACGGGCGGGGTGCACCGGTTGGCCGCGACAGCGCTTGGCCCCATTTGGCCCGGCGTCATTTCGCGACCTCGAAAATCCCCGCTGCCACTCACGGGGTATTTGAGGTACATGTCCACAGCAGCAGCTGAAATCATCCATTCCGACACCGGTCGTCCGGTCGTTCTCACGTCGCCCGCGCCCGGCGCGGCCAACGAGCCGGGCTTTTCGCTGATCAAGCGCAATGGCGGCACCGTGCCGTTCGATCAGACCAAGATCGCCGTAGCGCTGACCAAGGCCTTCCTGGCCGTCGAGGGCAACAAGGCGGCGGCCTCGCGCCGGGTGCACGAGATCGTCGAGCAACTGACCGGCGAAGTGGTGGCGGCGCTGGTGCGCCGGGCCAAGGACGGCCGGGTGTTCCACATCGAGGATGTGCAGGATCAGGTGGAGCTGGCGCTGATGCGCGGCGAGCACCAGAAGGTCGCCCGCGCCTATGTGCTCTACCGCGAGGAACACGCCAAGGCCCGCGCCGACAAGGTCGTGGTCGCCACGACAGCCGCCACCATCCGCATGGCCGACGGCGCCCCCCTCGACGAAAGCCGGCTCGCCACCGTGATCGCCGAAGCCTGTGCCGGCCTCGCAGGGACGGTCGCCGAGACCATCCTCGGCGAAACCCGGCGCAACCTCTATGACGGCATTTCGGCCGACGAGCTGGCGCTGGCGCCAATTCTCGCCACCCGCACCCTGGTCGAGACCGAACCGAACTATGCCTATGTCTCGGCCCGGCTGCTGAACGACAAGCTGCGCCGCGAGGCGCTGAGCTTTATCGCCGGCCGCCCCGACCAGGCGACAGAGGCCGAGATGGCCAGCCGCTATGCCGAGTACTTCCCGGGCTATCTCCACCGCGGCATTGCGCTCGAACTGATCGACCCCGAACTCGGCCGCTTCGACCTCGCCCGCCTCGCCGCCGCGCTCAAACCGGAGCGCGACCGGCAATTCCAGTATCTGGGGCTGCAGACCCTCTACGACCGCTACTTCCTCCATTCGGCCGGCACGGTGTTCGAGCTGCCGCAGGCCTTCTTCATGCGGGTCGCCATGGGCCTTGCCGTGCGCGAGATCGACCGCGAGGCGCGGGCCATCGAATTCTATGACCTGCTGTCGAGCTTCGACTTCATGGCCTCGACCCCGACCCTGTTCAACTCGGGCACGCTGAGGCCGCAGCTTTCGAGCTGTTTCCTCACCACCGTCGCCGACGATCTCGACGGCATCTTCAAGGCGGTGAAGGACAATGCGCTGCTCGCCAAATACTCGGGCGGCCTTGGCAATGACTGGACCCCGGTGCGCGGCCTCGGCGCCCACATCAAAGGCACCAATGGCGAGAGCCAGGGCGTCGTGCCGTTCCTCAAGGTCGCCAACGATACAGCCATTGCAGTGAACCAGGGCGGCAAGCGCAAGGGCGCCGTCTGCGCCTATCTCGAAACCTGGCATGTCGACATCGAGGAATTCCTCGATCTCAGGAAAAACACCGGCGACGATCGCCGCCGCACCCATGACATGAACACTGCCAACTGGGTGCCCGACCTGTTCATGGAGCGGGTCGAAGCCGGCGCCGACTGGACGCTGTTCTCGCCCGACGAGACCCCTGACCTGCACGATCTCTACGGCCCCGCCTTCAAGGCGGCCTACGAAGCCTATGAGGCAAAGGCCGCCGCCGGTGCGATCAAGGTGTTCAAGACCGTCCGCGCGCTCGAGCTGTGGCGCAAGATGCTGACCATGCTGTTCGAGACCGGCCACCCCTGGGTCACCTTCAAGGACCCCTGCAACATCCGCTCGCCGCAGCAGCATGTCGGGGTGGTGCACTCGTCGAACCTCTGCACCGAGATCACGCTGAATACGTCCAAGGACGAGGTGGCAGTCTGCAACCTCGGTTCGATCAACCTCCTCGCACACGTCACGGCTCAGGGTCTCGACCTTGAGCGGCTGCAGCGCACCGTCGATACCGCCATGCGGATGCTCGACAACGTCGTCGACATCAACTTCTACACCATCCCGGAAGCCCGCCGCTCCAACCTCAAGCACCGGCCGGTGGGCCTCGGCCTGATGGGCTTTGCCGATGCGTTGCAGGCGCAGGGTCTCGCCTATGGCTCGGACGCTGCCGTGGCATTCGCCGACACCTCGATGGAAGCCATCAGCTACTATGCGATTTCAGCCTCGGTTGATCTCGCCGAGGAGCGCGGCGCCTACGCCTCATTTACCGGCTCGCTGTGGAGTAAGGGCGTACTGCCGATCGACAGCCTCGAAATGCTGGCGGTGACCCGCAGCGAGATCAACATCGACCGCACCCAGCGGCTCGACTGGGAGACGCTGCGCCAGCGGGTGAAGACCTCGGGGATGCGCAACTCCAACACCATGGCGATCGCGCCCACCGCCACCATTTCGAACATCTGCGGCGTCAGCCAGTCGATCGAACCGGGCTACCAGAACCTCTATGTCAAATCGAACATGTCGGGCGATTTCACCGTGGTGAACGCCCAGTTGGTGCGCGACCTCAAGGCCCGCGGGCTGTGGGACGAGGTGATGATCTCCGACCTCAAATATTTCGACGGCTCGGTCGGCCAGATCGATCGCGTGCCCGATGACCTCAAGGCCATCTACGCCACCGCCTTCGAGCTCGACGCCAGCTGGCTGATCGCCGCCGCCTCGCGCCGGCAAAAGTGGATCGACCAGGCCCAGTCGCTGAACCTCTATCTCGCCAATCCCTCCGGCAAGGCGCTGGACAGCCTCTATCGCAGCGCCTGGAAGGCCGGGCTCAAGACCACCTATTACCTGCGTTCGCGCTCGGCGACACATGTCGAGAAATCGACGCTCAAGGGCACTGACGGCAAGCTCAACGCCGTCGCGGTGACTCCCGCGGTGGTGGCTGCACCGGTGGTCGAGGCGGCGCCGCCAAAAAAGCTCGCGCTGGAAATGGCAGTGCTCGACGGCCCGGCCTGCCTGATCGACGACCCGGATTGCGAAGCCTGCCAGTAGGCAGGTCCGCTCATCCGGAGACGCAACCCCTCATCCGGCGCTGCGCGCCACCTCCCGGCGAGGCCGCCTCGTCCGGCTCCCCGACGGGGAGAAGAATTCTGCGCCCGCTGGTGACCACCACTTTTCCTCTCCCCGTCGGGGAGAGGGTGGATCGCGCGAAGCGCGAGACGGGTGAGGGGTTTTACCCACCGAACTCAAGGAATTCCTATCATGACCCTCGACTGGTCCCCCCAGCCAACCGCCCCCGCCCTGCCCCACACCGACCCCCGCATCGACCGCGCCGGCGGCCGTGTCTCGGTCGACGACAAGGCGATGATCAACTGCCGCGCCGACGTGAACCAGCTGCTGCCGCTCAAGTACAAGTGGGCCTGGGACAAATACCTCGCCGGCTGCAACAACCACTGGATGCCGACAGAGGTCTCCATGCAGGCCGATATCGCGCTGTGGAAATCCAAGGACGGCCTCACCGACGACGAGCGCCACACGCTGAAGCGCAATCTCGGCTTCTTCGCCGCCTCGGAAAGCCTCGTCGCCAACAACATCGTCTTGGCCATCTACCGGCACCTGACTAACCCCGAATGCCGGCAATACCTGCTGCGCCAGGCCTTCGAGGAGGCAGTGCACACCCACACCTTCCAGTACATCGTCGAGTCGCTCGGCCTCGATGAAGGCGAGCTGTTCAACATGTATCGCGAGGTGCCCTCGATCACCGACAAGGCGGCCTGGGCGCTGGATTTCACCCAGCACCTCGACGACCCGGATTTCACCACCGGCACGCCGGAAACCGACCGGGCCTTCGTGCGCGACCTGATCGCCTTCTACGTGATCTTCGAGGGCATGTGGTTCTACACCGGCTTCGCCCAGATCCTGTCGCTCGGCCGGCGCAACAAGATGGTCGGCATTGCCGAGCAGTATCAGTACATCCTGCGCGACGAGAGCATTCACCTCAACTTCGGCATCGACGTGATCAACCAGATCAAGGCCGAGAACCCGCATGTCTGGACCGCCGAGTTCCAGGCCGAGGTGCGCGGCATGATCAAGCGCGCCGCCGAACTCGAAGCCGCCTATGGCCGCGACACCATGCCGAGAGGCTTTCTCGGCCTCAACGCCGCGCTCTGCGAGCAATACATGCACTTCATCGCCAACCGCCGCTGCGCCCAGTTGGGCCTCGCTCCGGTGTTCGGCGAGACCGAGAACCCCTTCCCCTGGATGAGCGAGGCGATGGATCTGAAAAAGGAGAAGAACTTCTTCGAGACCCGAGTCATCGAATACCAGAACGGCGGGGCACTGAGCTGGGACTAGAGTATTTGCCGCTGCATTGACGGCGAAGCATGGCGCCGCCGGCCTACGCCGCTGTCATTTCCGCATAGGCGGAAACCTGGTGGGATATCGCACCGCCGGGGGAGGCCGAAGCATCCCACTGGGTCCCCGCCTTCGCGGGGATGACGCCGGTGGGTGGACGGGCCTAATCGCGAACGTTCCAGCCCCTGCCGGACGCAGGGGCTATCGCATATGCGTGGCAACTCGGGCTGATAGGCCGGCGCGGGAAGCACCCGCAAGGGGGAGGGAGACCCCAACTCCGGCGCTGGTGTTCTCGTCTCCTCCCCCCTCGCGGGGGAGGGACAGGGTGGGGGGTGCTCTTTCCGCACCAGGCTATCCCGGCACCGTATGCGATAGCCTCTGCTTCAACGCAGGCGTCCGCCCGCCCCCTACCCCGCTTGACGTCCCTCGCCCCCCGCTGTATCTAACCATTCAGTTAGATAACCAACTGGTTAGGAATGGACATGCAGCCCGACCGGGTCAGTCTCACGCTTTCGGCCATTGCCGACCCCACCCGCCGCGCCATCCTGATGCGGCTGATGGATGGCGAGGCGTCGGTGAAGGAGCTCGCCGCGCCGTTCGAGATGAGCATCCCGGCGATCTGCAAGCACCTCAAGGTGCTCGAAGGCGCCGGCCTGATCAGCCGCGGCCGCAACGCGCAGCTGCGCCCCTGCCGGCTCGAGGCCGAGCCGCTGCGCGAGGCGTTCGGCTGGATCGAGGAGTTCTCGAAATTCTGGGATACCAGCCTCAACCGGCTCGACGGGCTGCTCGAGCGGCTGCAGGCCACCGACCCCTCAGGCACCAAGAACTGAGGCGCACCATGGATCGCGACCCGCTGGAGCAACGCGAACTCATCATCACCCGCCGCCTCAAGGCACCCCGCCCGCTGGTCTGGCGCACTTTCGAGGACCCCTATCTGCTGGCCCAGTGGTGGGGCCCGGAGAACTTCACCTCCCGGATCACCAGGCTCGAATTCCGCGCCGGCGGCGAGTGGCACGTCACCATGCGGGCGCCCGACGGCGCCGAGCGTCCGGTGCGCTACCAGTTCGTCGAGATCGTCGCCCCCGAGCGCATCGTCTACCGGCCATGGCGGCCACCGGAGGCGGTCCAGCGCGGCAATCTGCCGCCGACCTATCTCGCCACCCTCACCTTCGAAGCGCTGGGCGACGAAACGCTCTTCACCATGCGCGCCGAGTTCGACAGTGCCGCGAACCTCGACTTCGCGATGACCGGCGGTTTCTACGCCGGCACCAACCAGGCCCTCGACAAGCTCGAGCGGCAACTGGCGTCACGCTGAGCCAAGGAGGAACGATCATGCTGAGACGTCACCTCGTTACTTTCGCGCTTTTCGCTGCGGCCCTCGTTGCCGCACCCGTCATTGCCCAAACCGCAGGAGACAACCCGATGAGCACAGCCAGCAGCACCGGCAAGGTACCGGTCGACGGCGCCGAAATCTTCTACGAAATCCACGGCGACGGCCCGCCATTGGTGCTGCTGCATGGCGGCGTCACCCCCTCCACCACCTTCGGCGCGCCGCTCGAGACGATGGCAAAGACCCATAAGGTGATCGCCATACACCTGCGTGGTCACGGCCTCAGCACCGACACCGACGCGCCCTGGTCCAGCGAGGTGATGGCCGACGACGTCGCGGCGGTGCTCCGGCAACTCGGCATCGGCAAGGCGCGCATCATGGGCTATTCGCTCGGCGCTGCCATCGCGTTGCAGGTGGCGATCCGGCATCCGGAGCTGGTCGAAAAGCTGGTGTCGGTCTCGGTGGCCTTCCGCACCGATGGCGATTACCCCGAGGTCCGGCAGGCCTTCGCCGAAATGTCGGGCAAGGCCGCTGCCATCGGCCAGCAACTCGCCGCCTCGCCCCTGGCCGAGCTCTACCCCGACATCGATTGGGAGCGCGTGATGCGCAAGTCGGCCGAAATGAACCAGCCCGAGCACGACTGGACCGAGGGGATCAAGGCAATCAAAGCCCCCACCCTGCTGGTCTTCGCCGACGCCGATTCGATCCGGCCCGAGCACATGGTGGCGTTCTGGAAGCTCCTCGGCGGCGGCCAGCGCGACGCCGGCCTCGACGGCTCGCAGCGCCCCGCCAGCCGCCTCGCCATCCTTCCCGGCACCACCCACTACAGCCTGATCGAGTCCCCGCTCCTCACCGAAGTCGCGACGGGCTTTCTGACGCAATAGCCCGCGGTGCGTCGCCTACAGCGGCGCTTTGGGCTTCAGCTCGCGCAGGAAAGGGATCGAGTCGAACTGGTCGGGCTGGACATGGTCCCATGAAATGCCCTTGGGGCGGGGATGCGTGCTGCTGGTGACGATCAGTTCTGTCTCGGTGGCGACGTAGTCCATCCAGCAGTCGAAATCCATCATGACGATGTCGCCGTCGGGCACAACCTGGCTCGAATGCACACTGGTGACGAGCGGCGTGTCGGGCCGGATGCGACCCAGTTCGTTCAGCACGCCGGCCTCGAGGTCGGCAAAGCCGCCGCCCTTGCCGGTTCTCGCGCCCTGCCGCGTCACGGCGACCGAGCCGAACACGCAGAAGTCGAGTTCGGGAATGTCGGTAAACTCAATCCGCTCGCCATAGTGCATATAGCCCTGGTGGCTCGCCGCCAGTTCGAACGATATGCCCTTGTCCCTGAGCTGGGCGGGATCGATCCGGACATAGGGAGCCTTCTGCACCAGCTCAGGAACCGGGCAATAAAGCGTCTTGCCGTCATACAAGGCGCGCAGCCGCAGCGAATACTGAGCTGAATCGGGGTTAACCTTCACGGCTTTGGCCGTCCGCCAGGCAGGTATCTGTACCATGTGCCAGGCGGCCATATCCGCGCCGGTAAAGTTCGGGATGTGGCTGCGCGCCGGGCCGATCGCCACCTCGTCGGCAACGAGTTGATCCCAGATGGCGTTGCGCAGTTCGTCCTTGGCAGGGTTGCGGCCTGCCCAACGACCACGGTCAGTCATTGCAATCTCCATCAATCTCTTGGAATCAAAGGCGTGTGCCGGTCGCCGCGTCGAACAACACGGGCGCCTGTTGCGGCGGGAAAAGCAGGATGTCGGGGCCGGTAATAGCCTCTGTGGCGGGGATGCGAACCGTGATCCGGGTACCGCCCGTCTCGGCGTGGACCAGACGATCGCCACCGTTGAATTCGACAGCGGCGACGCGCGCCGGCAGGCCACCCTCACCCGTCGTGCCGATGGTGAGGCTCTCCGGCCGCAAGGCGATCAGGCAGGCCCTGCCGGACTCTGCACCATTGGCTTTCGGCGCGAGAATTGCCGCGGGCTGCCAGAGCTGACCATCAGCCAGGGCCCAGCTGTCCGGCCCGCTTGCCCTGAGGGGCAAGAGGTTCGCCGGCGGGCTGCCCACGAAGCCGGCGATGAAGGCCGTCGCCGGGGCGTCGTAGAGAGTTTCGGGGGCCTCAAACTGCAGGATCCGGCCGCTCTGCATCACCGCGATGCGATCTGATGTAGCCAAGGCCTCGGCCTGATCATGGGTGACCATGATCGTGGTGATGCCGGTACGGTCATGCAGTTCGCGCAGTTCGAGGCGCACCTTGTGGCGCAGCACGGCATCGAGGTTGGACAGCGGCTCATCCATTAGCAGCAGCCGGGGCCGGATCGCTATGGCCCGAGCAATGGCCACACGCTGCTGCTGGCCACCGGAAAGCTCGCCCGGGCGCCGGCTCAGCGACGGATCGAGGCCGACCATCTCGAGCGATTCATCAACGCGTCTTTCGGCCTCGGCGCGCGCCATGCCCAGCATATCGAGGCCGAAGCGCACATTCTGGCGAATGCTGAGATGGGGAAACAGCGCGTAGTTCTGGAACACCAACCCGATATTGCGTCGCCACGGCGGCAGATTGGTGATGTCCACGCCGTCCAGCTGGATCTGACCGCGATCGGGTTCGAGGAGGCCGGCCAAGATTTGCAGCAAGGTCGACTTGCCGCAACCGCTCGGTCCAAGCAGGGAAACGAACTCGCCCTGCTCAGCGGCGAGGTCGATATCGTGCAGCGCCAATGCACCCTTGTAGCTCTTTTGCACGGAGCGGATGCGAAGATAGGGAGATCCGGTCATCAGAGGCGCCTTGAAAGCTGGAAGAGGCGTTGCCCGAGAACGATCACCAAAATCGTGAAGGCGACGATCATGGCGCCAATGGCAATGGTCGTCGGGTCGATGCCCTCGGTGCGAAGCCGGGCGAAGGTGCGCACCGGGAAGGTGATCCAGCCGGCGCCGGCGATCAGCGTCGTTACGACGACGTCATTGAACGAGACGAGAAAGGCGATGGCCGTGCTGGACAGCAGACCCGGCCGAGCCAGTGGCAGAGTGATGCGACGGGCCACCTGCCACGGCGATGCGCCCAGGCTCTTGGCGGCGGCCTCGAGGTTGGGATCGATCTCGTCGAAGGTGGCGATCATGATGCGTGCCGCAAACGGCATGGTGATGGTGACATGGGCGAGGATCAGCCCCGGCAGCGTGCCGTTGATGCCCAGTTGCGCATAGATCGAGAGCAGCGCGATCGCCCAGACCACCAGCGGCAGGGTCAGCGGCGCCAGCAGCAGCACCTCCATGGCAAGCCGGTAGGATGGCTTGCCGCGCACCAGCCCGAAGGCGGCAAGACTGGCCAACCCCACCGCGATGACGGTGGAAATCAGGCCGAGCACGGTGCTGATCCACAGGCTGCTGCGATACTCCGAATGGTTGAGCGCTGTTTCGAACCAGCGCAACGACAGGCCACGAGGTGGAAAGCGGAAGACGTTGCCGCTGTCGAATGCCGACAGGATCAGCACCAGAATGGGTGCCAAGAGGAAGAGCAGGATGGCGAGGACCGCGCCGAGCAGCACTGCCTTGCCGAAACGGGAGGTCATGAGCCCCTCCCCAGACCGCGGGAAAGCAGCGCGCCCACGAGCCCGGCCAAGGCCAGGAACAGCAGCATGACCATGCCGAGAGCCGACGCGAACGGCCAGTCCAGCACCATGGCGGCCTGCTGATAAGCCAGCGAAGCAAAGGTCACGACCTTGCCCTGCCCCAGAATTTGCGGGGTGACGAAGGCGGTCAGCGATGCGCAGAACACCAGCAGGCTGCCGGCCACGATTCCCGGCAGCATCAGCGGCAACAGCACACGGCGCCACACCACGAGGCGGGTCGCCCCCAGCGACATGGCCGCCTTCTCGTAATCGGGCGGAATGCGCTCGATGGTGCTGATCAGCGGCAGGATCATCAGCGGCAGGAAGGCCTGGACCAGGCCGATGCTGACCCCGGCGATATTGCCGAGCAGCGGCAGGCTGGTCTTGATCAGGCCCATGGATTTGAGTGCGCCGTTGATGAAGCCAAGCGGGCTCAGGAGATTCACCAGGCCAAGGGTCGGGAGCAGCGCACCACAGACCAGCGGCAGAATGCAAAGCCCGATGAGCAGCCCTTTCGACCGTTTGGCGTAGAGCACGATCCAGCGCGCCAGCGGCAGGGCGAGAACGAGGCAGAGCAGCGTCACCAGCCCGCTCAGCCACAGGGTGGTCCACAGGCCGCCCAGGTAATAGCCGTCGCCGATGATGCGAGCGTAGTTGGCCAGTGTGAAGGTGGGGTCTATGCCGACCGAGCCGGGGACCTGGCTCCAGAAGCTGAGCACCACCAGAAACACGAACGGCAGGACGAAGACACCGAACATCAGGATGGCCGCTGGTGCAACGAGCAGCGCCGTTGCGATCGGCTTGATGTCCGGTGTCTGTTTCAATGCATGAAATCCTTAGTTCAGGCCGGAGTGATTACTGACCAAGGATTTGCTTGTTCCAGCGATCGGTCCAGTCGGAACGCTGCTCGATGACGTAGGACCAATCCAGCTGCAGCAGGCTTGCCACTTCTTCCGGGGTGTTGATCACGCGACCGGCTTCTTCTTCGGTCAATTCCACCTTGGAGTTGGTGGGGCCGAAGTTTAGTTCCTTCGCATAGGCCGTCTGGGTTTCAACGCTCAGCGCAAGGTCGATGAACATCTGGGCCAGTTCAGGCTCGGGGCTGTTGGCCACCTGGCAGACCATGTCGCGCACCAGCACCGGTCCGGGGTCCTTGGGGAACACGAACCCGATGCCTTCATAATTGCCGAGGTTCGACAGGACGTAGCCTGAGATCATCGGCGCCGCGGCGATTTCGCCGGCATCCATGAGCGTGAAGACTTCGTCGAGGCTGCTATAGCTGAGCACGGGCGCACCCAGTTCCGCGAGCTTGGCAAAAGCGGCGTCCGGATCGCGTTCGCTGACGCCGGCGATACGGGCGGCGACAGCCAGCATCCCGTCGCCTTCGGAGCTCGGATACGGGGCATAGGCCATCTTGCCCTTGAATTCCGCCTTCCACAGATCGGCCCACTCGGGCGCTTCGGGGAACAGGGCCTTGCTGTAGGCAATGCCGAGGCCAACGAGGCTCATGGCATAGCAACCATCATTCATGCCGGCCCAGACGTCGGCCGCCGTCGGCACCAAAGCGGCATCGGGAGCGACAACCAGGCCCTCCTTCAGGGCAGCGGGCGCCTCGTAGATGTTCTGGAACGTCACATCCATGGTGGGATTGTTGCGCTCTGCAACCATCTTGGACATGCGGTCACCGCTGCCGCCGAGCAGAAACTCGACCTTGGCGCCGGTCTTGGCCTCGAGGGGGCCGGCAACGTGCTCCTTCAGCAGCCGTTCGATATCGCCGCCCCAGGTGCCGACGACGAGAGTGTGACCCGAGTAGTCCTGCGCAAGGGCTGGCAGGCACGGGAAAAGGCTCACGGCGGTCAAAGCCGCGTAACAAGCAATGCGTTTCATGGGTTCCCTGCTGTGTTGATCATTGTTCCCGTGCCCACTCGCAAAGGCACGTTGCGGGGAGACTAGGCATGGCACATACGCAGGGACAGTTGCCCTTCTCGTATAGGCGTCATAACCGCGCCCTTATGGGGCAGTTACGGGAACCGCCAACACGTCCCGCTCCCGGACCAGCCGGCGGATGGTCTCGCGCAGCCAGCGATGATAGCGGCTGGACTGCGATCGCTCGTGCCAGAGCAGGTAGAACGCCATTACCTTGAGCTCGTCCGGCATCAGCAGAACCTTGAGCTTGCCGCCACGCGTCGCGTGCTCGGCATAGCGGCGCCCCACGGTGAAGGCGTGGTGCGTGCCGGGCAATAATTGCGGAATGATCGAATAGTCGGGCACCGACACCATCACGCGACGTTCAAGCCCCAACCGCGCCAGCATGCCCTCGATCGGACGGATGGACAGATCCTGAGGCGACGAGGGAGAGATGTGGCTCAACCTCGCATAGTCCTCGAGCGTCAGTTGCGTGCCGGCGGGCAGAGGATGGGACGCACAGACGAGGCAGGCGAGCTCCGAGTTCGCCAGCGGCATATGCTTCAGATGCGGCGGCGGCACTGGCCAGTTACCGACGATAGCGTCGAGACCTCCCGTCTCGCGCTCCGTCTCCACGCCGCTTTGCATCGTCGGCACGAACAGCTCCAACCTGCAGCGCGGCGCAACCTTGTGCAGCTCGGCGATGAGGTGGGGCACGAGAAAGAACTCGAATGAGGTGGCGGCCGCAATTCGAATGGTCCGCTCGGACGTAGCTGGATCGAATGTCTCGTCCGACTCGAGCAACTCGACGAAGCCATTCATCAGTTCCTCGACCTGGGTCGAGACCAGCATGCCCTTGTCGGTGAGAACCATCTTCTGCCCCGAGCGGACCAGGAGCGGATCGCCGAAAATGTCGCGCAGGCGGCGGAGGATCGCGCTCACCGATGGCTGGCTCTGGCCAAGCTGCGCCGCCACCCCCGAAACACTACGCTCCGCCAGCAGGCGGCGCAGAATGTCCAGCTCGCGCAGGCTCAGGCCGAAAAAATTGGAGCGGCTATTCATCGTCACGGCAGACGACCCTGGCGTCGCGCCGTCGACGCTTTCCAGCCCGACCAGCGACGAAACCCCCACCAGACGTGGGCTGACTGAAACTTCTCTGCATAGCCGCATGATGGCGGTAAAGCGCGACATGGTACAGGCCGACCTTCGTGCCCCTCAGGTCCGGCAGCGACGCCCAAAGCAGCGTGCACCGCCATGGCGCTGCAAGTGGCGCTCCTGCATCCGGAGCTGGTTGAAAAGCTGATATCGGTGGGCAAGCCCCCACCCTGCTGGTGTTCGCCGAAGCCGATTCCATCCGGCCCGAGCACATGGTGGAGTTCTGGAAGCTGCTGGGTGGCGGCCAGCGCGACGCCGGCTGGAGCGGAACGGTTCTGGTGAAGCGCGGACAGGGCGAAGGCCGACCCTTGGCCCTGAGCCGGCACTGGCGAGATGGCGTACATGGGCCCGACACGTGCCCATGAAGAGCTTAGACTCGCGCTGGCCAGAAGCTATGCTGCAGTGTCTGGGAGAGCAAGCAATGACCGACGCACTGGGCGGGGGCTGTAGCTGTGGGTACGTCCGCTACGAGTTGCTGGACGCGCCAATGTTTGTTCAATGCTGTCACTGCCTCGACTGCCAAAGGCAGACCGGCGGACCGTTTGTGATCAACGCGATCATTGAGGCGGATCGCATGAGGACTACCGGAGCTGAACCCGTGGGGATCCCTGTGCCAGCGCCAAGCGGTGAGCCTCACATCATATTCCGGTGTCCACGCTGCCAAGTTGCGGTCTGGAGCGACTACGGCAACAAGGGCTGGCGCCGATTTGTCCGCGTCGGAACGCTGGATGATCCGACCGCGCTCAGGCCACAAGCCCACGTCTTCGCCCGGACCAAGCAGCCCTGGATCACGCTGTCACCCGACGTTCCATCCTTCGACATTTACTACGACGACGATCTCTGGCCTGCCGCCTCGATGGAGCGGCTACGGCAAGGCTTCGCCAAGGCAGCGAAGCTCCGCGGTTGATCCGGGCGTCCGGATGAGGGCAAAGCCGCGATAGCAGAGCGGCCGCGCGCTGCTCTAGCTCTCCCGCACATTCTGGAAGCCGACCAGCGCGAGGGCGCCCACCGCAACGGCGAAGGCCCCGACACCGACCCAGAAGGCGACGCCGAAGCCGGCGATGTCGGCGATGAGGCCACCGGCGGGGGCGCCGAGGACGATCATCGAACGGTTGACGGAGCGCCGGGTGGCGACGACGCGCGCCTGCAGCAGGTCGGGGATCGCGCGTTGCCAGATGCTGGCTTCGCTGGCGTTTTCCACTCCGATGCTCAGGCCGAACAGCGCCTGGCTGGACGCCAGCAGGGCAACCGACACCCACAGCGGCGCCTGCTCCGGCAGCAGCGCCACCGGCAGCCACGCTACGCAGGCCAGGGTCCGGCAGGCGATGACTGTCGCCCCTTCACCGAGCCACCGGCCGACCCGCACCGCCAGCAGGCTGCCGATGAGCCCCGCTACCCCGGCAACGGCGTAGATGCAGCCAAGCCAGAACGGGCCAAGCTGCGCCGATTGCAGCGTGTAGGCGACGAGCGCCGTGCCCACCAGCCCGTTGGCGAAGAACCAGACATGGGTCGACAGCGCCAACGGCCCCAGCACCTGGTGGCCGTAGAGCCAGCGGACGGCCTCGCCGACCTCGGTGTGCAGGGTGCGCAAGCTGGCCTTGGGTCGCTGCGGCGGCTCCTCGAGGCGAATGCTGGCCATGGCGGCGGCAGATGCGAAGTAGGACGCCGCATCGAACAGCACGGCCAGCGGCGCACCAAAGAGCGAAATCAGCCCGCCGGCGACAAAGCTGCCCGAGGTCTGCGCCACGGTCGCGCCCTGGTCGATCCGGGCGTTGGCCGCCAGCAGGTAGTCCCTCGGCACCAGCCTCGGCAGCACCGTCTGGCTCGCCGCCCGGTTCAGGATGATCAGCACGTTGGAGGCGAACATGATCGCCATCAGCGCCGGCGTCGTGAGGCTGCCCGTGATCCAGAGCAGCGGCAGCAGGCATAGGGCCAGGCCATTGGCGATGTCGGTGACGACGAGAACCTGCAGCCGCCGGAAGCGGTCGACCAGCGCCCCGGCCATCGGACCGAGCAACAGGTTGGGCAAGAGCCCCGCCATGGTCACGAGGCCGACATCGGTCGCGCTGCCGCCCAGCAGCAGCACGACGGTGGTGCTGATGGCGAGCGAGGTGATGTAGCTGCCGAAGCCCGATACCGTCTCCGCAGACCAGAACGCCAGAAAACCGGGAAGCCGAAACACATCGGCGCTCGCGGCCGATCCGGCGTCAGGCGATATGTTGTCGCTGCCCAATCGCTGGTCCCCGGGGCCGTTAGCGGACAGCCGCCAGAGCCGGCCAACCCCGGATTAACGCATGTGCCCCCGGTTGCCTAGAGCGGCCCGGCCAGAGGAACGGACAGCGTCGCGCAGAGCAACTGCCCTCAGCGCGCGCTCCGGGTTACGCCGGCAAACCGTGCGATCGACCGAAACGTCACGCTAGAAATGGAAGTTGAGCCCCACCTTGAAGGTCGAAACAGTGAGGTTGTCGGTCACCGCTGCGCCACCGAAATCGAACTCGTGGTCGCCAAAATCGTGGAACAGGTACTCGGCCTTCACCGAGATGTCGGTCGTGAGCTTCATTTCCGCGCCGAGACCGGCGACCCAGCCGTAACGGACCGCGTCCACCTCGTAGATATCGAGAAAGCTCGTCGTGCCCGCCGCCGCGAGGCCAGCAGTACCGTAAAAGAACCACTGGTCGGCGACGACGCCCGCGCGACCACGCAACGTGCCGAGCCAGTTGATATCGGTGCGCACCGGCGGAAACACGTCTCCTCCGTCCCCGGTAATATTGGCGAGAGCCAGGTCGGCTTCGACCCCGATCGCGAAACCGTCGAGTTGCTTGTTGCAACCAACCTGCCCGCCCACCAGCCAGCCAGCAACGTCATAGTCGAAACCGTCTTCGAAATCGTAGGGATCGTCGACGATCTCGACGACGCCCCAACCATAGCCGCCATGCACACCGACATAGCAGCCGGTCCAGTCGTCAGGGACGGCGACCGCGGCTTCCGGCTCGGGAATGTAGAGATCCGCCGCGTGGGCAGCAGTGACCACTCCCCCCACCGACGCACCCACCGCCGCCGCTGCCGCGGCAAGGCCAAAAGCAACGACCTGCTGTTTTGCCAAGATTAACCCCCTGCCCGGCGCAATCATGCTGCGCTATTGCCACTCTCGTCAGCACTTGTGACACAATCGGCAGCACCCGACAAACACCGACCAAAGTCCGTATGGGTTATTGATGCAACAACACAACCCGGCCTTCGCAATATTGGAGCGTGCCGCGCAACAGCCTGATGCCGTGGCGTTTGTCGTCGCTGGCCAGTCCATCACCTATCGCCGCTTCGCCGACCTCCTCCTGCATTTTACCCGCCGCATGCGGGCTTTTGGCGTCACACGGGACTCGACGGTGGGACTGGCGATCAAGGATGCCGCGACCGCGACGCTGGCCGCCCTTGCAGTGGCGCTGCTGGGCGGCCGCTGGGTGCCTGCCTCCAGTGGATCCGCAGCGGTGTTCCCCGGGGTGACGCAGGTGTTCGGCTCCGGCGCCGGCGCACGCCAGCCGGGCCGAATCGAGATCGGCAAGGATTGGTACGACGCGCCCCCGCCTGATTCGCGGGCACCGGCGACGTTCCCCGGCTACGCCGACCCTGAGGATACCTGGATCATCGCGCACTCTTCCGGCACCACCGGCAGCCCCAAGTTCATGCCGGTGAGCTATGCCAATGTGTGGCGGCGCATGGCGAACCCCGAACTGCAGGACGGCGTGGCCCCCACCACCTGGAACCTGTTCCCCGCGACGAGCTATGTCGGCCTCAAGATCAATGCCGGCAACCTGGTGCTCGGCGGGACCAACGTCGCTGCGGCGCCATTCGACGAACTGGTCCGGCTCGGCGTGACCCGGGTCATGGGCTCGCCGGCCCAGCTTTCGGCAGCGATCTTCAACACCACCGCGCCTCCGCCCACCCGCATCCGCTCCTTGAAGGTCACCGGCGCCCTGATCACCCGGCCATTCGTCGAAACCGCGCTCGGCTATTTCGAGGAACTGCACGTGCTCTATGCAGCGACCGAGTCGGGCGTGGCGACGCTGCAGCGCCTCACCGATGCCAGCCAGTTCGATGGCTCTGTCGGCCTGCCGTTCGACGGGGCCGAGATCGGCATCGTCGACGAGCTGGATCGGCCGCTGGCGCCGGGCCTCGAGGGGATCGTCCGTATCCGCACCGGCTGGGCCGTTCCGGGCTATTTCGACGCGCCCGCCGCCACTTCACAGTTCTTCAGGGACGGCTGGTTCTATCCCGGCGATCTCGGCCGCTTCGCGCCGAGCGGCGCGCTGCACATCACCGGGCGTGTCAACGACGTGCTCAACGCCGGCGGCATGAAGCTGAACGCGGCCGACCTCGACGAGATCATCCAGTTCCAGCCCGGCGTCGCCGATGGCTACTGCTTCATGCAGCCCGACGCGCAGGGCGTCGAAATCCTCAGCGCCATGGTGGCGCTGCGCCCCGGCGCCGGACCGGAGGCGCTGCGCTCGCTGCGCACCGTCGCCACAGCGCGGCTCGGCCCATCACGGGCGCCGCGGCTCGCCTACGTGGTCGAAAAGCTGCCGCGCAACGACAACGGCAAACCGCTTCGCTCGGCTGCCGCGGAACTGGCAGCGAACCTCACCCCGATCAGGCTCGACGCCTGAACGGTAGATCCGCGGCAGGTGCGGCTCAGAACTTGCCGTACTTGAGGTAAGCCTGTTGCGGATCGATGCCCGAGAGGATCGCCTTGCGCACCAGGCTTTCGGTGGCCATCGCCGCTTCGGCCTCTTCGACCACGGCGCCGATGTCGGCCTTCGGCACGCGTATCAGCCCGTCGCGGTCGCCGACCATGTAGTCGCCCGGGGCAATGCTCACCCCGCCGATGACAATGGGCACATTGGTTGCCTTGGGCAGCCAGTGCCCCACGATGTCGCGTGGGGTGAAGCCCCGGCACCAGGCCTGGAAGCCGATATCGAGCAGGAAGTTCACGTCGCGGATGAAGCCGTCGGCGACACAACCGCGGACGCCCTTGTTCTTTAGCGTCTCGGCCGAGAGTTCACCCATATGGGCGACCTCCCGGTCATTGGGCTGCGACACCCAGATCGAGCCGGCCGGCGCCCCGGAGAGCAGCCCGGTCCAGGCCAGCAGCGTCTGGTGCGCATCGGCATCCTTGACTACCTCCCCTTCGATGGTGAAGGCCGGTCCCGCCATGGCCTGAGCCGGCAGGATCGGGCGCAGTTCGGGCGGCAGCGTGAAGTCGCGCCGGCCCATGGCTCGCATCACGTCGTGCACGACGCCGGTGTAGCAGGCGGCAAGGCGGTCGGAGATATCGGGCATGTCCGTCACGCGGAGGGCAGGCACGACGGCCCGATCGGCGTGAAGCTCTTGTAGGTCAGCACGAATTCCTGGTGCCCGAGCTGCTCGGATTTGGTTCGGCTGCCCTCTGCGAGTCCCAGCACCAGGTCGCGGATTTCCCGCCCCACTTCATCCAGCGTCCCGCCGCCATCGAGGATGCGGCCCGCGTCGATATCCATGTCCTCTTCCATGCGCCGATAGGTCTCGGGGTTGGCGCAGATCTTGACCACCGGCGAAATCGCCGAGCCGACCACCGAGCCACGGCCGGTGACGAACAGTACGGCATGGCTGCCGCAGGCGATCAGTTCGGCGATTTCGGCATTGTCGTTGATGTTGGGGAACCCGAACCGCACCTCGCCATCGGGCACCACGTCGAGCAGGTAGAGGCCGCCGCGCGGTGGAATGTCGCCCGGCTTGATCAGGCCACTGATCGGCGAGGCCCCCGACTTGGCATAGGCGCCCATCGATTTTTCCTCGATGGTGGAAAGGCCGCCATCGGCATTGCCGGCGGCGAACGAGCCATAGCCGAGCGTCGCGTAGTAGCGGGCGGCCTTGGCGACGCTGGCCTCGAGCTCCACGCCCAGTTCCGGGGTGATCGCCCGCGCCGCCATGATGTGCTCACAGCCGATCAGTTCACCGGTTTCCTCGAAGATGCAGGCCGCGCCATCCTCGACCAGCAGGTCGAAGGCCCGACCGGCAGCGGGGTTGCCGGTGATGCCGGACGTTCCGTCCGAACCGCCGCAGACCGTGCCGATGATCAGTTCGCTGGGCAGCATCGGCACCGTTTCCATGGCGTCGAGCTCGGCGCATTGCCGGGCAATGAACTCCTGGCCCTCGGCGATGGATTTGCGCGTGCCGCCGGCCGCCTGGATGACGATCGTGTGCACCGGACGGCCGCTCTGCCGTACCTGGTGCGCCAGCTTGTATTTGTTGAAGCTTTCGCACCCCAGCGAGATCAGCAGCACCGCGCCCACATTGGGGTGAGTGCAGAGCCGCTCCATCATGTCTTCGGCATATGAATTGGGATAGCACCCCGGAAAGCCGATGACGTGCACGTCCTGGTCGCGAAACGGCATCGCCACCTCGCGCGCCACATGGTGCGCGCACTCCACCAGGTAAGCAACGACCACCGTGTTCCGGATGCCCTTGCGACCGTCGGATCGCAGATAGCCACGCATGCTCATGACTGATCCCCGTAGCGTTCACCCTCGCCCGTGAGGCTGTAGGTCGGGGTGTAGTCGCTCTTGATGTTGTGGACGTGCGCGTGCTCGCCGGCACGAATGGCGGTCGTCGCCGAACCGATCGGGGCGCCGTATTTCAGCACCTTGTCGCCCACCGGGATGTCGCGCCGCGCGATCTTGTGGCCGAGCGGCACGTCGGCCGGAAGCGTCACCTCGGTACCGCCGACCGCGATGGTCTCCCCTCCCCTGATGCGGGCCCGCACGACGAACACGTTGTCGCGCGCATCGAGCAGCAGCAGGCGTGGGTCGATGGTATTCCGCTGGTCCATCCCTTGTTGATGGCAGAGCCCGCATTGGCCGTCGAGATAGAAAATTTTCTAGGCTGGATAAAAAATTTTCTCTTGCCGCCCGCGATCGTCCCGTGCCTAATCGCTGCCACAGAAGGAAGCTGCCCAAGGAATCCGCCACCGTGAAGCTGCGACGTCCCACGCTCGCCGAACAGGCCTACGAAGAGCTGCAGGAGCAGATCGTTTCGGGGCAGCTCCGGGCGGGACGCCGACTGCTGGCCGATGAACTGGCGGGGCTGCTCGATATCAGCCAGACCCCGGTGAAGGAGGCGCTGAACCGTCTCGAGCATGACGGGCTGGTCGAAGCGGAATCGCGGCGCGGCGCCATGGTCCGACGCTTCACCCGCGCCGACATGGACGATATCTACAATGCCCGGCTGCTGCTGGAGACCAGCGCGGCCCGCGACGGCCTTGCCGCCGGCCGGGTGACGGACGCGTTTATCCAGCAGATGCAGGATCTCTACGATCGGCACATGATCGAGGTTACCAGGCAGACCGCCGCCGGCCTCGCCGAAGCGATCCGGCTCGACCGGCAATTCCATGAGCTGATCGTGTCGCTGGCGGCCAACAAGCTGCTGAGCAACTGGCACCGGATCGCCATCCGCCAAACCCAGACTATCCGCAACTATTCGCTGGCCCGCTATGACAGCAGCCGGCTGAAAGGCGAACACCTCGCGATCGTCGAGGCGCTGCGCCGGCGCGACGCCGCCGAAGTGGCGGAGGCGCTGCGCTTTCATCTCATGGCAAGTCTCAACGAGTTCCTGTCGCGACCTCCGGAGGATTTGCCGACACGCCCCCGCTAGGGGGATTCAGGTTTGCACCACACGGGGAATACCCCGGTGGCGGCGAACGCAACGAGGGAGGACTACCTATGCTGAATGTCGCCAAGGCAGTGGCCGTGATTGGTGCTGCCCTGCTGGCCGGAACCGCACTCGCGGCACCGGCTTTCGCCCAGGCTGCGCCCAAGGTAAGCGTCGATCTGACCACGCTCACCTCGCCGTTCTGGACCGCCTACAACAAGTACATCGAGGAAGAGGCCAAGGCCCAGGGCATCGAACTGCTGCAGCCGTTCAACTCGGAGTTCGACACCGCCAAGCAGATCACCGGCGTCAAGAACGCCGTGACCCTGGGAGTCAACGGTCTGATCTTCTCGCCCTTCGATACCTCGGCGGCCAAAACCGTGCTGGAGACGGCGGCGGCCGGCAACGTCAAGGTCGTCGCGGTCGACGTCGCCCCCGATACCGGTCCGGTGTCCATCGTCGTGCGCGCCAACAACGTCGCCTACGGCGAGAAGGCCTGCCAGTTCATCGGCGAAAACGTCAAGGAAGGCCCGGTCGTGCAGATCATGGGCGACCAGGCCTCGATCAATGGTCGTGACCGCGGCAACGGGTTCCGCGACTGCATCACCAAGAACTTCCCCAACCTCAAGCTGCTCGAGATCCCGACCCGGGCGTGGTCGGGTGAGGATGCCGCGGCCGGCCTCGAGACGGTGCTCAATTCGACGCCCGACCTCAAGGCCATCTACATGCATGCCGGCGGCGTGTTCCTCGCCCCCACACTGCAGACGCTGAAGCGCCGCGGACTGTTGCACCCGGCGGGCGAAGCCGGGCACATCGTGATCGTCTCCAATGACGGCATCCCGCAGGAATTCGATGCCATCCGCAGCGGCGAGATCGACGCGACGGTGTCGCAGCCTGCCGACCTCTACGCCAAGTATGGCCTGATGTACCTCAAGCAGGCGATCGAGGGCAAAACCTTCGCCGCCGGCCCGACCGACCATGACAGCACCATCATCGAAGTGGCGCCGGGCGTGCTCGAGGATCAGCTGGCCGCCCCGCTGGTGACCAAGGAGAACGTCGACGACAAGGCGTTGTGGGGCAACCTCTAGGCTGATGGAAAACCATGAGCGCGCATGAACTCCAGGATGGGCGCGCCACTGCGCGCCCATCCACGGTGCCCATCGTCGAGGCGATCGACATCTCGAAACGCTACGGCGCAACAGTTGCGCTCAGCAGCGCCCATATCCGCGTGATGAGCGGCGAGTCCCATGCGCTGGTCGGGCGCAATGGCGCCGGCAAATCGACGCTGGTGGGCATCCTCACCGGCCTGCGGGCTCCCGATACCGGCGAGGTCCGTTTCGGCGGCCAGCCGGCGCCGCCGGTCGCCGATCGCGAGGCCTGGCGGCAGCACGTCGCCTGTGTCTATCAGCATTCGACCATCATCCCCGACCTCACCGTCGGCGAGAACCTGTTCATCAACCACCAGCCCACGCGGCGCGGCCTCATCAGTTGGTCGGCGCTGCGCCAGCAGGCTCAGGACGTATTGGATCGCTGGAACGTCAACGTGCCGCAGGATATGCGCGCCGGCGACCTGAAGGTCGAAGAGCGGCAACTGGTCGAGATCGCCCGCGCCCTCTCCTATGGCGCCCGCTTCATCATTCTCGACGAACCCACCGCACAGCTCGACGGCGACGAGATCAAGCGCCTGTTCGTCCGCATTCGCGAATTGCAGGCGCAGGGCGTGACCTTCCTCTTCATCTCGCACCACCTGCAGGAGGTCTATGAGATCTGCCAGCAGGTCACCGTGCTGCGCGATGCCCGCCACATCATCTCGGCGCCGGTCGCCGAACTGCCCAAGGACCGGCTGATCGAGGCGATGACCGGGGAGCAGGTGCATTTCGGCTTTGCCGATGCGGCCGGCCGCGTCATTGCCGACGATGCGGCCGTTGCGTTGAAGATCGACGGCATCTCGGGCGACGACTTCAAGGATGTCAGCTTCGATATCCGTCGTGGCGAGGTGATCGGGATTTCCGGCGCAACCAGCAGTGGCCGCCTTGGTGTTGCCGAAGCCGTTGCCGGGCTTGCCCCGTTCACCGCCGGATCCATCACCGTGAACGGCAAACCGCTGCGGTCGGGCGATGTGCCCTCGGCACTGGCGCTCGGGATCGGCTGCGTGCCCAAGAGCCGGCATGTGGAGGGGCTGGTGCTCGGCCAGTCGGTGGCGGACAACACCACCATGACCATTGCCGGCAAGCTCGGTCCACTCGGTTTCATCAGCCCTGGCCGGCGCTCGGCCGTCACCAATGACGCGATCGAACGTCTCGGCGTGGTGACCGAGGGACGCGAACAGCCGGTATCGAGCCTGTCGGGCGGCAACCAGCAGAAGGTGGTGTTCGGCCGCGCTCTGGCCAGTGCGCCGTCGGTGCTGGTGCTGATCGACCCCACCGCCGGGGTCGACGTCAAATCAAAGGAAGCGCTGCTGCGCGTGATCGAGGCCATGCGCCGCGAGGGCAAGGCCATCCTCGTGGTCAGCGGCGAGCTGGAGGACCTGCGGACCTGCGACCGGGTGCTCGTAATGCGGCATGGCGGCGTGGCTGCTGAACACAAGGCCGGCTGGAGCGACAACGCTCTGGTGGCTTCGATTGAGGGGATCGCATCGTGACCACCGAAGACAGCTCAACCATCAGCGGCTCGCTGCGCGCGGCCCCCACGCTGGGAAAGGTCGCGATGGCGCGCCTGCGTGATCTTGCTCTGCTGCCGGCGCTCGTCGGCCTCGTCATCGTCGGCAGCCTGATCAGCCCGGTGTTCCTCAACCCCAACAACATCACGACGATCCTGACCTCATCGGCGGCGCTGGCGCTCATCGTGCTGGCGGAGTCCCTGGTCATCATCACCGGCAAGTTCGACCTGTCGCTCGAGTCGACCTACGGCTTCGCCCCGGCCATCGGCGCCATGGTGGTGCTGCCGGCAGCGCAGTTCGGCTTCGGCATGGAGTTTCCGACCTGGGTCGGGATCCTCGTCGTGCTGGGGGTTGGAGGGCTCGTCGGCTTCGTCAACGGCTTCCTCGTGGTGCAGCTCCGCCTCAACGCCTTCATCGTTACCCTGGCGATGCTGATCATCCTGCGCGGCATGCTGGTCGGCGCGACCAGCGGGCGGACCCTGTTCGACCTGCCGGACGCCTTCTATGGCCTGATGGAGATCACCTTCCTGTCCTTGCCGCTCGCGGTGTGGCTGGCCGCATTGGCCTTCCTCGTCGCCGGGCTGGTGCTGCGCTACCACCGCCTCGGGCGGGCGCTCTACGCCATCGGCGGCAATCCGGAAGCGGCGCGCGCCGCCGGCATCCGGGTCGAGCGGGTGATCTGGGGCACCTACGTGCTGGCCGGCATCCTGGCCGCGCTCGGCGGCCTTGCCATCACCGGCTATGTCGGCGCCATCAGCGCCAACCAGGGCAACGGGCTGATCTTCACGGTGTTCGCCGCGGCGGTGATCGGCGGTATCTCGCTCGATGGCGGCAAGGGCACCATGTTCGGTGCGCTGACCGGCGTCCTGTTGCTTGGCGTGGTGCAGAACGTGCTGACGCTGGCCCAGGTGCCCTCGTTCTGGATCCAGGCCATCTATGGCGCCATCATCCTCGGCTCGCTGATGATCGCCCGCTTCGCCGCCGGCCAGGTGCAGCAGTAGCGCCGGCCGCATAGGCGGGGACAAATCAGGGGGCACTTCTAGGTGGGGCCACCAGACAGCGCCCAAAACTCGGTGTCATCCCTGCGAAAGCAGGGATGACACCCGGTGGGTGGGCACTATCGTAACTTAGCGCTCATATGCCCGAGCCGGACAAGTCCAAGCCCACGTCCAGCACTCAGAACTTGCCGTCGATCCTGGCGCTGACGGCGTGGCTCGCTGCATCGGCCGCCAGTTGGCCGGCATAGGCGACACCCAGCGAGGTCCCGGCGCCGAGCGCGAGGTCGAGCCCGGCCTCGAGCGTCGCCGTATCCTCGGCGATCGGCACGCCGAACACCGAGAAGGCGTCGCCGGCCGAGAACGCCTGCGTCGCGGTCGGGGTCAGCTCGCCGAAGCCATGGCGCCAGCCGATGCCGCCAGTGAGGGTCGCGTCGTGCTCGCCCACCGCTACCACCTGCTCAGCGCGCACCCCCAGCGTGGTGAAGCCGACACCGGTGGTATTGCGCTCGACCGTCAGCGCGGCCGGGCCACCTTCCTCGGTATAACCCTCGGTGGTGACGTTCACATAGGCGAGGTTGACGAAGGGCTGCAGCAGCGCATCGCCGGCATAGATGTCGTAGTCCAGCTCGGCGAGGCCCTGCACGGTGCCAGCGAGATAGCTGGCGCTCAGCGCGTCGGTGATCCCGGGGAGGACAACCGTGCGCTCGCTCGCCACATCGTGCAGCGTATAGGTGAGCGCGGTGCGCAGCGACACGCTGTCCCAGGCGGTGCCGGCATAACCGGCGACGCTGAAATCGTTCGAGCTGCCGCTCGACGCAGCATCCGGCGCATCGAAGTTCGAGCGGTTGTAGCCGGCCGCCAGCCCGACCTGCCAGTCACCCAGTTGCGTATCGGCACCGGTAACAAAGCCCCAGGCCGTGCGGTCGAGCGCGGCCGCGTTGCCGTCCGAGCCGGTCTTGCCCCACGACGAAAGGCCCGCAAACCACACCCCGGTCGTCGGCTCTGCCGCCAGCGGCGTGCTGGTGGGCGCATAGGACATCAGCGGCACGGCTTCGCCGCCACCGGACAGAGCGAGACCGAGGCGATGGTTGAGGGTGCCGCGGAGCGCGCCGCTCTGTTCGACGAGGGCGCTGGTAATCGAAGCGCCGAACGCGCCGGAAAGGGCGCTGAAGCTCGCTGCGATCAGCGCATCGTCGTCAGGCAGCGCGAGGATAGCGTCGTAGAGCGGGTTGCCGGCGCCGGCGCTGTCGACAGCCGCAGCCACGGCAGCCTGGTTCGGCGTTTCGGCCCGATCGGCGAAAGCCAGCTTGACCAGTTCCAGCTTGACCGCTTTGGCCTCGTAGCTGAGCTCGGGGAGCAGGAAAGCGTAGTCGGAAAGCACGGTGCCGAAGGTCCCGCTGACCATGCCATTGGCCGTGGCGATGAGGGTGACGGGTCCGCTCGGGCCCAGCGGATCAACCGTCAGGTCGAGAATGCTCCCGGCCTCCAGGGTCACGTTGCCCTGGACATTGACGAGATCCGCCGCCACGCCGGGATTGACCTCGACCTCGTAGGTGGACCCGGACTTCAGGGTCAGGTTCCCGGTTCCGGCATTGCCTACGGCCAGCGTACCGATGCCGCCATTGCCGGGCGTCAGCGTGCCGCCGCTCTCGATCGTCACGTTGCCCTTGACGGTGCCCGATCCGCCGAGCCCTGCCCCGCTCATGATGCCGACACCACCGTTGATATCAGCGCCGCTGCCGAGCGACAGCAGCCCGCCGAGCATGGTGACGTTGCCGGTGATGTCAGCGGTCGCGGTCGCGGTTCCGGCGACGGTCAGCTCGACGCTGGACGCCGAAATCCCCTCGAGTGTTGTCGACTGGCTGTTGGCGAACTTGAAATTGTTCGCGCCGACCACGTTCAACGTCCCGACGGCGTTACCTGCACCGCTGAGGTCAACGTTGGAAGCACTCGAGACGGTCAGCTTGTTTGCCGTGATCGCCCCGCTCGTCTGGGTGATGGCGCCGGCTGACGACAGCGTAACGTTGCCTGCCGCAGCACGCAGCGTGCCCACGGCAAGCCCGCTTACGTCGGCAAGGGAGATGCTGCCGCCGGTGCTGACGGCGGTGACCAGTCCCAGGGCATTGCTGGCGTTCGTCAGCGTGATGCTGCCGGTCGCTTCAAACGACGCGGTGCCGGTCACCTGCACATAGCCGGCCTGGGTGATCGCGCCCGTGGCCTTTACCGTGGCATTGCCGATGATGTCGGTGTCGTAGAGCGCGAGCGCCGTACTGCTGGTGAGGTCAAGGCCCGTCGCGGCGGCGCTGAACGTACCGCCAAAGACGTTGTCAGTGTTGGTGAGGACAATCTTGCCGCTGCCGGCATCGAGCTCGGTGGTGCCCGTCACGTTGAGCGCCGGCGACACCAATTGCGTGATGTCCCCATTGGTGGTCACCTGGAGGTCGGTGTGGTCTCCCGAGACGACCTGCTGCGCCTCAGCCACCGTGCCCCCAGTCGCGAAGAAGCCGGCGCTCAGTACGGCAACGAGCCCGGCACTCTCCCATGCCTTCGACTTGCGCGCCCCGCTGCAAGTCTTGCCGCCAAGCCAGATGTTCAATGCTGCCCCCGACCTCAAGTCACGAACTCTTCCTGCTGCGCGAAGCAGACGCAGAGCCCACGACGATAAGTCTCTGAGCTTTGTTGCAGCATTGTTTGAGCAAACAAAATACGGGCTTTGGTCGAGCGGCCGTCGTCGTTGCCCAGCGACTATGAGGAGAGCCTGCACAGCGGCAGCAGCGTCATGACTTTTCGATCCACTCGAGTGTCTGCCCATGCGGCGGCGTCCAGGCGACGGGCTCGCCATCCACCGACATCAGGAACATGCCGGTCGGCGCGGGACCGGCCCGCGCCGCGATGTCAGGAAATACACTCGGCCACTCATTGCTGATCCAGATGGCCCCGAGCTCGGCGCAGGTCCGCGCGAACGCCTCGCGCTCCGCTTGCGCCGCTACATAGCCCAACACCGCGGTGTGGAAGACCACCAGCCTCGCCTCCCGCGGCGCCTGGGCAGCCAACGCCTTGAGGTCTGTCCGGAGGTCGCCCCGGACGACGCGGGGCGGTGCGCTGCGCGCCACCGCGATGGCGCTGTTCAGGCGCGCGAGCCGATCGAGCTGCTCGGGCCAGACCAGCGTTGCCAGCCACGCCATGTCGCCCTCGACATCCACCCGCAACGGATTGAGGTCGAGTCCGGCCCGCCAGACCACATTCAGCTCCCGCGTCGGCAAGGGCACGTTCTCGGCGGCGCGGCACATGAGCGTCGGCGCGACCGCCCGCGTCTCGGCGGGAGCCTCGAGCTTCAGGCGGCCATAGTCGTAGCCGTAGCGGTCGGGCAGCAGGCACAGCCCGGCCGAGGAGCCCACCTCCAGCAAGGCGATCGGACCTTCGATCCGGCTGAGCAGCGGCAGCAGCGCGGCGCAGCGATTGGGCTCGTTGGTCTGGGTCGTCCTCGCCCGCATAGTCATGGCAATCGCATCGGCGTGGCGCAGCACCAGCGCATCGAGCTCCGCAGCGCCGGATGGCGTGCCGGCCACCAGCCTTATGGCGGCGAGGAACAGGTTGGGCTGCTGCAGCGGCTCCGGGAAGGCGGACAGAAAAGCCAGGATCGACGGACTGGCGGCAACATGGTTGGCCAGTTGCTGGTAAAGCGGCGACGACCCGCGCGCCTCGGTTTCCGCAAACCGCCGGTAGCGTTCAGCCAGCTCCATCGTTGCCCAATGCCCCACCTGCCCTGCCGTGCAACACTAGGGCCGAGCCCGCCGGATTACCACGGACTTAGGTCCGACGACGTGGCGGTCCTTGCACTGGGTCGGCCCCTGACGCTTGTTGCCGCGAGAGCCGGCCGGGCGGAAGGCAGGCATCGAGCGATAGCTAGCGCGAGCTGGCATAGGTAGATCGCAGCTTGGTGGCTTCGAACACGAAGTAGCCGTCGATTTCATGGATCCGGCAGCCGCCGAAAATCGCGCCAAGCTTGTTGCGATACCAGTCGCGCCGCCTGGTCACCATCCACATCGTCCCGCCAACCACTAGCCGGTTGAACCCCTTCTCGATGAAATGCTTCGGAATGGAGAAATCGACATGGTAGGGCGGGTTCGAGATGATCTTCGTGAACCCGGTCTCCCGCATGTCGCGGAAGCCGTCCGACAACGCCACCGTCACATTGGGCACACCATTGGCATCGGCATTGCGGCGGGCAACGGCCACGGCCCTCGCATCGTTGTCGACCATGATCACCCGCGCCGGCGATAGAAGACGGGCCGCGAGGATGCCCACGAGGCCGTACCCGCACCCCAGGTCGAGGACCTTGTCCTCGGCAGCAAAGCTGATCAGCGAGAGCATTGCCAGCGTACCGGCATCCGCGTGTTGCGGAGAAAAGAGTCCGGGCTCGGTGTGCAGTCGCAGCGTCACCTCGCCGATAGTCACTTCCAACATTGTTATCCCCTCAAATGGCGTTGAGCGGGATCAGTGTCTTCAGGGGGGACGATGTCGGGTCGCGCGGCCAGCCACACCACCTGCAGCAGCAGGCACTTGGCACTCATTTCCGCGGGGAGAATGCGCTAGCGCAGACGCCTGACCTCAAGCTCAGTGCATTGCCGGGTATCGATGCATGCTGGCAATGGCTGCATGTGCAGCGAGTCCAACCGAGAGAACGATCTGATCCACAATGGCTTCCGCGCCGAATCCAGGGCGAGCACAAACGCTCACCTGCCTGGCTTTTTCGGTGCAGCCTTTGGATCAGTTGTTCGTCATTGGTCCTCTTGAGCGCGAAGAATTCGCGTTGCTCAACATGCACTTGCTTCGCAGCTGAAGCAAGTGGCGGTCGCTGCGCCTGGAGGCTCCGGCACCGGTGCAACCCTACCCACGGTGTCACCCCGGCGCAGGCCGGGGCCCATCCTGAGGTATCTCCGCCCATCGAAGGTGTGGCGAAATCTCAGGATGGATCCCGGCCTCCCCCGGGATGACACCGAGTTTGGAGCGCAGTTCGGAGATGATCGCGCAGATGGAGAAACCCACTAGGGGCTAGCGATCAAGGCCGGCCGTTTGCGCCGAGCGGACGCCCCTACGCCGCCTCACTCCCACCCGCCAGCCGGATCGTTGCGCCGCTCTCGGCGAGCTGCTTCTGCCAGTTCGCATCCGGCAAGGCGTCGGCATAGAGCGCGGTGACCTGCGACAGGTGCGCCACCTTGGCCATGGCGTGGCGTCCGAACTTGCTGCGGTCGGCAACGACGAAAGAGTTACGGGCGCAGCGGATGATGGCCTGGGTCAGCGGTTCCTCGTCCACCGAGAAATCCAGCACGCTGCCATCGGCGGCGATCGCCACCACCCCGATGATCGAGTAATCGACCTGGAAGCGGCCGACGAACTCGGTGGTGGTCTGGCCGACCACGGCGAGATCGCGGTTGCGCACCGAGCCGCCGCAGACCACCAGCTCGAAATCGTCCTTCTTGGCCAGCATGCTGATGACGTTGATGTTGTTGGTGACGACCCGGAGGCCGTTGCGCGCCATCAGCGCCCCGGCGACGGCTTCGGCCGTGGTGCCGATATCGATGAACACCGATGAATGGTCGGGAATGTCGGCGGCCACCGCCCGGGCAATGGCGCCCTTTTCGTCCGACATCGAGTCCCGCCGCGCCTCGTAAGGCAGGTTGGAGACGCTGGAGCGGAAAGCGGCCCCACCGTGGAAACGCGACAGGATCCCCTCGTCGCAGAGGAAATTGATGTCGCGGCGCACCGTCTGGTGCGTCACCGCCAGCCGCTCCACCAGCTCTTCGACCGTCACATAGCCGCGCTCGCGCGCCAGTTGCACCAGTGTCTGCTGCCTGGGATTGAGCGCCGCCAACTGAGTCTCCTCCGATCCTGCGTCGTTTCCTCGTAGCGCGCTCTAGCCCCGGGCCGGCTGGCTGTCGAGGATAATCTCACGCCGATATCACCGAATTCGCTCGATATCGAACATCGCGAGCGCATTCACGTGCGTCAATGTTCGTTTTTGATCATAAAACTATTGCAAACGATCAGAAGCGCCGGTAAGCGTGGTCTCAACCAAAGGGGGAGACATGCCGAAACAGGCCGGCGCGGCGAGCGCTTCGATTGCTACCGGACACCGCGTCCGCCAGCAGATGCTCGAGGGCCGCGTGCTGTCGGGCGGCTGGCTCAGCCTCGGGTCATCCATCGCCGCCGAGATTGCCGCCGGCGCCGGCTTCGACTGGCTGCTGTTCGATCTCGAACATGGCACCTCCGAATTCTCCGACCTGCTGCACCAGTTGCAGGCGATCCACGCCTATCCGGTGGCCGGCATCGTCCGGGTGCCCTCGATCGAGGCCTCGGTGTTCAAGCGTGTGCTCGACCTCGGCGCGCATGGGGTGATGATCCCCAATGTTTCTTCGCTGGCGGATGCCGAGCGCTGCGTCTCCTTTGCCCGCATCCCGCCGCTGGGGGTGCGCGGCGCCGCCCAGACCACCCGCGCCTCGGGCTATGGCGCGCATTACGAACAGTATCTGAGGGAGGCCAACGCCTCGATCATCCTTACGGCGCAGATCGAGTCGCGGGCCGGCGTCGCGGCGGCCGACGCCATTGCCGCCGTCGACGGTATCGACGCGCTGTTCATCGGCCCGACCGATCTCGGCGTCGATCTCGGCGTCGCCTCGGACGAGTTGACCGGCGAGTTCCGCGAGGCCGTGATGACCGTCGCCGCCGCGGCCCGGCGGCACGGCAAATCGGCCGGCGTGCTGGTCCGCAACGCCGAACAGGCACAGCAATATTTCGAGCTCGGCTACACCTTCATCGCGCTCGGCTCCGATCGCGGCAGCATCGGCAATGGCCTGCGCGCCAGCGCCGCTGCGCTCGAGGCGCTGCGCCCTGCCCCCAGCCTCAAGGCCGTGCCGTGAGCGCACCGCTGATCCTCGCGATCGACCTCGGCACCCAGAGCCTGCGTGTCACCGCCATCGGCACCGACGGGACGCGGTACTGGAGCCTGCAGCGCCCGGTCGAGACGGTGACCGATGGCATCCGCCAGGAGCAGGATGCCGGCCAGTGGCGCGAACTGCTGCTCGAAGGGCTGGGCGAAGCCGCCGCGGCAGGAATAGTGCCTGCAGTGATCCTCGCCAGCGGCCCGCTCGCCGGCTGGACCCCGGTCGGTGCCAACGGCCAACCCACCGCCCCCGCGGTGATGTACAACGATGCCCGCTCCGAACCCGATCTCGAGACGGTGGCGGCGGCCCTGCCCGATGGCGTCGGCGTGCCGCGCCTCACCATCGCCGATCCGCTGCCGCATGCCCTGCGCCTCAGGCGCGAGACGGGCGCCGCCCTTGCCGGCGCGGCGCATCTGCTCGACGCCACCGGCTGGCTCAACTTCGTCCTGACCGGCCGGCCGACGCTCAGCGCCTATACGGCGCTCCGCCTCTATGACGCCGCAACGCGCCAGAAGCTCGGCCTCGCCGCGGTGCCGTTCGGGCGCACCGTCGAAGTGGGCGAGCCGATCGGACCGCTCACCCCAGCCCTCGCAGAGCGGTTCGGCTGGCCGGCCATTCCCGTCATTGCCGCCACCTTCGACAGCAAATGCGCCTACCTCGGCAGCGGCATCCGCGCGCCCGGCGACGCCCTCGATATTTCGGGCACGGTGACCTCGTTCGGCGTCGTCTCGGCCACACGCGTCATCGATCGCGACAACCGCATCTACTCGGTACCGTTCGGCGAGGCCTGGCTGGTGCGGGGGTCCACCGCCGCTGCCGGCAGCATCATCGAGTGGGCGCGCGAGACGCTGGCATTCTCCATCGCGGAGATGGACCGGCTGGCGCTCGCTGCCCCGATCCGCCCCGAAACCGATCCGATCTTCGTGCCTTACCTCGCCGGGGCGCGTGCCCCGCTCTGGCACCCGCGCGCGCGCGGCAGCATTACCGGGCTCTCCATCGGCACCAGCCGCGCCGACCTGGCGCGCGCCATCTATGCCGGGCTGGCGCTGTCGCTGCGCCATATCGTCGACACCATCGAGGGCTGCGGCGCCGCAGTCGGGGGCATCCGGCTCGCTGGCGGCCTGTCACGCTCGGCGGCGCTGGCGCAGCTCAAGGCCGACATTCTCGGCCGGCCGGTGACGGCGATGGCCGATGCCGAGCTCACCACCATCGGCCTTGCCGCCATCGGCGCCACGCATCTGGGCGCCTTTGCCGAGATCGGCACGGCTGCCCGCGCCTTTGCGCGAGATGCCGAAACATATCGGCCCGGGCTCGATGCCGGCGCGGCCAACGCGCTCTACGCGCGCTACCTGCGCGGCGCCGGGCTCAGCGTATCGCTGGTGCCAGGCACCGGCAGCGAGGGCAAACCGGTTGGCCACCGAACGATGGCCTGAGACTGCGAAAAGGGAGGAACACATGAACACTATCGCTACTACCGGACGGCTTGCCATACTCGCCGGCCTGCTGCTTACCGGCACAATGGTACCAGCACCGGCGCTGGCCCAGGAGGAACTGACGGTGCTGGGAGCCGAGGTCCACCTCAACAACATGCGGGCTTTGGCCCAGTGGCAGGGCGGCGTCGACAACCTGGCGGAGTTCGAGGCAGGCAACAGCGCCAAGGTGACCTACGTCACGGGTACCACCACGTCGCTGCAGGAATCGCTGACCCGGCTGGGGGCGTTGGATAAGACTGCCGAGGATGTCATCTACGTCAATCAGCTCGACGCCAACAGCCGGCTCACCTCCTATCTCGAGCCGCTCGACCAGGTGCTGGCGGCGGGAACAGTCGCGGGCTTTCCCGAGCAGTGGCCGGCCGGCGTCGTCGCCTCCGCCAGCTTTGACGGCAAGCTCTACCTGCTGCCGCTGCGCTGCGGCACCTTCACGCTGTGGTACAATGACCGGATCTTCAGCGAGCTTGGCATCTCTGCGCCGCCGAGGACGCCCGACGAGCTCTACGAAATCGCCAAGAAGGGGACCTTCACCCGTCCCAATGGTGAGCAAGTGTTCGGCTTTGCCCCGCGCGGTGACAAGTGGAGCCTTACCGAAGACATGACGGTGATGGCGCGCATGTTCGGCGGCGATCTCATCACCCAGGATTTCAAGGTGGTGCTGAACCAGGCGCCGGCAGTGGCCGCGATCAAGCTGCTGCAGCGGATGTACCAGGAGGGCATCATGCCGCCCAACTGGGCGGCGCTCGACGGATCCGCCCAGGCCGAGATGTTCCGCAGCGAACGCCTGTCCATGGTGATCGGCGGCGCCAACTACGACGGGCAGTACAACAAGGCGCAGGACAGCAAGATCGCCGGTCATGCGGTCCCGGCGCACCTGCCGCTGGTCGCCGAGCTGCAGACGCCGGCCAAGCCGTTCAGCGAAAGCGTGATCTGGTACTGGGGCGTCGGCGTGCTGCACGGTGCCGACAACCAGGCGCTGGCGAACAAGTTCGTCCAACACATCGCTACGGCGCCGGTACAGCAGGAACTGGCTGCCAACGGCAACGGGCCGTGCACCACCGACGTGCTGGCAGATCTGGCCAAGACCAGCCCCGGCATGAAACTCGCCCAGGACATCTTCGCGGTCTCGCGGCCCACCATTCCGGCGCACCCGAACATGAATCAGGTGCGCGACCTGATGGGCGAGACCATCCAGAACATCGTGGTCAACGGACTTGATGCCCAGGCCGAACTCGATGCGGTCGCGCGCCGGATCGAGCGGCTGCTGAACTGATCCGGCCATCACAGCAGGCCCGCCTGACGCGGGCCTGCCCCACACCATGGGTAATCCGATGACTATGGCCTTTGCACAATCGAGAAAAGCCGCACCGCAGCGGATGGGGTGGAACAGCTCGCCGGTGGCGTTGCTGCTGCTTTTCCCCGCCTTCTTCGTGCTTGCTTTCATCATCCTCGTCCCGGCGATGCAGCTCTTGTGGCTGTCGATGACGGACTATTCGCCTGGCCTGGGCGGCGGCGATTTCGTCGGGCTCGAGAATTATGTCTGGGTGCTGACCGACCCGGCGTTCCAGGCGGCGCTGTTGCGCAACATCTTCTACGTGGTCGTGGTCGTCGGGCTCGAGCTGGTGATCGGTTTCGGCGCTGCGCTGGTGCTGCAGCAGCGCTTCCCGCTGCGGCCGCTATGGATGGCACTCGTCATCGCGCCCTACGCGGTGAGCCCGATAGTCGCGGTGGTCATGTGGAAGTACATGCTCGATCCGACCTTCGGCCTCGTGAACTACATGCTGACTTTCGTCGGCCTGCCCGCGGTCAAGTGGTTGTCCACCCCGGAGACCTCGATGGCCGCAATCATCATCGTGGCCGTGTGGAAGGAGTTCTCCTTCACCACCATCGTGCTGTTCGCCGCCCTCACCACCGTGCCGCGCGAGCTCTACGAAGCGGCGCGGATCGACGGCGCGACTGCACTGCAGAACCTGTGGAACGTCACGCTGCCACTGATCCTGCCGGCCTTCGCCATCGTCGCGCTGTTCCGCATCATCTTCACGCTGCGCGAGTTCGGCATCCCGCAAACCTTCACCGGCGGCGGTCCCGGCACCTCTACCGAGATCCTGTCGCTGTACCTCTACAAAGAGGCGTTCCGGTACTCCAACTTCGGCACCGGTGCCGCCACAGGCTGGATCATGCTCGTGGTGACCGTGCTGCTCTCAGCCTTCCTCATTCGCCGCACGTATCGCGGCATGTTTGCCAGGTAATCGGCAATGGACATCTGGAAACTTCGTCTCCTCGGCAACTCGGCTATCAAGTGGATGCTGCTCGCCATCGTTGTGTTCTGGTCGGCATTCCCGATCATCTACATGATCCTTGGATCGTTCCGTCCGCCGGCCGAAGTCTGGGCCTATCCACCACGGCTGCTCGGCGAGCTGACGCTGCAGAACTATCAGGAAATCCTCAGCTACAATCCGAGCTTCTTCGCCAATATGTGGAACAGCGTGCAGACCACGGTCTACGGCGTGCTGCTCACGCTGGTCTGTGCTCTTGGCTCCGCCTTTGTGTTCTCGCGCATGCGGCTGGGCTGGCTCAGGGTCCCCGCCTTCCTGCTCATCACCATTCGCATGTTCCCGCCAATCGTCGTGATCATCCCGCTGTTCCCGCTGATGAGCGCACTGGGCCTGCTCGATACCCTCACGCCGCTGGTCATCGCCGGCGCCGCATTCGGCGTCTCCATCGCCACCCTGCTGCTGAAGGCCTTCATCGACGACATTCCGGTGGAGCTTGAAGAGGCGGCACTGATCGACGGCTGCACCAAGTTCCAGGCGTTCTATCGGGTTACGTTGCCACTCATCGCACCGGGCCTCGCCGCGGTGGTCGTCTTCATCGCGGTCGGCCTGTGGAACGAGTACCTGTTCCCGCTGGTCTTCACCTCGTCGGAGGCACGCACCGCGCCGGTCACCATCGCGGTCGCCATCAACAATGTCGAAGGCGTGCGCTGGGGCATGCTGCTCGCCATGTCCACCATCCACCTGCTCCCCATGGTGGTGCTCGTCATGCTCGTCCACAAGCAGCTTGTGCGCGGCATGACCATGGGCGCCGTCAAGGGCTAGCCGTCTTGCAAGGAAACCAGATGCCCACCGGAAACAACCAGCCCCTTTACGAACTCTGGGATAGCGCGTCGGCGCTCCCGCGCCCCGGCCAAGTGCCGGACCTCAGGGTGATGACCCATGTCACCGTGCACCGCGCCATGGCCGGTGAGTTCCAGTTCCTGCACGAATCCTCGATCACCGTGCACGATGGGCGGCTCGTTGCCGCCTGGGCGAACGATCCGCGCGACGAGAACAGCGCCGAGGGCGTTGTAAGGGCAGCCTGGTCTGACGACGGTGGTTTGTCCTGGTCGAAGCCGCAGATGCTGGGACCGGGTTATCACGCGCCCGCCGGGCTCGAATGCGACAACCACACAGCACTCCATTCCCATGGCGGAAGGCTCTATGCTTATGCGTCGCGCTGGCTGGGTGGGCCGCTGGAGGACCTCGGTTGGCATCCGCTGCCGAGCATGCGAGCTGTTCAGTTCGTCTACGATCCCGCAACGGACAGCTGGTCCGAGACCGGTATCACCATACCCGAGTTCCTGATGATGCACGGCCCACAACCGCTGCCCGGCGGCGGTTGGATCATGGCTGGTGAGTTCGGCTTCTATCAACCGGCCGTCGCCGTCTGCGAGGATGACACGTTCACGGTCTGGAAGACTTACCCGATCACCACGGTGCGCAAGCTGAAGTTCCCCGAGCCCACCGTCATCGTGGAACAGGACCGGCTGGTCGCGATCATTCGCAATGCCTTCATGATGGGGCCACCTCAGGACTATGGGCTCGTCTCGGAGAGCTTCGACAATGGCCGCACCTGGAGCGAGGCGCAGCTGTGCAACCTGCCCATGGTCGACTCCAAGCCGTTCGGCGGCATCCTGTCGACGGGGCAGCGCTACCTGGTGTTCAACTACCCAGATCCGCGCTCGCGCCGCGGCAACCTGGTGGTCGGCGTCAGCCGGCCCGGGTCCGACAGACTGTCATTGCTTCGGACCATCCGCCAAGGGGTGCCCCCGGTGCAACTGGTCGGCGAATGCAAGGAGCCGCAATGGTCTTACCCGTATGCGGTAGAGCATGAGGACAAGCTCTACGTGACCTACTCGATCAGCAAGGAGGACTGCGCATTGACCATCATCCCCTTGTCATCGCTGCAGGACTTCTGAGGCGGCCGCAATCGCTGGCGACAGGGTCTCCTGCTCGCCCGCATCACCGAAGCCGATGTGCTGGCCGGCGAGCTGGTCGGGAGCCATTCCCGGCTCGGCGTGCTGGTCAGCCGGGCGACAGGGCCGCGCTGAGGCGGGCCCTGCTCCATCCCGATCCCCGGCCCACGACCGGGGATCGATCGCCCCAACCCGCGTCGGCTACTTGATCCCGCTGGTGGCAAAGCCGGCGATGAACTGCCGCTGCATGATCAGGAACAGCACGATGATCGGCGCCGAAGCGATCACCGCCCCCGCCATGATCAGCTCGTATTGCGTGACGTATTGCCCCTGCAGGTTGGCAAGCCCGACCGAGATCGGCAGCCGCTCGGGCGTCGAGTTGACGATCAGCGGCCACAGCAGGTCGTTCCAGCTGCTCACCAGCGTGAGCAAGGCCAGCGCCACCAGGGCGGGCCGAACCAGCGGCAGCAGGATGTAGAAGTAGATCTGCAGCGGATTGGCGCCATCGATGCGTGCGGCCTCGTCCAGTTCCTTGGGCAGGCCCATGAAGAACTGGCGCAGCAGGAACACGCCGAAGGCACTGAACATCCCCGGCACGAACAGCGCCTGCAGCGTGTCGAGCCAGCCGAGCGTCTGCATGATCTGGTATTGCGGGATGAGAAACAGCTGCCCCGGCACCATCAGGACACTGAGGAAGATGGCGAACAGCGTGCGCTTGAACGGGAACGACAGCCGCGCGAACGCATAGGCCGCCATCGATGCGAACAGCAACTGCCCGGCGATCCGCGCCGCACCCACGATTGCCGAGTTCAGCAACTGGGTCGCGATGGGGAAATCCTTGTACGACACCGAGATGTAGTTGCTCCACTGCGGCACCGCCGGCACGATCGTCGGCGGGATGAGCAGCGTCTCCTCATAGGATTTCAGCGAGGTCAGCACCTCGAGCACGTAAGGGGCGAACATTGCGGCGCTGGCGACGATCAGCGCGGCATAGACCAGCACTGTGCTGCGACGGGACCTGGCCATGACCGTGTCAGCCATAGTGCACCCAGCGACGCTGCAGGCGGAATTGGAAGGCGGTGAGCAACATGACCACGATCATCAGAGAAAACACGATTGCCGAAGCGAGGCCCTTGTCGTTGTCGATGAAGGCCGTTCGATAGAACAGGTAGATCACCGTCTCGGTGTCGGCGATTGCCGGGTTCTGCGAGCCGATCATCACGTAGACCAGGTCGAACATCTGCAGCGCCCCGATGATGGTGAGGACGGTGACGAAGAAGATCGTCGGGCTGATCACCGGGATGGTGATGGAAAAGAAGCGGCGAACCGGTCCGGCCCCGTCGATTTCGGCGGCCTCGTGCAGGTCGCGCGGCACGCCCTTCAAGGCGGCCACAAACAGCACCACCGGATAGCCGATCGAGGCCCACACGCCGACAATGCTCACCGCGGCCAGCGCCGTCGACGACTGGGCGAGCCACGGATAGCCGGGCAAGCCGAAATCGTTGAGGATCGCGTTCACCACGCCGTAATTGCCATTGAGCAGGATCTTCCACAGCCAGCCGATGGCGACCGGCAGCGTGATCACCGGCAGGAAGAACATCAGGCGGAACAAACCGACGAACTTCAGGCCGCGCCGCTCGAGCAGCACCGCGATGACCAGCGAGATCGGGATCGAGCAGATGATGACCGCGGTGTAGAGCAGCGTGTTGACCAGCGCCCGTTGCACCTTGGGCGAGGTCAGCACCTTGATGTAGTTGTCGAGGCCGACCCAGGTCGCGCCACCGAACACGCCCATCCGGGTGAAGCTGTAATAGAAGGTGGCCAGCACCGGCCACAGGTAGAAGACAGCCAGCCCGATGGCCATCGGCGCGAGGAACAGCGCCGCCCACAGCCAGTCCCGGCGCGTGCCGTTATCGATCACCGCTGTGCGCGGGCCGCTGCCAGCAGCCGTCATCGTTTCCGTGGCCATTATCCGCCCCCTCGATCAGTGTTGGCGCGGGCTCCCGAGGCTCGGGAGCCCGCGCGTCCCTCATTCGGCCGCGAGCTTTTCGCGGATGATCCTGGCCATGTTCGTGGCGGCGTCCTGTACCGATGACGTCCCGTTATAGGCGGGGGTGAGGGTCGGGGTCAGTTCGCTCTCCCAGGCCAGCGTATTCCTCGTCGCCGGGAGCAGGGTCGCCCGGGGCAGCTCGGAGAGCAGGTTCTCGAGCCCGGCGCCCGGAGCGGTGGCAATCCAGGCCTCGTTGGCCTTGGCATTGACCGGCGCACCGGTCCCGCCGCCCGAGTTCGAGTTGAGGATCAGCTGCCCCTTCTCGCTGCCGAGGAACTCGGCCCACTTATAGGCCTGCTCGATATGCGGCGAACGCGCCGCAATGGCACTGGTCGTCGTGGCATAACCGGTGGTGTCGACGGTGCCGAGCGGCATTTCGACGATCCTGACCGACTCGCCAAGCGTCTTCTGCAGGCTCTGAACCGCCCAGGAGCCGGTCGTCATCATGGCGGCCTTGCCCGAGGCGAACCACTGGTTGGCATCGGTATCGGCCAGCTGCGCGACGGAGGGCGAATAGCCCTTCTGGCTGAAGCCGGTCCACACGCTCAGGCCCGCAACGGCTTCGGCGCCGTCGAAGTCCGTATCCTTGCCGTCATTGCTGATGATCTTGGCGCCGTAGCCATACATGGTCTGGTAGAAGGTGCCGTAGTTCCACAGCGGCGCGACGATCCCGAAGGTGCCCGCTTCCTTGTTGGTCAGCGCGGCAGCGGCCGCCTCGACATCCGCCCAGGTCCAGTCGTTCGTCGGCTCGGCGACGCCGGCGGCATCGAACAGCGCCTTGTTGTAGTAGAGCCCGAAGGGCAGCGACTGCCACGGGATCGCGAACAGCTTGCCGTCAATGACGTAGGGATTCATCAGGTTGGCGTCGATGCCGCTGAGATCGACCTGCGAGGCCGCCTTGAACGGCGTCATGTCGGCTAGCACGCCGTTCTGCTGATAGAGCGGAAACTGGATGTTCTGCAGCCAGAACGCATCCGGCGCCGTGCCACTCGACAGCTGCGTGTTCAGCTTGGTGAAGAAGTCGGCAAACGGCACCGTCCGCAGCTCGACGGTGATGTCCGGGTTGTCCTTGTGAAACTCGTCCGCCGCGGCCTGGAAAGCCGGCGTCACCGTGGTGTCCCAGTAGGCATAGGTGATCGTTACGGGGTCGGCGGCCAGAGCTGGTGCGGCAAAACCAAAGGACAGGCCAAGTGCGGCCACGCCTGCAAGCGCTCGGCCGAGCGTCAGCGATCGATTCATGTGGGTCTCCTCTCAATTTGATGTCGTTGCAACCAACGGCCAGCGAGCAGTCGGCGGCCCGCCGCCCGCCGCTTGGCAGGCTGCAGCCGTCCAGCACCTTGTTCGGTTTCGCGATGCCCCTCCGGTCGACCGACATACATCATCGGCCCGTCTCGCTTGTCAATAACTATATCATTCTTACTTATTGATTATCAGGCGAGCAGCGCCAGATCGATGCAGTTCGCCATCTGGCGATAGCCGGCATCGGAGGGATGGATGTGATCCCCGGAATCGTATTTGGGCAGCAGCCGGGCGGCTCGCTGCGGGTCGCGCAGCGCAGCATCGAAATCGATGATGCCATCGGCCTTTGCCGCCTCCCGCAGCCAGCGGTTGATGGCCTGGCGGATCCGTTCCTTGTCCTCGGTGTAGCACCCCTCGAGCGGGGTACCGGGCAGGCAGTGCTGGAACGGCATGATCGTGCCCAGCAGCACCTTCATTCCGGCCATGCGGCCGCGCGTCACCAGTTGCTGCAACCCGGCGATCAGCTGCTCGGCCGACACCAGTTCATGCGGCCCGCTCAGCGCAGTGTTGGGAAACACGATATCGTTGACGCCGATAAGCACGACCAGGTGGGTCGCGCCGAAAACCCCCGCGACGTCGCGATCGAAGCGCTGCAGCGCCTTCTGCGCGGCTCGGTCGTGCAGCATGCGATTGCCACCGATACCGGTGTTCAGCACCGCCACGTGCTCGAAGCCCCGGCTCTGCTGCAGGCGCTCGGCCAGCATGTCAGGCCAGCGCCGATCGGCATCGATGGTCGAGCCGTCGCCATCGGTGATCGAGTCGCCGAAGCACACGATCGCCCGCGCCTCCTCGGTGGTGCGGGTATAGATTCCCGACAGCAGGTAGCGGCAGGCATACTCCTGCTGCACGATCATCTGCTCGGCCGCGGCGAAGTCTCCAGGCACCGAGATGTAGGCCGTCTGCAGGGCCTGCGGATGCCCCGTGCGCAGCGGCACGAAGCCGGCTCCGAAATAGCTGACCGCGATGCGCGAAAGCGGCCCGACTTCCATTTCGACCGGATCGGACAGCAGTGGGGCACCCGGGACAATGACGGCGCGCTTGCTGCCGCCGAAGGTCACCTCTCGCGTCGTCAGCGGCTCGACCCGCCCGCCCTCGCCCGCCATCGCCACCCTGACCGCATCGAGCTCGATCGGCAGGGTTCCGAACTCGTTCGTGAGCCGCAGGATCAGCCCATTGCCTCCCAGGCTCAGGCGTGCAATCTCACGCACGGTCTGCCCGAAAGCCCCTGGAGGGGCACCGCTCTCGCCGGCGATATCCATGGGGGCGGCAGTCCACGACGCGATCCAGCGCAAGCTCATTCTTGGTTCCGTTTCGACGAAAAGCGCCGGAGTTAAACTTGACCGCATTGGATGGTCAATAGATAAGCCATAGTGTGTTATTCTTGAGTGACGAACCCGATCGAGAGAGACGTTGACCGGACACATTCCAGGAACCACGGTGTTGCGGCGGCATCCGTCCGACACCGTGGAGATCAGCCGAGGCGCCAACCAGGTCGGCCTCCGGGCCTCCAATGAGCGGCTGGTGCTGTCGCTCATCCGTGCGCATGGCCAATTGTCCAAGGCGCAGATCGCCGAGCTGACCGGGCTGACGGCGCAGACCGCCTCGGTGATCTCACGCGGGCTGGTCGATGCCGGGCTGCTCAATGCCGGCGCGCGGGTCGCGGGCAAGGTCGGCCAACCCTATGTGCCGCTCGGCCTCAATCCCGACGGCGCCATGTTCTTCGGTTTGCACCTTGCCGACCGCGAGGCTCGGCTGGCGCTGGTGAACTTCACCGGCTCGGTGATCGAGGAGCGCTCGCTGGCGCTGACCTCGCTCGAACTCGACCGGATTGCCCGCTTCACCCGCGAAACCATCGGGCAGATGCGGGCCCGCTTCGATCGGGCGCAGGACGCCCGCATCCAGGGGCTGGGAGTTTCCATTTCCACCGATGGCGCGAAGCCGGGGCGAGCCGGCTCCAGCTGGCAGGAGTTCGACCTGGCATTCGCGGCGGTTGGGCAATCGCTCGGGCTCGCGACCTATGTCTCGAGCGACGCCGTGGCGGCCTGCAGCGCCGAGCTGATCTACGGCCTGGGCGCCGGCATCTCCGACTTCGCCTATGTCTTCATCGGCGACTCCGTCAGCGGCGGCCTGGTGCAGAACGGCAATATCCGCTTCGCGCGCGACGACGCCGGCTCGAACATGGGGCGGGTCCTCGTGCCGAACGGCAGCGGCGACATGGTTCCGCTGCGCAGCCTCGCCGGCATCCCGGCCAAAAAGCCGGTCGATCCCAGGGCACTCGAACTGCTGGCCCGCGGCATCGCCTATGCCGTTCACTCTGCATCATCGGTCGTCCACTACGGCGCCGTCATCGTCGACGGTTCGCTCCCCGCCCAGACCCTGCGCGATATCGTGCTGCTGGTCCGCGGCGTGCTGGGCGAGTTCGATGACAGCACCTCATCGTCGCTGTCGGTGCGGGAGGGCTCTCGCTCCCGCAAGGGCGCCGTGCTCGGCGCCGCCTGCCTCCCCCTCGCCGACCGCTTCTATCCCGGCTCCGCCGGCAACATCTCGATCGCACAGCCGCTGTAAGGATCGGGCGATCGAGCACACTTGTTTCGGCTGCGGGCGCATCTGTGGCCCCTGCCCGGGGACGACGCATCGGGGCCGCGGCCCTCACGGCTCTGCTCCCCGCGAACATTCAGCCCCAAGTCACAGACTGCTTGTGGCCCAAAGCAGACGCCCACGTTCCAGGCTAGTCAACGGGCTGCAGTGATCGAGGCGGCTGCGCCTGTTCTTCTCTACAAGAACTTCTCCCTGCGAAAGTCTTTGTATCGAGCTGTTGATCCAGGGGGTTTCGTCCTGACTCACAGGGCGCTTGTACCATACCAACTAGTGGGTATGGTAATGGTATGCACGAGTCACGCCTCAAAATTCTGAATGCGACGCTCAACGTCGTCCGGGAGAAGGGCTACCACGCCACCCGCATCGAGGATGTCTGCGCCGCAGCTGGCCTGACGAAGGGCAGCTTCTTTCATCATTTTTCCAGCAAGGAAGAATTGGCCATCGCCGCGGCCACCCATTGGGATGTGGTCACCGGAACACTATTCGCCTCGGCGAGCTACCATTCCGCACCGGAGCCGCTCGACCGGCTGCTGGGCTACATCGAACTGCGCAAAGCCCTGCTCACCAACACGATCCCCGAGGCCACCTGCTACGCCGGCACGATCGTGCAGGAAGCCTATGTGACGCATCCCGCCGTTCGTGAGGCCTGCGCCAACAGCATCGTGTTGCACGCGCGGACGCTCGAAACGGATATCGAGGCGGCAATTGCCCGCAGCGACTACAGCGGCGAACTCACAGCCGAGAGCCTCGCACTGCACACCCAGGCGGTCGTGCAAGGCGCGTTCATCCTCGCCAAAGCGCTGGACGGTATGCCCGCCGCGCTCGACAGCCTCGATCATCTAGCTCGCTACTTCCGGCTGCTCTTTGCTGTGCCGGCGAGACGGGTCCGCAAGACGATTTCAAAGGAGAAGTAAGATGCCCCATGTCACTTCTGCGGACGGCACGACAATCGCCTACGACCGGCAAGGCACTGGCCCGGCGGTGATCCTCGTCGGCGGCACCCTGGACGACGGCGCCGAGAACGCGCCGCTGGCCCCGCTCCTTGCCGAACATTTCACGGTCTACAATTACGCACGACGTGGCCGGGGTGCCAGCGGCAATACACCGCCGTACGCCTTGGCGCGGGAGGTGGAAGACCTCGACGCGCTGATTACGACAGCCGGCGGCTCAGCCCACGTGTACGGCGCCTCATCTGGCGGCGCCCTCGCGCTGGAGGCTGCAGCGGCAGGTTCGGCGATCGACAAGATCGCGGTGTGGGATGTGCCGTACGTGATCGGTGACGACCTGTGGCCGAGTTTCAACCAGTACCTCGCGGACACTCACGAGGCAAACAAAGCCGGCCGGGACGAGGAGCTCCTGGAACTGTTCATGAGGCTTACCGGCGGACCCGACGCGGACATCGCGGCTTACAAACAGTACCCGATCTGGGCCTCGTCCGTCGCGCTCGCCCACACGCTCGTCAAAGACGCCGTGATCCTCAATGACTACAAGATCCCCACCGACCGGCTTGCCCGCATCACTCAGTCGGTCCTGGTGACCACCGAGGGTCCGACCACCGAGCCCCAGTTCGCTGGCCTCCCCACCGACTTCTTCGACCGCGCCGCGACAGCGATAACCGCTGCCATCCCCCAGACCGAACGACACACGCTCGACGGGCAGGGACACGTCGTCGCCCCCGAACTCATGGCCCGTGTACTGAAGACGTTCTTCAACCAGTAACCCCGTCGACTTATCGGGTCGCGACCGTGGGTCGCTTAGGAACGCAGGCCCATCGGCCACGTCAGCATCGGTCGGTGAGCGGCGACTCCTGAGTTCCGGAGTCTCGCCGCGCGTTGGCGCGAACGCGATCTGCAAGCCTGCGATCCTTCCCCGAGGCGGGGGGCTCCGATGACGCGGACCTTGCCGCGGGCTCGTCAACTGGGCAGCCAGCGCACGGACTCACCCCGGGACTCGACTACCTTCTGCGACACGAGGTGTCGGTGGCCTCTGAGAGCATGCACGGTATACCAAACCCGAGCGAGGTGCGGGTAGACACCCAGCCACGACGAGAGCGCGAGCAGCTATGTCTACCCACGCGAACGCTCCCCTGATCTACTGATCGGCGAGAACGCCTTCGAATGTCGGCATGTCGCTCTCATCGCCGGGCAAGATGGCGGCAAGGCCCTGCTTCACGATGCTGAACAGCTGCCGGTCCGCGTGGTGCCAGGTGTGCCCCGTCTCGTCGTGCGGCGGCACGAGCTCATTGGAACGCGAACGTGAAGCCAGCCTGGATGGAGTGGATGCCGAGCACACCGGTCTGCCGATAGACGAGACCGTCGAAGCCAGTGCCATTTCCGTTGTCAGGTACGAGGACGCTGGTGGCCAGCTCTGAACTGGCCGCGACCTTGTAGCGATATCCGATATCGAGCGTCACCGGGTCGGCGAGGGCAAACCGCACGCCGCCACCGAGCTGCGCCGCCGGGACCAGGGCACTGTCGTCGAAGCCGTTGCCGACCACGCAGCTGCTGCAGGCGGACCCGAGCTGAAGCTCGCTCGAAACCAGGGCGACGCCGATGCCGCCGCCGATATAGGGGGTGATCCCCGTCGCGGTGTCGATGTCGTAGTAGCCGTTGGCGAGGAGGAACGTACCGCTGGTCCGCAGGCGCGTGCCATAAGCCAGCTCGCTGAGGTCGGCCGTGTAGCTGCTGGGCCCCTGGTCCTCGAACCGGTAGGTCCAGTCCCAGGCGCCGCCGACAAACCGGGCTAAACCGGTTGCATAGGTATAACCGTCAAACTCCGCCGACCGGGGCGCGAAGCTGATGTTCGACAGATCGGCCTCGATCCGAAAGCCATTGCCGAACGCATATCCCGCCACGAGGCCCGCCCCGAGGCCGGCGCCGGAGCTCATCAGGCCGTCGAGGCCGTTGGCGGCGTATCCGACCGACGTCGCCGTGGGATAATAGCTGAGGCCCGCCTGGAACAGCTCGAAGGGCAGCGGCGGAAAGCCAGGGTTACCGATGGCCGGGGTCGGGCCCGCAGTATCGTATACTGCCCCACTGACCTGTATCTCTTCGAAGCCGGTATCGTTGCGCTGTCCGCCCAGCGCATAAATGCCCGCGTAGAAGCCGGAAACATCTCCGCTCGGCCGCTCCTCGGCGCTCGCCGACCCAGCCAGTGCCAGCAGCAAGCCAATCGCAATGCTGCGCGCCCTTCGCCCCCGTCGCTCCAGTTTCGACTCTCCTCGTCTGCATGCCCAGGCCGTGGGGGAACGTGTCAGACCATTGTTGCGGGATTGTTTGCTCGGTGTTTTCACGGGCCGCCTCAGCGGCCGGAATCATCTGCAAACGAGGCGTCCGAACGATGGACCGTTGCGTGCCGACGCCGCTTGCCGCCGCCAAGCCCCAGGAGTTTGGCAGAATCTGCCACGATATTGGCAGCCCGAGCAGGGAGCGTTTGGTGCTGCGCTTCGCTTGGACCACAGCTGAACCGTGACAGGACGCCAGGTTCGGAGCCGCTCGCCAGAGGGCGCCGGTATCACCGCCGCGAACCGCCTCGCTGGGCAATAGCGTCACATTTGTAACTCCCACCCGTCCAGGCGGCCGGCCTAAGAGCAGCGCATCGGAAAGGAGCATCGCCATGACACCAACCGGCTCACCGCAAGTCCCCGTGCTGGGGTTCGCCGCGACCCCGCTGTTTGCGCTGCTGGCTCTGGTTTCCACTGCCGGCATGTCGGGTCTCAGCATCTGCAACTCGACGCTGCCGCTGCTGCCGATCAACGACATGGCGTTGATGTACCTGCTGATGAGCATCTTTCACGCCTCGCCGTGGCTGCGACTGCTCTCACCCCCCACGCGTCAGCCGCGTCACCCCCTCAACCGCATTCAAGGAGACTGAAAATGCAACATGCAGTTGTCACCCAGAACGAATGGCTGTCCGCCCGCCGTGAGTTGTTGAAGGCGGAAAAACAGCTCACTCATCTTCGCGACGAAGTCACCAGCCGGCGCGGCGCCCTGCCCTGGGTCGCAGTCGACAAGCCGTATGTGTTCGACACGCTCGAGGGCCCGCGCACACTGGCAGAGCTGTTCGATGGCCGATCGCAACTGGTTGTCCAGCACTTCATGTTTGCCCCCGGATGGGAACAGGGCTGCCCCAGTTGCTCGTTCATGGCCGACCACACCGATGGCATGAATCAGCACCTCGCCAATCACGACGTCACCATGCTCGCCGTGTCGCGCGCCCCGCTTGCCGATCTCGAGCGCTATCGCCAGCGCATGGGGTGGAAGTTTCGTTGGGTGTCCTCGAACGGCAATTCGTTCAACCGCGATTTCCGTGTCACCTTCACCCCCGAAGAGGTGCAGAGCGGGCACATCGACTACAATTTCGGTGAATGGGACGAGACAGGAGAAGAATGGCCCGGGGTAAGCGCCTTCTTCAAGGATGAGGCCGGCAAGGTGTACCGCACCTATTCGACCTTCGGCCGCGGCGTCGAGGTGATGATGGGGACTTACGCCATGCTCGATCTCGCCCCCAAGGGGCGCAACGAAACCGAGGGGATGCGCTGGCTGCGCCGGCACGACCAATACGACAGCCAGCCCTGACCGCGACCCGCGCGGCGTCGGGTCGCAGCCTGACCCGACGCTGTGCGAACCGGCAATTGCGTCACTATGCCCTCAAGATGATTAGACGAGCGCGAAAGCCGGATGCTATCAGGCGGCATGATTTCGCCGCAGCCTGGGGCCGGTCCAGTTTCGTCCGCCATCGCCATCAGCGTTGACGCGCTCAGTGCTCGCTACGGCACCAAGACCGTGCTCGACCGGGTCACGCTCGAGATCGCGCGCGGCTCGAGCTTTGCGCTCCTCGGGCCCAATGGCGCCGGCAAGACCACGCTGCTCAGCATCCTCAGCACCCTGCGCAAGCCCGATGGCGGGCGGGCGAGCGTCGCTGGCGCCGATGTGGTGCGCCAGCAGACCGAGGCGCGGCGCTCGCTCGGCGTGGTGTTCCAGGATTCGAGCCTCGATGATCGGCTGAGCGCCTGGGAAAATCTCGAGTTCCACGGGCTGGTGCACGGCATGCCGCCGCGGCTCAGGCGCGAGCGCGCCGCGGCAGTGCTCGCCCTGGTCGAACTCGAGGACTGGCGCGACGAGATCGTCCGCAGCTTTTCGGGCGGCATGCGGCGCCGGCTGGAGATTGCCCGGGCCCTGCTGCATGAGCCGAAGATCCTGTTCCTCGACGAGCCGACAGCCGGCCTCGACGCCCAGACCCGCTTCCGCATCTGGCAATATCTCGATGAGCTGCGCCGCGAGCGCGACCTGACCGTGCTCACCACCACTCACTATATCGAGGAGGTCGAGGGCGCCGACACCATCTGCATCATCGACCACGGCAAGATCATCGCCCAGGGGGCGCCCGAGACGCTGAAGGCGGCGCATGGCCACCGCTGGCTGCACGTCATCCCGCGCGATGCGGCAGCGCTGAGCGCCATCCAGGCGAGCCGGCCCGATGCGCAATTGCTCGGCGCGCACGGGGTGGCGCTGCCGGCCGATGACGGCGCGGCCGTCGATGCGTTCCTCGCAACGTTCCGTGACCGCCTGACCGAAGTGCGCTTCCAGGATCCGACGCTCGAAAGCGTCTTCCTGTCGCTCACCGGCCGGCAGCTGCGCGACCGCGCCGACGATACGCATGGTGCCGAGAGAGCCGCCGGGCGGCGGGGAGGCCGGCGATGAACAACGTGATCATGGGGCTGCGCGGCCTCTACGGCGTCTGGCTGCGCGAAATCACCCGCGCGACGCGCGATCGGGCCCAGCTGATCGGCGGCATCAGCCGGCCGCTGATCTGGCTGTTGATCCTCGGGGTCGGCCTCAACCCGTATTTCCGCGGCGAGGTGTATGGCGAGGTGCGCTACGTCATCCCCTACACCTACCTGCAGTTCCTGTTCCCGGCGGTGATCGTCCTCAACATCATGTACACCTCGATCCAGTTCGCGGTGTCGGTGATCTGGGATCGCGAGTTCGGCTTCCTGCGCGAGGTGCTGGTGTCGCCGATGCCGCGCTGGCTGATCCTGTTGGGCAAGGTTTTGGGCGGCGCCACAGTCGCCACCATCCATGGCGGGCTGGTGCTGATCCTCGCCCGCTTCGCCGACGTGACCATGAGCCTCGAGCAGATGGCGGTGGCGGTTGGGCTGATGTTCCTGCTCGCCTTCGGGCTGACCAGCTTCGGCGTCCTGCTTGCCGCCCGGGTGCGCAGCTTCGAGGGCTTCGGAGTATTCTCCAACACGGTGATCCTGCCGCTCTATTTCACCTCGTCCTCGGTATTCCCGCTCGATCCGGCGCTGACCCGCGCCCAGCAGGCGGTGACGTATCCCGAGTGGCTGGTGTTTCTGGTGCAGATCAACCCGATCACTTATGCCGTCGATGCGCTGCGCGGCGTGCTGATCAACTTCAACCAGTTTACCCCCTCCTGGGGCGTCATGGTCATCGTCGGCATGGCGGTGATCTTCTTCACTCTCGCCATCATCGATTTCTCGCGGCAATGACAAAGTTCTTCCGGCCAGGGAGTCCGCCAAATCGCTGGCTGCGCTCGGCGGGCAACCTGGCCATCGTCGTCGCCCTGCTCTTTGCCGTCAGCTTCCTGCCACCCGACACCTCGCTGTCGGACCGGCAGAAGACCGGGGTGCTGAAGCTCTGCGTACCGCCCGTCTATCCGCCGCTGGTCACCGGCGATCCGGCCAAGCCCGGTTTCGATATCGAACTGGCCGACGCGGTGGCCAGGCAGATCGGCCTCCGTCTGCAGGTCAACACGCTGAGCTCGATCGGCAAGGACTTCAATCCACGCAACTGGGCGCTGACCCGCGGGCAATGCGACGTCATCGCCGGCGGCGTCGCCGATACCTCGCAGACCCGCAGCTTCCTCGAAACCATTCCGACACCGGTGGAAACCGGCTGGGTCGGCGTCGGGAAAAGCGCCGAGCTGCCGGCGCCGGGCGAAGCGGTGGCGGTGCTGGCCGGCACCAGCGGGCTCGACCGGCTGCAGCTTTCCGGCTGGCTGCGCCGCAATGGCTGGCGCGTCGTGCCGGCGCGCTCGGCCGCGCAATTCGTCGAGGCGCTGGCGAGCGGTGCGGCCAGCCTCGGCGTCACCGAGCGTTCGGCCATTGCGGGCCTCGCGCTGCCCGCCGACATCAGGGTGCTCCCCCTGCCCGCCGCAGAATTCCCGCATTACCCGATGGCGCTCGGCCTGTGGAAGGGCGACCTGACGCTGAAGCGGGCGATAGTGGGAGCGATGGAGGCGCTGACGCGCTCGGGCGAGCTCGCCGCCCTCGAGAATCGCTATGGCACAAAAGGCTAAGAACGATTCGGGCAAGAGTTGGTTCCCTAACTATTTTGTGTAGAACTATTTTGAGTTTGGCAGTGCGCTCCGAACCAATTTCGCTTCAAGTGAGGTTGAGTACGACCCACTGACATGTCAGAGGCTGAGACCTCGCGTGTCGGCAGGAGTCGGCTCTCTGGGACGCGCTTGCCCCAAATCTCGGGAGACTGAATTGTCCTTAAAGATCACACCATTGGCAGTCGTTACGGCTTTGGCCGCCGCTGTCGCCGCCGGGCCGGCTTTCGCCGGAGGGTTCACCGCCGAACAGGCCGCTGCAGGCGAGACCGCCTACAACTCCAACTGCGCCCAATGCCATGGCAAGCAGCTCGAGGGCCCCGATGCCCCCGGCCTCGCCGGCTCGGACGTGATGCAGAACTGGGCTACGGCCGGCGGCTTGTATGACTTTATCCATGTTGCCATGCCGCCCTCGGCCCCCGGCCAGCTCGGCGATGAGACCTATTTGAACATCATCGCCTACATCATGAAGTTCAACGGCGCGCAGCCGGGGGACGAACCGCTGACGGCCGACGCCGACAAGCTCGCCGCCATCTCGCTGCCGGCCGAGACCCAGGCCGGTGCAGCTGCACCCGCGACCCCGGCGGCCCCCGCCGAGACGACCGCTGCCACAGCGACCGCCGTGCCGCAGGCCTTCACCTGGGGCAAGCAGTTGCCCGGTGGCCCTGCCCCCGGCGCAGCGGCAACCCCCGCAGCAACCACTCCCGCAGTTCCGCAGGCGTTCACCTGGGGCAAGACGCTCCCCACTGCCGCCGCGCCTGCTGCCAATTGAGTTATCTGGCGCACTCCTGATGTGTGCCGCTTTTAGGAGGTCTCGATGAAAATCGAACTTTTGAAGTCCGTGTTGGTCGCCACGACCGCATTGGCATTGTTTGCCGGCCCTGCTCTGGCGCAGAACGCGGCGGCGCCTGCTGCGGCTGCTCCCGCCGCGGCGGCACCGGCTGCCGATGCCGCAGCGGCAACGCCTGCCCCGGAGCGGACCAAGAACTACGCCCCGGTCACGGCCGACATGCTGGCCAACCCGCCCAAGGAAGAGTGGTTGATGTTCCGCGGGAACTACAACAACCAGGGCTATAGCCAGCTCGACCTGATCAACAAGGATACCGTTGGCAAGCTGCAGCTCGCCTGGGCCTGGCCGATGGCCGAAGCCGGCATCCAGGAAACCGCGCCGCTCGTGCATGACGGCATCATGTTCCTGCAGACCAACAACAACATCGTCGAAGCGCTCGACGCCAAGACCGGTGACCTGATCTGGCAGTACCGCCCGACGCTGACCGAGCTGCCTGCCTCCTGGAGCTACCAGATCAACCAGGCGCGCCGGCAGAAGAACTCGATCGCGCTCTATGAGGACAAGGTCATCCTCACCACCGTCGATGCGCGCATCGTCGTGCTCAATGCCAAGGACGGCAAGCCGGTGTGGGAGAAGCAGGTCCTCGATACGCAGAAGGGCTACAGCTACACCGTTGGCCCGCTGATCGCCGATGGCAAGATCATCTCCGCCATTTCCGGCTGCTCGATCGCCGGCACCGCCGGCGGCTGCTTCATCATGGCGCACGACGTCAACACCGGTGACGAGCTGTGGCGCTTCAACACCATCGACGACCCCGATAACCCGAAGCAGGGCGCAAGCTGGGGCGATGTGCCGCCGGAAAACCGCTGGGGCGGCACGCCCTGGACCACCGGCGCCTACGATCCGGCAACCAAGACGACGTTCTGGGGCATCGGCATGCCCGGCCCCTATTCCGAGCTGATCCGTGGCTCGGGTGATGGCAGCGTGCTCTACACCAACTCGACGCTCGCCCTCGACGTCGAGACCGGCAAGCTCAAGTGGTACTATCAGCACCTGCCGCGCGATAACTGGGACCTCGACAGCCCGTTCGAGCGCATCCTGGTCGACCAGGAAGTCGACGGCAAGACGCAGCACCTCCTGATCACCGCCGCCGGCAAGAACGGCATCGTCTTCGCTCTCGATCGCGATACCGGCAAGTACCTGTGGCACAAGGATACGGTGAAGCAGAACGTGGTGACCGGCGTCGATGCCGACGGCACCGTGCAGGTCAACACCGATCTGATCTCGCAGGCCGTGGGCGAAGAGCACCTCGTCTGCGCCTCGGTGTCGGGTGGCAAGCTCTGGATGACCGGCTCCTACAGCCCGCTCACCCAGGCCTACTACGTGCCGCTGACCGAAGCCTGCAACACCGTGGCCCCGACCCAGGTCGAGTTCACCGCCGGCAATGCCGTGGGTGCCGTCAAGTTCGGCCCGCGCGTCCTGCCTGAAGGCATCACCGATGCCGGTCTGCTCGATGCGGTCAGCATCAACACCACCCAGGGCGACCACAAGTGGCAGTATCGCAGCCGTCCCTCGATGACCTCGTCGGTGCTCGCCACCGCCGGTGGCCTGGTGTTCGGCGGCGACGCCGCCCGCAGCATCAACGCCTGGGATCAGGAGACCGGTGAGGTCGTCTGGTCGCAGCGCCTGAACGCCCCGATCGGTGGCTATCCGTCGACCTACGAGATCGACGGCGAGCAGTACCTCGTGGTGCCGACCGGCTACTCGAATGCCGCCAGCTCGATCTCCTCGGCCTTCCCCGAGATCCCGCTGCCGAACGGTTCGGGCAACTCGATCTTCGTCTTCAAGCTGCCCAAAGCTGCCAGCTGAGTGAGCTGATCTGAACGACTGGGAAAGGGGCCGCGGGCCCCTTTCTTTATTAGGCGCGACCTTGGGCTTGCCACCGCCGTCATCCCCGCGCAGGCGCATAGGCACCAAAGCTAGCGCCTACCCACCGGCGTCATTCCCGCGAAGGCGGGAACCCAGTGGGATGCTGCGGCGCTGGTGGAGGCTGAGAGATCGCACTGGGTCCCCGCCTACGCGGGGATGACGCCGGTGGTATGGCGGGCCCAGGGTAGAGTGTTGCAGGCGGTCGGGCTGTCTCACAGCGCGGTGGCCACCATAACTTCGGCGCCGGCTGGGACGCCATGCTTCGCCGTTGGTGGCGGGGAAATGCTTTAGGAGACTATCATGCTGCTGAAATTTCTCGCCCCGGCGCTGCTGCTGATCTCGACCGGCGCTGCGCTCGCCCAGACTTCGGGCGTGCCGCCCGAAGAGTTCAACAATACCCGCCGGCAGGCCGGCGATACCATCCAGGTCTGTTTCGACCGCACCAGCCTCGGCCGCCAGTTCGACGAGGCGGTGGCGAAGGCTTTGGGCGACGCGCTGTTTCTCGAGGTCAAGGTGATGGAGGGCTTCGGCGGCTTTCCGCTCACCGGCGATGGCTTCATGGATGAACTCAACCTCGCCATGAACAACGACTGCGACGTGTTCATGGGCGTTTCGGTATCGCCCAATACGCCGGTATCCGAGAGCTTCTCGATCACCCGCCCCTACGCCACCATCCCGTTCGTCCTCGCGGTGAAGAACCCGGACTGGCAGAGCCTCGGCGATATCCCCAAGAACCAGCGGCTGGGCACGGCGATCGCCTCGATGGGCGAGATGAACTACATCACTTGGGCACAGCAGCGCAGCAAGCCGGAACGCTGGGTGCGGCTGCCCTATGCCGATCCCAACCTGATGGCGACGCGGGTGCTCGACGGCACTATTGCCGGGATGATCCTGTGGCAGCCGGTGCTGGCCCGCCTCAAGCAGGAACGGCCTGAAGCAGCCGAACTGCGCGTCATCGCCAACGACCCGATTCCCGCATCGGAGACCCATGTCGGCGCGCTGATCTCTTCCCGCAACAGCTTCCTGCGCAGCCAGATCGACCAGGCCATCGACGCCCTGGTGGCCGACGGCACCATCGATGGCTTGCTCAAGCAGTTCGGCTATGACGGCCGCGCCGGGGGCTGAGGGGAGGTACTGGCCTCTCCGTCATCCCTCCTCCGCGTGGCGGGGCTATCGCACATGAGCACTGACAGTAGACGGGGCGCCTTCTCCCCTTGTGGGAGAAGGTGGCCGAAGGCCGGATGAGGGGGCGCGAAACGCAGTGTAGCGCGCTTGGAGCGTAAGCGACGAGCGACACCGTACGCGGAGAGAGCCCCCTCATCCGCCCTTCGGGCACCTCGCGGCGAGGGCGAACGCCCTCGTCCGCTGACCACAAGGGGAGAAGGCCCGACTTCCAGCGCATGTGCCTTGCCCTCCCCCTACCGCCCCACCAGCGACAGGTACGGCAGCACCACACTCCCGAGCGCCGGGATCACCCCCGCAACCACCGCCGCGGTTACCAGCGCCAGGCCCATCGCCTCGGTTCGGCCGAGCTTCCTGCCCTGCTCGCGCCACACCGCCTGCCAGATGGCGCCGGCGACGAGGCCGGGGATCGGCAGGAGGTTGAGGGCGACCGAGCCGGCGACGATCAGCTGGAACTGGTTGAGCCAATAGAGCACGGCATAGCCGCCACTGCGTGGCAGCAGCAGCGCGAGCGGCCGCAGCAGGTCGATGGCCGGCACCAGCAGCGCCATCGCGGCAAGGCCCGCGACGAGCACCAGCAGCAGCCCCCAGCCGCCCAGCCGATTGCTGTTGGCGTCGTAGTGCAGCGGCCGCACCCAACCCATGGTGAACAGCACGCCTACCGCCGCGCCCCACACCGAGAGCTGTGCGAACGGGTTGGGCGTGAGCCGGCCCTCGAGCTCAGGCCGCCGATCCCCCAGCGCCCGCGCGAGGCCGGCCAGCAGCAGGCCCTGCAAAAAGGCGAACACCAGCATCGCACCGATGCGCGATGCAATTTCGCCAAGGGTCAGGTCGCCCAGCAGTGTCATTGGCTCTCTCGGGTTCACCGCGGGGTCTAGCAGCGGCCTGCCGCCTTGTCGAACCCCGAGGCACCCGAGCGAGGGCTGGTGGGCGCTACGCCACCATCGCCTGGTCGGCGCGCATCTTGTCGATGTCGCGGCGGCTGCGGTTGATGTAGTCGCGCAGCTCTTCCATGCCGTATTGCCGGGCCAGGGCGCGCGCGCTGATCCCGGGGCGTTTGGATTTGAGGATGATCCACTGCTCGCGCAGGTGGTGCTTTTCCACTTCGACATCGTCGGGGTGCTCGGCCAGCAGTTTGGCCAGCAGGTCGAGGTTGAAGTTCTCGTGGTAGATGCCGCGATCGAGATCCAGCGTGAAGCGGCTGATGTTCACGTCATCGCTCTTTTCGTACAGCATCTCGCTGCCATCGATGTCGTAGACGATGCAATCGGTGGTGTGGGTCGAGGTGAGGATGGCGAAGTGGTTCACCAACGCGTGGGCCTGCAGCGTCGTCGCCGCCGAATAGGCGCTGGGCCACACCACCAGCTCGGCGCCGTTGTCGGCGAGGCCCTTCCAGACCTCGGGGAAGTTGGCATCAAAGCAGATCGCCATGCCGAGCTTGCCGAAATCGGTGTCGAACACCGGCGTGGCGCTGCCGACCTCGACGATCTGCGCGAGATCGAACTCGCTCCAATACGGATAGACCTTGTCGTAGGTGCCGGCGACCTTGCCGTCGCGCCCGATCAGCACCGCCGAGTTGACGCGCCGGTTGCCGTCCAGCCGGTCGATCGGGCAGACGATCCAGGTGTTGTGACGCCGGGCGATGTCCGAGATCGCCGTGATGATCGGGCCATCCAGCGTCTCGGGGCGGTTCTGCAGCTGGCCGGCCCAGGTTTCCGGCAGCGCGATCAGGTCGGTGCCGCGGGCGGCCTCCGCCTCGACGATATCGACGATGGCTTCGAGCGGTCGCACGCCGAAGCTGATGGAGGTGACGCGGACCGGCCGTCCGGCTTGATATTCAGTCATGTTGTACCCCTCTTACCCCTCGAAGACCCAGCGGCGCCGGGCGTTCCAATTGATGACCGTCAAAACGAAGATGATGAAGAACAGCACCCAGGCGACCGCTGACGCGTATCCCATGTTCAGGAACTGGAAGCCCTGGATGTAGAGGAACATAGCGACGCTGATCGTCGCGTCGTTGGGGCCGCCCTGCGTCATCACCCACATCTGCTCGAACACCTGAAAGCTCGACATCATCGCCATCATGGCGACGAAGAAGATGGTGGGGGACAGCATGGGCAGCGTGACGTGGATGAAGCGGTGCCAGCGCGAAGCGCCGTCGATCCGGGCCGCCTCGTAGAGGTCGGGCGGCACGCTTTGGAGGCCCGACAGCAGGATCAGCGCGTAATAGCCGGTCCAGCGCCAGACCGAGAGCACCACCAGCGAGAACATCGCCAACTCCGGGCTGCCGAGCCAGGACTGCGCCGGGATGCCGACGAAACTGAGCAGCTGGTTAACCACGCCGAAGCGGAAATGGTAGAGCCAGGTCCACACCATCGACACCGAGATCATGTCGGTGACGAACGGCAGCAGCCACAGGAAGCGCGCGAGACCGATGCCGCGGGCCCGGCTGTTGAGCAGCAGGGCGACGAGCGTCGACGAGGCGATGGCCATCACCACGAACAGCAGCGTGAACCAGGCCGTGTTGACGATCGACTTCAGGAACAGCGGATCCTGGGCAAGCCGGATGTAGTTGTCGAGGCCGATCCAGATCGGGCTGGTCAGCCCGTTCCAACTGGTGAAGCCCACCGCGAACGAGAAGATCGCCGGCCCCAGCGTGAAGCCGAGGAACATGATCAGCCCCGGCGCCAGGAACCCGAGCGCCGCAAGGCTCTCGTGCCGGCGCATGCTGAGGCGCATCCGCCGTCTCGGCTTGGTCAGCGGCTCCGCTGTGGCTGGGATGGCGGTCATCGGCTAACCCTTCAGGCCGGACGTGGCGAGACTGCGCACGATGAAGCGCTGCAGCAGCAGAAACAGGATGAACATCGGCAGGATGGAGAGCACGGCGCCGGCCATCATCTGCCCGTAGTCGGTGCGCCCCGCCATCTCGTCCTGGAACGAGGCGAGCCCGACCGGCACCGTGCGCATCTCGCGCGAGCGGGTGACGATCAGCGGCCACAGGTAATTGGTCCAGTTGCCGATGAAGGCCAGCAGCGCGCTGGTCGCCAGCGCCGGGCCGGAGAGCGGCACGATGATGGTGGCAAAGATGCGGAAATAGCCGGCGCCATCGATGCGGGCGGCATCCTCCAGTTCCCCAGGGATCGACAGGAAATACTGCCGGAGCAGGAAGGTGAGGAAGGCGCTCGACAGCAGCGGCACCGTCAGCGCGGCATAGCTGTCGATCCAGCCCAGCTGGCTCACCAGCACATATTGCGGGATCAGCGTCACCTGCACCGGAATGACCATGGTCGCGAGGTAAAGCAGGAACAGCTTGTCGCGGCCGGGGAACCGCAGCCGCGCAAAGGCGTAGGCGCTGAGCGCCGCGATCGCCACCTGCCCTATCGTGACGATGGTCGCGACGGTGAGGCTGTTGAGGATGTAGGTGAGGAACGGCTGCCGGGTCAGCAGCTTGGTGAAGTTGTCGAAGGTGATCTCGGGCGGAATCCACAGCGGCGGAAACCGCATGATGAACTTGGTCGGCATGAAGGCCGATCGCAGCATCCACAGGAAGGGGAACGCCACCACGGCTGCCGATCCCCAGAGCAAAATCGTTGCCCAGATGGCCGGGCGCTCGCGCCGTTTCACCTTGCCAAAGCTGTCGTCCATGCCGCCATCCCCAAGAGGCGTCCCGGTGCACGCGTGCACCGGGAGCAAGTGTGTCAAACGCCGGATCAGACGTCGATTGCGACGTTCGCCCAGCGCTTCTCGAGTTCGGCATCGGCCGTCGCCGCCACCGACTGCAACGCCGCCAGCACATCGCCCTCACCGCTGTTGAAGATCGGCTCCAGCGCCCGCTGGTAGGCATCGAGGAACACCGGGAAGCCGAGCACCAGGCGATCGTTGATGGCCAGCTCCAGCTGGTCGGGGAAGATCGCTGCATTCGGGGTGACGGCGGAGTCGATATAGGACTGCTTGGCGCTGAGGCGTGCCGGAATACCGCGGCCGGTGCCGCCGATCATCTTGGCCAGCGTGTCGCTACTGGTGAAGGTCTTGAGGAACTGCCAGGCGGCTTCCGGGTGCTTGGTCGTCTGGCTGATGGCAAAGCCCGAGCCGCCGGTCGCGAGGATCTGTTTCTTCCCCACCGGCAGGTAGCTGATGTCGAACTTGAAATCGACGTTGCGTGAGATCTGCCCCAGTGCCCACTGGCCATCGAGCCGCATCGCCGACAGGCCCGACTCGAAATAGTTCACCCCACCGCCGGCGAGCTCGGCTGGTGGCGGCGCCGCCTTGTGCTTGTGGATCAGGTCGATCATGAACTGCACACCGGCCGCCGCTTCAGGCGTACCGATCGCGCATTTCTTCAGGTCGTCGGAGAAGTTGCGGCCACCGGCGCTGTAGATGAAGTTCGAGGCCAGGTAGTTGTGGGTGATCGGGGTATCCCAGGTCACGCCCCACTGCTCGCCATTGGGCTTGGTCAGCTTGATCGCCGCTTCGATGAACTGCTCCCAGCTCCACGGCGTCTCGCCATGGGCCGGCGGATAGGCCACCCCCGCCGCATCGAACATGTCCTTGTTGTAGTAGATGCCGAAGGTCGACATGTCGTAGGGAAAGCCCCACCAGCGGTCGAACATGTGGAAGCCCTGCGCGATGCCGGGCGCGATGTCGGCGGTATCGACGTCGCCATCGGCAGTCACGTTCGGCGTCACGTCCATCAGCATGCCGCTGGTCACCAGCGTGGGCGTGTGGTCCGTGCTGCACATGATGATATCGGGCAGATCGCCGGCGCTGGCGCCAACCAGCGTGCGGGTCACGGTGTCGTCATACGGCACGAACTCGAGCGCCACATCGATGTGCGGGTACTGCGCCTTGACGAGGTCGAGCCCGACCTGCCAGTCGCCGATATCGCCATCGCTGAACCAGTTCTGCAGCCTCAGCCGCACCGGCTCCTGCGCCCTGGCGCCAAACCCGAGCCCCGACAGCGCGACGCCACCGGTCACCAGCGCGGTATTGCGCAGCAGATCGCGACGCGACAGGCGGCCGGGCGCGGACAACTTGGTGCTATTGAGCATGATACTCCCCTCTGATCATTTCCTGCCTCGCGCCTCGGAGCCCTACCTCCCCTCAGCGCCGGCCTCTTTAGCCAGACACAGACAATTGCCTCTGTCAATAAAATCATACGTATGATTTTTAATCTCACGGGTTTGCGATAAGCGTATCGGTGCAGCGAGCCGGTTGCGCTGTCGTGCCTTCCATAGAAATTGTCGGCTCTCGGCGAGAAGGCACGCTGAATCAAAGACTTGAGTCTCGCCACCGCGTCAGTGCAGCGGTGCGATGGCCAGACCTGGAGGCGCTTTCGAGTTGGAAAAGCCGGTAATCCCGCCCTTCACGGGGCACAGGCTTTCTCCTGAAAGCGGACTAGCTGACCGGCAGCGCCTGAAGTGCGTCGCGCAACCGGTCGGCCAGGGCATTGCGGTCGAGACGCGAGTTTCTGTGCCGGCGTTCGGTCCACACCGGATCGGGAAAGTTCGCGTCGGTTTCGAAGCGGGGGATGACATGGAAATGCAGATGCGGCGCCGCCGTCCCCAATGCGGCGAGGTTCATCTTCACCGGCTGCAGCGCGCCGATCAGCGTGCGCTCGAGCTTCGCGACGATGCCCATGAGATGGCCGCGCTCGGCCTCATCGAGATCGCTCAGTTCGCGGACATGCTCGTTCCAGATGACGCGGCACCAGCCGTCGAAACCCGGCTCATCGGCCAGGATCACCCGGCACTTGTCGCCCCGCCACAGCACGGTTTCGTTGCCCGGCGCACAATAGCCACACCCCACCGAAATCCCCCTCGTAAAAATCATACGTATGACCTTGACTTTGATATTGGTAGCGCCGACTGTTTGGCGCTGTCAATCGGCTTTCGGTTGATCGCAACGAGGCACGAGCGGTCGCGAGGGTCGCTGCGGAGACCAGGAATGCACCAGGGGGCGTCGCGGTTCGGCGACGGTGAAGGACCGGCATGGAACTAAGGGGTACAGTCGCGCTCATCACGGGCGGCACGTCCGGGATCGGGCTGGCGACGGCAAAATGCATGGCCGCCGAGGGCGTCAACCTCGTCATCGGCGCCCGCTCGGAACACCCCGCAAGCCTCGCGGAGCTCCGCGCCACCGCCAAGGCCAATGGCGCGGACTGCGTGTTCGTCGCCGGCGACGTGCGCGACCCCGCGACGGCGGAGCGCCTGGTGGCCCAGGCCAGCGACAGCTTTGGGCGCCTCGATGCCGTGGTGCATTCGGCCGGCGGCCCTGCCCCCGGCACTGCGCTGAGCCTCAGCTACGACAACTGGCTCGACGCGTTCGACGTGCACGTCAACTCGGCCTTCCACCTGTTTCGTGCCGCCCATCCGGCGCTGGCCGCGTCGCAAGGCGCGATGGTGCTGCTGTCCTCCGCCGCAGCGCTGCGTGGCTGCCCCGGCACCATTGCCTACCAGACGGTCAAGGCCGCGCTGATCCAGATGGCCCGGGCGCTGGCGCGCGATCACGCGGCCGAAGGCATCCGCGTCAACTGCGTGGCGCCGGGCATCATCCGCACCCCGTTCCAGGCCGCGATGAGCGAGGAAGCGCGGCTCAACAACCTCAAGAACCGCATCCCCCTCGGGCGTGAAGGCACGCCCGAGCAGGTGGCGGCGATGATCGTGCAACTGATCACCAATGAGTTCATCACCGGCGAGACGGTCGTCCTCGATGGCGGCATGTCGATGCGGATGGTCTAGCCAGTTCAACAAACAATGCCCCGCATTCAGGGGCGAAAATCGTTCGAGGAGCGCGACGTGCCTGACATTGCATTGACCGTCTTTACCAAGCCGTGGGCGACCCCGATCGAGGAGCTGGCCGATCTCGTCGCCGGCCTCGGTCTCGACGGCATCGAGCTCCCCATCCGCCCCGGCTACCAGGTGCAGCCCGACACCGTGAAAACGACGCTGCCCAATGCCGTGCGGGTGCTCAAATCGCGCGGCCTGTCGGTGCGCAGCGCCGCCGCACCGCTCGAGCCGGCCATTATCGAGGCCTGCGGCGATGCCGGCATCCCGATCGTCCGCTCGATGGTCGGCATCGATCTCAGGCAGGCCGGTTATGCCGAGACCATCGGCCAGCACCGCGCGGTCTGGGACAGCCTGATCCCGCTGCTCGACCGCACCGGGGTGAGCATCGGCATCCAGAACCATTCCGGCAACTGCGTCGGCAGCGCCATCGGCCTCTACCACCTGATGGAGGATTACGACCCCCGGCATGTCTGCGCCATTCTCGACATGGCGCACTCGGCCATTGCGGGCGAGCCGACCGAACTGGCGGTCGACCTGCTCTGGCCGCGCATGCGCGGGCTGCTCAACTTCAAGGGCGCCTTCCGCGAACGCGTCAACGGCCCCGAGGAAACCGAGGCCGAGTACCGCACCCATTGGACCACCGCCGGCCATGCCGCCTATTCCTGGCGCGAGCTGGTCGAGACGGTGGTCGCCCGTGGCTTTACCGGCACCTTCTGCCTGCCGGCCGAATATTCCGACCCGGCCGGGGCGCCGCAGCGCATGGGTGACGACGTGCTGCCGTATCTCCGGCAGGATATCGCCTACCTCAAAAGCCTGTTGGCCTGAGCGCAGTGGGGAGTACCGGGATGATCGAGAACCGCAAAGTCCGTATCTGCATCATCGGCGCAGGCGGCATGGCCAACAATGTCCACTACCCTTCCCTCGCCTCGTTCGACGATGTCGAGATCGTCGGCGTGATCGAGACCCGCCGTGAGCGGCTCGAGAGCACCTGCGACAAGTTCGGCATCGCACCGGAAGCGCGCTTCCTCGTCGGCCTCGACAACGACTACCAGGGCATCCTGACGCGGCTGAAGCCGGATGGGGTCTATGTCATCGGGCAGCCCGAGATCATGTATTCGATCTGGCATTGGTGCCTCGCCAACGGCTTCAACCTCTACATCGAAAAGCCGATGGGCCTGACCATGCACCAGGCCGAGGTGCTGACCCACCTGGCCGAGAGCAAGGGCCTCATCACCCAGGTCAGCCACCAGCGCCGCACGGCGCCGATCATGCAGGAGATGCGCCGCCGCCTGCTCGAGAAGGGGCCGATCACCCACGGCACGGTCGAGTTCTTCAAAAAGGACATCGTGCCCATGCAGATCGCCCGCGATCGCATGCTCGATGACGGCACGCACGCCGTGGATACGGCGCGCTGGATCTGCGGCGGCGAAGTGGTGAAGGTGGAGAGCCACTGCAAGCGGATTGGCGTGCCCGATATCAACTGGATCGGGGCGACACTGCATTTCGACAATGGCTCGACCTGCTTCGTGGTCTGCAGCTGGGCCTCGGGACGGCGGGTGTTCCGCACCCAGATGCACGCGCCGGGCGGTTACGCCGATGTGGAGCTCGAAGCCGAGGCGCGGCTCTATCTCGACGGCGACTATGCCGGACAGGTGTTCCGCACCGCCGATGTCGCCGGCAGTGAGCAGAATTTCGTCTTTGGCGGGTTCCGCAACAAGAACCGCGAGTTTATAGAGTCGCTCAAATCCGGCGTGGACGTCTGCTCGTCCCCGTTCCGTGATACGATCAAGACAATGCGCGTCTGTCACACTATCCTTGCGCAGGCCCTGGCGGAGGACACCGCAAGGATGCTGTCGGCGAACTAGCCGGTGCCGCGCGGGGCCGGACAGGCGACTTACACAACCCCGGAGCTTCAGCTTTTGGATCACAAGCTGCCGTCGGCCCGAGTTGCCGAAAAACGTTCGAACCTGCACACGCTGGTGGTGAACGTGCTCGGCGAAGAGATCATTTCCGGCCTGCTGCCGGTCGGCGGCCTGCTGCCGACCGAGGCAGAGCTCGGGGCCCGCTTCAGCGTCAGCCGCACCGTGGTGCGCGAGGCGGTGAAGCAGTTGACCTCGAAGGGCCTGCTGCGCACCAGTTCGGGCATCGGTACCTGGGTGCCGCCGGCGCATGAGTGGAATTTCCTCGATCCGGTGGTGTTTTCCTGGGTCCGGGCCAGCGGCAATTCCGAGAGCATGATCCAGCACCTGTTCTCGTTCCGCAACGCCATCGAGCCGGCCGCGGCAGCCGAGGCGGCGCGCACCGCCACGCCCGAGCAGGTCGCGATGATGAAGTCGGCGCTCGACATCATGTGCAGGCCCGGCATCGATTTTCAGTCCTGGGTGGGCGCCGATGTCGAGTTCCACACCGCCATCTATATCGGCTCCAACAACGTCTTCATGGCCTCGCTGGCGAGCCTCTTCCGCGAATATTTCAAGATGAGCTTTTCCGTCTCGAGCTCCAACGTGCACTTCCAGCACTGCCTCAAGGAGCATGTCGACGTGTTCGAAGCGATCGCCCGGCACCGGCCCGCCGACGCGCTGCGGGCGGTGCAGGTCCTGCTCAACAACGCCCACGAAGACGTCCGGCAGGTGCTGGCCAAGTAGGCTGGGCGGCTTCCGCAGCATCCATTCACCGGCCTCTCCGTGCTCCTCCACCGTGCAACGGGGGAGGGGATGAAGCCAGAGGCTTCACCCCGGGGGGACCGCCGAAGGCGGTGGAGGGGGCGGCAGGATGAGCGGGTGTTTGTGCCGCCCCCTCCACCAGCTTCGCTGGCCCCCCTCCCCCGTTGCACCAGGGCTATCGCATATGGCGAAAAGGTCCTGAGGAGCCGGTGCGGGAAGAGTTCCCCCACCCCTGTCCCCTCCCCTCAAGGGGGAGGGAGACGCTCTCCCCGACGCTAGTGTTCTGGTCTCCTCCCCCCTTGAGGGGGAGGGACAGGGTGGGGGGGGTACTCTTCCCGCAGCGAACTATCCCGAAGTCATATGCGATTGCCCTGCCCGCTGCGCGGTGGAGGACCACGGAGAGCTCAGCGGCTGTTCACATGCGATAGCCAAGCCGCAGTTTCTGCGCCAACGCGCCCATCGCATGAAGCAAGCCGCCAGCGAGAGGCGTGTGGACGCTCCTCTCGCTGGCCTTGCTGCGGCAACCCGGGGGGAGCTGCCGCAAAACCCGATGCAGTTGCGACACCGGCCCTCGGCTCAAGGCGACTCGAGCGGCAGATACAGGCCGACCAGCACCGTCAGGGCGAACACAAACAGCCCGATCGACAGCAGCGCGACCAGCAGGAGCATCGCCCTGCCCTGTGCGAAGGTTGCCTTTTGTCTTTGCTTCATCTCCCTCAGAGGCCTTTCGACGGACGGAGTGCAATCGGTGAGGCGGTCATGCGCGGCATCGCCGGCAGGGCGCGACGTGCCAGCCCGCGTTGTCGCAGCCTGCAACTGCTGGCCCAGCGGATGGAGTGCTTGTCGAGATGCGGAAGACAGCCACCATCGGGTGTTTCGTCCAGTACTGATGCGAGGACCGCCAGAAGACCGCTGACCGCAGCATTCCGCCGCAGATTACAGCCAGAGTTACGTCGGCACGCCGGCTGCAACAACTTCACCTACATTCATCTGCTGTCACCCGCTGACATCCCGAGACACTCAAGCGGGCAGCAGGAGATATTACGATCTACTCGGTGAAGGCGAAGCCCTGGCCGCGGACTGCCTGCAGCGGGAGCACCATGTCGTGCCTTTGCGCGCGCCGGCGCAACCGGCTGACGATAGTGTCGAGGTGCGCATAGTTGAAGTCATAGATGTCACCGCCCATCGCCTCGATGATGGCGCGCCGCTCGACGATCTCGCCACGCGCGCCGAACAGGCATCCCAGCAGGCGTTGCTCGGAGGTGGTCAGCCGCAGCCGGTGTCCCCTCCCGTCGCACAACACCCACCCACCCTGCTCGAGCGTCCAATGTGGGTGGTCCGCGCCCGGTGCTGGTGTGCCGTGGCCATTGAGGCGCTGTTTGAGCGCCACCACGGTTGCCGCCAGTTCCCGGATGTCGACTGGCTTGACCAGATAGGCATCGGCACCGGTGTCCAGGCCCCGCACGCGGTCCTCGATTGCCCCCCGGCCGGTGGCCATGATGATCCCGAGAGATGGCGACCCCCTGAGGTGGCTGGCGACCGACAGTCCATCCTCATCGTCGAGCCCAATGTCGAGGACGACAATATCGGGCGTCTTGGCCGCAAACGCCCGGTACAGCGCCCCGGCGCTGTGAAACCCTTGTGTCTCCAGCCCCAGGCTCGACAGGCCGAACACCATTTCTTCGCGGAAGTCGACATCGTCGTCGACAAGGTAAACCAGCGAACCCGGCGCCCCGAGCTGCCCGCGACCATCCATAGGCATCGATGCCCCCAAACCTGGCGCTGGCGTTGGATCTTGCGGTCGGCCAGCCTTGCATTACCGCGACCTGCATAGCATCGGGTAGCTGACAGCCGGCTTACAGTTGGCGGCAGGGAGCAGCACCGGACAGCAGATCGAGCGGACGTTGCTGACGCTCGGGCGTGGGTCGCTCCGATCCTATCGGATGCCTAGCACCAAGCCGAGGGCAGCGGCGACCGCGCCTGCCACCAGAGCCCAGAAGAGGAGCCTCTGCACAATCCCGATCAGCATGTCGTCCCGCCGCATCATCTCTGCCTGTCCAAAAACCGGGCGAGACGAAATCACGGCCAGCCGCTACGCGCGTCCATAGTGTGAAACTGCCAGCGAGAGACGTGTGGACGCTCCTCTCGCTGGCCTTTTCGCGGCGGGTGTGGGTGGAATCCGCCGCAAACCGGATCGCTTCACGGATGAGTGGGACCACGCATGATGTCATCCCGGCGAAAGCTCATGGGCGCTAAGTTGCGATGGTGCCCCCCCACCGGCTGTCATCCCTGCGACAGCAGGGATGACACCGAGTTTGGGGCCCTGTCTGGTGGCAAGCGCTGCTTGTACTCGTGGGTTGTCGGCGCCGGACTGATGTCCATGCTTGTGCGGCAGGAGGGAACGCTGACGCCCCCTCCCGCCGCAGGGACTTATCAGAACTGCCCGGTCAGGCCGGCAGTCGCCTTGAACGACCAGGCTTCGCCGAAGGAGAGCACAGTGCCACCGGTGACGTTGTCGCTGTCGTAGTTGGCGTCGGCGTCGTCGACGCCGGTGCCGTCGCCGTTGAAGCCGGCCCCATCTTCACCGACGAAACGGCTCGTCGCGACGCGGGACATGTACTCGGCGCCGAGACCGAAGTTGAGCTGCATGTTCTCGGCGATGTCGGCGGAGAACGTGCTGCTGCCCTTCAGCGTGTAGGCAAAGCCATCGACCGGATCGAGGTCAAAATTGCTTGTGACGCTCTCGTCCGCGACACCGCCTGCCCCACCGAACCCGCCATGGAGCGAAGCTTCCGTTTCGGACCCGTAGGACGAGGAGGCATAGTAGACGCCGGCGCCCAAACCGAGCGACAGCTTGGCGCCGCTCCACACGTCGAGGTCGACATTACCGCCGAACACCGCACCCGCATAATAGGTGTCGATATTCTCGACCGTATTCATGTTGAAGGTCGGGAACCGGAACGCGTCGGTGTTGTAATAGTCCGTGTTCACCTGGATGGTCGTATCGGTGGTGGTTTCGGTCCCCATGTAGCGGAAGCTCGGGCCGCCATAGGCGGTGAAGGCCACGCCGCTGTCGTCAGGAGCGGTAGTCTGCGACAGGGTAATGTCGCCGCCGGCATAGACGAGGTCCTGCGTGACGTCGGTGGTGATCTCGGTCCCGTGCAGTTCGCCGGCGCCGAGGAAAATCACGCCGTCCGTGGTAGCGATGGCGCCGAACGCAAAGGTCCCAAGGTCGCCCTGCCCACCGGCGAACACGAACCCGTCGGCATTGCTGTCAACGTCGTAAACCGGAGGCGCTATCGTGTCTGGGTCGTTATCCCCTGCTCCACCAGCGCCCAGTATGTCCGAAGTCACATTCGTTGTGATGTCGCCCCAATCAGTGATGGTAGTCCCCACCGCGTCCGTGTCCCAATCCCACGTATCGAGGTCGATGGTTCCCACAGGCAGGCTGGGGCCATGCACGTTCAAATACTGCTCTTCGTCGAGCGTCCGGTGCTGGCTGCCATTGCGCGTCACGAACGAACCGAAGCCCGAGACGTTGATGGCAGTGCCGTCGCCGTTTATCGGCGCACTGATGTCGACGCCGATCGTGCCGCCATAGAGCGGGGTATCGAGGCCATCGAACAGGTTCACCTCGCCGAGCCTGCCTGCGTTCGTCGCCGCACCGGCGTCGTTGGTCAGGCCGATCGGGGCGGTGTCGGGGATGCCGAACGCGGTAACGCCGCCATGGATCGACAGCGTGAACAGCGGCTGCTCATCTTCGACAACCACCAGCGGTGCCGGAGCGGCGGGATCCGCGGCAATAACAGCGGTCGAAAGCAGCAAAGCTGCATTCAGACCCAACACGAGCGATTTTGGCCTCATAGGCTTGTGTCCCTAATCTTAGACGTTCCGGTCATGGTCATCACTCGGTGTCCCGGGCTGACCTCTTGGCGATCGGATTCGTTGCGAACCCCCATCTGACGACGATCAGTAGGGACGGTAGAGATTCACAACAACGTCAGGTTCTGACCAATTCTTTCACTTCCTGTCACTTGCATTCACCTCATGTGATCGTAACGATATTTTTGTCTATTTGATGATCGCTAATCTCTGTGCAGTGTTGCAAAATTGCCGTAAGTACTGGCGCGGACGCAGAACGGACACACGCCAGGTGCAACGGCTCCGTTGGCGAACTGCCAGCGCGGGCAGTTCGCTTCCGTGATCTGGAGCGCATCCATGAAGCCTTGGGGATTGCCGTTCGACGCGGACGGCGAGGCACTAGTCGGTAAAGGCGAAGCCTTCGCCGCGAATGGCATGCAGGGGGATGAGCATGTTGGATTTTTCGGCCCTTCGACGCAGCCGGCTGGCGATGGTGTCGAGGTGCGCGTAGTTGAACTCGTAGACGTCGCCACCCATCGCCTCGACGATGGCACGGCGCGCCACGGTCTTGCCGCGCTCGGCGAACAGTCGCGTCAGGAAATGGTGTTCCGAAGTGGTCAGCCGCAGGCGGTGCCCCATGCCGTCGGCCAGCACCCAGCCCCCCTCCTCCAGCGCCCAGCGAACCGCCGCCGCCGGCGCGGCCGGGCCGTTGGATCTGGTCAACCGCTGGTTGACCGCACGGACGGTCGCAGCGAGTTCCCGGATATCCACCGGTTTGACCAGGTAGGCATCGGCGCCCGTGCTCAGACCGTGCACCCTGTCATCGATCGAGCCGCGCGCCGTGGCCATGATGATGCCGACCGAGCGGGAAGCCCTGAGATGCGTGGCGATCGACAATCCGTCTTCGCCATCGAGCCCGATGTCTAGGATGACCACATCAGGGGGCTTGGCCGCATATGCCCGATAGAGGGCGCCGGCACTGTGAAACCCGTGCACATCGAGACCGAGCCTCGACAGGCCCAGCACAATTTCTTCGCGCAGGTCCGCGTCGTCATCAACCAGGTAGACAACCGGGCCGCTGCCTGCGCCAGTCTTGTTAAGTTCTTCTCCCAGCATAATAAACCCATGGTGCGACGCTTCGTGCACATTCGATTTCATCTAATCATCGCGTTGTCCATTCTGTTTGGATGCGTAGGGGTAGAAACCGCTCTGGCACTTTCGTTGCAGGCGGGCGATGGCGCGAGGGCGCCGGTGTCGCTGGCCAGTCATTTGGCTGTGCTGCACGACCCGACCGGCGCACTGACCATCGACGAAGTTGCATCGGACCGCCCTGATCTTGCGTTCAAGCCCATCCCCTCGATGCTCACCGAGGGGTATCGGACGGGGGCCGTGTGGGTACGGTTCTCGCTCTCCGCACCCCCATCTTCCAGCGGTTGGCTGCTGCAGGTGGAGCGTCCCCTGATCGAGAACGTCGCACTCTACGCCCCCGATGGCTCGGGGCGCCTCGCCAGCCTGCCACCCGGCGTGGTGTCGGGGGACGAGATGCGGCCCCGGGCCTACACGACACTGTTCCCGCTGCCGGTACCGGCGACCGAGAGCCAGTACTTCATTCGCTTTCAGTCGATGACCTCGATCACCACAGCGCTGAACATCTGGCAGAAGGAGGGATACGAGACCTACCGACGCTCGGACCACTGGATCATGGGCCTCGTCCTCGGCGCCATCGGCGCCATGATTCTCGCCAACCTGCTGTTCTCGTACCTGCTCCGGGACTCGCTGTACCTGCTCTACGCAACGGTACTCGTCGTCTCCTCGCTGATGACGATCTTTCACCTCGGATATGCCGACGAAATCCTGCGCTTCCTGCAACCGCCACAGATCCATCGCAGCTGGGGCGTCATCGTCTGCCTCTACAGCCTGGTCATGGTGTGGTTCATGGGTCGGCTGTTCGAGTTTCGACGGCACTCGATCTGGGCCTGGCGTGCCATCCAGGTCCTCATTGTCTGCAACGGCGGCGCGATGCTGCTGGCGTCGGTCGGGCGCTACAGCGATGTAGCGTTCTTCGTGTCGCGGCTGCAGCAGTTCTCCTACATCTTCATTGCCATGTTCGTGCTGTATCTGCTCGTGGTGCGGCGTCAGTACCAGTATCTGCTGTCGGCGCTGGCCTTCTCCGTCGTGATTGTCGTGAGCCTGGTCATGCAGAGCCAATACACCGGCAGCAACCTGCTCGGTGTCGACAGTTCGCTGGCCAGATTCATGGCCGTGGGAACGCTGCTTCACCTGGTGCTGCTGAGCGCTGCCGTCGCGCAACGCGCCCGGCAGGCGGAGCTCGGTCTGCGCCGGGAGCAGGATCACGCCATCGCCACCGCCCGGTCGGCCGAACAGGAACTGACGCTCAAGGTGAGCGAACGCACCGCCGAGCTGGCCCAGAGCAATGCCGCGCTGACCGAGGAAATGGATCGGCGCCAGTTGCTCGAGGAGAAGCTTCGGCAGTCGCTCGATTCCGTCAATGCTGCCCTCGCGCAGCAGCGGGATTTCGTCGCCCTGGTTTCGCACGAGTTCCGCGCCCCGCTGGCCGTCATCGGCGCTGCCGCGGACAACCTGACGCTCTCGCCCGGGGAAGGCCCCGAGGCGGTCAACCTGCGTGCCTCACGGATCCGCCAGACGGTCAGGCGGATGTCGATGCTGATCGACAACGTGCTGGTGGGAGAGCGGCTCGATACCGTGCCCGCCTCGGTTCACAGCGAGCCGCTGGACTTGGGCGATGTGCTGCGCACGGTCGAGGCGGGCCTCGACAGCGACGTCGCCCGGCGCGTGAGCTTTGCCTATGCCGATGAGGCGCAAGTGCTGGGCGACCGCAGCCTGCTCGAGATCGCGGCGCTCAACCTGGTCCAGAACGCGATCAAATACTCGGCTGCACCCAGCCCGGTGACGGTGCGATTGTCGGTGGAGCACGACATGGCGCAGCTGACGGTGGCGGACCAGGGGAGCGGCATCGCACCGGAGGAGCACGAGCGCATCTTCCTCAAATATTTCCGCGCCGCCGGCCAGCGCGCCAATGGCTCGGGGCTGGGGCTCTATGTGTCGCGTGAGATTGCCCGGCAGCATGGCGGCGACCTCATCCTCGCCGAAAGCAGCGCCAGCGGATCGGTGTTCCGCTTGTCACTGCCCCTCGAAGCATCTGCAGTGTCATCAGGTGACAGCAGATGAGGGCATCTGACGTTGTTGCGCTAGGCGCCGCAGCGTAACTCTCCCGCAAGCCCGCCGCAGAATGCGGCACTCAGCGATTTTCCAACGTCCTCATCCCCGAAATTGGACGCGAGCCTTCAATGTCCGGGAGCCCCGCGCTTCCGGCCGGTGGCGGAGCGTCGTGTAACGGAGGCGGGGGGATGCCGCTGGGGCCGAGGCGAACCCTGTTCGGCGATCATGCCGGGAGAAACACATGGATCTGGTATCAATTCTTGTCCAACTGGTCGGCGGTGCCGCGGGTGGATCGGCCAGCGGCAAGACCATCAGGAGCGCCGACCTGGGCCCGCTCTGGAACGCCATTGCCGGCGCCATCGGCGGCCTGGGCGGCGGCTCGATCACCGCGGCCCTTGGCGGGGCCGCCGGCGGGCTGGACGTCGCATCGATCGCCACCCAGCTGCTCGGCAGCGGTCTCGGCGGCGTCGTCCTGCAAGCCATTGTAGGCCTCTTGAAAAACAAGCTCGTCGGCAAGTAGCCGACGCGGGCGTCCCGCGCGCTCACCCAATCCCAACCTGGACCACCCAAGGAACTTGCCGTGTATAAATTTGAGATATTCAAGGACAAAGCGGACGAGTTCGCTTTCGCTTTCGCGCCGCAAACGGCGAGATCATGTTCTCGTCGGAGGGCTATGCGCAGAAGGCATCGGCTCTCAAGAGCATCGAGTCTCTGAAGCGCAACATTCCCACCGCCGCGATCGAGGACCAGACGTCCGCGGAAGCTTGATGCTTCGACGCGCGCCTGCCTGACCTGACACGCCCAACTGGGCGACACACCCAACCGTAAGACGAAACATGACCTTCAAGTTCCTGCTGCCGCTGGCCGCTGTCTCGATGCTTGCCTTGGCGGCCTGCGACAGTTCCACTCCCGCTCCCAGCTCCAACGCTCCGACAGCTGCCGAGAGTGCGGCTACCGCAGCTCCGGTCAACCTGGATGACACGATGAAGGCGCTGCAGGATGCGGCCGCCGGCATGTCACCCGGCGACAAGGCAGCCGCAGTCTCAGCCGCCCGCAAGGCGAGCGAGGACGTAGCGCGCAGCCAGGGCCTTTCCGACGAATTGATCAAGCAGGCAGGCGACACCGCCGAGTCGGTGACCAGGAAGGCGCTCGGCGTCGAGTAGGCCCCCCTCACCCTGTTGCAGAGCTGAAAGGGGAATGCCCAGGCATTCCCCTTTTCTTCGTCGCACGAGCAAGCCGCCTGATCACATCCTTGTCAAACTTCGCCGTCGAAAGGCTTGAGTAACCAACCTTTTCTATCCTTGCGCCTCTCAGTTCCCGGTGACCGACGATGCGTTTGACCTCCCCCCTGCTGCTGCTTGCCACCGCCATGCTGGCCGGGCTGCTCGCCGGCTGCTCCGCCCTTGGCATCGCCAAGGATCAGCAGCCGCTCTCGGCACGCACCACCAGCGTGCTGGCGGCAATGGACACGTCGCCGGCGGCGCCGATGCTGGTGCGGGTATTCAAGGAGAGTTCGGAGCTCGAGGTGTGGAAGCCCGATACGGGCGGGCGCTACCGGCTGTTCAAGACCTATGCCATCTGCAAGTGGTCGGGCGAGCTCGGGCCCAAGGTCAAGGAAGGGGACTATCAGTCGCCCGAGGGTTTCTACCGGGTCACCCCCGGCATGATGAACCCCAAATCGAGCTACTACCTGTCGTTCAACACCGGCTTTCCCAACAAGCTCGACCGCGCCTATGGCCGTACCGGCACCAACCTGATGGTGCATGGCGACTGCAAATCGGTGGGCTGCTACGCCATGACCGACGAGCAGATGAAGGAAATCTACGCCCTGGCGCGTGAAAGCTTCAACGGCGGCAACCCGAGCTTCAAGCTCGAGCTCTACCCGTTCCGCATGACCGACGAGAACCTCGCCCGCCACGCCAGCAACCCCAATATCGATTTCTGGCGCAACCTGAAGCAGGGCTATGACGCGCTCGGCGCCAACGGCCGGCCGGCCGAAGTCGACGTCTGCGAGGGCAAGTATGTGTTCAACGCCAAGGCAGCCATGCCTGCCGACCCGATGGGGCAATGCCCGGTGGGGAGCATGGCCTGATGCCTGGTGGCTCCCGCGCCCCCCGATCACCCAACCGTGAGATTTTGCCGCGTTGCAGCGCTGCGCGCCTCGGCTAGTTTCCCCGCCATGTCGCTGCTGCTTCGCACCCTGGCCTGCCTCGTCGTCGCCATTTCCATGGCCGCGCTGAGCTTTGCCGCAGCAGCGCACAGCGCCGTGGTGCTCGATGAGGCGGTGCCCCATGCCAGCGTGGTGGGCGCCGAGCTGCCCTGTCCCGATTGCGGCACGCACCAATCGATCGGCTGCAGCCAGGCCTGCTCGGCGACTGCCGAACAACCGGCCAGCGGTGTCCCCCTGGCGCTGCCCCTCGTGGCGCTCGACTTCGCGCCGCGCCCCGAGCTGGCGCTCGACGGGGCCCTGCCCGTTCCGCTCGTTACCCCGCCGATCGGCTGACCGACCGGCGAGCATGGGCTCGCATCGAGGGCGGTAGTGAGGGTTCGGTCCGCCGATCCGCGCGCCGCGATTGTTCACGCCGCGCACGCGCCAGGCGGAAGTTCAGCATGCACTCCATCGATGAAGCCCTCGGAGGGCGGCGCCGCGCCGCCGCTCCATCGGCCAATGGCAACCGAAACGCAGCACGGCCCAGGGAAAAGCCACCGGCTTTCTCGGATCGAAAGCACCACAGATTCAGTAACTTAGAGCGCCTTTCGGAATCAGTGAAACAGCGAAATGCGCTGCTCGGCTATGAGGATGCGCCACCGCTCAGCCTCGCCACCGTTGACGGTGAGCACCCCAGGGGGCGCGAGCTGAGCCTCGCCTGGCTCGCCGGCACGGTGATGACCGGCATCACCTCGGTGCTGCTGATGGGGGCGGCGCTCTACATCGCCTTCGATGGGCGTGAGAGCTTTTCCACCGCCTCGCAGGCGTTACTGCTGCCGCGCAGCGCCGAACTCGCGTCGCCCGCCCCCAGCGGCAAGGGCGACCGTATCCGGGCCATCGCCGCGACCCGGTCGGAGTTCGAGGTGGTCGAGGCCTCGATCCGCACCCTCGAGGACGGCCGCACCATGCTGCGCCGCCAGGCGTTCGATCGCCTCGACGCGACGCTTGCAACCGGCGAAACCGCGTTGGCCGCCGACATTCCGCGCTTCGACCCGGCGGCCCTCGCCGCAGGCAACGACGAGCCGGCCGGCGCAACTCCCGCCACCGAGATCTATACGGCGAGCGTCGAAGGCGAAGTCGCCATGTCGATGGTCGCGCTGCCGGCGCTGGTTCCGGCCAGCGCCATAACCGACCGGCAGGCCGCCGATTTCGTCAAAGCCTCGCTGCAGGATGCGTTTGCCGAGGAGGGCGGCGAACGCCCGCTCGCCTACGGCGCCGCTCCACTACAGGTCGCGGCGCTCGGTATCGCCGAAAACGTCACGGCGATGTCGAAGACCCGGCTCGCCGAGGCGGGTGGCGGGCGCAGCGAGCGCATCGTTACGGTCAGGCAGGCGGCACCGCTCAAGGCGCTGCTGCTGAAGCACGGCTTCACCGAGCTCTCCTACAACATGGTGGCGGCGACGCTGCGCAACCTGCTGCCGTCGCTGCAACTGCCCGAGGGCGCCAAGCTCCGCATCCTGATGGGGCCATCGCGCATCTCGGCAACGCCGGTGCCCTACCGGCTCAGCATCTACGTGCACGACCCTGAGACGCGGGAGATCCGCCATGCGGCCACGGCGGCGATGACCGATCGCGGCTCCTACGTGATCGGGCAGGCGCCCAGCATGATTGCGCTGCCCGAGGAGGATACCGAAGCGGTCGACGTCGCGGCGCTGCCCAGCCTCTATCGCGCGATCTGGGAAACGGCGCGCAAGCACGACCTCGCCGATACGACCACCTCTCAGATCGTCGCGATGTTCGCCTACGAGGTCGACCTGACGCAGCGCGTCCAGCCCGGCGATACCCTGCAGCTGCTGGCGACAAGGCCCGAAAGCGGCAAGCCCGAGCTGGTCTACGCTGCGCTTGGCACCGGCGGCAGCAAACGCGAACTGTTCCGCTTCCGCACCCCCGATGGGGCTGTCGACTATTACAGCCCGGACGGCGAATCCGGAAAACGCTTCCTGACGCGGCGACCGCTGCAGGGCGGCGGCCGGCTCGCCAGCCGCTACGGCTATCGCACCCACCCGATCTTCAAGACGCGGCGGCTGCACACCGGCGTCGACCTCGCCGCGGCGCTCGGCACACCGGTCTATGCCGGCGGTGACGGCACCATCCGGCGGGCCCAGTGGCTGTCGGGCTATGGCCGCTATGTCGAGCTCGACCACGTTAACGGCTACCAGACCGCCTATGCGCACATGAGCCGCATTGCCGACGGCATCAAGCCGGGGGTGCGGGTGAAACAGGGCCAGATCGTCGGTTATGTCGGCTCGACCGGCAACTCCACCGGCAATCACCTGCACTATGAGATCCGGGTCAACGGCCGCACCGTCGACCCGCTGAGCGTCAAGCTGCCGCGCGACAAGGAACTCCCGGCCCAGTCAGCCGAAGCCCTGCGTGAAGCGGTGCTGCAGGTGCGCGAACTGATGAACCGGCCCGCCGGGGCGGAGGGGATGTGAGGGGGACGCGACGGTAATACCCAAGCCTATGGGCCGGTGCGGGAAGATACCCCCACCCCTGTCCCCTCCCCGCAAGGGGGGAGGGAGACGCTCACTCTGCCGTCAGTGCTTTGGTCTCCTCCCCCTTGCGGGCAGGGCAATCGCATATGACTTCGGGATAGTTCGGTGCGGGAAGAATACCCCCCACCCTGTCCCTCCCCCTCAAGGGGGGAGGAGACCAGAACACCAGCGTCGGTGAGAGCGTCTCCCTCCCCCTTGAGGGGAGGGGACAGGGGTGGGGGGAACTCTTCTCGCACCGGCTCCTCAGTACCTTTTCGCCATATGCGATAGCCCTGCCCTTGCGTGCGATGCCGCCCCGCAGCGGACCCATCCCCTCCCTCTCAAACCTGCATCCTGACCTCGCCGCCCTGGGTGGCCGCCGTCTCGATCTGGATCGTCGTGTGGTCGATGCCGAAATCCTCGTGCAGCACCGTCCGTGCCGCCACCAGCAACGCCTGCTGGTCGGCAGTATCGGCGATCACCAGGTGCCCGCTCATCGCATCGACGCCCGACGTGATGGTCCACACATGCAGGTCGTGCGTATCGACAACGCCGGGCAGCGCGCGCAGCGCCTGCTCGAGCCGCGCCACATCGAAGCCAATGGGTGTGCCTTCGAGCAGGATGTTCACCGAGTGCTTCAACAGCGCCCAGGTGCGCGGCACGATGAACAGCCCGATCGCCGCCCCGATGATCGGGTCGGCCAGTGTCCAGCCGGTGAACATGATGATCAGCGCCGAGGCGATGACGCCGAGCGAGCCCAGCATGTCGGCCAGCACCTCGAAATAGGCGCCCCTGAGGTTGAGGCTTTCCTCCGAGCCGGCGGCGAGCAGCCGCATGCTGATCAGGTTCACCACCAGCCCGACCACCGCCACGATCAGCATCGGTGTCGATAGCACTTCGGGCGGCGCAAAGAAGCGCTGCCAGGCCTCGTAGAGGATGTAGACGGCGAGCAGCAGCAGCACCACCGCATTGACCAGCGCCGCCAGCACCTCGGCGCGGAGGTACCCATAGGTCTTCGATGCCGAAGGCGGGCGCGCGGCGAACCAGATGGCGAACAGCGCCAGCGCCAGGCCGCCCGCATCGGTCAGCATGTGCGCCGCATCGGCCAGCAGCGCCAGGCTGCCCGAAACCCAGGCACCGACGATCTCGACAACGAGGAAGGTAGTGGTGAGCGCCAGCGCCCAGACGAGGCTCCGGCGGTGGCGCGCCCCGGCCGAACCGGAGGCCGGCCGCTCGAGCCCGTGGTTGTGCCCGGCCCCCATCTACCCCTCCCCCCGCCTGACGGATGGCGGCGTGAAAGCCGACGCGATGCTGGAACTGGCCATTTGAGGCTCCATGCTGATTGGTCACTGCCCCCTACAACCTCCAGTGACTAGAGGTTCAAGACGTAATCTTATCACCGCGACGGTCGAAGCGCTCCTCGGCTGCGCCCGCGCCATCCTTCTGCAAATCATTCCTACTTGCAGCTTCGCCGTATTTCTGCCATGCAATTGCAACTCGTTTGCAACTAAGGTGCAGGATGAACAACTCTGCCGAGACCGTGACGCGTCGTAACCTGCTGCTGGGCGGCCTGGTGGCTGCCGGCGGCACGGCGGTGCTGGCCGGCACTGCGCTGGCGCAATCGGCGCATGGCGGCCACAGCATGGGCACCGAGCCAGAGGCTCCTGCCGGCAATGCCTATGCCGCACCGACGGCCCATGCCGGGGCCCACGGCAACATGATGACGGTCGGCGAGGTCGACTATGCGCGGAACGGCTTCGATCCTTCCGTGCTGCTCACTGATTGGGAGACCGGCACGCTGACGACCGACGCCGACGGCCGGCCGCTCCGCACCTTCGAAGTCGATGCCGTAGACAAGGAAATCGAGATTGCACCGGGGGTGATGTTTCCGGCCTGGACCTATAACGGCCGCGTGCCGGGCCCGACCTTCCGCGCCAAGGAGGGCGAAAAGCTCCGCTTCGTGTTCAGGAACTACGGTTCGCACCCGCACTCGATGCATTTCCACGGCATCCACGCCGCCCGCATGGACGGCATCCCCGGAGCCGGGCTGATCAACCCGGGCGAGGAGTTCGTCTACGAGTTCGACGCAAGGCCATTCGGCTGCCACCTCTACCACTGCCATGCGCTGCCGCTGAAACGGCACATGCACAAGGGCATGTATGGCGCCTTCATCATCGACCCCGATCCAGCCCGCCATCTTGAGTTCGAGGCACAGGCGAAATCGCGCCTGCTCGGCACGCCCGAGAACGCCCACTGGCAGGAGCTGGTGATGGTGATGAATGCCTTCGACACCAATTTCGACAACGAGAACGAGTTCTACGCCGTCAACTCGATCCCGCACGCTTTCGGCAACAAGCCGATCCGCATCGAGAAATCCCGGCCGGTGCGCATCTACCTGGTCAACGTCACCGAGTTCGACCCGATCAACTCGTTCCACCTGCACGCGAATTTCTTCGATTACTACGACACCGGCACCTCGCTGACGCCGACCCTCAGGACGGTCGACCTGATCATGCAGTGCCAGGCGCAGCGCGGCATCCTCGAGTTCAGCTACAAGGATCACGAGGCCGGCATGTACATGTTCCACGCCCACCAATCCGAGTTCACCGAACTGGGCTGGATGGGCATGTTCGATGTGGTGGAGGCCTGAGATGAGCGATATCGCCACCCCCGGCCCGGCAGCGACGCCCAACTGGAAGCGGCTGGCCTGGATCGTGCTGCCGCTGCTGGTGCTTGCCGCCGCCATCGCCTGGATCGTCGCGGCCGATCCGCTGCGCAGCTTCGACAATGGTGCGCCGCCGGTCGAGGCGCTGACCTTCGAGCGCACGGTGCTGAACGAGAGCGGCATCCATGTCCAGGTGCGGGCCGGCGGCTCGGGGCCGATGACCATCGCCCAGGTGCAGGTCGATGATGCCTATTGGCGCTTCACCCAGGATCCACCGGGCGAACTGGCCCGCGGCGCTACCGCCTGGCTCAACATCCCCTACCCCTGGGTGCTGGGTGAAGCACATGCCGTGGTGGCGCTGAGCAATACCGGCACCACCTTTGCCCACGAAATCCCGGTTGCCGTCCGCACGCCCGAGGCCACCTCGAGCCAGCTCGTCGCGCAGGGCATCGTCGGCGCCATCGTCGGGCTGCTGCCCGTCGCCATCGGGCTGATGTTCTATCCGGCTTTGCGCGGCGTCGGCCGGCAGGGCATGAACTTCATCCTCGCCCTGACCATCGGGCTGCTCGCCTTCCTGCTCGTCGACATGACCGAGGATGCGCTGGAACTTGCAGCGGAATCGGCTGCCCTGTTCCAGGGCCCGGCCATGGTAGTGTTTGCCGCCGCCGCCAGCTTCCTCGTGCTGATGGGTATCGGCCGCTGGCGCGGCACGCCGACCGGCCTCGCGCTGTCGTTCTTCATCGCGCTGGGTATTGGCCTGCACAATCTGGGCGAAGGTCTCGCCATCGGCGCGGCGTTTGCTGCCGGCTCCGCCGGGCTCGGCACCTTCCTCGTCGTCGGCTTTGCCATCCACAATGTCACCGAGGGCATCGGCATCGCCGCGCCCATCCTGAAGCAGCGCCCGCCGCTCTGGACCTTCGCCGCCCTGACGGCGCTGGCCGGCGGGCCGGCGGTGATCGGCATGTGGCTGGGCAGCCTCGCCTATGCCCCGCAATGGTCGGCCCTGGCGCTCGGCGTCGGCGCCGGCGCCATCCTCCAGGTCATCGTCGAGGTGGGCGCCTACCTGCTGCGCTCCAACGACAAGCGCGGCGCCGTAGCCCTCTCCCCGGCCGTGGTCGGCGGCCTCGTCGCCGGCGTAGCCTTCATGTACGCGACGGCAGCGCTGATCAAAATCTGACGCGACGAAGGTCGGCGATGGCGAGCCGCGACCCCGCTCAGGCCGTGCCGGCCGCAGCGCGCTCGTGCTCAAGCAGCCAGCGCTTGCGCGCGATGCCGCCGCCATAGCCGGTCAAGCCGCCGGTGCTGCCGATGAGGCGGTGGCAGGGGATGAACAGGCTGACCGGATTGAGCCCATTGGCGAGGCCAACCGCCCGGGCGCCGTTCGGCGAGCCGAGCCGTGCGGCCAGCGCGCCGTAGCTCGAGGTCTCGCCCGGCGGGATGGAGCGCAGGGCGGTCCAGACGCGCTGCTGGAACGCCGTGCCGCCCCCATCCACCGCAACGGTATCGAGCGCCCCGAAATCTCCTCCGATATAGGCCCGCAGCGCCGTGGCAACCGGATGGCCGGCCGAAGCGGGCGTCAGCCCGATCTCACGCCCCAGACGGCGCTTGAGCAACCTCTGCAACCGATCTTCGACGGCGTCGAAATCGAGCGCGATCAACACCTCGTCGCGGGTGACGAACCAGAGCGGATCGAGTGGGGTGCCGGTCTCGAAGCGATGCAGCAGGAGTTGCGACGTCATGGGGGAACCTGTTCCGGAGCCATCCCTGATCGCCGCTGCGTGACTGCGGCGCAAGCCGATTTTGACCGATCGCGCTCACCAGCCCGAGCCCTCACGCGATGCGGCTTGACCAAGAGTATGCACCATCATACATATGCACCATGATGCAACACACTATCCTCCAGACCCTGGCCGACCCGACGCGGTTTCGGATCGTCGAAGCGCTGGCCGGCGGCGAGCAGGCCGTGGGCGACCTGGTTCGGGCCGTCGAGATCGACCAGTCCGGCGTGTCGCGGCACCTCAGGATTCTCGGCGAAGCCGGCTTCGTGGCGATGCGGCCTGACGGCGCGAGGCGCCTCTATTCGCTCAAGCCCGAGCCGTTCCAGGCGATCGACGACTGGATCGGCAGCTATCGCCAGCTTTGGGAAACCCGGCTCGACCGCTTCGACGCCGCCCTGGCGCGCCGGCGCAGCCCGTCGCCGGGCAAGGAGCAGAAGCCGTGATCGAGCATGCGAGGAAACCCGACACAGCGACGCTTCGGTTCGAACGGGTCTACGACGCGGCGATTGAAGACGTCTGGGCCCTGTGGACCACCAAGGAGGGGCTCGAGGCGTGGTTCGCGCCCGAGGGCATGCAGGTCGAGGTATCGGCCCTCGAGCTCAGGGTCGGAGGCGCGCTCGAGCAGGTGATGACTGCGGTGGGCGGCGAGCAGGTCGCCTATCTCGCGAACCTCGGCAGGCCGCCGACGGCTGAGGTGAGTGGTCGCTTCATCGAGATGGTGCACCACCGGCGCCTGCGCATCCGCTTCGATATCGACTTCGTCCCCGGCGTCGAGTCCTATCCTTACGACATGCTGGTCGAGCTCCACGCCGAAGCGGGGCGCGTCCGGATGGTTCTGACGGCCGATCGTCACCCCGACCCCGAGATGACCCGCGGCGCCGCCCTTGCGTTGGACAGCCAGCTGCAACGCTTTGGCCTCGCCGTCGCGGCCCGCGCCACAATGGAGCAACGCCCCTGATGCGCCCCCTCCTCTACTCCATCAACGTGACGCTCGATGGCTGCGTGCACCACAACGCCATCCCGGCCGACGAGGCGCTGCAGCAGGCGACGCTGCGCGCCACGCATCACCATGCCACCGAGAGCATCGGCCGCGCCGACGCCCTGCTGTTTGGCCGCACCACCTACCAGATGATGGAAGGCGCCTGGCGGCTGGCGACCCGCAGCACGCCGCCGGCCGACTGGCAGCTCCCCTTCGCCCGCACCATCGACGCGATGCAGAAATACGTGGTTTCGAGCACGCTGGGCGCGGTCGACTGGAACGCCGAGCTGGTGCGCGGAAATCTCGAAGAGGCGGTGCAGAAGCTCAAGCAGCAACCGGGCAAGGCGCTGTTGACCGGCGGCGTGAAACTGCCGCTGGCGCTGGCCGAGCTGGACCTGATCGACGAGTACGAATTCGTGGTGCAGCCCAGAATTGCCGGCCATGGGCCCACCTTGCTCGCCGGGCTCTCCAGATATGTCGAATTGCAGCCCATCGCCCGGATCGAGCTCAGCTCAGGCGCCGTGGCGCTGCGCTACGTGCCGAGACGGTAGCGTGTGGGGCGGTTACCACGGACGGGCCTGAGGATCAGGCCTTGCGAAGCCGCCCCGCTACGACCGCGGCGTCATTTGGTCGTGCAACAGCAACGGCGGCACGCTCGCGCCCCTGCACCCCATCGGTTGGCAGCACGAGCAGGAATGTCGATCCGTCAGCATCGCTCGCTGCCAGCACGAGGTCTCCACCATGCAGCCGCGCGATTTCGCGGGCGATGTAGAGTCCGAGACCGGAGCCGTTTGGCGGCTGGCCGGCGGCGCGATAGAACTTCATGAAGATGCGCTCGCGGTCATCAGGCAGGATGCCGATGCCCCGATCGGTGACGCTAACCTGCGCAACGCCCTGCTCGGCCGACAGCCTGACCGTCACCGGGCTGCCCGCTGCCGAGTATTTCAGGGCATTCTGGACCAGGTTGAGGACCACGATCTCCAGCAGGTTCCGGTCTCCCTTCACTGGCACGGCGTCGTCATAGCTGAAGCTGACCCGCCCCACGGCGTCGCTGTCCAATCCGGCTTCGACCGCGTACACGACGTCGTTGAGGTCGAATGTCGCCTTGGCGGTGAATGGCGCCTGCCAGGTGTCGAGCTTGTCACCGGTGAGGATATTGTCGATCAGCACGGACATGCGCTTGACGGTCCGCTGGATCCTCGCAGCGCGCACCCTGACATCACTGGCGCTGGCGGCAGAGGAGAGCGACAGGTTATCGGCAGCGGCGGCGACCACCCCCAAAGGCGCGCGCAGCTCATGCGAAACCAATGCGACGAAGTTCCGCTGCTGGGCGCGCAGCCGGTCGAACGTCATCAGCAGGAAACCGACATAGCAGAGGCCGGCGCCTACGGTGACCGCCAGGTAGAACCAGGCGGAAAGGCCCGATTGCTCCGCCCCGGCGCCTCCGGCCAGATTGCTGGACAGCTCGGCGAGATTGCCGACCAGTGCGAGCGCCGTCCCGCCCAGCACCACGAACCCGCCTGAACGCAGTTTTCGGCGCAGCGTGGTGAGCACGATCAGCACGATCGGAACAATCTGCACGAGCGCCAGGGCACTGTTCTGTGCCGTCCGCTCCTGGTTGACCAGTGCCACCATGACGAAAGCGCTGAGCGCCACCATTCCGGCGGCAACACGCCAGTTGGCCGGCTTTCCGTAAAATACGCGCACGCCCTGCCACGTCACGCAGTACGCGATGCCGAACAGCCAGCTGCCGGCAGCTGCCAGGGCCTCCGAACCGCCGACGAAGCCGATCGTCAGCAGGATACTGCCCATCCCATGCAAAGCCAGCGACCCCAGCCAGTACCGGGTCGCCGCAAAGGATCGATACGCCCACATGATGCCGGCAAAGACGGTCATCAGGACCGTGGTGTTCAGTAAGGCGACGACATGCAGCGTCTCAAAATCCAGCGTCATGCCTTCGACTCACGCAAACCCGAACTGCCCCTATCCGGACGATCAACGCTGGGGATCGGAGCAGTGACGAGGGGCGGCATGTTCAGGTGTGCGACGCGAACACGCCAACCCAGGGCGGTGGCCGGCCCCAACCCTCAGTCCTGCTTCGACTCCAGGATATCCTGTTGGCCTGCATAACGTACCCCGCTCGAAGGCCGGCGCAAAATCAACTCGGCGCGCGCCTGCGACTTCGGCCCGGCTCGGCGCTTTCCGGCTGATCATGCGGCATGAACCGCCGGCTGATGAGATGGCCCGACCGCTCGAAGCTCCGCAGAACACCATGTCGACGCGCGTGCTGCCTCAAATCGCAACGCTGTCTCGATCGCTTCAACCTCTGAGATGCTTGGCCTACTGCTGCTCCGGCCCAGCGGCAGGGTTAAGCTCGTGCGAGAACCGTCCCCATACCGGGCGTATCGACCCGCACCGCGAAGAGCCCGCCGGATTGAGGGGCGGCCGCGAGAGCATCGCGCGAGAGCCTGATCCTGGCGCTGGTGACATAGAGCGTTCGTAGGTCGTCGCCACCAAAGCAGCAACTGGTGGGGCGCGGCACCGGCATGATGATCTCTCGATCGAAGCGCCCATCGGGAGCATATCGTACGACCCGCCAGCCGTCCCACAGGGCGATCCAGACGTAGCCGCTCGCGTCCACCGCCAGACCATCCGGCCGGCCTTCGGCGGGCGGCAGCCGCACGAACACCCGGCGGTTGCGGACTGCACCTCTCTCGGCATCGAAGTCATAGGCAAAGACCGTGCCGGAGCCGGTGTCGGTAAAGTACATCGTCCTGTCGTCGGGACTCCACCCCATCCCGTTTGAGACCAGGAAGCCTGCATCTACCCGTCGCGCCGAAGCCAGTCCATCGAAGCAGAACAGAGCGCCGTCCGGCTCGCTGGCGTCGAGCCGCATCGATCCGCTCCAGATGCGGCCACGGCTGTCGCACTTGGCATCATTGAAGCGATGCGTTTCCCGATCCGCCTCCGGGTCGAATAACGGTTGCAGCATCCCCGAACTGGTATCGAGTCTTGCCAGCCCACCCTGTCCGAGCACCAGCCGCGACGCATCGGATGCCGGCAGCACCGCGGTAGCAAGCCGAGACACAGGCCAGCACCGGTTGCCACCTGTCGCCGGATCATGGCTCCAGACCGCCGGCTGCAGGACGTCGACCCAATCGAGGGTTTTGCTGGCTGGATTCCAGACTGGCCCCTCGCCGAGGAGCGCACCGGCTTCGTGCACGCAGCGCAAGCCTGCCTCGACCTGATCGTCCGGGCGGGTCATTACGGCAATGCTCATCGTTGAGGCCGACGCGGCGCCGCTCGCGAGGCGCGCGGCCTCGGTGAGGTCGCGCCCGACCAGATGGAGCTCATCTCGCGTGGCTCCCTCGGCAACATGGAGGGAAAGCGCATTCCGGGTTCCGGGGATGCCCGCCGACACCCATGTCCCCGCCGCGGGCAGCTCGCCGGCCGCAAGGCCAAAACCCTGCGCCTGCGTCAGCGGGAGGCGCGACAGCCAGGCGGCTTGCCGCGCCGCGAGCGCCTGCCGGGCCAGCTCACGCGGCAGCATAGCCAGCAAGGCCAGCGAGCGAGCTGGATCGACGGCCGTCTCGCGCTGTCGACCTGGCGCGTCATCCTGCGCGGCATCGGCAAGCCTGCTGGCCAGCAGCCGGTCGCCGTCGAACGTCAACAGTTCGACCCGGTCGGCAGCCTCCGGCACCAGTCGCTGCAGGCAGGCAAAGGCAGACGCGAGATCCGCGCGCAGCATCGGCTATCCCTTTACCGCGCCCGAGGTCATCCCGCCGACGATGTAGGGCTGCGCAAACCAGTAGACGATCAGCACGGGAATGACCGACAGCACACCCGCCGCCATCAACTGGTTCCAGCTCGTCTGGATCTCGCCCACCAGCGATGCGATACCCACGGGCATCGTCCACTTGTCCGCCGACAGCAGCAAGGTGCGGGCAAAGAGCAGATCAACCCAACTCGCCGTCGCCGCAAAGGCGACCGTCGCGGCGATGCCCGGACGGGCGACAGGGAGGATGATGTACCAAAGCGCCAGCAGCGGCGAGCAGCCGTCGACCTTGGCGGACTCGTCAAGTTCCCGCGGGGCGTCGTCGAAGTAGTTCTTCATCATGAAGGTCGCGAACGGGATGATCATCGAGGCGTTCGCCAGGATCACTGACAGGTGCGTGTCGAGCACCCCGGCCCAGCGAAACAGGATGAAGTACGGCAAGACGAGCAGCGTGCCTGGCAATACGCGGCCAAGCAGCAATACATAGGCCATGCCATAGGCCGCCCGCGACGAGAAGCGCGACAGGCTGTAGCCGGCGAGCGTGGCACAGACGGCACTGATGGCCGCCGATCCCAGCGTGATCACCGCCGAGTTCCAGAACCACCTCAGCACCGGATAGGTCTCGATCAGCAGCGCGAAAGCGGAAAAATTCGCTTCCGCCGGATTGGGCAGCAGCGACGGCGCCCGCGACAGCACCGACGAGGTCGGCAAAACCGAGGTTTGCGCCATCCAGTAGATCGGAAACAGCAGGATGACGGTCAGCAGGATCGCCAGGAACAGCAGCAGGGTTCGGCCAATTCGGGAGACGCTCATGCGCGGCCTCCGGTATTCATCTGCCAGCGCATGAACCAGTAAACGCAGGCCCCGATGAGAATGAACGTCAGCACGCCCAGCGTTGCGGCCGACGCCATGTCGAAGGCTTCGAAGGCGACGTTGTAGATGTGGATTGAAACGGTCGTGGTCGCACCCAGCGGGCCGCCTTTGGTCGATGCGTAGATGAAGTCGAATTCACGGAACACATACATGGCGTTGAACACCAGCGCGACGATGGCGTAGCGGCGGATGCTCGGCCAGGTCACGAAGCGGAAGCGCTCCCAGCGATTGGCACCGTCGATGGAGGCTGCCTCGTACAACTCCTTCGGAATGGTCTGGAGCGCTGCAAGCAGCATGATGGTGAAGAAGGGATAGGTCTTCCAGACGGTCGGAAAGACCACGGCGGCCAGCGCCAGGCGGGTATCCCCGAACCAGTTGATGTCGGTCTGGGCGATGCCCACGGTGCGCAGGATGAAGTTGAAGACGCCGAAACTGGGCTGCAGCATCCACAGGAAGGCCACGGTCGCCGTGATCCCGGGCACCGCCCATGGCAAGAGCAGCAACGTCCGGAACAGCCGCTGGGCCGGGAAGCGCTCGTTCAGCACCAGGGCGGTGACGAGGCCGATGGAGAAGGCGATGGCCGAGGACGCCAGCACATAGCTCACGCTGACCGAAAGGCTGTGCCAGGTCATCGGGTCCGCCAGCACGCGCTGGTAGTTGGCGAGCGTGAAATCTGCAGCGAAGAACTGCGCAATCGTCCCCAGCTTCAGCGACTTGAAACTGATCATGACGAGCAGTGCCAGCGGGATCAGCAGCAGTACGCAGATGAACAGGAATGACGGCGACAGCAGGACCAGCCCGAACCCCTGCTCGGCGCGGCGGCGGGTGAGCGACGTCATGCCGAACCTCCCGCACCGATGGCCGCTGACATCTTCTCTGCGATCATCAGCACCGGCATGTTGAGATTGGCGCGTGGCGCCGTCGGCATGACCGACGCGTCGACGACCCGCAACCCCCCGACATCATGGACGCGGCCGGAGGCAGGATCGACGACCGCCTCCCGGTCGTCCGCGCCACCCATCCGGCAGGTCCCGCACGGGTGCCACTGCCCGACGGCAAGGCTGCGCACGCGCTCCTCGAGCAGGTCGTCATCAGCGAGCACCTGGTCAAGCGTCAGTCCTCCCCCCACCATATGGTGGAAGAACGGCTGCCGGAGCGGCGGCAGCAGGCCGAGGGCGGCCGAAACCGGCGCCGTGAGCAGCAGGTTGCGGAGGCTCGGACTGCCCAGGCTCTTGGCAAATCCCGAGTAGCTCGACAGCACCACATGATCGAAGACGTTCGAAAACGGCGGCGTCCGCGCCACCTTGGCCATGAACCGGACCGCCAGTTTCATGCGCTCCGCGTCGCGGCGGTCGGCAAGGAAATTGAAGCTCACCAGCGGGCCCTCGCCCGGCTCGGCGGAGCGCAGCTCGACGGTGCCGCGCGAGTAGATCTTGTTGAGCCACACGACCAGCGATCCGATCTGGCCGCCCAAGGGGTGCCACGCTGAACGAGCTACCGGCAGCATGTACATGTCCGAGGCGACGCTTCCCTCGTAGCCGGAGCTGTAGCGCAGCCCGAAGTGATTGTGCCTGGTCGTCGTCCTGCCGTTGAGGCGAGCCGCCGACTTCACGTAGCCGGAAAGCGAGACCCCGGGATGCTCCTGCAGATTCCTGCCCACCCCCGGTCGGTCGGCGATGACCTTGACCCCCAGCTTCCGCAATTCGGCTTCGGCGCCGATGCCGGCGCGCAGCAGGATGGCAGGTGTGTGGAGGGCGCCCGCCGACACGATGACCTCGCGACCGTGAAGCGCCGTCGGCGTTGCACCGCGGAGGATTTCGACGCCCAGGCACCGCGCCCCATCCATGATCAGGCGATGCACCTGGGTGTCGGTGAGAATCGCCAGGTTGCGCCGCTTTCGCACCTCGGCATTCAGGTAAGCCATGGAGGACGACACGCGGTGCCGGCCGTCATTGGACAAGGATTGCGCGAACCAGCCGTCTTCGAAGACCCCGTTCTGGTCGGCGAGATCCCGGTAGCCAAGCGACGTCAGGGCCTCGACCAGCCGTGTCGAGTACTCGGGCCACTTGCTGGGCGGGATGCGGGTAATCGGAATCGGACCTGAACTGCCATGCAGCGAGCCCTGGAAATCCTGGTCTCGCTCCAGCTTCTTGAAGAACGGCAGCACCGAATTCCAGTCCCAGCCGGTGGCGCCCAGATCGCTCCACTCATCATAGTCCGCCGGCGTCCCGCGGTTGGCCACCTGGCCGTTGATGCTTGAGCCCCCGCCGATCAGTTGGGGTTGCTCGAAGCGGATCATCGGCGGCCGCTCTGCCGAATTGTGACTGACCGGTTGGCGATAGGCATAGAGGTCGTGCGAGTAGTTGGCGCTGTCGAAGGCCACCCTGCCCGGATAGGGATCCAGCATGGCCGCTGACTCGGTGCCCGGAGGGATGTCGCGCCCGGCTTCGAGCAACAGCACCTTCCGGCTCGCGTCCTCGGAGAGCCGCGAGGCCAGCACGCAGCCGGCGCTCCCGCCACCCACGACGATGACATCCCAGGTGGTTTCGGCGATCTGGTCGACTGAAATGGGCATGCTGGACTTTCAATGCGGGGAGAGGCAAGGGCGGCGCACGCGGCACCGCCCCGAAGGAGGATCAGCCGAGCGGCGTGATGCCCTTGGCCGTCAGTTGGCTCTGCAGCGCCGCCATGGCGTCAGGAACGCTCGTTCCCTGCAGGATCGAACGCAGCGCGTTGGTGACTTCAGCGGAAAAGTCGGCGTACTTCATGCGAACGCCGAAATAGTCGTTCGGAATGATTGGCACAGCCTGGGCGCCGGCCTCGGCAATCCTCGCGTCGTCCGGCTTGGCGAGGAGCGGCTCATTCGAGGCGGTACGGGCGACCGGCGTCTTCACCAGTTCGACATAGCTGCGCATCAGTTCAGGCGAGGCAACAAGCTCGATCAGCGACCAGGCCAGGTCGGCTGTCGCCTGGTCCGCGCCTTCGGGTATGGCATAGCCCTGGCTGACGTCGCCGGGGACCCTGGGGAACGGCATCGCCCCGAGGTGCAAGCTGTCGAGCAGTTCGGGCTTCGCCGCTGCCGCGACGTTCGGCCAGACCGAGGGGTTCTCGATCATCATCGCCACGTTGCCGTCGTAAAACGCCTGCCGCTTGGCCGCGATGTCGGTGCCCTTGGGCGCATAGTTGGCGGCAATGTCGCGCCACAGCTCGATGGCGGCCACGACCTTGGGGTCGGTCCAGTTCCACGCACCGTCCTTGACCCACTCGCCCTCCATGCCGGTGACGAACTCGAGTGCATCACGCATGAAGTTGACCGTATTGTCGTCCGTCACGGCGAAGCCGTACTTGCCGTCCTTGGTGAGCGCTGCAGCCGCCGCCTTCAGTTCCTCGGGCGTGGTCGGCAGCTTGATGCCGGCGTCATCGAGCAGCTTCTGGTTGTAGAAGAAGTTGAAGCCGTACTGGACCGTCAGCAGGCCATAGGTCTTGCCCTTCCACTCCATGGCAGATTGCGCCGCCGGCCAATCGGTGGCGTATTCCGTGCCCTCGATCCGATCATCGACCGGCTTGAGGAATCCGGCATCGGCAAGCGCCGGCAGGTTTATGGTCGGCAGCGGCACGTGCACGATCTGCGGCGGGCTGCCTGCGACGAACCGCGTGGTCAGGGTCCTCATGTAGTCGGCAAAGGCGATGTTTTCGATCACTAGGTCGGCGCCGGGATGCGCGGCCTCGAAAGCGCTCTCCACCTTTGGCCACCACTCCTGGAATCCAGGAGACGTGGCGGTCCAGGTGGTGATGGTCAGAGTCTGCGCAGCAGCCGTGCCGCACAGCAAGGCCAGTGCAAGGCTGCCAAGCGCGGGCAGCGACGCGTAGCGTAGCAGGTTCATGGTTTCCTCCTCAGTTTTCGCCCTGTTTCACGTCGTCCGGGCATTCATTCGGGCCTCGAGGTCGGCGCGCATATCGACGAGCGAACGCTCGATATGTGCGTTGACCGCCCGGCGAGCGGCTTCCTTGTCGCCCGCCTCCAGGGCGGCCACGATGGCGCGATGCTCGGCATGGTCGCCCTTGACCCGCCGTTGCCAGGCTTCGTGGCCGTTCTTGATCCACATGCCGAGCAGCCGCATCCGCAACCCGCCGAACAGCGTGGCGAGGATGGCATTGCCGGACATCTCGATGATGGTCTCGTGGAAGCGGGCATTCAGGTCGATGTGATCGCGCAGCACCGTTCGCTTGGTGCCACCTGCGGCCAGCCGCCGCTCGATGTCCTGCAGGGCGTCCAGCGTGACTTCGCCCGCAGCGAGCCGATCGATCGCCAGCTCGGCGGCGAGCACTTCAAGCCCGCGACGCACCTGCCAGAGGTCGCGAATCTCCTCGACCGTGGGGTCAGTCAGGTGAAAACCACGCCGCGGCACGGCCCGCACGAACCCTTCCGCCGCAAGCCGCATCAGCGCTTCGCGAACCGGCGTCGAGCTGACACCGAACAGGGATGCGATCTCGCCGGGGTAGAGGCGTCCGTTGCTGCCGATCCGGCCGTCGAGGATCGCCTCGACCAGGGTACCGTGCAGGGTATCGACCAACCGATCTCCCGGCGCACCGATAAGGGGCTCGGACTCGTGCTCTGCTTCGCTCATGGCTGCTCCTCCATGCCCCCGGGCCGACCTAGCCGGTAGGTCTCGGCCAAAGCCCAGTCGATGTCGCAGCCATGGCCTGGCGCATCGCGGACGATGTACGCGCCATCGACCGGCTGCAGTGGTGGAATGGCCAAATCGTCGCGCAACGCGTTGGGAAGGCGGTTGGCTTCGTAGATCGAGAAGGCCGGCACCGCGCGACAGACATGCAGGCCCGCCGCGATCGAGACGGCAGTACCCACGCCGTGCGGTGACAGGCCAACGCCGTGGCGCGCGCACATGTCACCGATCTCCATCATCACGCTGACGCCACCCACGCGGGCAATGTTCGGCATGAGCTCATCGACGGCGCCCGCCTTCGCCAGCGCCTCGAACACTTCGAGCTGAAACTCGTTTTCCCCCGCTGCTACACGCAGCCCGCTGCCAGACCTGAACGCCGCAAGATCGGCAGGGTCACCGGGAGGAATCGGCTCCTCGATCCAGGCGAGGTCATAGGGGCGCAACAGCCTCGCGACCTCGAGGGCAGTCTCGAGGTCGTAGGCGCAGTTGACGTCGGCACGCAGTTCCCTGCTGGGTCCGATCGCCTCTCGAACGGCGGCCACGTGAGCCGCATCCACCTTCGCCCCGCGCCCGACTTTCAGCTTGATCGCCTTGTAGCCTTCGCGCAGGAAGGCCATGGCCGCCTCGGCGGATTCCTCGGGGTTGGCGAGGAATGGAACCGGGCTCACATAGGTGGGAACCGCTCCCGGCTCCCCGCCGAGAAGGCGCACCAGTGGCTTGCCCTCGCGTCGTGCAACCAGATCCCAGAGGGCCGTATCGAGACCCGACAGCGCCTCCATGCCCACGCCGGCGCCATGGCCGCTCGCCTTCAGATACTTGCGGATCGGCGCAACCATCACATCCGGCCGGCCAAGCTCCTGCCCGACCAGCACTTCGACGAAGACATTGTTGACGATGACCGCTGCAGCTTCGGCCCACGGCAGGCCAAAGCACTCGCCGATGCCGATGACACCATCGTCGCTTTCGGCAACCACCAGGGTCGAATGCTGCCCGCGACGCGGGACGTAGCGAAACTGGCTGGCCGGGGTGGTCAGCAGCTCAGGCACCTTGTCCGCACCTCCAAAGAGCCGCTGGAACGACCCATAGAGCGGAACTGCCTCAATGCGCACCAGCTTTGCCAACCCGTCCTCCTGCTGTTGGCTCTGTCTATTCCTTATATTTTATAAAATGTCAACTTCGAGGAAACGACACAGGTCCCGATGGCGCGACCGACCCGATCGCCGACGTGGTGCAGGCGTTTGCACTCATACCGATAGCCGGCCCCCCTTGTTTCGCAGGGATGCTCGCAGTCACTCCCGCCCGCTGTCCGAGCAGGACCTGGCGCCGGTCGACCGTCAGTTCCACAGCTCTGCGAGAAATGAGTTCCAGCGCGCAGCGCCGCAACCGACCGTCATAAAACCTTCATTGGACGCGATCTCATCATATCGATAATGCTCGATATATGGAATCAACAGACGCCATCGACGTGCTTGTCGCCCTGGGGCAACCGACCCGGCTCGAGGCTTTCCGGCTGATCATGCGGCATGAGCCCGACGGGCTTCCAGCCGGCGAGGTAGCCCGGCTGCTCGACGTGCCGCAGAACACCATGTCGACGCACCTCGCCGTGTTGAGCCGGGCGGGCCTCATTTCGTCCGAGCGGCACAGCCGTTCGATCATCTATCGGGCCGAGCTCGAGCGGGTGCGCGAGATCGCCAGCTTCCTCGTCTCCGATTGCTGCAATGGCCGGCCGGAGCTCTGCGCGCCGCTGGTTGCCGAGTTCTCTCCCTGCTGTTCTCCCAAGGAGGCAAGCGATGCCTGCTGCTGATCGCGTCTACAACGTGCTGTTCCTCTGTACCGGCAATTCGGCCCGCTCGGTGCTGGGCGAAGCCATGCTCAACCACGTCGGCAATGGTCGCTTCCGCGGCTTTTCCGCCGGCAGCATGCCGAAAGGCCAGATCCACCCGATGACGCTCGAGACGCTCGCGGCGGCCGGCATTGCCACCGACGGGCTGCGCTCGAAATCCTGGGAGGAGTTCGCCGGGCCGACCGCGCCCAAGATGGATTTCGTCTTCACCGTCTGCGACAACGCCGCCGGCGAAACCTGCCCGATCTGGCCCGGCCAGCCGATGACCGCCCACTGGGGCATCGAGGACCCCGCCGCAGTCGAGGGCCCGGAGTTCAAACAGCGCCAGGCCTTCGAGGATGCGCTGGGTTTCATGCGCAACCGCATCGCCGCCTTCATCAGCCTGCCGCTCGACCGGATCGACCAGATGGCGCTGGGCTCGAAACTCAGGGGGATCGGTGCCATGGAGGGCTCCACCAGCAAGGCCTCCGGCGCCGCATGACGCTCACGCGACGCCTCGTCGCCGAGGCCCTTGGCACCGCCCTGCTCGTCGCCACGGTGGTGGGCTCGGGCATCATGGCCGACCGGCTGACCACCGACACCGCCATGGCGCTGATGGCGAACGCCATCCCCACCGGCGCCATGCTGTTCGTCCTGATCAGCCTGTTCGCGCCCGTCTCCGGCGCGCATTTCAACCCCGCGGTGACGGCGGTGTTCGCGCTCCGCCGCGAGCTCGCCTGGCCGACGGCCGCCGGCTACGTCCTGGCGCAACTGGCAGGCGGGATCATCGGCACCGTCGCCGCCCACCTGATGTTCGAGTTGCCCGCGCTGCAGCTTGCCACGCACGTCCGAACCGGCGCGTCGCAATGGCTGTCCGAAGCAGTCGCCGCCTTCGGCCTCGTCATGGTGATCCTCGGCGGGCTGCGCGCCCGGCCCCAGGCGATCCCGGCACTGGTCGGGCTCTATGTTAGCGGGGCCTACTGGTTCACGGCGTCGACCTCGTTCGCCAACCCGGCCGTCACCCTCGCCCGGGCGCTGACCGACACGTTTGCCGGCATCCGTCCGGTCGACGCCCCGGGCTTCATCATCGCGCAACTGGTCGGGGCGCTGCTGGCGCTGGGCCTTGCGGGATGGCTGTTCGGGGCTGCGACCTCGAATGCGAAAGAGCGCACGAGCTAGAGAATTCGCCGTTTCATTGACGGCGACGCTTGGCGTCCTCAGCACCCACCGGGGTCATTCCCGCGTAGGCGGGAACCTAGTGGGATGTTTCGACACCCGCTGCGACTGAGGGATCCCACTGGGTCCCCGCCTACGCGGGGATGACGCCGGTGGGAAGCTCTCGACCCTCCCCTACCTGGGTGCGACCGAAGGTGAGGCGCTGGCAGTGCTCAGAGCACCCTAACAGCAACCTACTTCGACAATCATAGAAATACCGTTGACACCCGCCCCTCGCACTGCCATCCTATTTCCATGAACATCGAAACAGCCGCCGCGCAGCTTGAAGCCCTGGGCAACCCCACCCGGTTGACCATTTACCGCACGCTGGTGCGCGCCGGCGACAATGGCCTGCCGGTGGGCAAGCTGCAGCTCAAGCTCGATATCCCCTCCTCTACCCTGTCGCATCATCTGAAGAAGCTGGTCGAGGTGGATCTGGTCAGCCAGGAGCGGCAAGCGACCACCCTGATCTGCCGGGCCAACTATGCCAGCATGAACGGGCTGATCGGCTATCTCGCCGATGAGTGCTGCGCCGACGCGGATGGCTGCGCTTCCTCCTCGGAGGCGGCGACGGAAGCGGCATGAGCCGCTTTTCGGCTCCATAATTTCGATATTTCTAGAAACTAGGAAACTCAGAAATGAAGCTCGAAACCTCTCTCCCCGTTGCGGTGATCGGCGCCGGCCCGGTTGGCCTCGCTGCAGCGGCACAGCTCGTCACCAGGGGCCTGACCCCGATCGTCTTCGAGCGCGGCGCCTCGGTCGGCGCAGCGCTGCTCGAATGGGGCCATGTTCGGGTGTTCTCGCCCTGGGCCTACAACATCGATGCCGCCGCGCGGACGCTGCTCGAGGCAGCAGGCTGGGATGCGCCGGAGCCGACCGAGCTCCCCACCGGCCGTGAGATCGTCGAGCGCTATCTGGCGCCGCTGGCCGCCCTGCCGAGCCTCGCCTCCTCGATCCGGCTCGCCGCCCGCGTCACCGCCATCACCCGGCTCGGTCTCGACAAGGTGTCGAACCGCAATCGCGACAATGCGCCGTTCGAGCTGCGCTGGGTCGACGCTGACGGTAACGAGCAGGCCAGCCTGGTGCGGGCGGTGATCGACGCCTCCGGCACCTGGGCGCGGCCGAACCCGATGGGAGTGGACGGCCTGCCGGTGCTCGGCGAGCGGGCCGCCAGCGAGTTCATCGATTACGGCATCCCCGATATCCTCGGCGCATCGCAGGCGAGGTTCGCCAACCGCACCGTGCTGGTGGTCGGCAGCGGGCACTCCGCCATCAACACGGCGCTGGCGCTGCTGAAGCTGCAGGAAGAGGCTCCCGACACCCGCGTGCTGTGGGCGCTGCGGCGCAACCGCATCGAGCGGCTGCTCGGTGGTGGGCTCAACGACCAGTTGCCCGAACGCGGCGCCCTCGGGCTCGCCGCCAAGCAGGCGATCGACGCCGGCCGCCTGCAGGTCCTGGCGCCTTTTGCCGCCAACCGGCTGGTGCCGGCCGATGGCAGGCTCGCCGTCATCGGCACCCTCAACCAGACTCAGCTGACGCTCGTGGTCGATCGCGTCATCGTCGCCACCGGGTTCCGGCCCGACCTCGACATGCTGTCCGAGCTGCGCGTCGCCGTCGATCCCGCCACCGAAGCGCCGCCGGCCTTGTCGCCGCTGATCGACCCGAACTTCCACAGCTGCGGTACGGTGCCGCCGCATGGGGTGGTCGAACTGACCCAGCCCGAGGCGAACTTCTACATCATCGGCGCCAAGAGCTATGGCCGCGCCCCGACCTTCCTGATGGCGACCGGCTTCGAGCAGGCCCGCTCGGTGGTGGCCGAGCTGGCCGGCGACCCCGTTGCGGCACGCGAGGTGCACCTGGTGCTGCCCGAGACTGGGGTTTGCAGCGTCAGTTTCGCTGACGATGCAGTGCCGGCCGCCGCCTCCTGCTGTGGCGGCCCCGCGCAATCGACCACCTCGTGCTGCGTTGCCGACGAGGTGGCGAAGGCGGAGGGCGAAGCTGGCTGCGGTTGCGGCAGCAGCGCAACCAAGCCCCTCGCCAGCGCCACCGAGCTGGCCTGAACATGACCGGCATACCCGGCCGGATGATCTGGGCCCTCGGCGTCACCCAGATCATCGGCTACGGCACGCTCTACTACAGCTTCGGCACCCTCGCTCCGGCGATGGCCGCCGAGTTCGGCTGGTCCGAGGCATGGGTATTCGGCCTGCTGTCGGCCTCGCTGCTGCTCGGCGGGCTGGTGGCGCCGTTCGCCGGGCGCCTCGCCGACCGGCACGGGGCGGCTAACCTGATGACCTGGGGCTCGGTCGCGGCGGCGCTGGCCCTGGTGCTGGCCGCCCTCGCCCCCAATGGCCTCGGCTTCGCCGCCGGGTTGGTGGCGATCGAGGTCGCCTCGGCCTTCGTCCTCTATGCCACCGCCTTTGCGGCCCTCGCCCAGGCCTCGCCGGCAGCGGCGCAGCGCAGCATCACCCACCTGACGCTGATCGCCGGCTTCGCCTCCACCATCTTCTGGCCGATCACCGCCATGCTGCACGAGACCTTCTCGTGGCGCGACGTCTACCTGATCTATGCCGCGACCAACCTCGTGGTCTGCGTCCCCATCCATTTCTGGCTGGCGCACGGCCACCGGCTGCGCTCGGCTGAACGTCGCGAAACGCCCGCCACTGCTGCGCTGGTGCCACCCGAGCGGCAGCGCGGGGTGCTGCTGCTGATGCTGACCGGCTTCGCCCTCGTCGGCTTCGTCTCCTCCGCCGTCACCGTCCACATGGTGCCGATGCTGTCGGCGCTCGGCGCCGGCACCACGGCAATGGTCGCCACCATGTTGTTCGGCCCCTCGCAGGTGCTGAGCCGGCTGCTCAACCTGCAGTTCGGCCGCGGCTTGTCGCAGCCGATGTTGGCCATTATCGCCGCGCTGGCCCTGCCGGCTGGCCTCGCCGTGCTGCTGCTCGGCACGCCGTGGCTGGTCGGCGTCGCTGCCTTCGCGGTGCTGTTCGGGCTGGGCAACGGGCTCTACAGCATCGTCTCGGGCACCCTGCCCCTCGTGCTGTTCGGCTCCAGCGGCTACGGCCGCCGGCTCGGCCTGATCAGCGCCGCGCGCCTTATCGCTTCGGCCGCCGCGCCCTTCGCCTTCTCGCTGCTCGCCGGAGCCGCAGGCACCGCCATCGGCGTCGCCGCGGCTGCTGCTGTCGGGGTGCTTGCCGTCGCGGTGTTCGGGCTTTTGTGGTCGGCAACCAGCACTGCGGCGCCGGCACCGGCTGCAGCCCAGAGCGAGGCGTAGCCGGCCGGGCGGCAAGCCGGCGAGACGCGAGGGACGGGCATGCCGCCCCACTCTAGTGCTGGTGCCTGTGGTGCAGGTCCGGATAGTGCGGATGCGTGTGCGTCAGGCGCGCGTGCCGATGCCGATGGGCGTGCGGCTCGCTCACCGGGCCGTCATGCTGGTGCTGGTGATGCGCATCGTGGACATGCAGGTGGTCGTGCTCCAGCGCGTCATGCTCGTGGGTGTGGGCGTGCCGCTCCGTCAGGTGCAGGTAGAGCCCGAGCGCCATCAGCGCCGCCGCCGCAATGAGGTTTGCCGTCACCGGCTCGTCGAACAGCAGCAGCGCCAGCACCGCGCCGATGAAAGGCGCGAGCGAGAAATAGGCCCCGGTCCGTGCCGTGCCGAGGTGGCGGAGCGCCAGCATGAACATCACGAGGCTCAGCCCCACCCCCATCAGGCCGACAACCGCGGCGGCAGCGACGAGGCCCGGACCAGGCAGTTGCGCCCCCAGCGACAAGGCGATACCGAGGTTCACCGCACCGGCGACCAGGCCTTTGATCATGGCAATCTGCACCGGGTCCGAGCCCGACAGCTTGCGCGTCAGGTTGTTGTCGATGCCCCAGCAGAGGCACGCCGCGGCGACGTAAAGGCCGCCGACATCGAGCCGCAGCCCTTGGCCCTGCCACGACAGCAGCACCGCGCCCAACAGGATCGCCGCCGCGCCGACCAGCAGGCGCCGGTCGACATTCTCGCGGAACACCAGCCAGGCGATGGCCATGGTGGCCAGCCCTTCGAGGTTGAGCAGCAGCGAGCCGGACGCGCCGCTCGTCTGCGACAGCCCGAGCAGCAGCAGCAACGGGCCGAGCAGGCCACCGAACAACACCACCGCCGCGAGCCAGGGCCAGTCGCGCCGCTGCAGCTTGCTCTCCTGGCTCGGCAGCCCGATCAGCGACCGGCCGGCCTCGACGACCGCGAGCCCGCCCCCTGCCCCGAGATAGAGCAGCCCGGCGAGCACGCCCGGATCGATCGACCCGACCAGCAACTTGGACAATGGCGCCGAAATGCCGAACAGCACCGCCGAGCCGAGCGCCAGCGGCACGCCCGGCCAGAGTACGCTTGCATGGGTGTCGCTCATCGATGGTCCTCGGTCTGCCGGTAAGGCAGACAGGATGACGGCTGACGATGACGATGCCAAGCCGCCGACTGGCCAGTTTCGGCGCCGCCTACCTCAAACCCGCCCGGTGACCACCAGCGCTTCAGCCGACAGCGACAGGGGCTGATCGGCGGGCCAGTGCAGCTGTCTGGCGATGTCGCGTTTCACCGTGAGCTGTTCGGCCGGCGCCAGTGCTGCCAGCGCCAGCGTGCTCGGCGTGGTGCCGCCGAGCAGTGGCCGCCACAGCGCTTCGAAGCTGTCGAAGCGTTGGGTGACCGTGATACGGCCGGCCCTGACGTCGGTGAGGCCGCCGCTGCGCCAGCAATCGGCCAGCTCCGCCTCGTCGTCGAAGGTTCTGGGCGAGTTAGCCGCGATCGACACTGTGGCCGCTGGGTGCACCGCCTCGATCGCCCGCATCAGGGCATCGATCACCGGCATTCTCCGAAAATCCCACTGGCAGCCGGCGATGCTGCCACCGGACCGGGTGATGCGCCGCATCTCGGCCATGGCCGCCGGACGATCGGAAAACTCCTGCAGCACCAGCAGCGACAGCGTGTGGTCGGCGCTCGCATCGGGCAAGGGTATCGCTTCGATGCCGCCCCGCAGCAGCATCGCGCCGCTGAGCATCGCACGCCCACGAGCTTTGGCGAGCAGCGCCGACGAGGGGTCAACGCCGATCAGCGTAGCATGGGGGAATACCGAGGCCGCGGCGGCCAGCAGGTTGCCGGTGCCACAGCCGAGGTCGACGATCGTGCCGCCGTCCACAACGCCGGCGAATTCGAGGAACGGTTGCGCCAGCCGGGCGCTCCAGCCGCCCATATAGGCGTCATAGCCATCCGCGTCCGCGTATTTCTGCCCGATCACCATGCGCCCCGCCCTGCCCCCGGCACTATAGGGCGCAAGCGGGAGCGCATGAAACAACGCTGCGATCTGCTCGATTTGTCACTGCTCGCGCAGCGCCTCCGCCATCTCGCTCGCCCAATCCGGGTTGCCGGACCGCAGTGGCGCCAGCGCATCGCCGAGCGTGGTGTCGAGGACCCGCATCCGCGCTGCCGACGCCCGCGCATCGTCGCGCTTGCCGAGTTTTGTCTGGCAGTAGACCAGGGTCTCATAGCCCGGCCGCCAGTCGGGCCGGATCTTGAGGGCACGCTGGGCGGCGTCCAGGGCCGCGGCCGCGTTGCCTGAAAACACCCGGGCGAGGGCCAGGAAGTTGAACCAGGCAAAGTTCTGCGGATCGTGCGGGCTCAACTCCAGCCCGCGCTCCAGGGCACCGGTGGCACGCTCGGGGTCGCCGCGAAACAGCCACGCCAGGCCAAGCACGAGATGGCCGAGCGCAAAGCTGGGGCTGACTTCCACCGCCCGCTCCGCGGCTCGCGTCCCCTGCTCGAGATTGCCGCCATAGATACTGACGATCGCGAGGCTGTAATGGGCATAGGGGTTCTGCTCATCGAGCCGGATTGCCGTCAGGGCGGCGGCAATTCCTTCGGCTGCGTCCGCGGCGCTGTCGTCGGACCATGCATAGGCGATGATCCCGCCGCTGACGCGGGCCCGCCAGATCTGGGCATCCGCGAAGGCCGGATCCACCCGGCAAGCCTCGCGAAACAGCGCTCGGGCCTCGAAATGGGTGGCGCGGGTGACTTGGTGAAAGAGCTGCGTGCCCCGGCGGACCAGGTCGCGGGCGGAGCCGCCTCCATCCGCTGTAGCGGCGTCGGACCGCAGCAGTTCCGGTTCGATCGCGCCGGCGACCCGGGCGGCGATCTCGTCCTGCACCGCAAAGAGCTCCGCTGCCTCGAGGTCGTATTTCTCGGCCCAAACCAGCACGCCGGTGTCCGCGACGACGACCTGGGCCGATATCCGAAGCTGCTCTGCGGATCTGCGAACGCTGCCGCTCAGCACGAATTTTGCAGCCCCGCCGGGGCGAGTGACCCCAAACCAGCGGAAGCGCGCGAGTGCGGCGACGATGTCCTCGGTGATGCCTGCTGCGAGCGGCTCGCCGTCGCGATCGCCGGTCACATTGTTGAAGGGCAGCACCATCACCGCCGATCGAGCCGAGCGAGAGCCCGGGACCACCGGTGCGTCCAGCGTGCCGGCGAACCGATAGCCGACGCGCGCCACGGTGGTGATCCATTCACCGCCCGCCGGGTGCGGCCCCAGCAGCTTCCGCAGCGCCGCAATCTGCACGGACAGATTGCTTTCCTCGATCGCCCGCCCCGGCCAGGCTGCATCCAGCAGGTCGGCCTTTGCGACGACCCGATCCGCTGCCGTCAGCAGCGCCCCAAGAAGCGCGATCGCCTTGGTTCCCGCCGCCATCGGTGCGCCATCTCGAAGCAACGCACCACGGTCGAGGTCGAGAACATAGGGCCCAAAGGAGTAGCGCTGGCCGGCCATGCCGCGACCGTAGACCGTTTCGCAAGATTTCGGAATTCTTCGCCGCCGGCCTCGATACGCCGCGCCCCCAACGGCGCCACTCTGGGCCTCTCACCCAAGGGAGGGCGTCATGGCTCATCAAGCGACGGTTGAACTGAAGGCCAGCGTGGTGCAGGGCAGCGCCGGATATCGCGCCGAGCAGGGATCGGACTATGAACCCGGCGTCAGTGCCGAGACAGTGGGCGCCGAAGCGCTGTGGCTCGGCATCGTCACAATCCCGCCCGGCGGCCGCACCAAGGCGCATGTTCATGCGCGCCACGAGTCGGCGTTCTACATGATGAGCGGCGGCGAGGTGGAGATGTGGAGCGGCCCCGGTCTCCAGCATCGCGACGTCATGCGACCGGGCGACTATGTCTTCATCCCGACCAACGCACTGCACGTCGCGGTCAACCGCGGCGATACACCAGCCGTGTTCATCGGATCGCGAAACGAGCCGACCGCGCAGGAAAGCCTCGTCCTTCATCCCGAATTCGATGCCAGGGTTCCCTGACCAAGCCGGTGTCCGCCCTCGCCTCGTTGCCGGGGTGCCTCACCGGCCTGAATTGCTCGATGATTGCCGGCTGCTCCTGCCAGCCTGCTGCACATGGGGGCCGATAGCGGCCCATTGCGGGGCGAAGAGCCGGCGAACCCGCAGGGTATCGCCCAGGCTGTCCTGCATTTCGATGTCGCCGTCCTCGACCCTGAAGATGGTGAGGTCGGCGCGCGCTCCGGTGCTCAGCCCCGCGCCGGAGGGGAGCTGCAGGAACTGGCGGGGGTGCGTGGTAACGGCGGCGACGCACGCCTCGAAGCTCAACCCGGCCGCGTGCAGCTTCGAGACCGTCGTCGCCAGGTCGTAGACCGGGCCATCTATGTTGCGCTGATGCAGGTCGGTGGAGATGGAAAACGGCAGCAGCCCATTGGCGATGGCCCGCGACGCGGAGCGAAAGCTGTAGGACGCGGCGCCGTGCCCGATATCGAACAGCACGCCCCTGGCCGAGGCCCGCTGCGCGGTCGCGAGGCGCTCCGGCGTTTCGAGCAGCGATGCACCCGGCTTGCCGTGAAAGCAGTGGGTGACGAGGTCGCCCGGCGACAGCAGCTCGAGCACCTGCTCGATCTCGGGGGGCGCCTCACCGATATGCACCATCACCGGCAGGCCCATGTCGCGCGCCAGCGCGGTGCCGATCCGGAGCGGCGCGATGCCCAGTTGGCCGACAACAGTGCCGCTGCAGCGGATCTTGATCCCGCAGATGACGTCGCGATTGGCCTCGATGACGCGCCGGGTCCGCTCCACATCGATGGAGTGCGGCAGCGCCAGCTCGGAGACACGGTTGGCGGCCACCAGCCCGATCGAACCGATATTGATGAAGGCTCGCACCGTCTCGCGCTGCCGGCTGATGACGTATTCGCGCAGGCCATGAAAACTGGCTTCGCCGGCCGAGCCGGCATCGACCAGCACGGTGACCCCGCGCGCCATCCCGGCATCGTCGGCGCGGACGGAGAAATCCGTGCCGCCATACCAGATATGGGTGTGGAGGTCGGCCCAGCCGGGCGACACATAGGCGCCGTCGCACTCGATCTGGTCTGCGCCGACCGTGTGGCGGTCGGCCAGCCGACCCTCGGCGTCGACATGGATGTCGCGCATGGCGCCGTCATCGAAGCCGACCGGCACCACATTGCGGAACGTGTAGGCGCCCATCGGGTCGCTCCTCGGTGGTTCGGTCAGTCGGCAAACAGGTGGATGTGCTCGGCCAGCGGCTTCAGCCACACCGTCGCGCCGGGCCGAATGTCGGGCCGCCCCTTGCAGGTGACGGTGAACTCGTCCTCTCCGGCGCGCGCCAGCACCATGGTCTCGGCGCCGGTCGGCTCGGTGACCGCCACCGTAGCCGCGAAGGCGCCCGGAGCCTCCGCCAGCGAAAGCTCGATATGCTCGGGGCGGATGCCCATCGTGAGCGGCTGGCCCAGTGGCTGCTCGCGCGGACTGGTCAGCGGCACCACCGCGCCATTGTCGGCCTCGAACCGGAAGCCGCCGGAACCCTCGGCAAGCTTGCCGGCCATGAAATTCATCGACGGCGAGCCGATGAAGCTGGCGACGAAGCGGTTGGCCGGCCGGTCGTAGAGCTCGATCGGCGTGCCGACCTGCTCGATCCGCCCGGCCCGCATCACGACGATCCGATCGGCCATGGTCATGGCTTCGATCTGATCGTGCGTCACATAGATCATGGTGGCGCCCAGCCGCTGGTGCAGCTCCTTGATCTCGGCGCGCATCTTGACGCGCAGCTTGGCATCGAGATTGGACAGCGGCTCGTCGAACAGGAACACCTGCGGTTGCCGAACGATGGCGCGCCCCATGGCGACGCGCTGGCGCTGCCCGCCCGACAGCTGGCGCGGATGGCGCTTCAGCAGCTCTTCGAGTCCGAGGATCCGCGCCGCATCGGCCACCTTCCGCTCGATGCTCGCCCGGCTCTCGCCCCGCATCTTGAGCGGAAAGCCGATATTGGCCGCCACGGTCTTGCTGGGGTAGAGCGCATAGTTCTGGAACACCATGGCGATGTCCCGGTCCTTGGGCGGCAGCAGGTTCACCACCGTGCCGGCGATGCGCACTTCGCCGGCGCTGATGGTTTCGAGCCCGGCGATCATGCGCAGCAGCGTGGACTTGCCGCAGCCGGATGGGCCGACCAGCACCACGAACTCGCCATCGGCAATCTGCACATCGACGCCATGCAGGATGGCGACGTTGCCGTAGTTCTTCTTGATTGCGGAAATCTCGACGCCGGCCATTAGCGGGTCTCCATGTCGAAGTACGGACGCGCCGCGGTGAGGGAGGCAACTTCGTGCAGGCGCCGGCCGGTGTCGGCGGCGATGATCTGGCGGGCGGCATCCATGTCCTTGAGGCCGAAGCCGCTGATGACGCAGACGGTCAGTGCCTCGGGGTCGAGCGTGCCGGCTTCCGCCGCTTCGATCAGCGCCGCCGCGGCATAGGCGCCATGCGGCTCGGCAAAGATCCCCTCGCTGCGCGCCAGTTCGCCCTGCGCCGCGCGGATCGCCTCGTCCTCGACCATGCTGAGCGTGCCGCCGGATTGCTGGATCGCTTCCCAGGCCCAGTGACCATCGAGTGGCAGGTAGTAGCCGGTCTGGTATTGCGGCTCGTCCATGCGGTCGACCGGGGCGAAATAGGCCTGCCGCTGGCCGCCGCGCAGCTGCGGCACGCGACTGCCGAGCCCGAGGCCGACCAGATCGCCAAACCCCTTGTGGATGCCGCCGGCGAGGCCGCCGCCGCCGACCGGGCAGAACACCACGTCCGGATTGCGACCGAGGCTGGCGGCAATTTCGTAGGCGATGCCTTTGGCGCCTTCCACCATGTAGGGGTTGATCGGGCGGGCCGAGATCATCGGCGCCAGACCGAACTCGGCGCAGAATGCCGGCAGGCCCTTGAGCGCGGAAAAATACGGGCCGGGCCCATCGCCGCCCTTGGGCGAGGGCAGCAGAAACAGCCGCGCCCCGTAGATCTCGATCTGCTGCCGCTTGGCTTCGGCGGTCTCGAAAGAGACGAAGATATCGGCGCCGGTACCGGTATGCGCCGCATAGGCGGCGAGCGCATTGCCGACATTGCCCGAAGAGACGGTGGCGAAACGGTCGCGCCCCAGCTCCAGCGCCTTGGAAATGGCGATCGCCACCTGGCGATCCTTGAACGAGCCGGTGGGGTTGGAGCCCTCGAGCTTGAAATAGAGGTGCTTGAGGCCGAGCCGGGCCGCGAGGCGGCGTGACCGCACCAGCGGCGTATTGCCTTCCCCCAGCGACACCGACGCTTCCGGGCGGGCCAGCGGGAACAGCTCGGCAAAGCGCGTGGCGACAGGCGCCAGCTCGCGCCAGCTGCGGGCGAACTTGCCCTCGTCCCGCACGCGGTCGAGGTCGTAGCGTACATCGAGTTCGCCACCGCAGGCCGGGCAGCAATAGTGCTCGAGCGGGGCGAACTGCTCACCGCATTCGAGGCATTTCAGCGTCGCAGTCATCAGGGGGTTTCCGTTGTGGAGTGCGGGCCGGGGGCGCGGACGATTTCGCCCTGTGCGATGACCCAGAGAGGGGTGTGGAAATGACCGAGATCGGCCAGCGGATCGTCGCCGAGCACGATCAGGTCGGCCGACAGTCCGCTGGCGATGCGGCCGATCTCGCTCGTCTGCCGGAGGGCCGAGGCGGCGTTGATGCTGGTCGTCCGGATGCTCTCGAGCGGCGACAGGCCGCCACGCTGCATCCACACCAGCTCATCGGCGCTGCGCGTGAACGGGGTATCGCGCACCCCGGCATCGGTGCCCGAAACAAAGGGAATGCCGAGGGCGTGCAGCCTGCCGAAATTCTCGATCATCAGATCGAACTGGCGCACCTGGTGGTCGAGCAGCGGATCGGTGGCAGCGGCCGCCCGTTGCTGCGCGAGGGTCGAGGTGGCGGTCGAGAGGTTGGCCATCACATAGGCGCCGCTGTCGCGGACCATGGCGGCGGCTTCGGCGTCGTAATGGCGTTCCAGCAACCCGGCGCCGTTGCGGACGAAGAACGCGCAGTGCTCGAGGCTGTCGAAGCGGGCCGTCGCGGCGCGGCGCACGCTCTCGGTGGCCAGCACATGCACCACGCTCGGCAGGCCGAGATCGCGCGCCCGGCTGGCCACGTGATCGAAAATCTCCTGTGAATAGGCCACCGTCTCCGGCGCCGTGCCGGGGGTCATGCCGCCGCCGCTGCCCATCAGCTTGATCGATCGGGCGCCCTGCCCCAGCGACGCCTCGATCGCGGCATCGATCTCCTCGGTCGTTTCCGCCTCGCCGCCCATCATGTGCAGATGCCCGCGACGCGGCGTTATCGGCGCGCCCGACATGATCAGCCGCGGCAATGGCAGCGGATGGAGGTCGGGCCGCCGCGCCAGCACCAGCAGTTCGCGGCTCGAGCCGCAGTCGCGGGCGGTGGTCACGCCGCTCAGCAGCAGTTGTCGGGCATTGCCGACGGCGCGAAGCAGCCGCTCTTCGACGCTCTCGGCCATGAACTCGTCGAGCGGACGCGACGAGGCGCTGAACTCGAGATGCACATGCGTGTTGATCAGCCCGGGAAACACCGGCTGCCGGCCGACATCGATCACCCGCCAACTGGGATCGAGGCGCGCCGCGGCCGCGATCGGCACGACGCCGGTAATCCGGCCGGCCTCGACGAGGATGGCGCTGGGCTCGTAACGGCCGGGCGGATCGATCCAGACCCGCTCGGAGGTGATGCAGAATTTGGGATGCTGAGCCACCGGATCAGCCCTTCACCGCGCCGCTGGTCATGCCCGAGACCAGGTAGCGTTGCACGAACAGGAAGAACACCGCGGCCGGGACGGCGAACACCACCGAGGCGGCCATCATCTCGTTCCAGGCAATGGTGTACTGCCCCTCGAACGAGGTCAGCGCCACCGAGAGCACCCAGTTGTTCTGCGACGAGATCAGGGTGCGGGCGAGGAAGAACTCGTCCCATGCCGAAATGAACGACATCGCCGTCACCACCACGAGGCCGGGTGCGGCGAGCGGCAGCGTCACCTGGTAGAAGGCGGCGACCCGGCCGCAGCCGTCGATCTGCGCCTGTTCTTCGAGATCGACCGGGATGCGATCGAAGAACCCCTTCATCAGCCAGGTCGCCACCGGCAGGATGAATGCCGAGTCCGCGATGGCGAGACCGACCAGCGAGTTGTAGAGCCCGAGCTGCCGGAAGATCACGTAAAGCGGCACCACGATCAGCGTCGCCGGCAGCATCTGCGAGAACAGGATCAGCATCGAAAAGCCGCTGGTGATCCGGGTGTTGAAGCGCGACAGCGCATAGCCCGCATTGACCGAGACGATGGTGCAGAAGATGGCCGTGCTGAACGAGACCAGCGCGGTGTTCTGCAGCCACTGGAACACCGGCCGCTCGGCGAAGATCTTGATGTAGGCGGAAAAATCCAGCGCTTCGGGAATGATCCGCGGCGGCCACTGAAACAGCGACTCCGTCCCCGCCGAGGACATGAACATCCAGTAGTAGGGAAAGAACACCAGGGCGGCGAGCGCCAGCGTCAGCACGAACAGGCCGACGGCGATCAGGCGGCGAGACAGGGTTGGGGTCACCGTTCGGGCCTCCGCCGAATGAGCAGCACGTAGTAGATGAGGCTGAAGCCCAGCAGCACCAGCAGCAGCGCGACGCCGATGGCGGCCGCGTAGCCGATGCGCTGGTATTCGAACGCCGTGTTGTAGGTGAGGATCGAGAGCGTCTCGGTGGCGCGCGCCGGCCCACCGCCGGTCATCGCAAAGATCATGGTGACGCGGCGGAACGAGTTGAGCAGCAGCAGCAGCAACAACACGACGTTGACGGCCCTGAGCCCCGGCAGCGTCACGTGCAGGAACCGCGACCAGGCGTTGGCGCCGTCCATCTGGGCGGCCTCGTACTCTTCCTGCGGGATGGTCTGCAGCCCGGCGAGCAGGATCAGCATGGCGAGCGGGAACTGCTGCCAGGCGGTCACCAGCACCAGCGCCGGCAGCGCCAGTTCGCGCGACGCCAGCCAGGCCTGCGGCGCATCGAGCAGGCCAATGGCGGTCAAGGCGTAGTTGATCACCCCATACTGGGCATCCAGCATCCAGATGAAGATCAGCACCGCCACCACTTCGGGGATCGCCCAGGGCAGGATGAAGATGGTCCGGATCAGGCCGCGCCCCGGAAAGCGGCGATTGAGCAGCAGCGCAAAGCCAAGGCCCAGCAGGTAGGTGCAGACCATCGAGGTCAGCCCATAGGTGAAGGTGACCTTGAGCGAGTTCCAGAAATATGGGTCGACCAGCAGGCGCTCGTAATTGCCCAAGCCGATGAACTTGCCCTTGGCGTAGTTCAGGATCTTGGTGTCGAAAAAGCTCAGCACGATGCCTTGCAGGATCGGGTAGATCAGCAAGCCGGTCATGATGAGGCTGGCGGGAGCGATCAGCCACACCGGCAGCCAATCGAAGCGCTGCTGAAGCTCGGAAGCTCGCGCTTCGCGCTGTTTGAGAAATGACATTCGGCACCCATGGTGGAGAATTCGGGAGGCGGCGGCACGTGTGCCGCCACCTCGGCTGCAAAGCGCCAGCTACAGCGACTTGCTCCAGTCGACGAGCGCGGCCTGGGCCTGGTCCAGCCCCTCCTGCACCGACACCTCACCGGCATAGATGCGCGCCAGATGGTCGGCGACGATCTGCCGGAACTCCGGGGCCTGGATGGCATAGCCCGGCGGGGCATAGCCGATGCCACCCGGATACTTGGCGGCGATCTCGGCCATCTTGCCGGCCCACGGGTTGGCTTCGAGGAACTTGGCGCTCGGCTCGACGATCGTGCCGGGGATCTGCAGTGTCTCTTCGAGATAACGCTGCTGCGCCGCCGGCTCGTTGATGATCTCGAGCATCTTGCAGGCGTCGTCCTTGTGCGGCGAGTCAGCCGGAATGACGTAGAACGCGCCACCGGTGATGGCGGTATGGTTCGGCGTCGGCATGATGTCGAAGCCGACATCGGGGAGCAGCGCCGGATTGGAGTTGGCCACCTGGGTGATCACCCACGGACCATCGACCATGAACGCCGCCTTGCCCTCGGCAAAAATGGTGCGCACCGCCTTGGCGTCGAGCCCCTTCGGACCGATCTGCTCGTCGAGCATGGTCTTGAGCAGCGTGATCGCCTCGACATTGATCGGGTCGTTGGCAGTGATGGTGCCGTCCGCCTTGGCCCAGTCGGAGCCGAGCCCGATGACCCACTGCATGCTGACGAGGTAAGTGAACAGCGCGTTGGACGTGTCGTTGGGGAACACATAGCCCCACTGCCCGGTCTTCTCCTTGACGGCCTTCGCCGCCGCGACGAACTCCTCCACCGTGGTCGGAATGCCGACGCCGGCTTCGTCCAGGAGCTTCTTGTTGTAGATCAGCGACTGCGGGCTCATCGTCAGCGGGATGCCATAGGTGACGCCGTCGAACACTGCGAAGCTGATCGAGGGGAGCAGCCGGTCCTTGAAGCTCGAGCCGGCGATGCAGTCATCGAGCGGTGCCAGGACGCCCGCATCGACCATCGGCGCCAGCATGTTGGTGAACACCGGCATGAAATCGGGCACGTCGCCACCGGCGATCTGAGTGGTGATCGTCTGCTCGAAGCTGGTGTTCGGGATCAGCGTGGCTTCGACCTTGATGTTGGGATAGGCCGCCTCGAACGCCGCGGTGCGCTCCTTGTTCCACGGCCCGACGCCGCCATCCTCCCACATCCAGCTCGGATACTTGAACGTGTAGGCCTCCTGCGCGAACGCGCCCGCCGACAGGGCGGCGAAGGCGACGGCTCCAGCGAATATCGCTTTCATAAACTCTTCCCCTTTGAGACAAGTGAGACTGACCAAGTGGCTATCGCACTAAACTTGATATAGGTATCATACATGTCTTACATCGATGTGCAATGATGATTCAAACTGGTATCACGATGAGACCAATCGACAAAACCTCGGCGCTGGCGCGGCTGCTGCGTGAGGCCATTGTCGAGGGCAGCCTGTCTCCGGGCGACGCGCTGCCATCGGAGCGCGAGCTGATGCAGGCGCATCAGTTGTCGCGGACCACAGTGCGCCGCGCCGTTCAGCTGCTGGTCGACGAAGGGGTGGTGGTGCGGCGGGCCGGCAGTGGCAGCTACGTCGCCGACGGACCGGCGGCAGCGCCAAGCGTGCCGGTCGGCGCCGGCACCCCGACCATGTCGCTCATCATCCCCACCTTTTCCAACCCGCTTTACGGCGAGATGATCGCCAGCATCGAACGCGAAGCCCGGCTGAACGGGCTACGCCTGATGACCAGCCAGTCCAGCTATTCCACCGAGAGCGAGAGCGCCCAGCTGATCGCGCTCGCCGCCGATCCATCGGTGCGCGGCGCCATTGTGGTGCCGAGCGTGGTCGACAGCCCATCGCCCGGCGCCCTGCAGTTCGTCGCGGCGAAAAAACCCTTGGTCTATATGGGCCGCTGGCCACGCGACCTGGCCGCCGACGGCGCCAGCACCGACTATGTGGCAGCGGCCCGAATGGCGGTCGAGCACCTGATCGAACTGGGGCACCGGCACATCGCCTATGCCGAAGGCGCGCCGCATCTGCCGGGCTTCTCCCTGCTCGACGGCTATCAGGCGGCGCTGCAGGCGGCGCGGCTGCAGGCCCCCAGCGGCCTCGTCCGCATCTTTGATCTCGAGTCGGAAGCGGCAGGCAGCAAGGCGGTCGAGGAACTGATCGCCAACAAGCAGGAATTCACGGCGGTCTTCGCCCGCAACGACGTCACCGCCGTCGGCGTCATGCAGGCCCTGCGCAAGGCCGGGCTGCGCATTCCCGAGGATGTTGCGGTGGCCAGCGTCAACAACTCCATGCTGGCCCGCTCGATGACCCCGCTGCTGACCAGCGTGAACATTTTTCCCGATGCACTGGGCAGCCTGGCTTTCCGCCTGCTGCATGAGCGCATGGAAGGGATCTACCAGGGCCCGCCCATCCACATTTCGATCACCCCCTCGCTGGTGATCCGCCGCTCCACCGATGGCACCTCGGAAGAGCAATAACATGATACCTGTATCACGGCCATCCGGTGGCGACTCGCAATCCGAGTCGCGCATTCCCGGCGCCTGGGACTTCGTCATCGGCAGCTATACCGAGCCTTACGGGGCGTTTCGCGCCGTTGGCGACGGGGTATCGCTGGTCCGGCTGGGTGCAGATGGCAGCCTGTCGCTGCAGGACCAGTTGCGGCTGCCGAACCCCTCCTACCTCCGCCCCGGCAAGGATGGCCTGATCCGGGCCGTGCTCGAGACCAACGATGACCGCTCGGCGGTCGCCACCCTCGCCGTTCGGGACGGCCGCTTGACGCTGCTGCAGACCGTGGCGGTCGCCGGCCGTATCCCCTGCCACATCGACATCCATCCCGATGCCAAGTGGTTGGCTGTCGCCTGCTATGGCAGCGGCGACGTACTGACCTGGGGCCTCGATGCAGCCGGACTGATCCGGATCGACAGCGGCTCGCGGGCGCTCCGATCCGGAAGCAGCATCCATCCGATCCGGCAGACCACGTCGCACCCGCATGCGGTGCGCTTCTCCCCGGATGGAAACTGGATCATCGTGCCCGACCTCGGCACCGACGAAGTGGCGAGCTACCGCTTCCATCCTGAAGCCGGGCTCGCAGCGCAACCCGAGCAGATCTGGCGCCCGCAGCCGGGAAGCGGTCCGCGCCTGCCGCTGTTCAGCCGCGACGGCCGGATTGTCCTCTTGGTCAGCGAACTGACGTCCCGCCTCACCAGCCTCGCCTGGGACGACGGCGCGATGCGAGAGATCGACAGTATCTCCACCCTGCCCGCGGCCTTTTCCGGCGACAACACGGCCGCCGGCCTGCGCCTGCACCCGTCCGGGGGTTTGGTCGGCGTCACCAATCGCGGCGCCCACTGCGTTTCGCTGTTCAACCTCGACCAGCGCACCGGCAAGCTGAGCTTGTGGCAGGCGGTGCCCAGCGGCGGCATCAAGCCACGCGACTTTGCCTTCTCCCCCTGCGGCCGCTGGCTGCTGGTCACCAACCAGGACAGCGACTGCCTGGTGCTCTATTCCATCGACCTCACAACCGCGCGCCTCGAGGACACCGGCCAGCGCCTCCACATCCGCTCGCCCTCCGTTGCCAAGGTGCTTTAGGCCCGGCCCAACACATATCCCACCACCGGGTCATCCCGCGAAAGCGGGAACCTCTGTTTCTTGCCGGTTGCACCATCGCAAACGGAGGTCCCCGCGCATGCGCGCTAAGTTAGGCACTGCTCACTGCTCCAGCGGTGCCATCACCACCGAACGACGCCCCAAACTCGGTGTCATCCCTGCGAAAGCAGGGACCCATCCATCCACCTGCGCGGGCTGTGAGTTGGGTCCCTGCTTTCGCAGGGATGACACCGAGTTTGGGGCACTGACTGGAGGCAACTTCGCCATTCGCGGCCGCATCGGAGCGATGGGAACCCCCTAACTTAGCGGTGACACCGCGAGTGGGGGAGCACGGTGACGGAGCCGCCTAGTCCGATCCGATCAGCCCTAACTTGGCGCATGCTTTCGCGGGGATGACCCCAGAAGCGGACGCTCAGACCGGCCGAGACAGTGTGAGCCGCAAAATTTGCCGGAGAACGGTCAAGCCGTCGCCCGGCCAGAGTGGGCACTAGAGCCAGTTGATCGAGGTGAAGTTGCCACCGGCATCGAACAGGCATTGGAACGGCGGATTGCCTTTTGAGCCGAGGCTCACACTGCCGCTGACCACGAAGCCGCCGCCAACGGCCTTGATGGGAGCGTCCGCCTTCACATTGCTCGGCCGGGTGTTGTACTGGCCGGCGGCCTCGCCCTTGCAATAAGCGGTCATCTGGGCAGCCGTCATCCCGCCTGGAGACGCGTTGCCGGCGCCGTCGGACGCCGCATCGTCGGCCAGCGTACAGACGCCGTTCCCGCCGCCCCGCGTCTTGTACGAGACGTCCGCAGTTCCATCGGGATTGACCGAGATCGACAGCGTCGTGCGCTGGTAGGTCGCTTCATAGTAGTTGGCGTTGAACGTCTTGAGCTTGGCTTCGTTGCCGTTGACGTAGACCGGCCCGCCGGCATCGGCATGCACCTCGATCCCGCCGGGACAGGTAGCATTGAAGAACGGCATCTTGGCCTGCGCGGCGGTGGCCGTCAGCAGGCATAAGGCGAGGATGACGAACGATAGAACGCGCATGATGCTAACTCCTGTTGACTGATCTGATGTGTCTGCGGACGTCGGCCCAACGCCGCTACGCCGCAGTACCGACGGGCAGGTGCCCGCCGGCGAAGCTCATGAGGAACAAGGCGCAATCGTTGATGATATGCGCCCCCGATGACACCCAGAGATTTCGAGTCATGAGGTAGGAGGCCGTCAGCACCAGCCGGGCGCCGCCGATCGCGCCAAGGCACTGCAGGATGTTCCAGTTGTAGGTGGGCAGGTGAATAGCGGCGAACCACACCGTCGATACGACCACGGCAATGGCAATGCCGAGGTTGCGGCTGAGACCCAGTTTCGTCACGCAGAGCCACAGTACCGCGAGGAGCGGGAGGATGGTGATCACCTCCTCGCCGACCAGTTGGATGACGGCATGAAGGATGAAGATGACGAGGTCCACGACGCCGACGCTGGCAAGGCCGGCAATTCCCGGGTTCGGCGTCGTCGGCATGACCGTGATGAGCAGCCAGCCGACGAGCCCGCTGACGATGAGCGTCAACAGACCGAAGCCCACAGCCTGAGCCAGCTGGATTACTCCAAACGGCCGGAAAAGCGTAGTCCAGCCTGGTCCGGCCGCCAGCGCCAGCGCCGCGAGTGGCACCCCCGACAACAAGGCAGCGACCAAGAAGCTGAGCGGGAGCGGGTTCGCCGGGATCAACAGGAGAAAGGCCACGGCCAGCACAGTCGCCCCGATTACCAGCAGCCATCCGCCACCGGGAATGGCTACCGGACGGCCATTGTAGAAGGGCAGGTCTCCCCTATCCATTGTGCCCGCCCTCAACTGACGAATAGGAACGAGCCGTTCTGGTCGAACCAGCAGTTGAAGAACTTCGTCCCGCCGTCACCGTCGTACCAGCCTTGCGTGACGTAGCGATCGCCGCTCTTGATCGCCATGTTGGTGGTGATGCTGGTGGGCCTCACATCGAACCGGGCCGATGCCTCGCCTTTGCAGAAGCGAGGCATATCCTGCATCGACATGACGGTCGGGCTGCTCGGCCTGGGCGCGTTGCCGCCGACGACCTTCTTGCCGCATTGCGCCGGCTTGACGATGTCGATCGTTTTGTAGCGCCCCCCCTTGGTCACGATCGAGACGCAGGTCGCCTCGTCGGCGTTCCACCAGTAGCTGGTCAAACCCTTGCTGCGCTCGTTCTCATAGCCGAGGTTCGTCAGCCCCATCTCCGCCTGGCCGGCCCTGGCGCCGACGAAACCCTCGAGCTCGGCTGGGGGGTGGGCCAGCACCGGGCCCGTCGAAAGCGCGGCCATCGCCGCAGCAACCAGCAGTTTCGCGACATGGCGCATCTCAGACTCCCGAACCAACGCATCACTTCAACGGCAAGTGACATGGCGGGGCGGTATCCTGTCTATCCACTTTGCGAAGCAGCACGAGGAGATTGCGGGTCGCTCTGCGGGGAGCCGAGCCGACGAGTGAGTGCCGCGGTTCGCGACGGGCTTTCGCCATACCAGCGGCGGTAGCGTCCGGAGAACCGTCCCAGGTGGCCGAAGCCGGCCTCGAGGGCGATGCTGGCCACGGTTTCGCCAGGCTCGATGGTCACAAGCCGCTGCCGCGCCTGGCCGAGCCTTACTGCGTCGAGGTACGCGTAGGGGCTGATGCCGCGATACTTGCGGAACGTGGCCTGCACGCTGCGCGTGCTGACGCCCAGCTCTCTGGCGACGTCGGACATGCTGATATCGTCTCCGGCATGGGAGCGGATGAAATCCTCCGCCCGCCTCACATCGGCCAGCGAGCCGGTGCCAACCGGGCGCCTCGGCTCAACGGCGCCAACCGCAAAGAGCAGCGCCACGGTCAGTTCGATCAACTGCCTCTCCCGCCGCGAGACCAGCTCACGACTGAGGTGGGCGGGATCCTCCACAACACCGGCCAGTGTCCGCATCAGGATGCCCAGCTCGGCCAGGTTCCCGGCAGAAAAACTCCGGATGCCGCCCGCGACCGCTACTTCGTCTTCCGCCAGGTACCGATAAAGGCTCTGTCTGGAGATCTGTAGGTGCCGCGACCTGAAAGCCCCTGTCGACACGGGTTGCACATCGAGGTCTCGCCTGCCGGGCCCGAGCAGCAGCACGCCACCCGGCGAAGCGGCAACCAGCCCGTCAGGTGTCACCGCGCGTATGTCGCCCGCGGTGGGGGAATTCAGTCCGATCCAGTCGTCGATGCCATTTTCGAAGCGGTAGCGATGCCCCGTCGACGAGAGCCGCCCCAATCGGATCGACTCGCAGCCAAGCTCGCCTGCTTCCAGTTCCAGGCGTGCCTGGGGCCCGGGGAAAACGTCAAAGCCATCAGTACCGCGAAAGCGCACCCCGGCGTTGATCTCCTTGTGCGCGTTCTGCCCCTCGATGATACTTGTAAATAGCCGCATGGGTAACTCGTACCCTCCACCTCTCGACTTCGCAAATCTGGCACGATAGCCGGAGTTCGAGCCGTTCGGCGCGCACAAGCCATTTGTCTACTGGCGCGCACTTGATGTGTCTCAAGCGCCGTTGGCGGGACGGGACATATCGATGGGCAAGTGAGCCTGGGCGGGCGGGCCCGAAGGAATTCCACCGCCATCCGTGGCCGGCGCCGCATTGCCAACAAAGTTCTGGTTCGCATTTGCTGATCAGGGCCGCGGGGCGGCAAGCAAGATAGAAGTTACCGGGAAGTCGGCGCCGTTGTAGATTGCGCGCCGGGCAAACATGCGAACGGGCACCGGGCCTTTGGGTCGTTGATCGGGCAACGGGAGTGGGGAGCGAGCCATGATCGTGGATGATGGGATTTCCGTGGGCGAAGCGGACACTGAGGTCCGGCCGGCGCGTTTCAGTCGCCGCGCCCTGCTGCTGGGATCAGCCGCGGGTCTCGGCGCCCTGGCGCTGGCCGGCTGCGGCCCGGCCGGCATGAGCCTGGCTGAAGCGGAAAAGGTCTACGGGCCGCGGCCCAATGAGAAGTTCCCGATCCCGGCCGCCAAGATCAGCAAGATCGACCCGAAATACTACCGCCGCACCGTGAAATACGACAGCAAGGAAGCGGTCGGCACCATCATCGTCGATCCGCGCAACCACTATGTCTACCGCATTGCGGGCGATGGCTATGCCACCCGTTATGGCGTCAGCGTCGGGCGCGCCGGCTTCCTGTGGAGTGGCGACGCCTATATCGGGCGCAAGGCCGAATGGCCGATCTGGACGCCACCCAAGGAGATGATCGAGCGGCAGCCCGAGGCGGCCAAATATGCCGGCGGCATGAAGCCGGGCCTCGACAATCCGCTCGGCGCCCGGGCGCTCTATCTCTACCAGAACGGCGCCTACACCCTTTACACGCTCTACAGCACCAGCGTGCCCGAAACGATCGGCAAGGGCATCTCGAGCGGCTGCATCGGCCTCATCACCCAGGACATGCTCGACCTCTATGACAAGACGCCGGTCAACACCAAGGTGATCGTGCTGAAGGCTTAGGCCCCGCGGGTTCGGACGGGCCTCTCACCGAACGCGCCGGCCACTGCCCCCGGCGCGGGTCCTGCTGCAGCGGCTGGCCATGTCGCGGGTTAGTGGGAGTCATGCCGCGTCGGCGACGCCCATGACGCGCTCGAGCCTGGTGATCGTGCCACCCCAGCCGCGCCGGCCCATCTCGACCATCTCGTCGGTTATGCCGGTCTGCACCAGCGTGAAGCGGCAGCGGCCGGGCCCATCGGGCGCGATCTCGAAACGTACGGCGCTGTCGGGTGCGTGCTGCCTGGGAACATCCATGGTGAATTCGACCAGCCGACCAGGCTCGACCTTGCGGACTTCGCCACGCATCTCGAACGGCCCCCGCGGCGTCTCGATGGTGATCGACCATGGTCCGGCCTGGGTAAGGTCGAGGCTGGCGGCGCTGACGGTTGCCCCCTCCGGCCCCCACCACTGCACCAGATACGCCGCCTCGGTCAGATAGGCGAAGAGTTGCATCGCATCGACGGGGTAGCGGCGCTCGATCCTCAGTTCACTCATTGCTGGTCTCCTTGTCGATAAGGCGGTCAAGCCGGTCGAGGCTCTGCTGCCAGAACTGCCTGTAGTTCAGCGACCACTGCCCGACGGCGCGGATCGCCTCCGGCCGGACAGAGTAGAGCCGGCGCTGCGCATCGACGCGCTGCACCAGGATTCCGGCATCGCGCAGGACCTTGAAGTGATGTGACATGGCCGGCGCCGACATCGTCCCATCGGCAAGGTCGCCGGCCGCCACCTCGCCTTCGCGCAGCAACCGCTCGACAATGGCGAGCCGCGTGGCATTGCCGAGCGCGGCGAACGTATCCGGAAGTGCATTTATCGTTTCCATATTTGCTTAATTAAGGCATTGCTGAAATACAGTCAAGCGGATCTCCGATCGAGAACGGACAGCAATCGGTCCGGGCACCTCGCGCACCGCTGAACTCGCGGTTCCCAAGAACCGTCAGATCGTCCCCGGACGATGCGAAAAGCTTGGGTGGCCGGGACTATTGCGGTAATGTTCCAGCGAAGGCTCGCCGGGATGCACTTGCGCCATGTCTCAACACTCTGGGTGTCCTCCTACGGGTTCGACGCGGTGAAGCGATGAGCTTGCTGCGAGCACACCTTCGGATGGAGTTAGGTCGCCACGGCAAACAGCCGGCGGCGGGCTGGCGTCGGCCATCCCTGCTGCTCGCAATGCTGGCAGGCCTGGCGTTTGCTCCCCACGCCATCGCGGCCGAGCCCTGGCTCGCGACCCAGGTGCGCGGCACCGTGCTGTTACTCGAGAGCGGCCAATGGACGGAGCTGCCAGCTGGCAATCCGGTTGGGCTGGGCGTGCCGGTGCGCACGCTGCAGAGCGGCCGAGCTGAACTGGCCAGCGGGGCTATCAGGCTGGCGCTGGCCCGATCCACCGCCCTGCAGATCGAAGAGGGTGCCCAGTCTACCACCGTCGTCACCCAGTATGCCGGCATCGTCACCATCAACGGCACCATTGCCGACGGCGCGCGCCTGGTGGTCACCACGCCGTCGATGAGCGTGACCGTCGAGTCCGGCTATGCGGCATTGCGCGTCGACGGCGATGCGGGAACTGTTGCGGTGGAAGCGGGCACGGTGACGCTCGGGGATGTTGCGACCGGCGCGCAGCAGCAGATCGCTGCCGGCGAGGCCGTCAATGTCGCGAACCTCGAGGCCCCCGCGGTGGCGAGCGTGCTGGCGGCAGGCGCGACCAATGACCAACTGGGCGGCCACAACCCCGACGCCGCCAGCCCTGCGAACGGCAACCCCGGCACCGGCAATTCCGGCGGCACCGGCAATTCCGGCGGCGGCGGCAGTTCCGGAGGTAGCGGCAACTCCGGCGGTAGCGGCAACTCCGGCGGTAACGGCAATTCCGGCGGTAGCGGCAATTCCGGCGGCAATGGCAACTCCGGCGGCAATGGCAACTCCGGTGGCAGCGGCAACTCCGGTGGCAGCGGCAACTCCGGTGGCAGCGGCAGCTCCGGAGGCAATGGCAGCTCCGGAGGCAGCGGCAGCTCCGGCGGCAATGGCAGCTCCGGCGGCAACGGCAACTCCGAAGGTAGCGGCGGCGGCAATTCCGAAAGCGGCAGCAATCCTGGTGGCAACGGCAACGGCAACGGCAACGGCAATGGAAACGACAAAGACAAATGACGCCACGGTGGCAGCCGGCACTTTGACGTCAGAGCGAACCCCGGCCCCGATCCGGATCGCCTTTGTCGACGACCACCCCACACTGCTGCACGGCATCGCCGCCCTGTTTTCCGGCGACGCGCGCTACCAGATCGTCGGGACCGAGGCCTCGGCGCTGGGCGCCATCACGCTTGCGGTCAACACCCGCCCCGACATCATCACGCTCGACCTGAGCATGCCGGGAGATGTGTTTTCAGCGATCCGCTCCATCGTCGCGCAATCACCGACCAGCAAGCTGATCATCTTTACGGCCTATGCCGATGTCGACCTCGCGCTCCAGGCGCTGGATGCCGGGGCGCACGCCTTCGTGCTGAAGGGCCGCCCCTCCGACGATCTGTTCGAGGCAATCGAGACGGTCGGCAATGGTGGGCTGTTCGTCTCGCCGGATTTCTCGCCCAAGCTGATTGCCGGGTTTCGCAACCAGGCGGAGCGCGAGCGGCATGACCCGGCAGCCCAGCTCAGCCCGCGCGAGCAGCAACTGGTGCAGTGCCTGCTCGAGGCCAAGAGCAACAAGGAGATCGCCAGGACCCTCAGCCTGAGCGAGAAAACGGTCAAGCACTACATGACCAACCTGATGAACAAGCTCAACGTGCGCAGCCGGCTCGAAGTCGTTCTCGCCGCCCGCAGCTTCCGCAACCCCTACGCCGGACCGGCTGTCCCGGACCGTGGCGACAGCTAGATCACTGCACGGATGAGTTGAACCACTGCGATCGCCCCTCCTACGATGTCATCCCTGCTTTCGCAGGGATGACATCGAGTTTGGGGCGATGTCTGTTGGCAAGTTCGCCGCCAGGGCGCTGCACCTGAGCAGCAGGAATCCCGAAACTTGGCGCACATGGGCCCCGGCCTTCGCCGGGGTGACACCGCGAGTGGGGGAACACCGGTGGCGGGGTCGCCAGTCATGCGCACGATGCTCGACGACATCTTGCGAATGGACCGCACCGGAGCACTGGTTGAGTTCGGTTTTTACCCCACCCACCGGCTGTCATCCCTGCGAAAGCAGGGACCCCCGCGGCGAGGACTTTGTCCTCGTCCGCTCGCAGCTGGCGCGGGAGGAGGAATGGGTCCCAGCTTTCGCTGGGATGACATCGTAGGTGGGGCCGATTGCAGTGGTTCAACTCGTCGGCGAAGTGAACTAGCCGGGCTGGTTCAGCGGGATTCTTGCCGTTACCCGCGCCACGCTGCCGAACTCCACCGCCAGCGTGCCGCCCAGCGCCTCGACGCGGAAGCGCATGGCCCTGAGCCCGATCTGATCGACCGACGATGCGGCCGCCGATGGGTCGGCCGGCTTCGGCTTGTTGGTCACCTCGAGCGTCAGCCAACCTTCCGCGCTGCTCGCCCGGACCACCTGGTCGTGCCCGCCGCCATGGCGATGCGCGTTGTTGAGGGCTTCCTGCACCACCCGATAGGCGCAGACCCTGGCATTGATCGGGGCCTCGCCGGAGACCTTCACCAGGCGCCGGACCGAGGTTCCGGTGAGGCTCTCATGGCGTGAGACGGCGAGCAGGATGGTGTCCGCGAGACCCACCCTCGCCAGTTCGGGCAGCACCAGGCCCGCCGAGATGCCGCGCAGTTCCTCCATCGCCTCGGTCGCGAGGGCTGCGGCATCGGCGGAATTGCCGGGCGCCTTGGCGCTGTTCCGTGTGAGCCTGAGGATGAGCAAGGTCAGCAGTTGCACCGGACCATCGTGGATATCCGAGCCGACCTGGGCCAGCACGTGCTCGTTGGCGAGGCTGGCATCGAGCCGCAGCTTCTCCGATGCGGCATTGAGGCGGGCATTCTCCCGCATCAGCTGTCGCGATTGCCTGAGATTTTGTCCCAGCCGCACGCGCTGGCGCGTGATGATGCTGCCGGTGACATCAACGAGGACTGCCAGCGTGGCGATGGCGCCAAAGCCGATCATCCCCACGATGATCCAGACGTCGGACTGGGCCCGTGCCTGCAGTTCGCGGACCGACCTGGCGCTGAAATAGAGCTCGGCCACGGCGAACACCTCGCCCGAGCGGACCCGGCGCAGCGGCGTGTAGATCTTGAGCACCGCCAGCGATCGCTCCGGCAGGCTGCCCAGCGATTGCAGCGGCAGGTCGACGACGCGGGCGAACAGCTTTCCCTCCGATGCCGCCAGCAGGTAACCGGTATCGCTCTCGTCCCTGAGGCCGCCAAGCGAGGCGTACTGGATCCTGCCCTCGAGGTCGCGGATGCGGATCTGCAGCAGGCGCGCCGACTCCGCGTTATTGCCGATCTCGAACGCCTCATCGAGCTCCGCCTGCCGATCGCTCAGTTGCCGGCCATCGGTCATCCGATCGTCGAGGCTGCGCGACACCAGCGCCTCGATGCTGGCGGCCGCCGTGCCGCCAACGCCGGTGACGATACTGTCGCTGACATAGTCGCTGGTCCAGTTGCCGAGCGTCAGCATCGCGGCCAGCACCACCGCCAGCGCCGTCCAGAAGAAGCGCTGTGACAGCGACATGCGCGGCAGCCAGCGCCTGAGGTCAATCCCAAGATGCCGCCACATCCGACGTCGCATCCCAACACGCCCCCTTGCCGTGCTTCAGACTAGCGACGCCGCCGAGGCCGCACAACCGCGGGAACACCGGGAATGGGCTGATAACTCACAGCGCCTGATCGCGGATGTCCCCTCCCCGCAAGGGCGACGACAAGAGGTCGCGCCGAGGGGAGGGAAACGCCTGCACCAGCGCCAGTGCTCTGGTTTCCTCCCCCTTGCGGGGCAGGGCTATCGCATATGGCTTTGGAGGGCACCTCTTGCCTTCTCCCCTTGTGGGAGAAGGTGCCCGAAGGGCGGATGAGGGGTCCGCGCAACGAAGTGTAGCGCGACCTGAGCGTAGCGAAGGGCGATTGAGT
>JAESFN010000111.1_pt1 | contig 151831 bp, 137 predicted proteins | sample 9269411 | NCBI WGS metagenome assembly JAESFN01 (sample SAMN14505399, study PRJNA617100) | algae metagenome | isolation source: Iphinoe sp. HA4291-MV1 and co-occurring heterotrophs from trail next to... | place: USA: Maunawili Falls, Hawaii | collected 2009-07-25
TTCCGACGCCAATTTTGGCGAGGAAGTCCTGTCCTCGAAAGAGCCCGTGCTCGTAGATTTCTGGGCCGAGTGGTGTGGCCCGTGTCGCGCCATCTCGCCGGTTCTGGAAGAGCTTTCCACTGAGCTCCAGGGCAAGGTGAAGATCGTCAAGCTGAACGTCGACGACAACCCGAACACCACCGTCAAGTACGGCGTGCGTTCGATCCCGACGATGATCCTGTTCAAGGGCGGCGAAGCCGCTGACATGAAGATCGGCGCGGGGACCCCGAAGGCCGGCCTTGCGAAGTGGCTCGAGAGCCACGCTGCCTGATCAGGCGCGACACTCGCTACTTCTAGAAAACGCCGCTGGCTCACGCCGGCGGCGTTTCTCTTTTGCGCGAAAGGCATGGAATGCCATACCTTTCTTTGTCGCCCGACTCCCTGTACCGTCCATCGCCAATCGACGATGGAGACGAACATGGGTACGCGCGTCAACGACCAGAACTTCGAAGCCGAAGTGCTGAAATCAAGTCAGCCCGTGCTGGTCGACTTCTGGGCCGAATGGTGCCCGCCGTGCAAGGCGATGGACCCGATCCTCGACGACCTGACCACCGAACTCGCCGCCAAGGTGAAGATCGTCAAGCTCGACGTCGACGCCAATCCCTCGACGGTGGTGAAGTACAATGTGCGCGCCATGCCGACGCTGATCGTCTTCAAGGACGGTGAGCCGGTGGATTTCAAGGTCGGCGCCGGGCAGTCGCGCGTGCAGCTGATCAAGTGGCTGGACCAGTTCGCCGCCTGATTTAGAGCAGGATTTTCCGGTGCGATCGGGCATAGTCACCGCCCCGCACCGGAGGACTGCATGACTTTCGACCACCTCGCCAAGGCCCCGTTCAATCTGGATGCCGAGGCCCTCGCCTGGGTGAAGCAGCGCTTTGCCGTGCTGACCCCGGACGACAAGCTGCGCCAGCTGTTCACGCTGCTGTCGCGCGGCATGGATGCGGAGCATATCGCGCAGATCCGGGCGTTTCGGCCGGGCGGCATCACCCGCCACGCCGGCGCCGATGTGGCGGCTGAGCGGGCGCTGTACGCCGATCTCAATGCCGCCGCACCGGTGCCGCTGCTGATCTCGGCTGACCTCGAGGGCAGCCGCATGAGTCTGGCGGCCGGGGCCGACATGCCCAACCCGCTGGCGCTCGCGGCCATCGATGATGTCGAGGTCACCGCCGAGGTCAGCCGCATCATGGCCGAGGAAGCCCGGGCCATCGGCATCAACTGGAGCTTTACCCCGGTCCTCGACATCAACGCGGCCTTCCGCAGCGCCATCGTCGCCACGCGCGGCTTCGGCTCGGACGTCGCGACGGTCGAAAAGCACGCCATCACCCAGATGCGGGTGTTCCAGCAGCATGGCGTCGCCTCGGCGATCAAGCACTGGCCCGGCGAAGGTTTCGATGACCGCGACCAGCACCTCGTCACCACCATCAACCCGCTGTCGATGGAGGAGTGGGAGGCGACGTTCGGCCGGCTGTACCGCGGCGCCATCGCCGCCGGCGCCCTGTCGGTGATGTCGGCGCATATCGCGCTACCGGCCTTCGTGCGCGCCCTCGATCCTGATGCGGGGCTCGAAGCCTTCCGCCCGGCCTCAGTGAGCCGGCTGCTGAACAAGGAGCTGCTGCGCAACCGCCTCGGCTTCAACGGCCTGATCGCCTCGGACGCGACGCCGATGGCCGGCCTCGGTGCCTGGGGCAAGCGCAGCGAGACGCTGCCCGAACTGCTAATTGCCGGCTGCGACGTGATCCTCTTCTCCGACGACTACGAGCAGGACCTCGCCTACCTCGAGGCGGCGCTGGCCGATGGCCGCCTGACCTGGGCGCGGGTCGATGAGGCAGTAATCCGCCAGCTCGGCCTCAAGGCCGCCGTGGGCCTCCACAAGCCGGCTGCGACCGGCGGCACGATAGCCAGTGCCGAGAGCCACGCTTATGCCGAGGCGGTGGCCCGTCGCGCTCCGACGCTGGTGAAGGACACGCAGAACCTGCTGCCGCTCGATCCCGTCAAGCACAAGCGCGTGCTGGTGATCTCCGGCGGCATCGTCTTCCCGTTCCTGCCGCATCCGCTGCCGTTCGCGCTCCCCGACATGCTGCGGAGCAAAGGCTTCGAGGTCACCGTCCACGATGCCAGCACCGAGGTGGCCGCGGACAAGTTCGACCTGATCCTTTACCTGTTTGGCGACGAAACGCTGCTGACGCGCGGGCGAATCTTCCTCGACTGGCTTGGGCTCACCGGCCATTTCGGCAAGGCAATGCAACGCCACTGGCACGACATCCCAACGGCGATGATCTCTTTCGGCTACCCGTACATGCTCTACGACGCGCCGCGGGTGCCGACCTACATCAACGCCTACTCGACCACCGAGACGATGCAGCGCGCCGTGGTCGAGGCGATGCTAGGCAACATCGAGTGGAACCGGAATTCGCCGGTCGACCCGTTCTGCGGACTGGAAGACGCGCGGTACTGACCGCCTCAGGTTGGCGGGGTGCCGTTCTGATGCAGGACGTGCCCGGCCAGGTAGAGCGAACCGACGAACACCACCCGCATCTCGCCCCCCAGCTTGGCCGCGTCGGCGAGGGCGTTGAGGATCGAGGTCGATTCCGCCGCATCGAACCCGGTGGCGCGGGCCTCGGCGACGATGGTCGCAGCCGGGTTGGCGTTGGGTTCGCCCGGGATGGTCAGCGCGAGGACCTTCTTCACCTTGCCGGCGAACGGGGCCAGCACCTCGCCGGGCTTGCGCGTGTTCATCAGTCCCATGATCAGCACCAGCGGCAGCGGCCGCTTGGTTTGCATTTCGTCGAGCGCCAGTGCCAGCGCTGCCGCGCCGTGCACGTTGTGGCCGCCATCGAGCCAGAGCTCCGAACCCGCCGGCAGCATCTGCAGCAGGGTGCCGTGAACCGGCGCCAGCCGCGCCGGCCAATCGACCTCGCGCAGGCCCTTGGCGATATCCGCCTCTGTCACCGGCAGGCCGAAATGCCGCGCAGCCGCGATGGCTACGGCGGCATTCTCGAACTGATGCGGTCCAGCCAGCGCCGGCGGCGGCAAATCCAGCAGGCCCTGCTCGTCAGAATAGACCAGCCGCCCATTTTCGGCGTGCCCCTCGAAATCCTCGCCGGCGATCAGTGGTTTGACGCCGAGCCGCGCCGCCTGCCGCACCAGCACGTCGCGCCCCTCGTCGCGCTGCCGGGCGAACACAGCCTTCGAACCGCGCTTGATGATGCCGGCCTTGCTGACCGCGATCTCGGCGATGGTGTTGCCGAGGAACGCCTGGTGATCGAGGTCGACCGGCGTGATCACCACGCCGAGCGGGTGCTTGACCACGTTGGACGCGTCATAGGTGCCACCCATGCCGGTTTCGAGCAGCAGGTAGTCGGCCTTCACGTCGGCGAAGAGCTTGAAGGCCGCTGCGGTGGTCAGCTCGAAGAAGGTGATCGGCTCGCCGCCGTTGGCTGTCTCGCAGAACTCCAGGGCCTGGTTGAGCCGGCGGGACGAAACCAGCTTGCCCGCCAGCCGGATCCGCTCGTTGAAGCGCACCAGGTGCGGCGAGGTCATCACGTGCACCTTCTTGCCCGACGCCTCGAGGAAGGCGCGGAGGTACGCGATCGTCGAGCCCTTGCCGTTCGTGCCCGCGACGTGAATGACCGGCGGCATCCGTTCTTCCGGATGGCCGATCTGGCCCAGCAGGCGTTCGATGCGATCGAGCTTGAGGTCGATAAGCTTCGGATGCAGCTTCAGCAGCCGCTTGAGGATAGCGTCGGTGCGGGACACGGGAACCAGATTCTCGAACAGGAGCATGGCGCGCTTCTAGCACCCGGTTCTCGGCTGATGAAGAGGCGCAGCCTTACTCGGCGTGCGCCGCTTCGGGCATGCCGACCAGGTCGTCCCCGGCATTGGCGGCAACCGGCGTCGCGAGCCGCGCCGGGGCGGTCTCGCTCAGCTCTTCACGCTGCGGCGACTTGGTGAGGATACCGACCAGCGAGCCGATGGTTTCGCGCAGGTTGTGCCGGTGCACCACCATGTCGATCATGCCGTGCTCGTAGAGATATTCCGAGCGCTGGAAGCCCTTGGGCAGCTTCTCGCGGATAGTCTGCTCGATGACGCGCGGGCCGGCAAAGCCGATAAGCGCGCCGGGCTCGGCAAGGTGCACGTCGCCCAGCATGGCGTAGGACGCCGTGACGCCGCCGGTGGTGGGGTTGGTGAACACCACGATGAACGGCAGCCCGGCTTCGCGCAGGCGCAGCACCGCAACCGTGGTGCGCGGCATCTGCATCAGCGACAGCACGCCTTCCTGCATGCGGGCGCCGCCCGACGAAACGAACAGGATGAACGGCGTGTGCTTGCTGGCGGCAGTCTCGAGCCCGGTGACGATGGCCGAACCGGCGGCCATGCCGAGCGAGCCGCCCATGAAATCGAAATCCTGCACGCCGACGGTGACGGCCTGGCCGAACAGTTCACCCGTGCCGACGGTGACCGCATCTTCGGTCCCGGTCTTCAGCCGGCTTTCCTTCAGGCGGTCGGCGTAGCGCTTGGAATCGCGGAACTTCAGCGGATCATGCGGCACGGCCGGCAGCGGCACGGTGTCGTACTTGCCTTCATCGAGGAAGGTGGAGAGCCGGTCCGAGGCCTTGATCTTCATGTGGTAGCCGGAATTGGGCACCACCCACATATTGGCTTCGAGGTCGCGGTAGAACACCATCTCGCCTGACTCCGGATCCTTGACCCAGAGGTTCTCCGACCCGGTATCCTTCGGCTTCAGGAAGGAGCGGATGCGGGGGCGGACGACGTTGTTGATCCAGTTCATTGCCTAAGCCTGTTCGCGGTCCATGTGCGCGCCATTCGGGCGCTGCCATCGGCCTATATGGTGATTGTGGCAGATATTATCAGCTTCAGGGGGCGTGGTTAAGGGCAGGTACGAACCTGTGCAAGGGGATTTGCCCACCGAGCCAACGCCACTGGCCTATTCGGCCGGCACGCCGTCCGAGTCTTCGTCGAAGCCGTTGTTGACCAGCGTGGTGATGGCGTCGAGCGCCTCGCGCGCCTGCTTGCCGGTGGCCTGGACTAGAATGGTCGACCCCGGGCCAGCGCCCAGCATCATCAGGCCCATGATCGAGTTGCCGTTCACCGCCTGGCCGTCCCGGACCACCTTGATCTCGGCCTCGAAACACTCGGCGATGCGAACGAACCGCGCCGAAGCCCGCGCGTGCAACCCCTTGCGATTGACGATGGTCAATTGCTGCGCAAGCGCCCGATCCGAACCAGCTGCGGTATCCATATCGTCAGAATGCCGGATTTCGACCTAACCGCCAAGCGTCTCGCTGGCGACGTTGATGTATTTGCGGCCTGCATCAGCCGCTTCCTTCACCGCCTGCTTGATCTCGAGGTCGGCGCGCACCCGGGCGAGCTTCACCAGCATCGGCAGGTTCACCCCGGCGATTACCTCGACTTCGCGCTGCTGCATGATCGAGATGGCGAGGTTGGACGGGGTGCCGCCGAACATGTCGGTGAGGATGACGACGCCCTGGCCCTGGTCGGCAGCGTCAACGCATTTGAGGATGTCGTTGCGGCGCTCTTCCATGTCGTCATCAGGGCCGATGGCGACGGTTTCCACCATCTCCTGCGGGCCGACCACATGTTCGAGGGCGGATTTGAATTCGATGGCGAGCGCTCCGTGCGTCACCAGAACCATGCCGATCATGCAGTATCCCCAAAGTCTCGCAGGTTCCGGCCGGGCAACAGGTTCCCCAGAGGAAGCGAGAGTCTTGCCCTTGGGGCGGCCTGATTCAAGTGGTTTTTTGTCGCGCCACCGAGGGCGCCGCATTGACGGCGGCGATTGCCTCGCCGATCAGCAGCAACTGGTGCCGGGCGTCGACTACGCCGGCCTGCGGAACCGGGGCGCGGGCGACGCTGACGCCGAACAGCTCGGTCACCAGCGCATCTTCCTCGAGCATCCGCTCCAGCGTCTCGACCAGGTCGATCACGAGGTGGAGCGGTGCCTCCTCGACGAACGGCCGCCGCACGATGCCGCGGCCGCGCAGCTCGATCAGCCCGCCGATATTGGGCGCCGGCCGCATCCGCAGCGCGCCGGCGTCGGCAACGATCTCGACCCGGTCGTCCGACACCAGCATGGCCTTCCGCCCGCGCGCCTCGAACTGCTCGAGCAGGTCCAGCGCCAGCAGCGATTTGCCGGACCCCGAAGGCCCGCGCAGGATCAGCCCGATGCCATCCAGCACCAGTCCGGTGGCGTGGATGTTGTGGCTCTCGCTCACCGGCGCTTCTCGGCCTGGGCGCGCTTCAGCGTCACGCTGAACTGCGCGCCGCTGCGGTCCGAACGGTTCTCGGCGGTGACGGTGCCACCATGCGCCTCGACGATCTGCTTCGAAATGGCGAGGCCGAGGCCGGAATGGTCACCAAAATGCTCGCCATCCGGCCGGTCGGTGTAGAAGCGCTGGAAGATGCGGCTGATGTCGCCGCGGATGCCCGGGCCCTCATCGGTCACCGTGATGGTGATGGCGTCCTCGCTGGTGCGGACCACCACCAGCACCTTGCCGCCCTCGGGCGAGAACGACACAGCATTGTCGATCAGGTTGTTGATCACCTGCGCCAGCCGGCTGTCATGGCCGAGGACGATCGGCACATAGCGGCTGACATGCTTTTCCAGCACCACATCGACCTTGCGGTTGGCCGCCACGTCTTTCTGGATCGACACCATGGCGTCGGCCAGCTGCGCTATATCGACCCGCTCAGCGCTCTGCCGCGCCAGCTCCGCATCGAGCCGGCTGGCGTTGGAGATGTCCGAGATCAACCGGTCGAGCCGACGCACGTCGTGCTGGATGATGGCGTTGAGGCGTTCGCGATCCTCGGCGCGCTTGGCCCGCGGCAGCGTTTCGACCGCCGAGCGCAGTGAGGTCAGCGGGTTTTTGAGCTCATGCGCCACGTCGGCGGCAAACCGCTCGATCGCCTCGATGCGGCCGTAGAGTGCCGCCGTCATCGAGCGCAGCGCCTTCGAGAGGTGACCGACCTCGTCGGTGCGGTCTGAGAAATCCGGGATCTCGGTGCGGCTGTTGACCGTCGAGTGCACCCGCTCGGCGGCACCCGCCAATCGGCGAAGCGGTCCCGCGATGGTGCCGGCGAGCAGCAGCGACAGGATCACCGTCACCGTCGCCGCGACCAGCGCGATCCTGAGGATGCCCCAGCGTTCGGCGCTGGCGATCTGGTCGATATCCCCCGGCTGGGTCGAGAGCAGCAGCACACCGACGTTGGCGCGCACCCGCTGGATCGGCACTGCCACCGACACCACCAGCTGCCGCTTGGGGTCGATGCGGACGATCGCCGTCGGCGCGCCGCCGAGTGCCGCCGCGACTTCGGGATAGCGGGTGCCCTCGTCGGCGCCGAACTCCTGGTATTGCGGGTAGTCGTCGCCCGGCAGCCAGTCGACGAAGGCGTTCCACCAGTCGAGCAGGAAGAAGCTGCCGCTGTCCTGCGGCTTGATCTGCCGCAGCACCTCACCGCGTGCGTAAAGGTTGGCGCTGTCGAGTATCAGCAGCCCCTGCTGGTCGTAGATGCGCGCTCGGGTGCGGGTCGGGGTCACGAGGTTGCGCAGCAGCGGCGCGACGCGCTCGGGATTAACCGGGAATTCAAGGCTCGGATCGAAGAAGCTCAGCGGCGAGACCACCTCGCTGCCCTGCAGCTCGATCAGCCGGTCGGGGTTCACGGTGATGACGTCGCTGTCGACCGTCGCATCGCCGGCAATCGCCGCGGCGATGATTTCGCCCTGGACGCGCAGGCTCTGCACGCGCGCCTCGATCAGCCCGGTGCGCCACTGGTTGAGGAACAGGATGCCGATCACCAGCACGGCGAGGCCGGCGAGATTGAGCACGATGATGCGGCGAGCCAGGCTCGAGAAGATCGTCAGCGCCAAGACGCGCTGGATCTGCTTGATCGCCGCGAGCACGACGGTGCCGACAGCCCCGGCGATCCGGTTGAGCTTCGGCATGATGCCGACCTCCGCGGATGCGGGCTTGGAACCCGGCAGCTCCTCTTCGGTGACGGCCAATTGTCCTCTTACTGCTCCTTGAAGCGGTAACCTACGCCGTAGAGGGTTTCGATCATCTCGAAATCGTCGTCAACGGCTTTGAACTTCTTGCGCAGCCGCTTGATGTGGCTGTCGATGGTGCGGTCGTCGACATAGACCTGATCGTCATAGGCCGCATCCATCAGCGCGTTGCGCGATTTCACCACGCCAGGGCGCAGCGCCAGGGCCTGGAGGATGAGGAACTCGGTAACGGTCAGCGTGACCCGCTGACCCTTCCAGGTGCAGGTGTGGCGCTCTTCGTCCATCACCAGTGAACCGCGCTCGATCAGCGCCTTGCTCGGCGCGGCTTCGGCGCCCGGGGTGGCTCCAGCAGCAGCCGGGTCGCGCGGCGCGGAGCGGCGCAGCACCGACTTCACGCGCTCGACCAAAAGGCGCTGGCTGAACGGCTTGGTGATGAAGTCGTCGGCGCCCATCTTCAGCCCGAACAGCTCGTCGATCTCCTCGTCCTTACTGGTGAGGAAGATCACCGGCACATCGGATTTCTGGCGCAGCCGGCGCAGCAGTTCCATGCCGTCCATGCGGGGCATCTTGATATCGAGGATGGCGAGATCCGGCCGGTCGGCTGTCAGTCCTTCCAGGCCCGAAGCCCCATCGGTATAGGTGGCGACCTGATAGCCTTCGGCTTCGAGCGTCAGCGACACCGAAGTCAGAATGTTGCGGTCGTCGTCCACCAGTGCGATCTTGGGCATTGAGCTCCCTTTCATCCAAATCACGGCGTGCGAGTCAGTCCCGCAGTCCGAATTGTGGCGAGCATTGACTGCCACAATTGCGCATAAATAAGGCGACCTGCAGGGGAACGCTAGTATGGCAAGTCCAACAGAAGTTGCAGAACTTCGGTCGTAAGCCGGATTTCCTGATGGGCGGCGGGCCCCAGGCGGCCGTAACTCTTGGTCATTCCAGACCGAGGGTAACGGCCATGGCACTGCGTATCGACGATCAGATTCATGCAGAACTCGCAGCGCGGATCGGGGCTCTCGCCCATGTCCGCTGGGACGAACTGCCCCCCACGCTGGTGGAAACCGCGCTCGCCACGGGCGAGGGGCGGCTCGCTGCCGGCGGGGCGCTGGCGGTTACCACCGGGGTGTTCACCGGCCGCTCGGTGAAGGACAAGTTCATCGTCCGCGATGCCACCACCGAGCACCACGTCTGGTGGGACAACAACCAGCCGATGGCGCCCGAGCACTTCGAGAACCTGCTCGCCGACATGGTCGCGGCGACCGCCGAAAAGACCCTCCACGGCCAGCACCTTCTCGCCGGTGCCGATGAGCGGCACCAGATGCGGGTCAGCGTCATCACCGAGACCGCCTGGCACGCACTGTTCATCCGCAACCTGCTGATCCGTCCCGAAACGGTCGGCGGCGCCCCTGACGTCACCATCCTGCAACTGCCGAGCTTCGTCGCCGATCCGGCCCGTCACGGCAGCCGCAGCGGCACGGTGATCGCCCTCGATATGGCGCGAAAACTCGTGCTGATCGCCGGCACCGCCTATGCCGGCGAGATCAAGAAGTCGGTGTTCTCGCTGTTCAACTTCCACGCCCCGTTCACCGGCACCATGCCGATGCACTGCTCGGCCAATATCGGCCGCGACGGCGACGTGGCGTTGTTCTTCGGCCTCTCGGGCACCGGCAAGACCACGCTGTCGAACGATCCCGAGCGCCTGCTGATCGGCGATGACGAGCACGGCTGGACCGCCGATGGCGTGTTCAACCTCGAGGGTGGCTGCTACGCCAAGACCGTGAAGCTCAGCGCCACCGCCGAGCCGCAGATCCACACCGCGACGCAACGCTTCGGCACTGTGCTCGAGAACCTGAAGCTCGATGAGCAGCTGGTGCCGCTCTACGACGACATCTCGCTCACCGAGAACACCCGCGCCGCCTACCCGCTGGAAACGCTGCCCGCGGTGGCGAACGGCGGCGTTGGTGGACGTCCGCGCACGGTGGTGTTCCTCACCGCCGATGCCTTCGGCGTCTTGCCGCCGATCTCGAAGCTCACGCCCGAGCAGGCGGTGTTCCACTTCCTTTCGGGCTACACCGCCAAGGTCGCGGGCACCGAACGCGGCGTCACCGAGCCGGTGGCGACCTTCTCGGCCTGTTTCGGCGCGCCGTTCATGCCGCTCCACCCCACGGTCTATGGTCGCCTGCTCGAGCAGCGGCTCGAAACCACCGGCGCCCGCATCTACCTGCTGAACACCGGCTGGACCGGCGGCGGCCACGGCGTCGGCAAGCGCATCGATATCGCCACCACCCGGCGCCTGCTCGATGCGGCGCTGTCGGGTGAGCTCGAACGCGCCGAGATGCGCACCGAGCCGCTGTTCGGCATGCAGGTCCCCCTGCGCGTCGAAGGCGTCACCCCGCGTGCGCTCGACCCCCGCGCCAACTGGGCCGACGTCGCGGCCTATGATGCGGCGGCGGCGAAGCTGCAGGACCTGTTCGCGGTGAACTATCGGAAGTTCGAGCCGGTGCAGGCCGCGGCGGAGTAGGGCGTCATACATCGCCGGAGCCTGACAGTCCCCGCGAGAGCGGGGATTGTTGTTTTGTGAACTCCGCACCTCCTGGGCCCACCGGCCGTCATCCCGGCGAACTCCGGGACCCACCGCTCGGCGGGGGGCGGACAGGTACCGTGCCAGTCAATCACAGATGGGTCGGAGAGTTCGTGTCGGTGGAACGGTCGGTGCATTGGGCCCCAGCTTCCGCCGGGGTGACGGTCGGTGGTCGAGCAAGGCGTAAGCGCCATCGCGGCCCCCAAATGAAAAAGGCCCCGTTCAGGGCCCATTCATCCGGTGACTGCTAGGTGTCAGTTCGTTGAATAGAAAACGTGCGAGCCGATGGCCGCGACGCGATTGAAGGTGTGGGACCATTTCGGTGCCACTGCCGTCGTGTGGTAGAACAGGACCGAGTTCGGGACGACACCCGGGCGCTCGCCGCGCTGGAATTCGTAGAACGCATCTTCGGCCAGCTTGATCGACCGGTTCCATGCGGTGCGCTCGCGGCCCATGTCGGACCGGCCGTCGCAGGCGAAGGTGAACTGGCACTTGTAGCGACCCTTGTCGGCGTTCTGGAACACCACGCCGCAAATGGTCGAGGGATACTTCTTGCTCATCGCCCGGTTGATGATGACGTTGGCGACGGCCAGCTGGCCCTCGCGGCTTTCGCCGCGGGCTTCGTGGTAGATCGCCTGGGCGAGGCAGAGCCGCTCGCCGTCCGCCAGCTTCACCCGCTTGGTGGTCGGCACGAAATCGGCCTTCACGTAGCTGGAGAGCACAGCCGAGGTCAGCGCCGGCTTGTCGGAGATGTCGACGCTCTCAATTGCGTCGAGCGCCTGGTTCTGCCGCTTGGCGATGTAGCCCATCAGCATGGCTTCGGTCAGTTCCGCCTTCGGGGCCGGAACGTCGAAGCCTTCGAAATTGTCGAGCTGCTGGCGGCGATCCACATAAGCCTGCAGCAGCGCATTGGTCAGCTGTGGCTGCGTGCTCGCCTGGAATTCTTCGCGCTTGAGCGAAACGGCCTGGGTGAAAACTGCGGGAACCACTGCGTCGGCAGTGAGTTCTTCAGCGGACGACGGAGCAAAGGTCACCAGCAGCACGAGTGCTGCTGCGGCGAACGCCAAGGCATGCGTGAAAACACGCATCGCTGGTGCGATCGACCCTGCTCGCAATCCGCCTACCTTCCCCCGATGCCGCCCCCGAGGCAGCCCAGCTTGGTTAGTTACCCTGACCGGAACGTAGCCGAGCTTGGGTAACGATGGAACCCAGAATTTACAGTTACTTAACCATGAATCTTAGGTTCCTAATTTGAGGTTAACGTCCCCGCGGCGGGGGCGAAAGCCCTGATTTTCATAGGTTTTGGGAATGGGTAAGCGGGGCTTTCGGCAATCGATAAAAGTTAATCGATCCGAATCGTTGCCCGAACGACACAGTTTTCCGCACCCCGGCGAGGGTGGGAATTAACGTGGCGATTCCAGATGGACTTGTGGTCGGGTCAGGCTGCTTTGAACGCAGCAGTCCTGAGGTCGTGGAGACTGTGCATCACGGCGACGCAGAGCGCGCTGATCTCGTCCGACGGGGCGACGATGTCGGGCACCATGATGGTCTGGAGCCCTGCTGCGTGCGCGGCGCGCACCCCGGTGTGCGAGTCTTCCACCGCGATGCAGAGGCTCGGGTCGATCCCGAGGCGCTTCGCGGCGAGCAGGTAGGGCTCCGGGTGCGGCTTGGGGTTGACCACGTCGTCGCGCGTCACCACCGTCTCGAACTTCGAGAGGATCCCCGCACCACCCAGATGGCCCAGTGCGTGCGCCGAACGCGACGAGGTCGCGACCGCCGCCGGGATACGCCGTGCACTGAGTTCTGCCAGCAGCTCGACCACACCGGCCTTCACCGGCACCACTTCGCTCATCTTCTGCTTCATCAGAACCCGGCACTTCTCGTCGAAGATCGTGTAGGGGAAGCTGACGCCATACGCCTCGACCAGCAGCCGGTTGGTGGTCTCGTGGCTGGAGCCGACCATCGAATGGTGAACCGACTCGGTCATTTCGAAGCCGAGCTCGCTGCTCACGTCCCAGACGATCTGCTTGAACACCATCTCGGTATCGAGCAGCGTCCCATCCATATCGAAGACAATGGCGGAGAACGGGCGGAGCGGAGCGGTCGGAACGGTCGGGGACATAGCGGGGATATAGGCAGATTTCGCCGTCGCCGCTACCCTTGGCTTCAACCGGTGGCGACGACCTGCTATGAGCGCAGCGATGACCGTGTTCGATCCCTATGACGTGCTGGGCGTCGGCAAAACCGCGCGCCCCGCCGACATCAAGCAGGCCTACCGCCGCAAGGTGCAGGTCGCCCACCCCGACCGGGGCGGCGATCCGGAGCATTTTGTCGTCGTCGTCCGCGCCTTCGGTCTGCTCTCCGATCCCGACTCGCGCCGCCTGTTCGACGAGACCGGCATCATCGACGACGAGGCGGTCACCAGCTATCGTCGCGAGGTGGCGGCGATCCTCGCCGACATGTTCGATGCCGCGGTCGAAACCGCCATCGCCACCCGGCTGAAGCTCGAGAACGTCGATTTCATTGCCCAGATGTCGGCCGCCGTGCAGACCGGCCTCGGCGATGCCCGCCTCTCGCTGGCGCGTACCGATACCGAGATCGGCGCCCTGCAGACGCTGCGGGCCCGCATCCGCCGCACCGACGAGGACCGCAACATCTTCGCCGAACGGCTCGACGCCCAGGTCGCCGCCAAGGCCGAGCAGCACCGCACCATCAAGCGCCGCGTCGCCATGCTCGAAACCGCGCTCGCCGAACTCGGCAACTACGAGAGCGAGATCGAACTGATCGCTGCGCTCGAAGCCGAGAGCTAAAGCGCCGCCAGCGTCAGCGGGTCTTCTACGCCGTCATAATACTTCGCCAGCACCCGCCGGAACGGCGCCGGGTCCTCCGCCGCATGTGCGAACAGCGTCATCGACGAGCGGAGCTTCATGTCGTCGGGCGACGAGAAGATCTGGTGGGCCGTCCGCCCCCTGATCCCGGCGACGATCTCGCTACACTCGACCAGCCGCCGCCCCAGCACCGGGTGACCGAGGTACGCCCGCGCCTCCGCGAGATCGGCAATGCCATACCGCAGCGCCGTCGCGCTTCGCCCCAGCGCTGTGAGCTGCGGAAAGACGAACCACATCCAGTGCGTCTGCTTCAGCCCGGCCCGCAGCTCCGCCAGTACGGTGGCGAAAACCTAGTCCTGCGCTGAAACAAAGTGCTCGAACATTTCCGGAGCCTAGCACGCTCCGAAACGGCGGGGATTGGAACTCCCGAGCACGCCCGGAAGTTTTTTCGTCGCCCGTGTCGATTCCCGTTTTTGCCGCTCGTCGTGAAGTCAGAAGGCGCATTGAACCCCGCGCCGACGGACAACAGGAGAGAAACCATGAAGACCGCTCTTTTCGCCGCCGCCCTTACCCTTGGCTTCGCCTTCGTCGCGCCCGCCGCACAGGCCGAGACCGCCAGCATCAATGGCCTCCAGATGTACTACGAGGTGCACGGCGAGGGTCAGCCGATCGTGCTGCTGCACGGCGCCTACATGAACATCGAAAACAACTGGGCCGCCATCATCCCGACGCTCGCCAAGGACCACCAGGTGATCGCCGTCGAGTTGCAGGGCCACGGCCGCACCACCGACCGCGACACCCCGCTCACCTACGAGAACATGGCCCAGGACGTCGCCGCGCTGCTCGATCACCTGAAGATCGAGAAGACCGAGCTGTTCGGCTACTCGATGGGCGGCGCTGCCGCCGTGCGTTTCGCCATCGATTACCCCGAGCGCGTCACCCGCATCGTCGCGGCCTCTGCCGGCTACATCTACAACGAGGAGGTGATGGGCAAGGACTACTTCAAGATGATCGAGTCGATCACCCCCGAGATGTTCGCCAACACCCCGTTCGATGCCGAGTACAAGCGCCTGTCGCCCAACCCGGAGAAGTTCCCGGTGCTGGTGGAAAAGCTGAAGCAGCTCGACGTCACCACCTTCGACTGGTCGGCGGACTTCGCCAAGATCAGCGTGCCCTCGCTCTACATCTTCGGTGACGCCGACATCGTCGGGCTCGACTACATCGCCGCGCACCACAAGGCGGCTGGCGGCCTCGTCAACGGCGATATGGCCGGCCTGCCCAAGACCCAGCTGCTGGTTCTCCCCGGCACCAGCCACACCGGCGTCTTCTTCAACCCCGCCAATATCGAGATCATGAAGGCCGTCGTGCCGGTCTTCCTGCAGCAGGAACTGCCGGCCAAGCCGAGCTTCGGTGGCTGAGCCATAACGGAGCCTATCGCGAGGGGCCGGCAGGAGGACTGCCGGCCCCTTCGGTTTGCCGTGAACCCCGCATTCATCCTTACGGGGTTTCCTTGCCGCGCCGGATGGGTGGGCGTGGAAGCCTCCCACCGGTGATTCCGGGGGACGGCAATGGCGACGATCGAACGGTTTGGACGGCGGGTAGCGCCGTTCCCCACGCGGCGCCGGCGGAACAGCCGCTGGACCACGCTCTGGCTGATGGTCATTGCCTTCATCGGCAGCGCCGCCGTAGCCAGCCTTGCTCTTGGCTACGTCCCGCTCCAACTGCCCGCCCAGCCCGTCGTGGCGGTGCCGACCATCTCCGCCAGCTTCCCAGTCTGCGGCGGTGGCCACCGCAGCACCTGCGTGGTCGATGGCGACACCTTCTGGCTCGAGGGCGCGAAGTATCGCATCGCCGATATCGACACGCCCGAGGTCAGCAATTTCGGCTGCCCGGCCGAGAAGGCGCTCGGCGACCGTGCCACCCAGCGCCTCGCAGCGCTCCTCAACGCCGGCCCGTTCGCGCTCGAACCCTACGAGCGGGATGAGGACCGTTACGGCCGAAAACTCCGCATCGTCACCCGCGACGGCGCTTCGCTCGGCGCGCAGCTGGTGAACGAAGGTCTCGCCCACACCTGGGGCGGGGCGCAGTGCGAGTGGTGCTGACGCAGGCGGATCGCCACGCAAGAAGCGTAGTGACCGCGCACTGCTGACAGGGTTTGTCAGCAGGCCCGGGGCAAACCTTGTCGCATCAGACACGGAGACCCCCGATGACCACCATCGCCACCTGTTACTGCGGCGGCACCCGCATCGAACTGCCCGAGGCACCGACCGAAGCGACCCAGTGCACCTGCAGCTGGTGCACCAAGTCCGGCGGGCTCTGGGCCTACTACGATGTCGGCGCCCCGCGCATCGTCTCCGACACCTACGGCGCGCTCTATTCGCCGGTGAGCCCGCTGCACGAGCACCACTTCTGCTCGCGCTGCGGCTGCACCACCTACGGCGTCAGCCCCGACTATTCGCTCGAGGACACCGATGTTCCCGAGCGGAAGAAAATGGCCATCAACGTCAAGATCCTCGACGACTACCAACTGCTGCAGTCGCTGCCGGTCAACGTCATCGACGGCCGCAATCTCTGGTGATCCTCACTCGGGCACCACGATGCCAAGCGCATTGTGCAGCGGCACCTCGTTGTGCCCGAACGTCTGCTCGGCCGCAGCAAGGCCGGCGGTGATGTGGCCGCTGAGCCGCATCGCCTGCCGGCACTGCAGCGTCTCGACCAGGAAGCCGGTGAGATCGGACAGCGAGATCGGGTCGGACACCCCGAGCAGCAGCCGGCCCTCGCCATCGAGGCAGACGAAGGCCTGCTCCTGCACCGAGCGGGCCAGCTTGCGCTCCGCCCCGCTCACCTCGACACCCTCGCCATAGCGGCCGATCCCGCCGTCGACGATCAGCGGCCCCGCCTGCAGGCAGCTGTCGAACGTCGCGACATCGAACCCGTCCATCGCCGCGATCACCACTTCGTCGTCGCGCTGGCAAATCGCCGCGCTGGTCAGCCAGCTGCTGTGCCGCCGGCTGATCTCGACCCCGTCGACCGACACGTAGCCCAGCGCCACCGGCGGCGCGAACGACTCCATGTAGCCGCCCGACAGCACCGCAACCGCGCCGCTCGCCAGGTACTCGCGCAGCAGCCGCGAGTCCTCGGTGGGGTTGGCCTTCTGCTGCTGCAGCGCTTCGCTGCGGCGGCAATCGAGCTCGGGCAACTGGCTCGCCGCCTCCGGCGACGTCGCCATCAGGCCGCACCGGGTACTGGCGAACGAGCCGTCGAACAGCCACGAACTGGCCGCCGCCATCACCTGCAGCCGCGCCGCACCGGGCTCCACCGTCACCACCGCGACCTCGATACCCTCGTCGAGCTGGTGCCGGCCGAGGTTCACACCCGCCGCCAGCGGTACGTCCTGCGCAACTGCCGGTGCCCCGACGACGAGCAGCATGATCCCGAGCGCCAATAGTCTGTGCCGCATCACGGCGTCCCCATCCGGATGGCGGGCGTCACGAGCGTCATGTATTCGACCTCCGTTGGCGTGGCGTTGGCCGCGACCGCCGCCGGAGGGGCGATGGCCGAGGAGAGCTGCACCCGCAGCGAGTAGAGGTTCTCGAACTCCCCGTCGCTCGGCCGGATATCGAGGATGTCGGCGATCGCCGCGTCGTTCGCCTGGCTGTCGAGCAGCGCCGTGACGTCGCTGTCGAACAGCCCCTCGCTCGACATCGACATCGGCCGCCCGTTGCGCGGCACCACCCGCACGGAATCGCCCTCCGCCAGGTTCTTCACCTTGAGCAGCAGGCGCACCTTGTGACCGTCCGGCGCGTAGACGTAGATCGATTGCGCCGGCGCCGCGCTGGTGAGGAGGATCCGGCCCGCCGCCAGCGCTCCCACGGTGGAGCTGAACGAGCTGTCGATCGAGGTGCGCAGCATCTCGGCCATCGCCTTGTGCAGCGGCGCATCGGCGTTGGCGAGCCGGGTGATGACGAAGCTCTCGAGGTGCTGGCTCAGCATCGAGTCCGGCTGGCTCATGCTGCGCGTCAGGATGTCGGCGACCCGGTTGTCGACCAGTCCGTTGACGGCGTTCCAGGCGAACAGCGCAACGCTCGAGCCGCCGGCGAGCAGCGCCCCGACCACGATCGCCGAGGTGTTCTTGGTGAGATCGCCCCAGAACTGCGTCAGCCACGCCTTGACGCGCCCCGGCGGCGCCGGCGCGTCCGCTGGCGGCTTCTGCCGTCGTGGTGTCGTCGGACGCAACGCGGCCATTCCTGTCCTCCCCGCGCCAGTAGAGCGGCGGCAACGGAGCGGCAGTAGTCAGAGACACTACGTACGGGCGTGCCACGACGCCCGACAGCCATTGGCTTCGGGGTGTTGAGTAGTCAGGCGGGTTCCGGCGCGGCTTCGGCCACGCGGGTCGTCCGCAGATGAAACGGCCGTCGCCACGCCGGAACCGTTCGGAGTTTTTGCGGGGACTACGAGGAAGCGGTCGCAATGTCCCGTGCATGAGAGCAGGGACTATGGCCGGGTGCCCATAGTCGCGGCCGCCGGGAGACGGCTCCCCCAGCACCGAAGTCCCCCACCAGCCGTCCGTACGCGACCGCGCCCCGTGGGTGACGAGGCGGAGAATCGCATGGTGCGGGAGTGGGTGGATAAGTGGGTGCAGATTTTCTTTCGATGCCGCAGTCGTCACCCTCCCCCTTGCGGGGAGGGATCAAGGGTGGGGGGTGCAGCGCGCTCGACCTGTGCGTGAGACGCACCCCTCCGAGCTACGCCAGGTCGCTTCGCTCCCAAGCTTCGCCTGCCTCCCTCGTCTAGGGGGGAGGTGGGCATCGAGTCCGCCGCCCATCACCCCGCCCGCACCTCCCACCTCGCCTCCACCAGCCGCAGCGCCTTCAGCGCGCGGCTGACCAGCGGCCAGGCGTCGTGGTTGCTGATCTGCGCCCCGTCCGGCCATGTCGGCGGCCAGTCCGTTGCGGCCTCGCGGGCGGCGGCGCGGCGGGCGAGGTGGAGCACGGTGGCGATCTTCGCCGGGTCTTCTCGCTCCAGCAGCTCGGTCCGGCCATCCGGGTTGTAGAGCAGCAGCGTCCAGCGCTCGAGCTCGTCGATGGCCCAGTCGAGCCGCTGCGTCAGGCGCGGGCCCGGCCTGTGGCGCTTCGCCCGGCGCGGACGGCGCCGACGGTACGGGGCGGGGAACGGCGTTTCGGGCATGAGAAAATCCTCGGGTGTCTGAACCCCCGAGGATAAGCCCACTCTCGCGGGCGGGGATTGTGCCGGCCGCCGCTCAGTGGCGGGTCTTGCCGTCCTCTTCTTCCTCGAACAGCTCGGCATTGGCCGCATCGGCCGACAGCCTCGCTTTGTCGCCCTCGATGGCGGCGACGAGGATGCCCGGCACATAATGGTGATGCCCCTCATGGCTCCCACCCGGCGCCTCGGCCTTGGTGAGCTTGATCCGCCCACCCTCGACCCGATCGACGATCCCCACATGCACCCCATCGGCGCCGATGACTTCCATATGCTCGCGAATACCGGAAAGGTTCGACATGACACTGCTCCTTGGTTGCTGGAGCAGGGGGAACGCGCGGGGTGGGGATGGATGCGGGGCTAGCACTTGCCGCGAAATGCGTAGCCCTATAACCCTCGGTGTGGGGGAGTTGACGGTGGCAGCCAGTAGCAAAGTCTTGCTCGTCGTTCAGTTGTTTGACACTCGCGAGCGGCTAAAGAAGCACCCTGCGAGTTCGTCGCGACTTTCTATCGACGACGGCGGATGCACAATCTGCTCCAATGCAGTATAGTCTGGCGATCTTGTTTACGGTGCATTATGTCATTAAAAATATCAACGGCCTCATAGCATGCATCCGGAACTCCTCCTTCCGGGCAGCGTGATGCTCCTGAAATCTCTTTACCGCCTGTCGGTCGATCGGGAAGTTGATCTGATTCGAGTTGTAAAGGCGATACTATCTTTGCCCGTGGACTTGGCCTTCTTGGCGTGTTCCTACGCCTCGTCCCTCATGATTTTGAGTTACCTGAAGGAGCCGGACAGGTCTCTTTCGGTCGGAGCGATATTGGCTACGGTTGTCGTCTATCTTTCAATAGGAGTGATTGTTGCGATCGTTTGCAGCAAGGCGGACAAGCACTTTGACCTAGACAACAACGTTGGCACACTCAAATTTGCCGGGTTGTCATACGTCATATCCGCGCTCGTTTTGATCGCCACCATGCTGGTGGTGAAGTGATGGGTGATTGGGTAGGAGTTATCGGCATCGTACTTGGTGCGGTGTCCGCGTTGCTTTCGGTATTGATCTTTCTTGTGCTGGTCACGCTTAAGAACCGATCATTGTCGTCGTACGACCACCGAAAGCGCGAAGTTGAACTATCTGCTGTCAGAAGTCGCTACGAACGCGACGTTGCGGGTCTTGCTGAGCGGCTCTCCGCAACTGAACAGCGTTGGCTTGAGGTGAACAACCTAGTTCTGGAGGGGCAGCAGCACGTAGCAGATCGGCCGACATCAGCGATAGTGCAGGCGGGGATACCCTTGCTTCGCGAGCTAGCGATACCTTCGGCGGAGGTAGACAACCATCAGATATTTGTGCTCACGCCGTTCTCGAACGACGAAGACGGTACGTACGAGCTAATACGGGCCGCGTGCCGCGTTCTGGGGTATCGCTGCATCAGAGGGGATGAGGAGTTCAAAGAAGGCGATATCCTCAAACATGCAGTTACAGAAATAACCAGATCGTGGTTGGTTATTGCGAACATCACAAGTAGAAATGCGAATGTATTCTATGAGTTGGGAATATGTCACACGATAGGAAAGCCAACCATCTTGTTGTCGCGATCGGGAGCTGATATACCATTCGATGTTCAGTCGAGGAGAATTATTACATTCGATCGACAGCACGAATTGACAGACAAGCTCACCGTTGCGATCAGGAACATAGCAGATAGGGTGACGAGTCGCTCTTAGTCGCGGAACAGATGAGGCAGCGTGACTTTATGCGGTTCGTCTATGGTGGTGACCTAGCTGTGCGCTCGATGCGTCCTGTCCCAACTCTTGTATTGTACTCAATGCATGCAGGGGCTGACGTCCGAAACCAGCCAAACCGTGTCAAACCAAGCGGGCAGCATTAATCGTGGCATCGCAACCCTCCACCATCGACTACCTCCTCGAACAGCTCGCCTCCGCCGGTTCCGTCTCGGCCCGCAAGATGTTCGGCGAGTACGGGGTCTACTGCGATGGCAAGATCGTTGCGCTGGTGTGTGACGACCAGTTCTTCCTGAAGCCGACGGCGGAGGGGCGGGCGTTGCTCGGCGACGCGGTGGATGAGCAGCCGGCCTATGCCGGCGCCAGGCCGAGCTTCCGGATTGCGGGGGAGCGCTGGGACGATGCGGACTGGATGGCCGAGCTGGTGCGGGTGACCGCGGTGGCGCTGCCGGTGCCGAAGGCGAAGGCGAAGAAGGGGTGACTGGGGTGGCCACCGGCCGGGCGTTTATCCTCCACCGCGAAGCGGGGGAGGGGGACCAGCGAAGCTGGTGGTGGGGGCGAGACTGGACTCGGTGCGTGTGGCCGCCCCCTCCACCGCCTTCGGCGGTCCCCCTCCCCCGTGAACGGGGGAGGATCAAGGAGAGGTCAGTGGGTGCTTCGCCCCCCACCCTAGCTCCGCCAGGTCGCTTCGCTTCCGGCTGCACTACCCTCCCCGCAAGGGGGAGGGTGCCCGACTGATGGCTTAGTGCGCCCCGTCCCAGTCTCGCGCCGCGTGTGCATCCACCTTGATCGGCACCGTCAGCCGCACGGCCGGCTCGCTCGCCGTTTCCATCGTCTTGACGATCACCGGGATCACCGCGTCTTCCTTGCCCTCGTCCACCTCGAAGATCAGTTCGTCGTGGACCTGCAGCAGCATCAGGGCGTCTGAGCCGGCGGCCTTTAGCGCCGGTTCCATGCGGATCATGGCGCGGCGGATGATGTCGGCGGCGGAGCCCTGGATCGGGGCGTTGATCGAGGCGCGTTCGACGAAGCTGCGCTCGGCCGGGTGGTTGCTGTTGGCGTTGGGGAAGTTCACCTTGCGCCCGAAGATGGTCTCCACATAGCCGTCGGCCTTCACCTTGCGGCGCTGCTCGGCCATGTAGTCCTGGATGCCGGGGAAGCGGGCGAAGTAGGTCTTGATGTACTCGCCGGCCTCCGAGCGCTCGATGCCCAGCTGGTTGGCGAGGCCGAAGGCCGAGATGCCGTAGATGATGCCGAAATTGATCGCCTTGGCGCGGCGGCGGACTTCGCTCGGCATGCCCTCGACCGGCACGCCGAACATTTCGGACGCGGTCATGGCGTGAATGTCGAGGCCCTCCTCGAACGCGTCCTTCAGCGCTTGGATATCGGCGATGTGGGCGAGGATGCGGAGCTCGATCTGCGAATAGTCGGCGCTGATCAGGGTCTTGCCCTGGGGCGCGACGAAGGCGGTGCGGATCTTCCGGCCGTCCTCGGTACGCACCGGGATGTTCTGCAGGTTCGGATCGTTTGAGCTCAGCCGCCCGGTCAGCACCGAGTGCTGCGAATAGGTGGTGTGGACGCGCTTGGTGCGATCGTTGATGTAGGTGGGGAGCGCATCGGTATAGGTGCCGATCAGCTTGGTCAGCTGCCGCCAGTCGACGATGGTGCGGGCGATGGCGACGCCCTGCGTCGCGAGGTCCTCGAGTACGTCGGCACCGGTCGACCAGGCGCCGGTCTTGGTTTTGGTGCCGCCGGGCAGGCCCATGCGGTCGAACAGGATTTCGCCCAGCTGCTTGGGTGAGCCGAGGTTGAAGTTGCCGCCCGCCAGCTCATAAGCCTCGGCCTCGAGGGCGGCGGCGCGCTGCGCGAAATCGCCCGAGAGCCGGCTGAGGATCTGCCGGTCGACGGTGATGCCGCGGCCTTCCATCCGGGCGAGCACCGGAGCGAGCGGCCGCTCGATGGTCTCGTAGAGCGTCGTCATGTTCTCGGCGACCAGCCGCGGCTTCAGCACCTTCCACAACCGGAAGGTGAGGTCCGCGTCCTCGGCGGCATATTTCGCCGCGTCCTCGATGCTCACCTGCGCAAAGGTCTTCTGCGTCTTGCCGGAGCCGATCAGGTCCTTGATCGACATGCCGGCGAGGCCGAGCCAGTGATCGGAAAGCTCGCCCATGGTGTTGAACTGCGGGCCATCGAGCGAATAGCTCAGCAGCAGATTGTCGTCGAACGAGCGCACCTCGATGCCGTAGCGGGCGAGGATGCCGAGGTCGTATTTGACGTTGTGGAAGATCTTGAGGATCGAGCGATCGGCGAATAGCGGCTTCAGCTGTTCGAGCGCGGCGCGGAGGTCCATCTGCCCCTCGGCCGGCCCGCCGCCGAGCAGGTCACCGGCCCCGACGGTGTGGCCGAGCGGCAGGTAGGCGCCGTTGCCCGGGCCGGTCGAGAACGAGATGCCGACGAGGTCGGCGGTCTGGTTGTCGAGCCCGGTGGTCTCGGTGTCGGTGGCGACGGTGCCCTCGGCGTAGATGGCGTCGATCCAGCGGCCGAGGTGCGCGGCGTCGCGGATGATCTCATACTTCGAATGGTCGAGCGGGATTGCCTTGATCCGCTCGTGCTCGAGTTTTGCGTGCACCACCGGAGCGGAATCCGCCCGGCCCTCGGCCTGCTGCCGCGCCTCGCGGGCCACGGCGCGGGCGGAGTTGTCAAAACCCACGGGCTCGGCGGGCTTGGCCGCCAACTCGGGGTCGGCCGGCCACGCCTCGGGATCGGCATCGAGCAGGGTGCCCAGCCGCTTCGAAATGGCGAAGAACTCCATCGCCTTGAGGAAGGGGAACAGCTTTGCCGGCTCCACCGGCTGGCGGATGAGGTCCTCGAGCGGCAGCTCCACCGGGGTCTCGCGGTTGAGTGTCACGAGGCGCTTCGAAATACGGGCGAGCTCGGCATTGGTCTCCAGCGCCTCGCGGCGCTTCGGCTGCTTGATCAGCGCGGTGTTGGCGAGCAGCGTCTCGACATCGCCATAGGTGTTGATCAGCTCGGCCGCGGTTTTCACCCCGATCCCGGGGACACCCGGCACGTTGTCGACGGCGTCGCCGCACAGCGCCTGCACCTCGATCACCTTGTCCGGCCCGACGCCGAACTTGGCGAACACCTCGTCCGAGCCGATCCAGCGCAGCGGCGGCTGGCCGGGGCGCGGAATGGTGTCGAGCAGCCGCACCGAGCCATCCGGCTCCACCAGCTGCATCAGGTCCTTGTCGGACGAAACGATCGTCACCTTGCCGCCCGCGTCCTTGGCGAGCGCCGTGTACGTGGCGATGATGTCGTCGGCCTCATAACCCTCCATCTCGATCGAGGGCAGGCCGTAGGCGCGGGTGGCGGCGCGGGTCAGCGGAAACTGCGGCACCAGCTCTTCCGGCGCCGGCGGCCGGTGCTGCTTGTACTCGGCGTAGATCTCGTCGCGAAAAGTCTTGGACGAATAGTCGAAGATCACCGCCATGTGGGTCGGCGCATCGTCGCCGGACAGGTCCTCGCCGAGCTTCCAGATCATGTTGCAGAACCCGATCACCGAGCCGACCGGCAGCTTGTCGCTCTTGCGGGTAAGCTGCGGCAGGGCGTGAAAGGCCCGGAAAATGAAGCCTGAGCCGTCGACGAGAACGAGATGCATGAAACGATTCCGGATGGTCGGGGCCGGACCTTAGCCGAGAAGCCGCCGGGGATGAACCCTGACGAACGCTGACACGGGGCTTGCGCCCTCGCGGTACGCGCAGGCATGGTCCAGCCGAAGTGTTCGGGGGCAGCCGTGACCAGACAAGCGCTTGATGTAGCGGGCTATGCCGGGCCGATTGCCGTATTCGATGCGGCAGAGTGCGCGCGAATACTGTCGGCATTCCGGGCCGAGGGCGGCAGGCCGAAAACCTGGCAGAAGGGCTGGGCGGCGAGCAGTCCCGTCTTCCACCGGGTGGCCAGCGACCCACGCATCCTCGAGCTGATCCGGCCGGCGCTGGGCGACGATATCGTGCTGTGGGGCGCCTCGCTGATCGTCAAGGCGGAGAGCGACATCCATCCCTTCCACACCGACGTCGAGTCGATGGCGCCTGAAGGTGGCTTCGTCACCGTGTGGATCGGGCTCGAGAACACCGACCGGTCCTCGGGGCTGAAGTTCGTCCCCGGCTCGCACCGCTACGGCATCACCATGCAGGAGCTGAACCACAAGGCGGGCATCAAGCGCGAGCAAAGCACCGACGAGACAACGCTCGCCGCGGCCCGCCAGCACGACGCCGCAGCCGAGATCGTGCAGCCGGAAGTGCACAACGGCGAGGCGCTGGTGTTCGACGGCCGCGTCTGGCATGGCTCGCACAACAAGACCAAGGCCGTCCGCACGGCACTGCTGATCCAGTACGCGCGCGCCGATCGTCCGGTGCAGATCCCCAGGACCTTCAGCTGGCCGGTGGAGTTCGACCGCCGGCGCAAGCCGCCCGTCGTGGTGGTCAGCGGCAAGGGGCAGCCGGAGTTCAACCGGATCGTGCGGGCGCCGTGGCGGTCGAAGGCGGTGGGCAACGGTGCGCACCTGCTGCCACCTCCCGGCCTGCCGACAGGCAAGGATTTCGCGTCGTTCCAGCACTTCTGGGGACCAACCCCCGTGGTCAGCGATATCGAGTGCCACAGCTCTATTCTCGCAGCGGACGCCAGCCCGCATCCGCTGCACCAGCACATCGAGGAGGAGATCCTCGTGGTGGTCTCCGGCACGGCCGAACTGCATGTCGCCGGCGACGCAGCCGGGACCATCAACGCCGAACGCGTGACCATGGGCCCGGGCGATTTCGCCTACTACCCGGCCTGGGAGCATCACACGCTGCGCAACGCCGGCGACACGCCGCTGCTCTACACGATGCTGAAATGGGTCAACCCGGGCAAGCCGCAGGATAGCCGCGCCGCCGGCCGCGCCTTCGTCCGGGCAGGCGATGCGCTCCGCTCGGCCGCCCCGGGCATCGGCGCGCCGCTCTGGGAGGTGCGCACCCGCTCGCTGAAGCGGCTGCACGCCCATGTCAGCGCACTGGCGCCCGGCGAGGGCTATGCGCCGCACGCCGACCGCTACGATGTGGCGATCCTGCTGCTCGCGGGCAGCATCGAGACGCTCGGCCGCGAAGTCGCCGCCCCGGCGCTGCTCTACCACCCCGCCAACGCCCAGCACGGCGTCCGCGCCACCGGCACCGAGCCGGCCCGCTACCTGGTGATCGAACTGGAAGGCCGCCCGAGCCCGCTCGCGCCTCTGGTGAAACTGGGCCACCGGCTGCGGCGCAGGCAGTAACGCCCCTTCCCGATTGTAATCGGCCTGACGCGCACCATGTCTACGCTACGGGTCGGGCGTCAGAGGGGAAAATCGTGATGCGGGCAGCTGTGTATCGGTCGTTCGGTGGGCCGGAAGTGGTGCGGGTGGAGGAATTGCCGAAGCCTGTGCCGGCGGCCGGCGAGGTGCTGGTGCGCGTGCATGCCTCGACCGTCAGCGTCGGTGATTACCGGATGCGGACGCGCGACCTGCCCAAGGGGCTCGGGTACTTCGGGCCGCTGGTCATCGGCATCTTCGCGCCGCGCAAGAAGATACTCGGCATGGATTTCGCCGGAGTGATCGAGGCGGTGGGCGAAGGCGTGACGCGCTTCAAGCCGGGCGACGCCGTGGTTGGGCTGACCGGCATGAAGTTCGGCGGCCATGCCGAGTACATCGCGCTCAAGGATACCGAGGCGATGGTGCCAATGCCCGAGGGCTGGAGCTTTGCGGACGCCGTGGCGCTGGTGTTCGGCGGCCACACCGTTGCCGAGTGCATCCGGCAATGCCCGATCAAGCCGGGAGACGAGGTGCTGGTAAATGGCGCGTCCGGCGCCGTCGGCACCTCGGCCGTGCAGGTGGCCAAGCATTTTGGCGCCGTGGTGACGGCAGTGACCAGCGCCGGCAATGCCGACCTCGTCCGTTCGCTCGGGGCTGATCACGTGATCGACTACAAGGCCGAGGATTTCACGCAGAACGGCAAGCAGTACGACGTGATTTTCGAGTGCGTCGGCAACGCCCCGTTCGAACGGGCCGAGCACTCGCTGAAGCCCGGCGGCACACTGCTGCTGGTGATCGTCGACCTCAAAGGCATGCTGGGCGCCGGCAAGAACAGCCGGAAGAGCGGCAAGCGGGTGATCCCGATCAATTTCAAGCCGAAGCCGGAGGACGTCGCCTTCGAGATCGACCTCGCCACCAAGGGGGCGCTGCGGCCGGTGATCGACCGGATTCATGAGCTTGACCAGGTGGTTGAGGCGCACCGCCACGTCGACACCGGACGCAAGCGCGGCAGCGTCGTGCTGCAACTCGCCGGGTAGATGCTTCGGTTGCGGGATCGTGGCAATCCCGAGTCCGTCAAGGCATTGCCCGATTTGAGTCGCTTTCGGAACAGAGTTTCCACAAGCTTGTTAATCATTGTGCGGGCCATGAACGGGGCAATCGACAAGCTCTCGCGCTTCGCCGCATGGTGGCAAAGCGCGACATCTCAGCAATATCTCGTCCGTTTCGGTGCGCCGGCAATGGCTGTTGTCGGCGTGGCCGCGATCGGCGCGGTGTTGCTTGGCCTGCAGTGCGGTGGACTGGACAAGTGTTTCACCGGGACTGCGCCGGTGAGCGCGGCCGCCGTGGCGCCGGCGACGGCCTTGCCGGCTGCCGTCGAGGCGTCGGTCGCCGACGTTCCGGCCGCTGTCGCGCCGGAGGTTGTGCCGGTAACCGAAGTCGCCATGAAGCGGCCGGAGGTGCCGGAGGGCGTGCAGCGCGCGCGGCGGGTCGACCAGATGATTGGTGATACGTTCGTCGCGCTCGCCTCCGATGACGAGGGCTGGCTCGCCGGTGCGGCCGCCAATGCCGCTGACGACCCCGAGACCTATGCCGAAGGCGATGGCTCCGGCCCGCCGGTGCCGCGCGACGAGACCGCCGTCGAGGCGGCGGACGCCGTTGCCGGCGACACCACGCAGCCGCTGGAGCGCCCGACGCCGCTCGATGTCGCGGCCTTCGCCGAGGAGCCGACCGAAACCGCCGCCAGCGTCAAGGCCGCGGCAGAGCAGAAGCTCGCCGAAGTGGCGAAATCGCAGCCCGAACCGGTTGCGGAAGCGAAGCCGGAACCGGCGCAGGAAGCGCCAAAGGCCGACCCGGAACCCAAGGCCAAACCTGAGCCCGTGAAGCAAGCGGCCGCCTCCGGCGACGTCCGCACCGTGGCGGGCGCCGGGGTCAATGTCCGCTCCGGCCCGGGCAAGTCGCATGGCCGGGCCTTCGGCCTTGCCGGCGGCGAGAAGGTCACGGTGACCGAGAACCAGCGCGGCTGGCTGAAGATCACCGACGACCAGGGCCGCACCGGCTGGGTCTACAAGGATTACCTGAACTAACCTGTCGGTCGCGCAGCGCCCGTGTGTTGCCGCGCTGCAATTGTGCGGCGCGCCGACGCATGCTCAGTTCCCCGCCTTCGCCGACCCATGGAGATCGCAATGCCCCGAGTCATGTTCATCGAGAAAGGAGCCCTCCCCGAACTTGAGAACGTGACGCGCAATGCGAACACTGAACCTTGGGATTCTGGCGCATGTCGACGCCGGTAAGACATCTCTGACGGAACGGCTGCTCTACGCGGCCGGTGTCATCGACCGCCTCGGTAGCGTCGATGGCGGCAATACCCAGACCGATACCCTGACGCTGGAGCGCCAGCGCGGCATCACCATCAAGGCCGCCGTGGTGTCGTTCGTCGCCCACGATACGACGATCAACCTGATCGACACCCCCGGCCACCCGGACTTCATCGCCGAGGTGGAGCGGGTGCTGAACGTGCTCGATGGCGCCGTGCTGGTGGTCTCGGCGGTCGAAGGCGTGCAGGGCCAGACCCGCGTGCTGATGCGGGCGCTGCAGCGGCTCAACATCCCGACGCTGATCTTCATCAACAAGCTCGACCGGGCCGGGGCTGACCCGGAGCGCGTGCTGGCGGCGATCCGCCGGCGCCTGACCCCGGACATCGTGTCGATTGGCCGCGCCGAGGCGCTCGGCACCGCGGGCGCGAGCTTCGCACCGTTCGGGACCGACGATCCGGGCTTCCACCAAAACCTCGCCGAGCACCTGGCCGAACACGACGAGGCGGTGATGGCTGCCTATGTCGAGAACCGTGCGCTGCCCTATGACCGGCTCCGCGGTGCTCTGGCCGAGCAGAGCCGGGCGGGGCGGCTGCACCCGGTGTTCATGGGCTCGGCCATATCGGGCGCTGGCGTCGAGACGCTGCTCGCTGGGATCACCGAACTGCTGCCGGCGATCACCGGGGACAGCGAGGGGGCGGCCTCCGGCACGGTGTTCAAGGTCGATCGCGGACCGCAGGGCGAGAAGCTCGCCTACATCAGGATGTTCGCGGGTGCCCTCGCCAATCGCGAGCGCCTGCAGCTTCGCGGGCAAGACGCCAAGGTCACCGGCGTCGAGGTTTTCGAGCGCGGCGCGGTGGTGCGGCGCGACCGGGTGGTGGCCGGCGAGATCGCCCGGCTGCGCGGCCTCGATGTGCGCATCGGCGACAGCATCGGCACGTCGCCGCGCACCGCGTCGCAGCACTTCGCCCCGCCGACGCTCGAGACGCTGGTGGTGCCGCAGCGGCCGGCCGATCGGCGGGCGCTGTGGACGGCGCTCGGGCAGCTGGCAGAGCAGGATCCGCTGATCAATCTGAGGAAGGACGACCTGCGCCAGGAGGTGTTCGTCTCCCTCTACGGCGAGGTGCAGAAGGAGGTGATCGAGGCGACGCTCTTGGCCGACTATGGGCTGGCGGTGGCGTTCCGCGAAACCACCATGATCTGCGTCGAGCGGCCGATTGGGACCGGCGCGGCGGTGGAAGTGATCTTCAAGCCGCCCAACCCGTTCTTCGCCACGGTCGGCATCCGGGTCGCGCCGGGGCCGGTCGGTTCGGGCATCGCGATCAAGCTCGAGGCGATGTTCGGCGCCATGCCGGTGGCCTTCTATGAGACCATAGAAACCACGATCGGCGAGACCTTGCGGCAGGGGCTCGCGGGCTGGCAGGTGACTGACGCCGTTATCGCGGTCACCCATGCCGGCCACAAGGCGCCGGTGAGCGCGGCGGGCGACTTCCGCAACCTGACGCCGCTGGTGCTGATGGAGGCGCTGCGGCTGGCGGGCACGGTGGTGTGCGAGCCGATCCACCACTTCCACGTCGAGGTGCCCGCCGACGTGCTGGCGGCGGCGCTGTCGGTGCTGGCGCGGCTCGATGCCCTGCCCGGCCAGCCGGTACTGGAAGGGGCGAACTACCTGGTCGAGGGCGAGATCGCCGCCGCCCGCGTGCACGAGCTACAGCAGCTCCTGCCCGGGCTGACCCATGGCGAGGGCGCGCTCGAAACCAGCTTCGCCGGCTACCGGGCGGTGGCCGGTGAGCCGCCGACCCGTCGGCGCTCCGACAACAACCCGCTGAACCGCAAGGAGTATCTGCTGCACGTGCAGCGGCGCGTGCCGACTACAGTGGGCGGAGGCACCTAGCCGAGCAGCTCGGCCACCTGCTCGTCGCCGAGTTGGCCGAAATGCCGGTAGTGGAGGCTCACTGCAAGGAACGGCTCGGGGGTCTTGAGGCACACCAGCAGGTCGGCCTCCTGCGCCAGTTGCTCGATGACATCGGGCGGTGCCACTGGCACCGCGAGGATGATCCGGCCGGCGTCGTCGAAGCGCAGCGCCCGCATCGCGGCGCGGGCGGTGTTGCCGGTGGCGACGCCATCGTCCACCACCACGCAGGTCCGGCCCGTGACAGGGATCGGCGGTTTCCCGCCGCGCCACAGCAGGCGCCGGCGTTCGATCTCGGCCAGCTGCCGCTGCTGCTCGGCCTCGAGATAGCCGGGCGGCGCGTTGACCATGCCGAGCACCGCCTCGCTCACCACCAGTTGCGGATGTCCCGCCTCGGCCACCGCGCCGATGCCGTACTCTTCGTGCCCCGGCGCGCCGATCTTGCGCACCAGCAACAGGTCGAGCTCGGCGCCCAGCACTGTCGCCACCTCGCGCGCCACCGGCACGCCGCCACGCGGCAGCGCCACGATCAGTGGATTGTCGAGGTGGAGGGTCGCGAGCTCAGCCGCCAGGGCCCGGCCGGCCTCGCGGCGGTCGGTGAAACTGGGGTCGATGCCATCACGCGCGAACATCGGCCATGCTCCCGATGCGAATTACGACCGGGATCAACGCGGAGGAGTGGCGCCCGGTTTCACCGGGCTCGAGATTTGCTCGGCGAAGGCGTGCTCGGAGGTTCTCCGCGTGTTCCCGGTCAGGGCGCTGACGGTTGTTCCGGTTGCGGGCGATCTGGCGCGCCAGGTGGAGCGCCATTCAGCACAACGACCGGTGGTCGCGGCGGTGCCCGCAGCAACTGGCTCGTCACGTTGATGGCCCCAGTGTGGCGGGATCGAGCGCATTGAGCACGTCGCGGGCCAGCTCGAGCGTTTTTGGCCGGTACGGGGTGCCGTCCGACTGCACCGGTGCGTGCCACCGCCGCTTGGTGCTCGGGCTCAGCTGGAACAGTTCGGACGGGCCGTTCTTGCGGTCGCGCCTCGGCAGTAGGTCGAAGAACCAGCCCACCGGGTTGAAACCCTTCTTGCGTGTGCGGTTGACGAGGGGAACATCGTCCTTCGGCGCGAGAGTGCGGACGGTCGAACGCTCGGACAGGTCGAAATGCAGCCCCGCCGCAAATGCCCCGTCCCAGATCCAGTCGAGCGCCTGGTCCGACAGCCCCCGGATGTCGCCGCCACCACCGACGGAACCGTGGTTGCCGGGGAACCAGACCTGCTGGTACGGCGCATCGGGGGCGCTCTGGGCGATCTGGCGCGCCCCGTTGAGCACGTGCAGGTTCGCCCATAGCGTCGGCTCGAAGTCGATCTTGTACTCATCGATCGCCACGGCGTGGCGAGCCGAGCGCACGAAAGGGCTGAGATCCAGGTCGTGGAACTCGTACTTCCGGTTGGCCAGTGACGAGCCGAGAATGTATTTCGGGATGCCGCGCGAGCCGACCGTGTCCCACACCCCCACGTAGCGAATGCTGAGCAGCGGACGGCGCGGGGAACCCGGCTGCGTCGCCTGCCGCCAGTCGTTTTCCGCGTCCGACACGCAGACGTCCGGGCAGTTGGTCATCCGGAACGGCCGCATCGCCAGTTCGAACGAGTCATTGTCCTGCCGGGCGAAGTAATCGTCCATCATTCTGTTGACGAGGGTGATCCGCTCCCGGCTGAGGATGCCGCAACGGGCGATCAGCCCGGCGAACGAGCGAGCAGTAAACGCGCCGCGCGAGAAGCCGAACAGGTAGATCTCGTCGCCCGGTGTGTGGTTGAACACCAGGAAGCGGTAGGCGTCGTTGAGGTTCTTCTCGAGCCCGGCGCCGAACGCGCCGCCGCGCAGCCACTCGCCTTTGCCGGTGCCGACGCCTTCGTCGTAGTAGACCAGCTGCGTCACGCCATCGGGCGCGATCGGGATCACGCTCTCGGCGGTGAACAGCACATTGGTCGGATGCTCGGCATCGATCCGGTTCCACGTGCCGTCAAAGCAGAAGACCAGCCGCTTCATCTGTCGATTCCCCCGATGCCGCACAACAGTGCCGCGATGCTGGGGGCCGGGTAATTCGGCAGACTACGGAGGCGAGCAATTCGAGCGGGGGCAAAAGAAAAGGGCCGGTCTCCCGGCCCTTTGTTTGGCGATTGCTTGCTCCGGTTTACTCGCCGTCGCTCGACAGCAGGTATTTCCAGATCGCCGCACCGATCGCTGCGCCGATCAGCGGCGCCACGATGAACAGCCAGACCTGCCCGAGCGCCCCGTTCTGCGCAAAGATCGCCGCGGCGATCGAGCGGGCCGGATTGACTGAGGTGTTCGACACCGGGATCGAGATCAGGTGGATCAGCGTCAGACTGAGCCCGATGGCGATCGGCGCGAAACCGGCCGGCACCGCCTTGGCGGTGGAGCCGAGGATGACGATCAGGAAGAACGCCGTCAGCACCACTTCAGCCACCAGCACCGCGGTGAGGCCATAGCCGCCCGGCGACAGCGCGTCGTAGCCGTTCGAGGCAAAACCGCCCGGCGTGTAGCCTGTCACACCCGAGGCGATGATGAACAGCACCGCCGCGCCGGCGATGCCGCCGATCAGCTGCGCCACCCAGTACGGCACCAGGTCCTTGTAGGCAAAGCGGCCGGCGATCGCGAGGCCGAGCGATACTGCCGGATTGAAGTGTCCGCCCGAAATCCCGCCCACCGCATAGGCCATGGTGAGGACCGTGAGGCCGAACGCCAGCGACACGCCGACAAAGCCGATGCCGACTTCCGGCACCCCTGCTGCAAGAATGGCGCTGCCGCAGCCGCCGAATACAAGCCAGAATGTGCCGAATGCTTCGGCCGATAGTCTCTTGAACATAACCAAACCCTCTCAGGAGTCGTTCCCACGGCTCACTGTTAGGCGCACTTGTTGCGCCGGTGAATCAGGGCGCCCGGGTTTTGCACTACTGTTGTAGCGGGAACGGCAAAAAGCGTAGCTTGTGCAGGGACCTGCGGGTTTGCATCGGGTTCAGCGAGGCTAAGTTTTCGCGTCGAAAACGTTTGCGCCAACTTTAGCGGCGCTACAAATGCGGATACGGGTATTCAGCTTTTCCAAAGCTCGGCAGTGGAATTTCCTATTTTGCTTAAAATAGAGCAAACCGATGATTATCGTTATCACCGTAGATGGTACGCAAATTACACTGCCGAAGTAGGTAACGACCCGGTTACTGTGCATTGTCAGGCTCCTGTCAGTCGTGTTCTAATACTTATGTGGACGCGATTCGAGGGTACGGGGATGAGCCTCGTTACCTACTGCTGCCGGTACACACCGGCAACAGCTTTGGCCTGCAACCTCAGGTGGCAAAGTGGACAGACTTGCGGACTCGATACCTTATCGGCCCTATCTCAATAGAGACCGGCTGATTTATTTGACGCACCCGGAGGCACGGATATCCAAGGGGCTATGCGACGAGTTCATCGCGCAGGGCTTCCAGGTTTCCATGGTACCGGATGTACTGGCGCTCACACGGTTGATGGCGCTCCGGCGCCCCGACCTCGTGCTGATGCCGCTGTGCGGCGAGGAACGCGACATGGCCGAGGCGCTCGAGGCGCTCAACGCCATCCGCGGCCAGCACCTGGGCATCCACACCTTCCTGCTGGCGCCTCCCGATGTCCGTGCCGAAATGGTAGTGGCCGCCATGAAGCACGGAGCGACCTCGGTATTCTCCCCGCCCTATGCGCCGGTCGAACTGGCGGTTGCTGCGCAGGAGATCTTCCGCGGCGACATCCACGTCGAGCAATCGAAGGATGGGCCCTCGACTGTTACGGTGAAGGGCTTCGGCACGCTCACCTATCGCGAGCGGCAGATCCTGCAATACGTCGTCGATGGCCGCACCAACAAGGAGATCGCCGTCGATCTCGGCCTCTCCTACCGCACGGTCGAGGTGCATCGCCGGCACATCATGGAAAAGATCGGCGCGCGGAATACCGCCGAACTGGTCCGGCTCGCCATCGAGAGCTGAGCGGACACAACTGGGCATCGCTGTTTCAGCGGGATGCCCAAGCAAAATGCTCCCTGCAGGATGCGGGGAGTGCCCGCAGCGCCGCCCCCGCGCTGCCCGGCTCCACCGGGTCATTCCTGCCTCGAGGCAGCACCTTTCGTTCGCGATGGCTCCCGAACGGACGTGATGCCTTTGCGGGAATGACGCCGGTGGTTCCGCTTTGGGGCAGCGAGCTCGTACGAAGCGTTCGCCGCCGGGCTGCGCAATTGCTCCACCAACTCGATGACACCGGTGGAGGAGGCGAGGTCGTGGGCCTCCATCCTCCGTGGCGCCGTGGTTCGCGACGTGAGTTGCCTAGGTCTTCAACTGCCCCGTCACATCATCGGGCGCTTCCATCACCCGCTGCCACTTCACCGACTTGATCTCCCAGGCCGGATCGATCGTCTGCAGGTCCTTGAGCAGGCCCGGCAGGTGCTCGGCGCCGTAGGTCACATAGATCAGCGGGCGCGTGTCCTTGCTGATGCGGTCGGCCAGCGCCTTGTTGCGGAAGTCGAGGATCACCGGATCGAGCGGCGAGGGCGCCGCCGGACGGCCGAGCGTCCACGTCATGAAACCGCGGCAGGCATAGCCGGCGATCTTCTTCTGTTCCGGCGTACCGCTGTTGAGCATGTCGACAAACGACGACAGTCCCTCCGACGAGTTCGTCGTCGCCGTAACGTCGGCCTTGGCTGGCTGCACGCGTGCCGCAAAGCCGGGGTCGGCGGCCGCCAGCCGCTCGTACTCGTGCATCATGTCGGCCGTGCTGACATCGGCCGCGACGTGCCGCTCAGGGTGTGCAGCCATGTCGGCGGTGAGCAACTGGAAGTAATCGAGCTGGAACTTCAGGCCACAGGCATCCGAGAGCACCTTGTAATTGGCCGAGAGGTCGCCGCCACCCGCCAGTGTGTCGTTGAACCACTTGTCACCGTCGGGCGAGGGCTGCACTCCTTCGTAGTAGATCACGTAGCCTTCGGTGAGCGCCTTCTCGAGGTCGTACACCACGCCCTTGTAGAACGGCTCCGAGCCGACATGCATCATGCCCTGGAACACCACGGTCTGCTTGCCGTTCGACAGCGTCGCCTGCGGCACAATCAGCGGCTTGAGGTCGGTGAGCACCGCCGCATAGTAGATCGGCAGCGCCACAATGATGCCGAGCACGAACAATGTTCCGAGCACCGCCTTGATGTAGCTGGCGAAAAACCCCTGCCGCCGCTGCCCTCGGAAGATCGGGCGGACCAGCCAGGCCACGACGAGCCCGAGCACCAGTGCCACCACCACCAGCCCGGCGACGATCATCCAGCTGACATCGAGCAGCACCGGCAGCCCGAGCAGGAACCCCGCCAGCAACAGGAACCACAGCACCGCCGAGATGCGCAGTTTCCATCGTGTGCCGAAAGGCACCGAGTTCGAAGTCGCCGCCTCAGCCACCGCCAAGCCCTCGCTGTTGCCCGCGCGAACTATGCCAGCGGGGCATCGAGCCGTCAGCCGATAAATTGCAGCAACACTGAGGACTTAGTTACCGAGGGGAAGCTGCGCGCCTCAGCGGAGGCCCGCTTCTTCCAGCAGGCCGAGGCGCTTGGCGTCGTAATAGTAGCCGCGGGCGTAGTAGCGCACCGCGCCGTCGGAGTTGTAGCCGGCGGTGATGTAGGCGCCGCGCAGGTACTTCACCGCGTATTTGAGGTTGGTCTCTGCATCGAGCAGGCCGGAGGCACTGCCGCCATAACCCATCGAGCGCGCCGTATCGTGCCGGATCTGCATCAGCCCGTAGTACGGCCCGTTGCGGGCGCCGGGATTGAAGCCGCTCTCGCGCTGCACCACGCGGCGTACCAGCGACTCCGGCACGTCGTAGACGCTGGCGTACTTGGCGATCAGCCCATCGACACCGGCCGACGATGTACGGGCCGGCGCCTCGGCAAAAGCCAGCGGCACGAAGGCCTCGCCCTCGCTCTCGGGCCGGGTTTCCGGCACCGGCGCAATGGCGGCGATCGCCGCAGGCGAAGCCGGCTTGAAGCCCGGCAGGCCCGCCATCGAGCAGCCCGCCACCAGCCCGGCAAGCACCGGGGCGGCGAGCGTGAGGCGCACAACGCGCGAAAGAGCAGGGGCCCTGAACATGAAGCCTCTCTTAACAGAAGCTTTTGCGCGGGGGAACCCGGGGCGTTTTGGTGGGGATTTGAGGGGGTATCGACGCCGGAGCGCGGGCCACCCCACCCTCAGTCCCCCCACAAGGGGGAGGGTGGCGATAGCTGCGCAGTCTCAGTTCTTTCGTCTCCCTCCCCCTTGGGGGTGTGGCCACGCCCTCGGAGCGCTATGCGATCCCCGACTCCTTGAGCGGTGCCGGTCGCGTCACCGGCGTGATGATCTCCACCGCCCGCCGCTCGCGGCTCGCCGTCTCGAACGCTTCCATCACCTCGAGCACATGCAGCGCCAGGTCGCCCGACGCCCGATGCGGGCGGCCTTCGATGATCGCATGCGCCATGTCCGCGACGCCCAGCGAACGATAGTTGGCGTCGGCATAGGGCAGGGCGTACGGCACCACCGTCCACTCCTTCTCGCCCGCCGCGCGAGTCTTCACCTCGCCACCGAACATGTTGGGGTCGGGCACCAGCACGCTCTGCCTGGTCCCATAGAGCTCGAAGGGCAAATGTGCATGCCCCGGCACGTCGAAGCTCAGCGTCACCTGGATGATGGCACCCGAGTGAAACTGCAGCAGCCCGGCGACGTGCGTCGATACCTTCACCGGCATCAGCTGGCCCTTCTTGGGCTCGGAGTAGATCGGTCGCTCCTTCTGCGGCGTCGCGCTCATCGCCTGCACGCTGGCGACAGGGCCGAGGAGGTTTACGAGGTCGGTGATGTAGTACGGCCCCATGTCGAGCACCGGCCCGCCGCCGATATCGTAGTAGAACGCCGGATCGGGGTGCCAGCGTTCGTGCCCCGGGCAGGCGAAGAACGCCGTGCCGCCCACGATATCGCCCAGCGCACCGCTATCGAGTAGTGCCCGCGCCTCCTGATGCGCCCCGCCGAGGAAGGTGTCGGGCGCTGAGCCGACCCGCAGCCCGGCCTTCGTCGCCGCGGCGGCCAGGGTCTTGCCCTCGGCATAGGTGATCCCCAGCGGCTTCTCGCTGTAGACGTGCTTGCCCGCCGCGATGGCGCGCAGGCCGACCTCGACGTGCGCCCGCGGAATGGTCAGGTTGACGATGATCTCGACGCGCGGGTCGGCGAGCAGCGCGTCGACCGACACGGCCGTCAGCCCGAACTCCGCCGCCTTCTTCTCGGCCACCTCCGGCTTCATGTCGGCGATGGCGATCACCTCCAGCACTGGGAAATCCCGCGTCGCCTTGAGGTACTGGCTCGAGATATTGCCGCACCCGATGATGCCCACGCCAACGCGACGCTTGCCGTCCATAGTCACTTTCTCCGTCCCTGTCGGTAAGTCGGCCGTTCCGCCCGGTCGGGCGCGCCGCTCCAATCTTGCGATCACCATCGCCGCAATTGGCGCCGATTTCCAGAGGCAATGAGGTACGTAACGCAGCGTTTCTCACCGTCGCCCGATCCTGCTATGAGCGGCGCGATGCTCAATCCCATGCCCACCAGTTTCGATTATCGCCCGCCGACCGAGCCCTGGCTCACGGTGGTGCATGCCGACGACGATATCGTCGTGCTCGACAAGCCCTCGGGCCTGCTTTCGGTCGCCGGCAAGGACCCGGCTCTGGCCGATTGTCTGGAGGCACGGGTCAAGGAACGCTGGCCCACCGCGGCCATGGCGCACCGCCTAGACAAGGACACTTCGGGCGTCCTGGTGATGTGTTTGAACAAGAAGGCGCTCGGCCATGTCGGCCAGGAATTCGAGCAGCGCCGCGCCAAAAAGTCATACGTGGCAAGGGTCTGGGGTGACATCGAAGCCGACGAGGGGCGCGTCGACCTGCCGCTCGCCACCGACTGGGAGAACAAGCCGCGCCAGCGCGTCGACTACGAGCGCGGTCGTCCCAGCGTCACCGACTGGAAGGTCGAGGAGCGCGAAGGCGGCATCACTCGGGTGCGGCTCTACCCGCTCACCGGCCGCACCCACCAGCTACGCGTCCACATGCTCGAACTCGGCCACCCGATCCTCGGCGACCCGTTCTATTCGGTCGGCGAGGCCTTCGCCGCTGCCGACCGGCTGCAGCTTCATGCCGAAGAGCTGGGCTTCAATCACCCCAGGGGGCACTGGGTGAATTTCCGGGTTCCGGCGCCGTTCTGAGCCGGCGCGGCCGGCCGCTCTGTCACGAAATCGTCATTGGAGTGCCGGAATCCGGTCTGAAACGGGCCATTTCCGGCACTTAGCGTCCTGAGCGTCTCAACCCGAGCTCGGAGAGAACGATGAGCGAGATCAAGGACCGGCAGGACGCCGCCTCCGATATCGACCCGATCGTCGCCGCCCTGGCAGACGACAGCCTGGCCGCCGCGGCGGTTGAGGGCTTTGATGAAGCGGCCGAACCGGCCGAGGCCGAAGCGGCCCCCGACGCCGCCGACCAGCCGGTTCTGGAGGCCGCCGTGGACCTTTCCGACGACGCCGGCAGCGACGCGGACGAGCCGTTTGCTGCCGCCGTGATCGCCTCGGATGCCGAAGCCGTCGACGGCGAGCCGCTTCCGGCCGAGGCCGACGACACCCTCTACCCGGCCGTTGAAGCCGGTGAGCTGGCAGCCGATGCCGACGCTGATTTCGGCGACGAGTCCCCGGCTGCGGCGATTGCCACCGCCGACATCGCCGACGCCATCGAAGCGGCCCTGATGGACGTGCCGCCCGAGCCCGTCGCCGAACCGTTCGCCGCCACCGCGTTCGAACACATGCCGGCCGCCTATGCCGACACCATCGTCGAGCTCGATGCGACCGCGGACGCCGCTGATGACGACGCGCCGCTGCTCGACATCGACCTCGAAGACGGCATCGCCTCGGTCTTCGCCGCCCTCCACGCCGCACGAGAGGACGCATCGCCGGCCGAGCCGCTGGGCGACCGCGAAGCCGCCGATGGCGTCACTTTCCGGCTGTTGGGCGAACTCGACCGCCTCTGGCACCGCGCCGCCTGAGCTTTCCACCGGTCGGCTCGCCCCTCGAGCCGACCGTCTTGCACTCGTCGCACCAATCGCCTATTGCCTAGTCCCGCTGCACCCGTAGCTCAGCTGGATAGAGCGCTGCCCTCCGAAGGCAGAGGTCATGAGTTCGAATCTCGTCGGGTGCGCCAATTCTCCATGACAAAACAACACGTTACGTGAGGCGTTCGCCGGCAAAATGCCACGCGTTTGCTTTGGGGTAATACCGGGGTAACGCAGCTTGTGATTTCTGGCGCCAATGTCCGCTTCGCGCCAGAAGCGGTCACTCGCCCGGCAGCCGACCGCAGTTAGCCGTCTACGACCGGGCCAACGCGACCGATACCCCAAGCGATAAGGCTCATTGTGGCTATCGCTTCCACAAGAGCGTGGTCTACGACATCGAAGGCGCGCTCGTCGACGGCCCAGGTGATTTTCTATGAAGGTGTGCAGCACGGCACGCCCGAGGCTCAGAAGTGGTTCTCAGATACGCTGGCGAGGGGCGCTGGAGGAGCATAGCCGTGTTCAAAGTCGATGCGACGAACGTTGAGACGTACCTGGCTTTTGACCCCGTGCGGCGTACGGACCTTGAGCAAATCGATGCGCTAATGGCGGTGTCGGCACCTCGGTTGACCCGCTACTTCCATGCAGGCACGCCTCCCGGCGAGCCGGGTATGCGCTTCAAGATGATCGGTTACGGTCAGTTTCACTACGCTGCCGCTAACGGCAAACCGGTCGAATGGCCGGTAATCGGGGTTGCACTGCAGAAGAACTACATCAGCCTCTATGTCGCACCACACCAGAATGGGCGTCCGATCACTGACTCTTATGCCGGGCGTCTGGGCGAGCTCCGCTCAGGAGACGGCAATTTCAGCTTTAGAACATTCTCGGACCTTAGCGTTGTCGAGACGGCTGCGCTGTTTTCCGAGGTTCAGTATCGGTTTGAAAACGACCCAACGTGCCTTGCATATCTTCGCCGCATTGACGGCGGTGAGCGACAAAGGCCGGACCTGTAGCAGGCCACTCGAAAGGCGTCCGCCCTGCACGACATCCGCGATTCCGGGAGCGTCTCTCGCGAACGATTTGCCGGCGCTGACTTGAGCAGATCGACCGCCACTATTTGCTGGCTGTGCCCGCAATGGCCCAGAGCCGGTTATTGTCGATGCCTGCTCGGCGCCACAAGTGAACATTCGGATCCGCCTTGTTACAGCCGTTGGCGCAGGGAGCATTGTTCCGCCACTTTTGATCGACGTTAATTCGACTGCTTAAGGAGAAGGATTATGCGCAAACTGCTTTTCATCGCCGTTGCTGCTGCATTCGCCGGTCCGGCCATGGCTGAGGATGCCACGGTAAACTGGACCTGCGGTGACCTGGCCGTGGCGGCCACTTACATGCAGGCGGACAACACCCTGAACCTCAAGATCGGCGACAAGGAATACAAGGCCCTGCCCAACGTCGAGTCGGGCTCCGGTGCCAAGTATGAGATGGGCGAAGGCGCCGATTACATCATGATGTGGGACTCAGGTGATAATGCGCTCCTGCAGGTCGGCGAGACTGAATACCCTGAGTGCACCAAGGCGGCGATGTAGTCGGGAGCATGGGGTCACGCCCGATGCGTCGTGCCGGTATCGGACGTGCCGGGGTCGAGTTCCGAGCTCCTGGAATCGTGACCGTTGGGTGGATCAGGGCCACAGTAAAGGTGGCTGGTGATCGAAAAGCGATCACATGCGCTCGCAGTTGACATAGTGGTGATGCGGAAATGACTACTGCTTAATTGGCATGTTGATTTGCAGTAATTGCGCTTCTAGCGTTGCACAGGTTCATCGAGGAGGACGTGATGCTCAAGGTGATTACTAAAAGTGCGATAGTGGCGCTATGGGTGTTAGCCGGCGCAAGCGCTCCCGCAAGTGCAGCCGACGAGGCGACGATGATGTCGATGTGCAACACTTATGCGGCGCACCATTTGCATGTCACGACCAGCGACATCCTGGATCTGAAGTATGAGGGCACCCGCACGGACGGCACGCACCCGGTCAACGGCACTGCCTCGAACGGGCAGACATTCCAGTGCACCTTCAACAAGGCAGGGACCAAGGTCATCCATTGGACGCACACAGCCCCCACCGGTTGCCCTAGCGATATCAGTGAGGCCAACCGCTACATGTATCCGGACTGCGACTGAGGCAGCAACGGCAGCAAGCGGGCTACCGTCACGGCGGCGCCCCATGACATTGACGAATTGGGAGACGGATCGTGAAGCGCACTTTGACCATCGCCGCGACCGCGGTGCTGCTTGCATTCCCTAGCATCGCGTTTGCCGACGAGCAGGCCGCGATCGATGCCTGCGTCGACAAACTCCGGGAGGTCGGCGGACCGGATGGGCAGGCTGGCACCGTGCTGAGCTCGGAATACAGTGAAGCCGGCACCATGGTCCACTTGCGCGATGCCGGCATGAGCGAGTGGGACTGCATCGGCTACAACGACGGCACGGTCGGTGACATCCACGTCGTCAACGCGATGGACGACGGAGAGGGCGCCATGGCCGGGGCCGATCCGGCGGACATGGAGCCGGCATCCGGGACCACCGATGTTCACTTCCAGAAAGGCACCAGCGGCGCGAGCTACAGCGCCACGCTCGAGCCCGGCGGCTCCATGCAGTACGTGCTCGATGCCAAAAGCGGTCAAAACCTGTCGGTGGTCGTAAAAGCCGGCGGCGGTCCGATCAGCTACCAGATCTGGAACCCGGACAACTCGGCACTGCTCGACCTGATCAGCACCGACAAGCCATACCAGGGGCAGCTTTGGCAGAGCGGCAAGCACAAGGTTGAAGTCATCAACTCGACCAACGAGGACAAGTCCTACGACATCGAGTTCATGATCAAATAGGGATCATTGCGTGCCCGAGTGAACGAAACCTGGTCACTCATTTGCACCGATGTGGCGGTCACTGTGGCCGCCGCGCAACTAAGGTGTGTGGAATGCCAGTTGATACTATCGACGGAGTAGAATTCACCGCCGATTGTGGCACTGTTGCCAAGCATCACGCGCAACTGTTGAGGCCACAACCATGTTCAAGTCCCTAGCACTCGCCGCCGTCGCCGTTGCGGCAACCACAGCCGTTCACGCAGCCGACCTGATCATCGACGAGCCCGCGCCGGTCGGCGTGGTCGATGTCGGCGGCAACTGGGACGGACCGTTCATCGGCGTTTTCGGCGGCTACGGCTGGGGCGAGTACTCCGACAGCGATCCGACCACGTTCGACGTTGACGGCTGGGTGCTCGGCTTGGCTCTCGGAGCGAACTTCACGGTGGCTGACGGCATCGTTGCCGGTGTTGTCGCGGACATCGCGTGGAGCAATATCATCAGCGACAACCCGGGAACGTACGATGCCGGACTGGATTGGGTCGGCTCGCTGCGTGGCCGTCTCGGCTTCGATGGCGGCGCGTTCCTGCCGTACCTCACGGGCGGTCTCGCGGTTGCTGACGGCGCCGTCTTCGACGACGTCAACGGTGATGATAGCGCGCTGCATGTCGGTTGGACTGTCGGCGCCGGTGTTGAGTTCGCGGTGTCCGAGAACCTTTCTGTCGATCTGCTCTACCGCTACAGCGACTACGGCTCGCAGACCTACAACGTCGGCCTTGGCGACTACGACGCATCATTCACGACCCATCAGGCGACGATCGGGCTGAACTGGTCGTTCTGACCAACGGAGCAGCGGAAATGTTGAGACAACTCGCACTCGCCGCCGCCGCCGTTGCGGCAACCACAGCCGTTCATGCGGCCGACCTGATCATCGATGAGCCCGCGCCGGTCGGCGTGGTCGATGTCGGCGGCAACTGGGACGGACCGTTCATCGGTATCTTCGGCGGCTACGGCTCGCTGGTCGCCGATGACCAGACCGATGAGCCCGTGATTGACCTCGCTGGCTGGCTGGTGGGCGCGAGCCTGGGCGCCAACTTCACCCTGGCGGATGGGATCGTCGCGGGCGTGGTCGGTGACCTCGCCTGGTCGAACATCGCCGGCGATGACGGCATCGGCTACGAAGTGGACGTCGATTGGGTCGGCTCGCTCCGCGCTCGCATCGGCTTCGATGGCGGCGCGTTCCTGCCGTATCTGACGGGCGGTCTCGCAGTGGCCGGCGCCACTATCGACGAAACCAACAACGGCACGCCGGCCGAAAGCAACACCCATATCGGCTGGACCGTTGGCGCCGGCGTCGAGTTTGCGGCCACGGAAAACCTGTCGATCGATCTGCTCTATCGCTACACCGACTATGGCGCGCAGACCTATACCCCCGCCGGTAGCCCGCTCGAGGTAACGCTGCGTGGCCACCAGGTCACAGCCGGGCTGAACTGGTCGTTCTGATCGGCGACGCCGGAAATGCAAAACGCCGCGGCAGCCCGCGGCGTTTCTTGTTTGGGCGGCAAGTGGCCTCAGTCGATGCCGATATCGAGCTTGAACTTCGAGGCCTTCCCTTCGTCCGCAGCCGCGCCCATCTGGTAGATGCGGATGGTGTAGGTGCCGCCCACGGAGAGCGTGCCGGAGAACTCCTCGCCTTCGGACGATCCGTTGAAGATCGCTTCGCCCGTACTGCCAGGAGCCAGTACGTTGAAGTAGACCGAGCCCGGCGTCAGGATCACGTCCATCACCTGCCCGGCATCGGCGCCGAGGCGGTAGTCGATGAAGTCGTCCCCGTGCAGCGTTCCGTGGATGGTTGCGCCGGTGGTGCCGCGAGCGAAGTGGACCGTATGCGCCTCCTGGGCGAGGGCCGGAACGACCGGTAGCGTCAGCAGGCCGGCAACGGCAAGACTTGCGAAAAGCTTCATTGTGTCAGTTCTCCTTGTTGGGGTCAGGCGCCGAGGCGGAGCCTTTTGAGCATCGCCAGGATCGCGGCGAGGATTCCGACGTTGAGAAGGGGCGCCAGGGCACTCAGCCAGGGCCAGGTCGCCTCGGGAAAGCGGTCGACGAGACCGCTCCACGGCCAGCCGAGCAGCACCAGGAATACCCCGGACACCGGATCGCGCTCCTGGCCGAACCAGCCGAACACGCCGACCGCGTAGATGAGCAGGGCAAGAATGTAGAGCACCGTGAACAGGATCAGCAGGGTCCTGACCACAGCGACCACCATTCTACATTGCTCCCTCGTTGGTCATCGAGGTGATCTCCTGGACCTTGCCGCCCGAGATGAGGCAGCGCCAGGGTGCCTTGCCCGCTCCGACGCCGACCATCACCTCGGTGGCGGCCTGCGAGAAGTCCGAGCTCAGAATGGTGACGGTATTGCCGGTCTGCGCGGCGACGGCCTTCAGGCAGGTCGTTTCGTCGGCGCTGCTGCCCGTTCGCAGCGTTGCAGCGGCATCTGACGTACTCGCGCAGCCACTCACGCTCGAAAGCAGCATGGTCACTGCAAACAAACTCATCAAGGCACGCAATCATTCCTCCCTAGCCAGTTCAACGCACCATGCGTGTAACCAATGCCGGATGACAGGGCGAAATTACGTGTTTGAAGTATCCCTGCGGCTCAGGTCGATAGTATCGAGGCTTCCGTCACCGTGTACGATTTCCAGCCGGCGTAGTTGATAACCGATTGATCCATCGAACGTCTGTGGGCCGGCAAGGAAAGAATATATCCCGACGAGCTCGCCATCGACAACCATTGGCTCGTAGTGGGTCGCTCGCTCATATCCATCATGGCTCACGACCAGGCGGACCAGCAGTGCGGAGCCGTCCATGAGGCCGCTCCGCTCGATGTCCGCCCACACCGCATCAAGGCCGCTATCCTTGAGGTGCTGCTCCATGCTGGTGCCGAGTTGTTCCCGGATCTCCACACCGTGCCGTACGCGATAGTGGTCGATGCCCTTCTGGGAGATCTCCCGAAGCCGGCCCGAGGAATCCATGAGCGTTGCGGCCAGCAGGTTGTGTCGTACGCTCGCCGTGGCGACCCGCAGGACGCGCCTGTCCTCGGCTGCCGACAGCAGTTGCGCAAGTTGGGTGATGCGACGGGGCCGCGGCAACTCGACGCCGCGCTCCCATCGGCTGACCGTGCCCTGATCTACCGACATCTGCGCCGCCAGCTGTTCCTGGGTCACGCCCAACCGGCGCCGCAGCCGCTTTATGGTAGGCCCGTCCATAGCGCGTCCCTCCACGCCCACGACTTTACGGCGCCGGCCGTCAAATGTCAGGGGCGAATGAGCCTGAGGCACATACCGCCATCTTCGCCGCGATGGCGTGCAATGCCCGCTTTGGCCAACGCGCCCCACAGGGCCTCGATGTTGTCGATGCGCGGCTTGAACTCGGACGAACTCTCGATGCGCCTGATCGTCGAGCCAGAGACGCCGGAGCGCGTTGCCAGCTCTGCAATCGACCAGTTGGCGTAGGCTCGAGCGGCGCGGAGCAAACCTCCCCGAAGGGCCGGACTCTCATCGTCGACCGGGCTGCCATCCTCCCGCGACAACCTGGAATAGCCGACCCAGATCGCCGAAGGGCTGCCCTCTGGCTGCATGCCCAGCCCTGTGGTGGTCACGGTGCTGTACTGTCCATCTCCCATAAGCAGACGGAACCTGCGCTGCACCCGACCACGCGGCGTCTGTCGGGGTTCCCGTTCGAGGGCCAGCGCCCTGTCCTCCGGATGGATGCGGTCCATTCGGGCTGGTCCTTCACCCAACAGCCGTTCCTGCATGGGGCTATCTGGCCGATCGAAGCGATCGATGATGCGGCTCCATGCGTCGGCCTTCCAAAGGTCGATCTCGAACAGCTCGCACAGGGCACTCAGCCAGAGCTGATAGCCGTCCGCTCTCTGGTGAGCCGCCACCAGGTCGGTCACATCACGGACGATGCCGACGACCTGTTGTCCGTTGTCGGTGGCGAGGGGTATCGCCACGGCCCTGAGCCATCGCAGGCTCCCGTCGGGCCGCTTGACCCTGAACGTCACGCCATCGGTCCCGATCTGGCCGGCAAACAGCTTCGCCGCGCTCTGCACCGGGTTCGATTGCCGCTCGAACAGCAGCTCGTCCTGCAGGCCGGGGGAAACTGCAGCGTCCGCGGTCTGCAAACCCAGCAGGCGATGCAGCCCCTCGGACAACTCGAGCCCGGGCGGTGATGCGGTCCAGATCCAAGTACCGCACTGCGCCAGCTCTTCCACATAGCGCAGGCGGGAGGTAGGTGATGTCGGCAATCGGCGGCCCCGCGATCTGCTGCCACCATGCCTAAGTGAATCTTGGGGGACTGCAAATGTGCTATTCGTCACATTCGGCTCAGTTCGAGACGTAACGCATATTGACGCCTACTTCCCGGCTGCGAGACGGACGTCAGCCAGAAATCGCTCCCGGAATGTCATTTGATCCCAAAATTCTACTTTGGTAGCGTGAGGGCAGCCGCGGCGGGAGCGCCTGCCGGCAGTCGGCGTTGTTGAGATGAGTCATAGCGAAAACCTATACAACCCGCCGAGCCGTCCTTGCCGGCCTGGTCGGATTATCGGCCGCAGCCTGACAGCGGCGCCGTTGAAACAGGGAGGTCATTGTGTTCGCAAACCGTGACGTATCGACGAATCGGGCGGCCCACAGCCGGTCGTCCGCGGTAGCATTGGCGCTGTTGCTGTCGCTCACGGCGCCCGCGCTGGCCGATGACGCCGCCGTGCGCACGTTCCTCAAGACCCACCTTCTCGCGGCGGATGCGACGGCAGACTTTTCCAACTCCACGGTATCCGTCGGCTATGCCGATCTCGACGGCGATGGGGTCGACGAGGCCATCGCCTACCTCTCGGGGCCCTATTGGTGCGGCTCAGGCGGCTGCGGCGCTTATGTCCTCAAGGCTGCGGGCGACACCTATCAGGTCGTGACCGAAACGAGCGTCACGCAGTTGCCGATCGGTGTACTTCCGACCTCGAGCAACGGCTGGCGCGACCTCTATGTCTCGGTTTCCGGCGGCGGCATGGCGGCAGGCACGGTGGCACTGAAGTTCGACGGCAAGACCTACCCCGACAACCCCACCGTCGACACTGTGGCGGCCGACCCTGCAACGGGAACCGAGTTGATCGCCGAGGACGCGGCTGGCGTCGGCATGGAATGATGCGTGCCGCACTGGTCGGCCTGTTGCCGATGCTCGTGGCGTCTTTGGCGCCGCTTGCAGCGAGCGCCGCCGAGCATCCCCGCATCGTGATCGATACAGTTGACGCCGCCAACAAGGAGCGGAGCAGCCGCCTCGATCGCAACGAGGCCCTGCGCCTTGCGACGGAGGCATTCGCGACCGATCAGACCGGATCGGGGAGCGGAGACGATTCCGTTGTCGGGTTGGTCCTGTCGCAGCCCGAGAACTTCGGGCTAACCGACAGCGCGACGGCCCGGCAGGCGTCGGACGCCCTGCGCAAGCTCCTGGCGGATGACCCCGACGCGGAAATCGTGCTCCTCAGCCCGGCAACGCTGGCGCAGGACGCGTACCGCTTCCCGCCGGAGTACGGCGACAGCACCGACGATAACTGGGTGTTCCGCGTGATCCTGCCCAACACGCTGGACGTATTGATCTGGACCGTGGTGCCGGAGCCAGGCGGGCGCGCGCCCTACGCCTACACGTTCGAATAGCTACCGGGCTGCTTCGTGGTACTCGTCATCGGTATTGAGGATGACGAAGTCCTCGCCCGTCCTCGTGTCGGGAGCCAGCGGCAGATCGGTCAGCACCACCACCATTCCCGGATGCATGTTCTGCGCCATCACGTCGGTGAAGGCCTTATCGGCGCTGAGGCGCTGCAGCAGGGAGTCCGGATCGGTGCCCGGCAAGCCCTCGGCATCGTCGGCCGTATGCGTGATGGCCGCCCATTTGAGGCCGTTGCCGGCCGCCCCCTGCAGCACCAGCACATGACTGCCGATCGGCCCGTCCCCCTTCACCGTGAGCGGACTCTCGATGATGATCTCTTCATTGATCAGCAGCATGATCCGCCGATCGCCGGCGGACGCGATCATCGAGACCATCTGCTGCTGTGATGCTTCCGTCCAGTCAGCCGCCGCCTTCTTGCCCTCGAGCGCTGCTTCGGCCCTCAGCAACTGATCGTCGGCATAGCCACCCAGCACCATGCCGGGATGCGTGAGCTCCCAGGGGTCGCTCGCGGCACCGGCGATGATGACCGGCGTACCGATATGGGTGATGGTGAAGAGCCGGGCGGAGAATTCCAGCGGCAGCCTTACGCACCCGTGCGATGCCGGGTAGCCGGGCAACTGGCCCGCATGCAGCGCGATGCCGGACCACGTGAGCCGGTTCATGTTGGGCATCGGAGCGTTGTTATAGGTGCTCGAGTGATGGTTCTTGTCCTTCTGCAGGACGACGAACACCCCAGTCGGCGTGTCGTGGCCAGGCTTTCCCGTCGAGCAGGTCGAGACGGCGATCCGGATGCCGTTGCGGTAGACATGCACGCGCTGCTGCGGGATCGACACGATGACGGACAGTGGACCCGAGGGTTGGCGCTCAGGATGCCAGGTAAACTCCCCGGGCTTCAGCCCGTCGATGCTCTGCACCCCGTCGACCTGGGCCACGGCGTGAGTGCCGAACATGGCGGCACCAAACAGACTGGCCCCACCCAACAACAAGCCGCGCCTTGCAATGATCGTCATGATGCCCTCCCAGATCTCTATCGATTCTAGCGACACTTGGCGCGTAAGTAAAACGGCCGACATTGATCGAAATTGGATCATTCGCCGTTCTGTCGGCCCTCAAAATGAGGCGATATTCGTCAAATACGCTTAGATATCAATTTAAGACATTCATACGTTTACGACCCGTCGGGCAGGTGCTTTAGTGACCGTACGGAGGATTGTCCAAAATGCACCGCAGTTTGAGATTTGTTGCGATCGCCACAATAGCACTGGCGCCGTCAGGGCCGTCCTATGCTCAGGATCCGGGCGGTATTGCCAGCGATGGATGTGACAACGCCATTGCGCACTACGTCCAGCGCAAGGTGTCGAATGCAACGCGTGTGAGCACCGAGCCGACCCGGATCAACCGCGTGAACGGCCACCAGACAGGCGTCACCGGCAGCGGCTTCTACAAGACGCGATCGGGCCAGACCAAATTCACCTGGAGCTGCGTCTACGACCTGCGCAGCCACAAGACGAGCGCGCTGAACTTCAAAGTCCGAGGCGGCGGCGGCGGTAACAGCGACGTTGGCGCGGCAGTTGGGGCGGCGGTGGGGACAATCATCGGCAGCGCCATCATCGGAGCGATGTCGAACGACGACAAGCGGCACCAGGGCTACAACAGCGGCTATTCCGATCCGCCGGACGATGGCGGTGGCGCGATGTCCGGCGCCTATTCCGATCCGCAAGACGACGGTGGCGGCGCGATGTCCGGAGCATACGGGGATACCCCCGATGATGGCGGCGGTGCCATGGGCGGCTCAGATTCCTTCTCGCCGGCGTCCGGTGTCGTCTGCTACCCGGCGCAGAGCGCCTGCTACTACAATGGCTCGTTCGATCCGGGCTACACGTCACAGTATTTCGGCTGAGGAGGCTTCGATGTTCAACCGGACCACCTTTGCCTGCCTCGCCCTGATCTCAGGCCTTGCCGCTTCGGCAGTTCCCGCTCAGGAACCCGCCGCACAGGACAGCGCAGCCCTGAAGGCGCACAGCATCGCAATGGCGCGGCTGAGCCCCGAGCTGACGAGCCAGCAGCTCGGTGTGCTCAACCTCATCGCCTACGCGTCTGCTGCCGCAAACGTCTGCGATGACCTGCAGCTCGACGAGGCTGCGGTCTATGGCGCGCTGACGGCAACGACCTACGACGCGGCCGACGAAATGACCGAGGCCGAGAAGACCCGGCATCGCGATTTCGCCCTGATCGCATTTGGCGTGTTGACCGGGCAGATGGTCTCGGAGGCGGTGCGTGACGACGGCTTCTGCGGCACGGCGGTTGCCTTTGCCAATTCGGATGCCGCGCAAACCTTCCTGTTGCAGAACGGAGCTGCAGTTCAGCTGCCTGCGGACGCGCCGGCCGAAGGAGCAACGACGGATGGGGCTACTACAACGCAGTAACCCACGATCTGGCCCGGGTTCGCCCGACTAAGGCGCCCCCATGCATGCCGCGGATCCGGGCCGACCTATCGCGGAGGACCGAGAATGCTTCGAGATATTTTGGCAGTCCTCGTGGCTGTAGCCACGATGGCGACGCTTGGCCCTGCCTCGGCTCAACAAGCGGGCCAGTACAGGGTGGCCAACCTCAAGCCGGGAGATACGCTCAACGTTCGCGCCGGCGCTTCGAGCGGCGCCCAGATTCTTGTGAAGCTGGACCGCGGCACGATCGTGAACAATCTGGGTTGCCGCGTGAACGGCAAGACCAGGTGGTGCCAGATCACCCAGACGTCCGGTCCGCGGTTCCGTGGATGGGCTTCGGCGGCCTACCTGAAGGCGCTCACCGGCGCGGTGCCCGGATATCCGCCGCCCTCGCACCTGCCTGACCCCATTGTTTCTCGCGCGCTCGATGCCGTCCTGTTGCCAGTAAACAATGCAGTTCGCCGCCACTTTGGACTGGGTCCGCGCACCAAGGGCCTTTACGTCCTGGCAGTGATGCCAGGGGGTGTGGCCGACAGCTTCGATATTCGGCCCGGCGATGTGCTTGGATCGCTCTTCAATCGCCCGATCCTCCGGCCGGTCGATGTCGACGCCTGGGTCTGGGAAGGGCTCAACGACAGAAGGGCCGACTTCTCATTCGGTATCGATCGGGGGTCCCGGCCCCTGATCGTCACGACAAACATCACGGTCAACAACTACGAGAACCGCATCGATTTCAACGAGTTCAACAGCTGGTCTGCGGTCGATACCGAGGATTGGTCCGGATACGTCACCGACTATTCGACCACCCTCGTCGACAGCTTCGACGTTGCAGCACCCGATAGCATCGAATCCTATGCCGCCGAGCAGCCCGATCCGCCGGATGATGGAGAGGGTGCCATGGCACCCGGACCGGATGCGCCGGACGATGGCGGTGGCGCGATGGCGCCGATGATGGATGCGCCGGACGACGGTGCCGGGGCCATGGGCGCCGTGATGCCCGACGCGCCCGACGACGGGCAAGGTGCCATGGACGTGGCGGCTCCGGATGCCCCCGACGACGGTGAGGGCGCAATGTCGGTTGACGCGGTCGATGAGGCGCCGCCCGCCGAGGAAGACCCCAACCAGGGTTACGACGAGTCCAGCCCGGTCCCGGGAGCAGACATGAACGGCGTCGAGTACCAGGACGATGGCCAGGGGGCGGCCGGAGTGACGTGCGATGACGGTACCGTCGTTGCCGATCTCAGCATGTGCCCGGTCGCCGACGAAGCCGCCGACTGACAAGCATCGCGCCGACGCTTTGTGCGCCGGCGCGATACTTCAAAGGCGTGGAGCCGGTGTAGGGCGTCGAGGAGGTGCTACAGCCTCAAGCTGCGGCCTACCGTCTGACCTTTGTTTCTCCAGACCAAGCGCCTCGCCACCATCCAAGGCCGATGCTGCCGGCATTGCCTTTCTGGGGCATTGCAACCGGGTATCGCGGCAGTTCACGCCTCCAACAGCAATCCTTCCTTGTAGAAGGGGCTCGACCAGGCGTGTGTTGTATGGTCCGGTGTCGTGGCTAGGGACTATTCGGAAGCAAATGGGGCGTATTCGAACATGTCAGACAGATACGACGCCACGATTTTGCTGGTATGCGACCGGCACGTGGCGGGCGATGCTATTGAACGCTCGATCTCCGCAATAGCTGGCGAGCTTGCTGACCTACTGGTGGAGGTGAGGGCGTCGACGGATGCTAGCGATGCGACCTCGCTGCTGGCGACGGACCCGTCATTCGAAGCCGTGTTGGTCGACTGGCGGCTGGCGGGAAACAATGATGGCCAGGCGGCAACGCAAGTCATCACGGCGGCGCGAGAGCGGAACGCGAAACGGCCGATTTTCCTGTTGCGCGAGCGCGGCTCGGCCGCCGGATTGCCGCTCGAGATCATGAGCCGGATCGACGAGGTGATCTGGCTGCTCGAAGATACGCCGCGGTTCATCGCCGGGCGTATCGTTGCGGCGGCGGAACGCTATCGGTCGCGGCTGATCCCGCCGATGTTCGGCGACCTGATGCGCTTCAACGATGTGCACGAGTATTCCTGGCACACCCCGGGACATACCGGCGGCACGGCGTTCCTGAAGACCGCTGTGGGGCGGGCGTTCTTCGACTATTTCGGCGAGAACCTGTTTCGCTCTGACCTGTCCATCTCCGTCGGCGAGCTCGGCTCGCTGCTCGACCATTCCGGCTCGATCGGCGCCAGCGAGCGATACATCTCCGGCGTCTTCGGGTCGCACCGCAGCTACACCGTCACCAACGGCTCATCGACATCCAACCGCATCATCTACATGGCCAGCGTTACCGCCGGCGACATCGCGCTATGCGATCGCAACTGCCACAAGTCGGTCGAGCAGGCGCTGACCATGACCGGCGCCATTCCGGCCTACCTGCTGCCGGAGCGGAACTACCTCGGCATCATCGGTCCCATCCGGCCCGAGCGGCTCGAGCCTGCGGCCATTACGAAGCTGATCGCCGACACCCCGCTGGCCGCCGGTGCTGTCGGTCGCCGGGCGCGCCACGCCACAGTCACCAACTCGACCTATGACGGCATCTGCTACAGCGCCCGCCGGCTCGTCGAGCTGCTCTCGCCCAGCGTCGACCGCCTGCATTTCGACGAGGCGTGGTACGGCTACGCCCGCTTTCATCCGCTCTACAAAGACCGTTACGGCATGTACGGCGCGGCGGCGGACTATCCGGTCGATGCACCCACCGTGTTCACCACCCAGTCGACGCACAAGCTGCTCGCCGCACTGTCGCAGGCCTCGTACATCCACGTCCGTGACGGCCGCAGCAGTGTCAGCCACGATCGCTTCAACGAGGCGTTCATGATGCACGCCTCGACCTCGCCGCTGTACTCCATCATCGCCTCAAACGAAGTGTCGGCGGCCATGATGGACGAGGCCGGCCCGCAGCTGATGCGCGAGGCGATCGGCGAGGCCATCGATTTCCGCCAGATGGTGGGCCGTTTTCGGCGCGAGGAAGCAGCCAAGGGGAGCTGGTTCTTCTCGACCTGGAACGCGGATCGAGTAACGGCGGCCGATGGCCGCGTCGTCGATTTCGACACTGCCGACCCGGCCTGGCTGGCAGAGGACCCTGGCTGCTGGGTGCTGCACCCGAATGAGGACTGGCACGGTTACGGCAAAATCGAGGACGGCTATGCGTTGCTCGACCCGATCAAAGTTTCGGTGGTCAGCCCTGGCGTCGATCGCGACGGCACGATGGCCGACAACGGCATCCCCGCGGCTGTGCTGGTCGCCTATCTCGATGCCAAGGGCATCGTGAACGAGAAGTCGACCGACTTCACGGTGCTGTTCCTGTTCTCGATCGGGGTGACGCGCGGCAAGTGGGGCACCCTGCTGAACGCGCTGCTCGAGTTCAAGCGCGACTACGACGCCAACGCACCTCTCGCCGACGTGCTGCCGGCGGTGCTCACCGGCGCCCCGGAGCGTTACGCCGGCATGGGGTTGAAGGACCTGTCCGATGCCATGTTCCGCCAGATGAAGGCGACGGGACAGACCGCCTTGCAGTCCCGGGCCTACGCCAGGCTGCCCGTCGCCGACATGCATCCGCAGCGGGCCTACCAGCACCTCGTCCACGATGAGGTCGAACAGGTCCCACTGAGCGGGTTGGCGAACCGAACCCTCGCCACCGGCATCGTGCCGTACCCGCCGGGCATCCCGCTGCTGATGCCGGGCGAAAACGCCGGTGCGGCCGATGGTCCGGTCATCGGCTATCTCGAGGCATTGCAGGCATTCGACAGGCTTTTCCCCGGCTTCACCCATGACACGCATGGCGTCGAAGTCGTCGGAGGGGACTACCGGGTCTACGTTCTCAAAGCGGGGGTGGCAGAGAAATGAGCGACAGCAAGAGCCTGGGTGTATTTTCACTCGCGATGATCAGCGTGGCGGCGGTTTTGTCCGTACGCAACTTCCCTTCGATGGCCGTCTACGGTTGGGCCTCGATCGGCTGGTACGTGCTGGGCACGCTACTGTTCCTGCTGCCGATAACTCTGGCCTCCGCCGAGCTGGCAACCGGCTGGAGCAAGGGCGGCGGCGTCTATCTTTGGGTCAAGGAAGCGTTCGGCGAGCGGGCCGGGTTCATCGCGGTGTTCTGCGAGTGGTCGAACAACCTCGTCTGGTTCCCGGCCGTCTTGTCGTTCATCGCCGGCACCTTTGCCTTCGCCATCAACCCCGACCTCGCCAATAACGGGCTCTACATGTTCTGCGCGATGATGGTGGCGTTCTGGGGCTCGACGCTGGTTGCCTGGCTAGGCCCGAAAATGACCGCCAACTTCAACAATTTCGGCGTCGTCATCGGCTCGTTCGTGCCGACCGCGCTGCTGATCGCATTGGCGTTGCTGTTCGTCGCCCAGGGCAATCCGTTGCAGCTGGGCGCATTCTCGATCCCGGCACTGCTGCCTGACGTGACACTCGAGACCATCCCCTTCGTCGCGACGATCGTGCTGATGTTCGCCGGCATGGAAATGGCCGGTTTCCACGCGCTCGCGGTCAAGGATCCGGGCCGCCGCTTCCCCAGTGCGATGGCGCTCGCCGCGACGCTGATCTTCGTGATCTCGGTACTCGGCACGCTGGCGCTGGCATTCGTTATCCCGGTTGCGCAGCTCAATCTGGCCGCCGGTGTCATGCAGGCCTTCGAGGCCTTCCTCACCAAGTTTGGCGTCCAGTGGCTGGTTCCTGTCGCGGCAGTACTGCTGAGCGTCGGCGGGCTCGCGCTGTTGATCAGCTGGCTCGTCGGCCCGGTGCTCGGCCTCGGCGTCACCTCCGCCGCCGGCGACATGCCGCCGGTGACCCGCCGCCTCAACAAGGAAGGCGTGCCGACCGGCATGCTGCTCATCCAGGGCGCCATCGCCACCGGCTTTTCGCTGCTCTACGTCTTTGCGCCCAGCGTCAACGCCGCCTATTGGATCCTGTCGGCGATGACCGTGCTGCTTCTCTGCATCACCTATCTGCTGGTGTTCGCCGCGGTGATCCGGCTGCGCTACATCAAGCCGGATGTTCCGCGCGCCTACCGGATACCCGGCGGGTTGCCCGGCGTGTGGATCGTCGGCGGGGTCGGGTTCCTCGCCACGGCGTTCGCCTTCGTCGTGGGATGCCTGCCGACCGCCGATGCGGGGATGCCGCTGCCAGTCTATGTCCTCGTCATGCTCGGCGGCACCGCGCTGCTCTCGATCATCCCGGTGTTGTTGATCCTGCGCTTCCGCAAGCCTTCCTGGGTGGCGACACCCGACGAACTCAAGGCACTGGGCGTCGAGTAAGCTCCGGAAGCAGACGAGGTCGCGTTGCCGGTGATGTAACCTTCGGTTAACCGCATCGCAGTCGTGTTGCGCGACCTGTGGCTTGCTGGCAAACAATACGCACGATAGGTTGCTTCGAGGCCACCATCTCAGGTGTCATCGAGGAGCCGCCGACAGATTTTCGGGCTGCCGCTTTTTTGGGCGGCGGGGCGCTTTTTCATGCGCACTGATAGGAGAAGTCGAATGAAGACACCGTTGCTTGCGATCGTCATGCTGTTGTTGTTTACCGGTGTGGCACAGGCCAAGATTCCACTGCTCAACGCGTCCTGCCCGGGCTCGATCGATGTGCATGCCGACGCCGGCGGCCCGGTCTATGTCGATGGCCATGAAGGCAAGCTCAAGGTCTTCAACGACAACTACTACGAGGCCACCTACCAGCGCACGACCATTTCGATCTCGATCAATCCCGATGGCTCACCTTTGGTCTCCTACACCCGTCGCGGCGGCGGCAACGGCATCTGCACGCTGGTCGGCTCGTCCGACAACGACAATGCCAGTGCCGGCGACACGCCCTCGGGCAAGATGACCCCGGGCCAGATGACCGCCTATTGCAAGGGCGAGGCGGCAGGCCAGTACAACACCCGTCCCGCCAACGTGAAGGCCGGCGCGCCTGTGAAGGGCGTCAATGGCGGCCTCGTGGTCACCGGCAGCGTCAGCCTCGGGGCGGGCGGCAACCCGCCGTTCCAGTGCCTGTTCGATCGGGCGGGACGCTTCCAGTCGATCAACTGGCTCTGACGCAATCTGCTCCCGTGCGCGGGCCTGACCGCCCGCGCCGCTCTTCCCGCACCCTCGCTCCAGCGGAGACCTGAATGACGCTCTCGGACATCATCGCGCTGATCGCTTCGCTTTCGGCGCCCCCCGACCCGACTGCGTTCCAGCTCATCCACGCGGGCGGCGCCAATCCGGCCACCCCGATCACCGTCTCGGCCTGCCCGCAGCCGATCGGCTCCGACGAGATCGAGGGCAAGACGGTGATCTGCGGCACCATCAGCGTGCCCGAGAACCACAGCAACCCGGACGGCCGGAAGATCGAGATCGAGTTCGGCGTGCTCAAGTCGAAGTCGACCGCGCCCGAGCCTGATCCGGTCATTCACCTGCATGGCGGTCCGGCCGGCGGCATGATGGATGCGCTGGCCGGCTACGCCGGGATCTTCGCCGATTTCCGCCGGACGCGGGACGTCATCTTCTTCGATCAGCGCGCCGCCGGGCTCTCGGACAGTTCCGTCGCGTGCTCGAAGACGATGAGCGTCGATGCGGCCAACGTCTTCAACCTGCCCGGCACCGATCCCGACAGCAACCAGGCCTTCGACGATTGCCTCGCCGAGCTGAAGGCGGCGGGTGTAGACGTCGCTGCCTACAACACCACCCAGAACGCGCTCGATGTCCGCGATATCATCGCGGCCCTCGGCTACGAGAGCTACAACATCTACGGCATTTCGTATGGCACCAAGCTCGCGCTCGAGGTCGAGCGATCGGCCCCCGAGCGGCTCCGCGCCGTCATCATCGATGGGGTCGTGCCGCTGCAGGTGCACGATTATGATCAGGAAGCGGTGCCCGGCGACGAGGTGCTCGACCTGGTGATCGGCCAATGCGAGGCCGATGCGGCCTGCAGCGCGGCCTATCCGGACCTGCGCAAGATCACCACTGAAATCCTCGACCAGGCAGCCGCCGGCACGCTGATGAACGGCGGCGACAAGCTGAGCGTCGGAGCTGTCGTTGCTCCGGTGATCGGTCGCAACGGCCAGCGCAGCATCACCTATGCCAGCATGACGCCCTACATCCCGGCCTACCTCTACGAAATCTACCGCAACAAACCGGACGACAGCCCGGCGATGGATCTGCTGAGCAAGGCCGGCTTCCGGCTGCCGCTGCCCACCGCGGACGATGTGTCGAGCGCCGCCGCCGACCTGCCGGCCGACCAGCGCAAGCTGGTCGATGCCATAGTCGGCAATGCGACCGACGACACCAAGCTGAAGGCAAGCCTGCAGCAGAACGTCTGGGACCTCCTGTCGGCCGTGAAGGCCGATGCCTACGGCCCCATCGTCCAGCTGTTCGACACCGAACTCACCACGGCGACGGAAGACCTGCTCAAGTCCGAAACCGACAAGGCGGCCCTCACCAAGCTGCTGTCGGACCTGGTCGCGAGCTACGTTGCGTTGCAGACTGCCGAGCCCAGCCGCGACGGGCTCGCCGGCTTCGTCCAGACCTACTTCAAGGGCCCTGCACTGGCGCGGCTGCAGGGACTGGTCGCCGCCATGTCGGACGGCGAGATCGAGGGGTCGTTTGCGCTGATCCGCTCGTCCTCGCGCACTGAGCAGGGCGGCTTCCTGCAGGGCGCGCACATGGCGATCTACATCTGCCAGGAAAGCGTCCCCTACAACTCCCCGGAGGGCCTCGCCAAGGTTGCCGACACGCTGAAGTTCAAGCCGATGCAGAGCCTGTACGCTCCGGCCGCCGACGCCATCTACGAAATGTGCAAATCGTTCACGCCGACGCCGCGCGAGGGCTTCCACGATGCGGTCACCGGAGACATTCCGACCCTTGCCATCGGCAGCATGTGGGATACCCAGACCGCGCCGAGCTGGGCTGCGCTGGCGGCGTCGACGCTGAGCAAGGGCCAATCGGTGCTGATCCCGGAATCCGGGCATGGCGCCATCATCTATCAGCCGTGTGCGGTCGATATGGGCGTGGCGTTCCTCAACAACCCGGAACGCAAGCTCGTCAACTCCTGCGCCGAGACCATCAAGGTGCAGTTCTACATCGCGCCGTGGGTGGCGACCGACGCCGCCGCAGCCGGAGCAAAGGCGTCCTAGGCGTTCGCCGCGGACCTTACGGGCTTGGGGGCCTCGACAATGAGCATGACTGACACAACCGGAGCAGCGCAGCCTGGATCGTGGGGGGCGCGGTTCAAGCTGCGGCTCTCCGCCATCATCTGGTTCATCCTGGCGGCAGCGTTCCTGCTCAGCCTGCCGGTGCTGCTCGACATCAGCTGGCTGGTCGTCGCGGGCATCGCCATCGTCGCCCTGATCCTGATGTTTCCGGCAGCCTGGCTGACCCGTCTGCTGTTTCGCGGGCAGCGCCAGCAACATTGGCGTACAAGCTTGTTCAAGGCTTGGCTGGCATTGCTGTCCGTGATCTCGAGCCTCATCGCGCTGCCGATATTCGCGCTGGCGATCTACGGCGCCATTCGATCGCCGCTGGTGCCGCAGGCGGTGCTCACGAACGGCACCAAGACGGTCACCTTCCAGGGCATGATACATGTGGGGTCCGAGCCCTTCTACAAGAGCGTGGTCTACGACATCGAAGGTGCTCTCGCCGACGGCCAGGTGATCTTCTACGAAGGTGTGCAGCCGGGCACACCCGAGGCAGAGAAATGGTTCTCAGACACGCTGGCGGGAGGCGCTGATCTCGACGGCAACTATCAGCAGTTTGCCGATGTCTGCGGCCTGCAGTTCCAGCTACCCTACTTCAAGATCCTTGAAGGCCAGTTCCCCAACCAGCAGGTGAAGGCCGACGTGACGACCACGGACATGATGGCCGAGTACGAGCGGCTGATGCAGTCGGACGCCGGCTTCGCCGCTGCCATGGCCGCGAAGCCGGCAGGCAAGGCGCCTTCGCACACCGGCCCGGACAACAGCGTTGCGGCATTCATGAACTTCCTGCACGGCATGGGCGACAGCCAGAAGAGCCTGCTGAAGACGGCCTGCCGAGGCCTGGTCAGTTTCATGATGAGCCGCCCCCCGGCTGGCCGGGAGCTGAACAAGGTCATCCTCGATTTCCGCAATCGAGCCCTCGTGGAGCGGATCAAGGCCGAGCCGAACAACAACATCTACATGACCTACGGAGCCGAACACCTGCCGAGCCTGCTCGCCGATCTGCAGGCCGACGATCCGAAGTGGGAGATGAAGTCGCAGAAGTGGTTGCAGGTCTTCTACCCAGCACAGGCCAGCGGCGCGCCGCTCTGACGGCCCGTCCAATCAACAAATGGAGGTAGACTTGAGGTTTCCGCCCAAGCCGCTGACCGGCATCATCGTGTTCCTGCTCTACCTCGCAGTGTTCTACGGCGTGTGGATCATCAACGGCATCGACTACATCCATATCGGCGACAATTCGGACACCGTGCTGAAGTGGTACGTCGCGCCGCTCGCAGCCGGTGCTGTGCTGCTGATCGTCGCCGTCACCATACTGGGATGGTGGAAGCCGGTATTGTTCGACACCCCGCGCAATGCACCGCGCTGGTTGATCGTGGCGCCGATTGTCATGTTCCTGGTTCCGGTTTTCCACCTGATGAACCGCAACTATGAGGGCACAAGCGCGACGCTGTTCTGGCTGGTTGTGCTGGGCAGCATCGGCGTGGGCTTCTGCGAAGAGATGGCGACCCGTGGTGTGCTGCTTACCGGCTTCCGGGCCCGTTTCAGCGAACCGATGGTCTGGTTCCTCAGCAGCCTGCTGTTCGGCCTGCTGCACCTGCCCAACTGGGCCTTCGGCGTCGGTCCCGCGGCAATGGCCCAGGTGGTTCTCGCCTTCATGACCGGCACCATGCTCTATCTGGCGCGGCGCGCCACAGGAACGCTGCTTGTGCCGATGTTCCTGCACGGCCTGTGGGACTTCTCCCAGTTCATCGGTAAGCCGAACGGGTCGTCGCTGCCGTTCCTGCTGACCATGGGTCACGCGGTGCTGGCCGTCGTGCTGGTGTTCCTGCTGCTGCGCCATGAACGCGGCAAGCGACTTGCCTGAGCTGGCGCAACGCCGGGTACCCTTCGCAGCAGCCAATGCGGCTCGGTGCTACATGCTGATCGGCGGCGGTGCAGTGGTGTTGCGGACGACCAGGTAGGTATCGAGGGTGACGCGGGCGTCGCCTACGGCGCGTGAGCCCAGCATGTCGAGCAGCAGGGACATCGCGGCCCGACCGGTTTCGTCGGAGCGATTGGAAACCGTGGTCAGCGACGGATAGGTCGCGGCGCCCAGCACGTCGTCGCACCCGACAATGGAAAAGTCCGCCGGCACGCTGACGCCGCGATCGGCGAGGCCGGTCATGATCCCCTGTGCGGTCAGGTCGTCGAAGGCGATCGCAGCGGTGGCGCCGGTCGTAAGGATGTCGGGCACCACGGCGCGGCCGCTTTCGTAGCTCGGCACCCGGGCGGCGACGATGCTGACCTCCAGCCGATGCTGGCGAGCGCCCTGGCGTACGGCGGCGCGGCGCTGCTGGTTGGACCACGAACTGGCCGGGCCGCTGACGTAGACGATATGCCGGTGGCCGAGCTCCGCAAGATGCGCGATGGCCTCGCGGACGCCGATCGCGCTGTCGATCAGCACGCGCGGGATCCCCGGTACGTCGCGATTGACCAGGACCAGCGGGCGCTTCAACGCATGCGCGCGGATGCGCTCGTCGGTCAGGCGCGAAGCACAGAGCACCAGCCCCTCGACCTGGCTCAGGAAGCGGTCGACCAGTTTGTCCTCCTGGCGCCAGCTCTCGTCCGAATTGCCGAGAAAGACGCAGAAGTCCGAGCGATCCGCTTCCATCTGCGCGGCGCGGATCAGCGGCGGGAAGAAAGGATTGGCGACATCGGGGACCACCAGCGCGACGTTGCCGTAGCGGCCGGTGCTTAGCGCCCGCGCCGTGTGGTTGGGGACATAGCCGATGCTATTGGCGATCTCGAGGATGCGCGCCACCGTTTCCGCACCCAGCATCCCCGGCTGGGTGAAAGCCCGGGACACCGTGGACTTCGAAACTCCCGCGGTCCTCGCCACATCCATCATGGTGGGCAGGTCCTTGCGGCCCTTGCCTGCTGTCATGCTGTTGCCCTTGGCCTCGCTGGAGTCCGGTGCTGATCGCTCCCACATTGCCATGTGGCTTGGCAATATCCCTCTCGCGCAATGCGGAGTGTTCGACAAGGGGATTGACGTGCAACCGGTTGCATTCGATAGTCGAACGAGATCGTGTTCGACCGCGATGGTCGTGGGGGAGTGGTTTCTGCATGAGTTCGAGTGTCGCGCCGCGGTCCGAAGCACCTGAACGGCAGGTCGGCAAGCTCAAGGTCAGGAGCTTCGCCACACGGCAGGAACTGGGCGTCGTCGCGGCTGGCGAGATCGCCACGGAGCTGCGCACAAGGCTTGCCCGGCAGGCGGCGGTCCGCATGGTGTTCGCGTCAGCGCCCAGCCAGAGCGACGTGATTGATGCGCTGGCGACGGAGCCCGGCATCGACTGGCGGCGCGTCACAGCCTTTCACATGGACGAGTACATCGGGCTGGCGCCGGACGCCCCCGAGCGCTTCGGCAGCTGGCTGGGCCGCTACATCTTCGACCGGCTGCCTTTCGCCGCCGCATACCGCATCCTGCCCGGCGACGAGCCGGAGGCCACGGCGCGCGATTACGCCGCGCTGCTTGCGGCGGCGCCGATCGACATCGTGCAGCTCGGTATCGGTGTGAACGGGCACATCGCCTTCAACGACCCGCCGGTCGCCGATTTCAATGATCCGCTGGATGTGAAGGTGGTGGAGCTCGATGAGGTCTGCCGGCAGCAGCAGGTGGACGACGATTGCTTCGCAACGCTCGCCGATGTGCCGCTGCGCGCCATCACGCTGACGGTGCCGCGGCTGCTGCGGGCCGACCGGCTGTTCTGCATGGTGCCGGGACGGGTGAAACGCAACGCAGTGCGCGCGGCGCTCGAGGGTCCGGTGACCACCGCGTGCCCGGCCTCTATCCTCCGTGAACACCCCAACTGCACGCTCTACCTCGATGCGGAGTCGGACCCCAATGCCTGAAGCCATCGACGCCGACGCGCTGTGCCTCGGCTATTTTGACGACGTCACCGCGCTGATGCGGCGCATCCTCATCGAAGAACGCGACGCAACTGAGCGCGCTGCCGAGCGGGTCGCCGAGCAGATCGCTGCCGACCGGCTGGTCTACGCCTACGGGCCTGGCGGCCACTCCAATCTCGCTTCACAGGAGATCTTCTTCCGCGCCGGCGGCCTGATGCATGTCAGTGCCATTCTCGACGAAGGCACGCTGCTCTCCGGCGGTTCGCTCCGTTCGATGGCGATCGAGCGCACCCCCGGTTACGGCAAGATCGTCATCGCCGACCAGCGCCTCGGCGAGGGCGATCTGCTGATCCTCGTCAACGCCTACGGCATCAACGCCGCGCTGATCGATGCGGCGCTGGAAGCCAAGCGCCGCGGCGTGTTCCTGATCGGCGTCAACTCGCACGAGCACGCCAACAACTCCGCCCAAACACACCCGGCGCGGCACCCGACCAAACACAATCTGCACGAGCTGGTCGATATCGCCATCGACTGCAAGGTGCCGATCGGCGATGCGATCGTTCAGGTGCCCGGCATGGGCGAAAAGATCGGCGCCATCTCCACGTTCGCCAACGCTTTCGCGCTCAACAACCTGGTGATCCGCACCGTAGCCAAGCTGGTCGAGCGCGGCATCGAGCCGCCGGTCTGGCGCAGCGGCAACGCTCCCGGTGGCGACGAAGCCAACGCCAAGTTCATCGCCCGCTTTGCCGAGCGGGTGCGCTGGCTGTGATGGCTCAGGTCGTCGGTCGCGCTCCCGATACGGGCCAGGGCATTGCCGTCGGCATCGCCGATGGACGGATCGCCGCGATCGAGGCGGCGGACTATGACGGCCCGCTCTATCTCTCGGCCGGGCTCGTCGACCTGCAGGTCAACGGTTACGCCCATCACGACCTGAACGACGGCACGGTGACTCCCGAGCGCGTGCTGGCGCTGACCGAGATAATGCTGGCGCTCGGCATCACCACCTACCTGCCGACGCTGGTGACCGCCAGCGAGGCGAACATCACCGCCGGGCTCGTCGCCATCCGCGAAGCGCGTGAACGCTATCCGCTGGTCGCTCGCGCCGTGCCGTTCGTCCACGTCGAGGGCCCGTTCATTTCGGCCCAGGATGGGTCGCGTGGCGCTCACCCGGCCGCCCATGTCCGCGACGCCGATATCGCCGAGTTCGAGCGCTGGCAGGCAGCAAGCGGCGGCCTCGTCGGGCTGCTGACGTTGTCGCCGCATTCCGATGCCGCCATTGCGCTGGTCCGGCACGCCGCGGGGCAGGGCGTGCACGTCGCCATCGGCCACACCGACGCAACGCCCGAGCAGATTCATGCAGCGGCGGCCGCCGGCGCGACGCTTTCGACCCATCTCGGCAATGGCGTATCGGCCATCCTGCCGCGCCATCCCAACGTCATTTGGGCGCAACTTGCGGATGATCGGCTGACCGCCACACTGATCGGCGACAGCCACCACCTGCCGGCAGACACGCTGAAGGCGATGCTGCGAGCCAAAGGGCTCGACAAGGCGCTGCTGGTCTCCGACGTGGTGTCACCGGGCGGGCTGAAGCCGGGCATCTACCACCAGACCATCGGTGGCCGGGTCGAGTTGCAGGCCAATGGCCGGCTTGGTCCGCCGGGCACGCCCTATCTCGCCGGCGCAGCGCTGCCGCTCGGCGATTGCGTGGCGCGCACCATCGGCATGACCGGGCTTAGCCTGTCGCAGGTCATCGGCCTCGCCACACGCAATCCCGGCCACTTTGCAGGCGGACGCGGGCGGCTCGAGGTCGGCACCGCGGCGGATCTCATCCAATTCGAGTGGGCACCCGGCGGCGAGCGTCTCGCCATTGCTGCCACCTACCTGGCCGGGGAGCGGGTATGGGCGCGTTGAGGGCCGGCATTGCCGTCATCGACATTACGCCGCCTCCCGGGCTGCTGCTCGCCGGCTTCGCCGCCCGCACCGAGCCCGCGACCGGGGTGCACGACCCGCTGACGGTGCGAGCCGTCGTGGTCGGCGACACTGCGATCGTCGTCGCCGACGTCATTGGCATCCACGAGGCGATGAGCGCCCGGATCCGCGAGCGCTGCCCACTGCCGGCTGCCAACGTCGTCGTTGCCGCGACCCACACCCACGGCGCACCGGTCTCGATGCAGGGCCGACTGAGCGCGGAGGCTGATCCGGCGTTCCTGCAGTCGCTCGAGGATGCCTGCGTCGCCGCGCTGGCTCAGGCCGCCGCGACTGCCGTGCCGGTGCAAATCAGCGTCGGCCCCGGCGCAGACCCCGACGTGGCGCGCAACCGTCGGCATGCCGATGGGCCGCTGGATCGTTCGCTGCCGGTCCTCCGTATCCGCGACGGGGCCGGCAAGCTGATCGCCGTGATCGTCTCCTACGCCTGCCACCCGACGGTACTTGGGGCGGACAATCGGCTGATGACCGCGGACTTTCCGCACTACGTGCGGGCCACGATCGAGGCCGCTTATCCCGGCGCCGTGGCCGTCTTCCTCAACGGCTGCACTGGCGACGTCAACATCGGGCACACCGCACAGGCGTCGGTGACGCTGAACGCCAACTCGACCCGCACCTTCGAGAATGCCGAACGGCTGGGCCGGCGGATCGCCGAGGCGGCGCTGGCCGCGCCGGAGACGCCGCTCGGCGCGACCGCGACCGCCGCCGAGCAATGGGTCGAACTGGCCCTCGAGCGGCGCGAACACGATCTGCCGGCCCTGGCCGCCGCCTGGGCTGACGAGGCCCGTACGGCCGAGCCGGTACGCGCCACGGTGCTGCAGCATTGGACGAACTGGGCGCGCCGCCACGCCGGCTACCCGCCGGGGAACTGGGTGGGCCGCGTCAGCGTGCTTGATTGGGGCGGCCTGCCGATCGTGGCGCTGCCCGGCGAGATCTTCGCCGAAACCGGATTGGCCCTCCGCGCTGCCTGCGCTGGCCTGCCGGCGCTGGTGCTGTCCTATGCCGACGGCACCCCGGGCTACATCCCGCCGAGCAGTGAATACGGCTTTGGCGGCTACGAGGTCGACGAGGCGCACCGCTTCATCGACATGCCGGGGGCATTCGCCGCCGGTTCTGCCGAGCGCTTGGCCATGGCGGCCAAGGCCTTGCTCGAACTACCGAAACACGCTGCAACGCCTACGGAATGAGGGACTTTCTAGGCGTCCAGGCGGCCAGCGCCGCTTGACACGCAACCGGTTGCAGTCAAGACTTCACTTTACGCTGGATCGTTCGTTAAACAGGGATGACAACGATGACGAAGATGCTTTCTCGGCCTCAGCTTTCCGCCTTCTCGACACGGGGACGACAGCTGCTGCTGGCCTCCGCCGCCGGCCTGGGTTTGGCCGCCACGGCGGTCTCCGCTCAGGAAATCCGGGTGTGGAGCGGCTATCCGGAACTCGCGCCGTTCTATCAGCATGTCGCCGAGGGGATGGCGGCGGAGTATCCGGACCTCAAGGTCACGGTTGAGGCCATCGCGCTGCGTGAGCACGAAAAGCGCGTTGCTCTTGGCGTCACCTCCGGCGAAGCTGCCGAGGTGATCGAACTGGCCACCACCATTGCGGCCCGCTATCTCGAGGGCGGCCTGCTTAACACCCCGCCGGCGGACGTCACCGCCTTCGTCAAGGACCCGGCGAATTTCGGCGAGTTCTTCGTCAACTCCGCCAGCTATGACGGCACCGTCTACGGCATGCCGCTGTTCCGCGGCCAGAGCGCGCTCTACTACAACACCGATATGTTCGCGGCGGCCGGCCTGACCGAGCCGCCCAAGACCATGGCCGATTTCGATGCCTATGCCGAAAAGCTGACGCAGCGCGATGCCAATGGCGCTCCCACCGTCACCGGCTGGAGCATGCGGCTTTCGGGTGGCGGGTCGGGTATTGCGGAAAAGTTCGCCATCAACATGTGGCAGCACGGCGGCGAACTGATCGCCCCCGCCGGTGAGGGCCTCTGGAAGTCGAACTTCGCTTCCGAAGCCGGCACCGCCACGATGAAACAGTACCTGCACAACCTGTTCGACACCAAGACCGTGACCGTGGAGTCTCCGGCTGATGCCGATGCCTTCGAGCGCGGCCAGACCGCCATGTTCATCCGCGAGTCCTGGGTGATCGGCGACATCGCCGCCAAGGCGCCGGACCTGAAATATGCCACCGCCACGCTGCCGCGCGGCTCGATCGTCAGCCCCGGCCAGCTCTACGTCAAAGCCGATGCCGACAAGGAGGCTGCCGCCTGGGCGTTCGTGATGGCCACCCAGAAGCCGGAAAACCTGCTCTGGCTGCTCGACAATGTCGGCTGGTTGCCGAACCGCTCGGGGCTCGACTTCTCGGCCATCCTTGCCGCGAAGCCTGGCTTCGAGGCCTACGTCAACTACCCCACGAGCTACGAGTTCTTCACCGTGCCGGCCATCGGCCCGATCGATGAGATCCAGACCCGCGCCGCTGCCTTCCTCGTCGAGGCCTTCGCCAAGCCGGAACTGGCCACCGATGACGCTGCGCTCAAGGCTTTCCTCGAGAACGCCGACAAGGAGATCAACGCCATCCTCGATCGTGAAGGCCTGCTCGGCCAGTAAATCGGTTCTGCAAACCTGCCCTTGCTCAACCGCTGCCTTCGGGGACCGTTCCCCGGAGGCAGCACGGAGACGATGACATGCTGAAGCGACGACGCCTGCTTTTCTCGCTGCTTGCCATTCTGCCTGTCATCGCCATCTTCGCCTTTGTCCGCGTCTACCCGATCAGCGAAATTCTTCGGCTAAGCCTGCACAAGTGGGACATCCTGTCGAAGAAGAAGCCGTTCATCGGCCTCAAGAATTTCCAGGAACTGCTCGGCGACCGGCTGTTTCACGAGGCGCTGTTCAACACCTCGATCATCGCCTTCGGCGTGCTGCTGATCACCATTCCGCTGTCGCTGGTAATCGCCGCGCTGATCTTCCACCGCACCCGCTCGCGTTTCGCTGCGTTCTACGAGACCGCAGTGTTCATTCCGCACGTGGTGTCGCTGGTGCCCGCCGCCATGGCGTGGAAATGGATTTTTGACGCACGGCTCGGGCCGCTCAATGCGTTCCTGTCGCTGTTCGGCGTCCAGCCGATGTCGTGGCTGTTCGATCCGGTGCTGTCGATCATCTGCGTGATCGTGCTCTGCTCGTGGCAGGCGCTCGGCTTCGCCGTGCTGATCTACCTCGTCGGCTTCAAGAGCCTGCCGGTCTCGGTGTACGAGGCGGCCAAGCTCGACGGCGCCTCCGGCCGGCAGTCGTTCTGGCACCTGTCGGTGCCGATGCTGAAGCCGATCACCCTCTATGTGTCTGTTGTGACGCTGGTTTCGGCCTTCAACGTTTACGCGCAGGTCTACGTGCTGGCCTCCGACGCGCAAGGCGCGCCGGGCCGGCAGGTCCGGGTGCTGGTACTCGATATGCTGGAGAACAGCTTCCGCAACTATCGGGTCGGCTATGCCGCGTCCGAGGCGGTGGTGCTGCTGGCCATCGTCCTGCTGCTGACCTTCGTCCAGTTCAGCCTGCTGCGTGACAAGAGGGCGGCCCGATGAGCGCGAAAACCGACATCGAAAAGCACTCGCGCGAAGTGGGGGACCGCACCTTCAAGGCACGCGCCACCAATCTGGGCATCGACCTGTTCCTCGGCCTGTTCGGGCTGCTGATGATCCTGCCGCTGGTGCTCTTGGTCGCCAACGCCTTCAAGACGCCGCAGGAAATGCTGAGCTGGCCGCCGACGGTGATCCCGGCCCAGCCGACGCTCGCCAATATCGAGGCAGTGCTGGCCGATACGCCCCTGCTGCGCTGGATCTTCAACAGCTTCAGCTTCGCACTGCTTTCGGCGCTGGCGATCCTCGTCACCTCGACCATCGCCGGCTACATCCTCGCCAAGTTCCCCGCCCGGGCGATGAGCGTTTTGTTCGCGATCATCCTCGCCACGGCGATCGTGCCGTTCGAGGTCTACATGATCCCGCTCTACTTCCAGGCGCAGAGCATGGGCATCCTCAACTCGGTCTGGGGCTTGCTGCTGGGCTACCTGGTGATGAGTTTTGGTATCTTCCTGATCCGCCAGAACGTCATCCACTCGATCCCCGACGAACTGCTGGAAGCAGCGCGCATCGATGGCGCCGGCGAGATCTGGATCTTCATCCGCATCGTGGTGCCATTGCTGCGCGGCGCGCTCGGGGCGCTGTTCGTCCTCGCGTTCTTCCAGGCCTGGACGGCGTTTGCCTGGCCGCTGATCGTTGCCACCACCAAGGACAGCTACACCATCGAAGTCGGCCTCGCGCTGTTCCAGACCGGCTTTACCGTCGACCTCGGCCGGCTCAGCGCCGCATCGGCCATTGTCCTCGTGCCATCCGTGGCGCTGTTCGTCTTCCTCAGGCGCAACTTCGTCGAGGGCGTCGCCAGCACGGGGCTTAAGGAATGACCGACTTCTTCGCGGCGGCCCGTCAGCGTTATGTCGCGTCGAACGCCCAGACGCTGCGCTGGATGCTGGCGCGGCCACCGTTGCATGGGGTGTTCGTCAACACCAAGATGAACCCGCTGACGCTGGTCGACTACGCCGCCGTAGATGGCTGGCGCGGACCCGACCATGTTTATGGCTGGATCCAGGGTCGCGGGCTCGAGGCGATGGTAACACACGCCGCGGCGTTCGAGGCCGCAGACCCGGACCTGTCGCGGGCGCTCGATGCCGCCGGCCGCCGGCTCTACGCGGCGCTCGATCCGCTGCGAGCGGCGGATGGGCACGTCTACTTCTGCTACGACCGCGGGATGAACCCGATCCGCTTCGAGGGTGAGGTTTTCGTGCCGCAGACGCGGCCGACGGATATCTGCAGCTTCTCCGATACCTTTGCCGCCAAGGGGTTGGTCGCAGCCGCCGCGCGGTATGCGCCCGCTGACCTGCCCCGCCATCTCGATGCGCTCGCCGTTGTGATCGCGGCGATCGAGGACGGCCGCTTCCAGATCGACGAGAAGGTGCCGCTGGGCCGGGCTGAACTCGAAGCCGAAGCAGCCGATTTCGGGCCGCGAATGATCATGCTGAGCGCCGCTGCGCTGCTCACCCGCATTGGCCGGCGCGATCTCACCGGGTTCGCCGACCGCTTTATCAGCCACGTCATCGACAATCATTTCGACCCTGCCACCGGGCTGCTGCGCAACGTGCCAGGTAAGGATCGCTGCAATGTCGGGCACGGCATCGAGTTCGTCGGCTTCGCGCTCGACTACCTCGAAGCCGACGTCGATCCGGAACTGTTGCGGGTGCTGGAGACCATCCTCGTTTCGTCGTTCGACAAGGGGTTCAAGGGGCCCGGGGTGCGCCTCGTCGTTTCGGTTGCCAGTGGCGCCCCGATCAGTCCCTATTGTCCGTGGTGGGCGCTGCCCGAGACGATCCGCAGCGCGGCCCTCTGCCATGAGCGTTCGCGCAGTGCCGAGAGCCTGCGGGTCTGGCAGATGGCCGACGAGGTGTTCTTTCGCGACTACTGGCGCGAGGGGACCGGCATTGCCTACCAGTGCCTGACCGACGCTGGCCCGATCGACTATGTGCCGGCGACGCCGGACCTCGATCCCGGCTATCACACCGGCCTGAGCCTGCTCGCCGCCATCGACATGGTTGCCCGCCGGACCTAGGAGCCCGCCCATGAAGCGCAGGGGCATCGCAGTCATCGGCGCCGGCATGGGGATGAAGCCGCATGCACGGAGCCTGATCGATCTGGCGGAACGAGCCGAGGTGATCGGCTTGTTCAGCCGCTCGGCGGCACGTCGCGACGCGGCGCAGGCGGCCTATGGCTTTCCCGTCAGCGACGATATCGAGGGCCTGGTCGCCGATCCACGTGTCGACGCCGTGCTCGTGCTGACGCCGCCGGCGGCGCATCTCGATGTGGTGAAACTGGCCGCTACCGCCGGCAAGCACATCCTGCTCGAGAAGCCGATCGAGCACACCCTGGCGCGCTCCCGTGAGGTGGTGGAAGTCGCCCACCACGCCGGCGTCCGCCTCGGCATCGTGCTGCAGAACCGGACCCGCACCAACGCGCGATACCTCAGGGATCGGATCGACGCCGGAGCGTTGGGCGAACTGGTGACGGCTGCCGCTTCGATCCGCTGGTGGCGGCCACAGTCCTACTATGACGAGCCCGGCCGTGGCACTCTGGCGCGCGATGGCGGAGGGGTGCTGCTCACCCAGGCGATCCATGCGCTCGACCTGTTCCTCAGCCTCACGGGGCCGGTCCATGAAGTCAGCGCGACGGTCGGGACATCAAGGGCACACCGGATGGAATGCGAGGACGTTGTCAGCGCCGCCATCCGCTTTGAGGGCGGCGCGATCGGTTCGATCGACGCGACCACTGCGAGCTTCCCGGGCTTCCCGGAGCGACTGGAACTGGTCTTCGATCACGCCACGGCAGTCATGACCGGCGAGGGCCTGGTGCTCTACTGGCGGGACGGGACGATCGAGGACCGCAGCATTCCGGACCCTGCACACGGCGGTGGTGCTGACCCGATGGGCTATCCGCACACCCATCACCGCGCCGTGCTCGAAGACTTCCTCGATGCGCTGAACGAGGGCAGGGACCCGCTGGTCACCGGGGCCGACGCGCTGAACGTGCACCTGCTGATCGACGCCATCCTGACCTCAAGCGCCGAACGTCGCCCACAGCTAGTCGCTCACTTGTAGATCGCGGCGATCTTCGCGAAATCGGCGCGGACGGCATCGATGCGGCCGTAGAACAGGGCGACGGTTTCCGTGGCGACGTCAGGGCAGCCGCTATCGCCGTACTGCTTGGCGGCGCGCGCCGGCGAGCCCAACTCCGGCAAGCTGACAAAACGCCCACAGCCAGGACCACGGGCGACGCGCCTGCGGTTACGCTCGGCGGTTGGCATTGCGGAAGCTGCTGGGGGACATGCCTTCGCGTTGGGCGAAGATGCGTGAGAAATAGAACGCGTCCTCGAAGCCGGTCTGGTGAGCGATGGCTTCGATGCCGGCATCGGTGATCGCCAGCATCTCCTTGGCCCGGTCCAGCCTGAGGCGCAGCTGGAATGCCTTGGGTGGCGCGCCGGTGGCGGCGATGAACTTGCGCCGCAGCGTCGCCGGTGACATGCCGAACTCCTCGGCAAATCGCGTCAGGTCGACGGTGTCGAAGGCCCGTTCGCGCAACGCTTCGATCGCCGGCGCGATCGGATGCTCGGTGCGTTCGCGCCGCTCGATCAGGCTCTGGTGCGCCGCGGTGAGCGCGATGCGATGGATGCGGGCCCCGGCCGAGGCGCGTGCGAGGTGGGTGTCGTCGCCCATCTCCACCCGCAGCAGCGCGAACAGCCGCTGCATTTCGCCCAGGTCGTGCAGCGGCAGCAGCGGCTGGCGCGGCTCGATCAGCGCGCTCGCCAGCACGTCGTTGGCGATACGCCCCTCGAACAGCGCCCATTGCTCGTCCCAATCGGTGCCATCATCCGGCCCGTAGGAATGCGCCATGCCCGGCCAGAGCCAGAAGACCGCCGGCGCCACCACCACGTGGCCGCCGCTCGATGCGGTGCTGAGCCGGCCTCGACCCCGCTCGACCATGACCACGGCGAACACGTCGAGCTTCCTGTCCTCGATCTGCGTCGAGATCCGATGCGCCCCGTACTCGAGCACGCCCAGTAATGGCGAAGTGCCCGGAATATGCGGGCGATAGGCGGCAACGGAAAGATCGACCATGAGCGAAAAGTCCAGATGGTGCTTTTGTCTATGGTGATGATGCCGTTCGTACCATAGCCATACGGTATATTCAGTCGTTCCAATGGATGATCGAAATGTCAAGTTCCGTGGCAGCGGAGCGGCCTCCCGCTTCGCCCCTGCCGACCCTGCACGCCAACGGCCTGACGCTGTCCACTGCACCCAGCCGGATGGGCTACCTGACGCCGACCAGCGCCGGCGCCAGCCTTGCCGAGATGCGCCGGCAGTACGACGAGCAGGGCTACCTGTTCATCAAGGGTTTCCTCGACCGGCAGGACGTCATCGATTTCCGCGGCTGGGTGTTCGAGCAGCTGGCGGCGGGCCGGCTGACCGAGCCGGGCACCGATTTCGCCGCCGGCATTTCCGCATCGCGGGCGCCGGACAAGGCCTGGCTCGATCGCCGGCTGATGTCGCTGGTGCGCTCCACCGCTTATGAGGGCTTCTGCGCCCAGCCGCGTCTCGCCCACTTCATGGACGCGTTCCTCGGCGGGCTCTCCTATCTCCACAAGCGCAAGATCATGCGTTTCACCCAGCCCGGCACCGCCACCGTGACCCCGGCGCATTACGACCTCGTCTACCTGCGCGGCGGCACCAGCCGCATCGTCACTGCCTGGATCCCGATCGGCGACACCTCGATCGAGATGGGCGGGCTGACCTATCTCGAGGGCTCGCACACCATCGGCAGCGACATGGAGGCCAAGTTCCAGATCGAGGGCCTGAAGCTGACGCCCGAGGAGCGGATCAGCGCCTACAACAAGAACATGACCGAGGGCGGCTGGGTCTCCAAGGACCTGCCCGACATGGCCGAGCGCTTCGATACGCGCTGGCTGGTCGCCGACTACGAGGCCGGCGACGTGATGCTGCACAGCCCGTTCATGATCCACGCCTCGACCACCAACCAGGACCCCGGGCGGCGGATCAGGCTCTCGACCGACATCCGCTACCAGAACGTCGACGACGAGATCGACGCCCGCTGGAACAACCACTGGAGCCTCAACGACATGCTCTGACAGCGTGTCCGCTCACCCCAACGCCTACCCACAAGCAAGAGGCGCGACACTGCGCCCCGCGAGGAGATGCCATGCCGAAAACCACCAGGACTCTGAGTCTGCTGGGCTATGCCGCCCTGCTGCTCTGGACCTCTACGTCGTTGACCGCCGCCCAGATGCTGGAGCCGACCACGCCGCCCGACCCGCCGAAATTTGACGCCCAGGGCACGCCCAACTTCGTCGGCGTCAAGGACATGTTCGGGTATCGGGCGCTACCGGAGTACCATGAGCCGGCCTGGGTGACGGAGAAGTTCGTGACGCCGGGCAAGCTCCCGCCGGTGGCTGAGCGACTGCCGAAAGAGCCGCTGGTCTACAAGGCCTCGAACATGCCGGACGGTATCGGCGTCTATGGCGACGTGATGCGCCACGTCATCGGCGGCCGGCCCGAGGGCTGGAACTACATGGCCGGGCAGTCGCAGGGCTGGGGTGGCACCGACATCGGCACGATGGAATGTCTGACGCGAACCGGGCCGCTGTTCCAGGTGAAGGCCGAGGAGCTCGAGCCGCTGCCCAACCTCGCCAAGTCGTGGGAATGGTCGGAGGACGGCCACAAACTGACCATGCACCTGATCGAGGGCGCGAAATGGTCGGACGGCGTGCCGTTCACCTCGGAAGACGTGCTGTTCTACTGGGAGGACAACGTCGTCGACCCGAACGTGACGCCGCTCAACGGCGCCTCGCCGGAGAGTTTCGGCGAGGGCACGACGCTCGTCGCCATCGACGACTACACCATCGAGTGGACGTTCAAGGACGCCTTCCCCAAGCAGTACCTCTACCAGATGGCGTACGGCGATTTCTGCCCGGGGCCGGCCCACATCTTCAAGCCGCTGCACCCGAAGTACTCGTCGAACACCTATGACCAGTACAAGAACGCCATCAAGCCGGAGTACATGAACATCCCGGTCATGGGCGCCTGGGTGCCGTCCGAGTATCGGGCCGACGACATCATCGTCATGCTGCGCAACCCCTACTACTGGAAGGTCGACGAGGCCGGCAACCAGCTGCCCTATCTCGACGAGGTGCACTACCGGCTTTCGACCTGGGCCGACCGCGACGTGCAGGCAGTGGCCGGCACCGCCGACAACTCGGCGATGGAGCAGCCGGAGAACTATGTCGAGGCGCTGAAGCGCGCCGCCGACCCGAATGCGCCGTCGCGGCTGCAGTTCGGCGCCCGCACCATCGGCTACACGCTCTACCCGAACCTTTCCGGCAATGGCTGGGGTGAGCCCGACAGCCGCCGCCAGGCCGTCCGCGAGCTCAACCGCAACTTCGATTTCCGCAAGGGCGTGACCACCGCGCTCGACCGGCAGTCGATCGGCGAGGCGCTGGTGAAAGGGCCATTCACCGCCATCTATCCGGGCGGCCTCTATGCCGGCACCACGTTCTACGACAAGGCCTCGACGGTCTACTATCCGTACTCGGCGGATACGGCGAAGGCCTATTTCGAGAAGGCCGGGCTCACCGACACCGACGGCGACGGCATCCTCAACTTCCCCGCCGGGCAGGAAGAGGGCCGCAACCTCGAGATCACCATCCTCGCCAATGCCGACTACCAGACCGACAAAAACCTCGCCGAGGCGGTGATCGCGCAACTGGAGCGGGTCGGCATCCGGGTGGTCGCCAACTTCATGACCGGCACCCAGTTCAACGCCGCGCAGGGCTCTGGCCAGTTCGACTGGGTGGTGATCCGCAACGGCTCGGAACTGGTGGCTGTGGTGCAGAATACCTCGGCGCTGGCGCCCACCGGGCCACGCATTGCCGCACAGCACCAGGCCGGGCCGGATGGCACGATGGACCTGCTGCCGTTCGAAACCGAGATGGTCGATGCGGTGAACGCCTTCACCGCCACCGACGACGCGGCCGAGCGGATCGCGCTGATGCAGCGCTACCAGAAGCTCTACACCGAGAACGTCTACGCCATCGGGCTGACGCAGTATCCGGGCGCCGAGATTATCAACAAGCGCTTCGCCAACGTGCCTGCTGGCGTGCCGATCTTCATGTTCAACTGGGACGTCGACAACATGATGCGCGAGCGGCTGTTCGTGCCGGCCGACAAGCAGCCGGGCTACGAACTCCACCCGCAATCGCTGCCCGGTGCCCCCGGCATCGGCAACGGCCCGGTCTCGTAGCCGGATCACCGAACCTCCCGGTGCAGCGGTTCGCCAGATCGTCCAAAAACGATCACTGCCGCACCAAGGCCGGATGGGGATGGCGCAAGCCATCCCCATCTCATTTTCGCCGGAACGGGTAGTGAGGTGAACTTGTCGTACGACTTTCCGCCTACTCCAAACACCCCGATCGGCGGTTGCCAATGCTGCCTCGGGTTGTAACCTGACGTACGTCCCTCGGGGAGGATCGGGGGCCAACAGGCGAGGGAGAGGCGACGTGAAGATCACTTCGGTGAAGACGGCGGCGACGAGCGGCCATTGCATGCATCTATGGGTCCGCATCGAGACCGACGCCGGCATCACCGGGCTCGGCGAATGCGTGCATGGCGGCTACCAGGCCATCGCCATCATCAAGGAGCTGGAGGAGCGGCTGATCGGTCGCGACCCCTTCGCCATCGACGCGATCTTCGAGGAAACCCGCCGTAGCCTGGTGTTCGAAGGCGGCTTTGCCGGGGCGCTGATCACCGCGCTCACCGGTATCGAGATCGCGCTCTGGGATCTGAAGGGCAAGGCCCTCAAGGTGCCGATCTACGAGCTGATGGGCGGCAAGTTCCGCGACGACATCCGCGTCTATTGCGACTGCGAAGTCTCGCCCGGCATGAACATGGACGAGGTGCAGGCCGAGGTCGACAAGGTGCTGGCGGCCGGCTTCTCGGCACTCAAGGTCGATCTCGATATCCGCGCCTACGGCCACACCGGTACGGAAACCGGCTGGTACGAAAAGGACAAGTTCAACATGACTCCCAACAAGTGGGAGCATGACCGCATGGTGCAGCTGGCCGAGATGGTGGTGAAGGCCGCCGGCAAGGACGTCGAGGTCGCCTGCGACCTGCACACCCGGCTCGACAAGCACTCCGCCATCCGCCTTGCGCGCGACCTCGAGCACCTGCAGCTGATGTGGCTGGAAGAGCCCATCCCGCCCGAGAACATCGATGCCATGGCCGAAATTACCCGCTCGACCAGCGTGCCGATCTGCGGTGGCGAAAACCTGTACCTGCGGCACGGCTTCAGAAAAGTGTTCGAGCAGCAGGCGCTCGACATCATCATGCCCGACATCCCGAAATGCGGCGGGCTCAGCGAGTGCCGGAAGATTGCCGAGATGGCCGACCTCTACTCGATCCCGTTCGCGCCGCACAACGTCAGCTCACCTATCGGCACCATGGCCTCGGCCCACGTCTGCGCCACGGTGCCGAACTTCCTGGTGCTGGAGTTCCATTGGTTCCACCGCGACTACTGGTCGACCATCACCGACGGCGGCGAGATCATCGAGAACGGGCGCATCAAGCTCAGCGACCGGCCGGGGATCGGGCTGGAGCTGAACGAAGCGGTGGCGCGGCAGCACCAGTATCCGGGGACGACCTGGTTCGAGTGAGGTATCCGCCCGCTTGGTCTGAGCGGCCCGCACGCCACCCCCACCCTTGATCCCTCCCCACAAGGGGAGGGAGACGCATACCGAAAGTGCGGTTCTAGCTCTCCCTCCCCTCGATGGGAGGGCAGCGCAGCTTGGCGGCTTGCCGCCTAGCGCAGCTGGGTGGGGTGGGGCGGGAGTATCAGGCGCCCCGCGGCCTACCGCACCAAAGCCGGCCGTTTCGCATCAAACGTCCAACCGCTGATCAGATACTGCATCGCCGCCGCGTCGTTCCGGCTGCCCGCCGGGAGCGCGCGATAGCGCTGGTGCGCCGCCTCGAGCTCCGCCTCGTCGATCTCCACCCCCAGCCCCGGCCGCTCCGGCACCGCCACATGCCCGTCGCGGATCAGCGGCGGTTGCTTGGTCAGCCGCTGCCCGTCCTGCCAGATCCAGTGCGTGTCGAGCGCGGTGATCGTCCCCGGCGCCGCCGCACCCACCTGGGTGAACATGGCGAGGGAAATGTCGAAGTGGTTGTTCGAGTGGCTGCCCCAGGTCAGCCCCCAGCGGCGGCAGAGTTTTGCCACGTCGATCGAGCCGCGCGGCGTCCAGAAATGCGGGTCGGCCAGCGGGATGTCGACGCTGCCCAGCACCATCGCATGCCCCATCTGCCGCCAGTCGGTAGCGATCATGTTGGTCGCGACCTTCACTCCGGTGCGCCGCCGGAACTCCGCCAGCACTTCGCGCCCTGAGAAACCGGCTTCCGCCCCGCACGGGTCCTCGGCATAGGCGAGGATCGGCCTCAGCCGGGTCGCCACCTTCACCGCCTCCTCGAGCGACCACGCGCCGTTCGGATCGAGCGTTAGCCGCGCCGCGGGGAACCGCTCCGCCAGCGCCTCGATTGCCTCGGCCTCCACCTCGCCTGAGAGCACGCCGCCCTTCAGCTTGAAATCGCGAAACCCGTAGCGCGCCTCTGCCGCTTCGGCGAGCCTCACGATCGCCGCGGCGGTTAGCGCCACCTCATCGCGCACCCGCTCCCAGTCGTCACCGCTCGTCGCGGCACGATAGCCGAGCGGCGTCTTGGTGCGGTCGCCGACATAGAACAGGTAGCCCAGCATCTCGACCCGATCACGCACCTGCCCGTCGCCGAGCAGCTCCGCCATCGGCACGCCGAGGAACTGCCCCATCAGGTCGAGCAGCGCGCATTCGAGCGCCGCCACCGCATGGATAGTGATGCGCAGGTCGAACGTCTGCGCCCCACGCCCGCCCGCGTCGCGGCTGGCGAACGCCTCGCCCACCTGCCGCAGCACCGAGCGATAGGCGCCGATCTCGCGTCCCACCAGCAGTTCGCGGCTGTCCTCCAGCGTCCGCGCGATCGCCTCGCCGCCCGGCACCTCGCCGAGGCCCGTGCGGCCCGCGCTGTCGGTGAGGATCACGATGTTGCGGGTGAACATCGGCGCATGCGCGCCGCTGAGGTTCAGCAGCATGCTGTCCTCGCCGGCGACCGGCACGACGCGCATGCCGGTGACGATGGGTGTGGCGTTCGTCACGGTGATTATCTCTCGAAACGGGGGAGTGGAGGGCGCCTGGGCGCCCTCCGCCGATTGCTAGCCCTTCACCGCGCCGACGGTCAGTCCGCCGACGAGGAAGCGCTGAGCGTACATGTAGAGCACCGCCACCGGGATCGCCGTCAGCAGCGAGGCTGCCATCAGTTCGCCCCAGGGCAGGATGTCGCCCACCACCATCGATTGCAGCCCGATCGGCAGGGTCCTCAGCGATTCCGAGGTGATGAACACGAAGGCGAAGAGGAACTCGTTCCAGGCATTGGTGAAGGCGAACAGCGCCACCGAGAGCAGGGCCGGTGCCGCCAGCGGCAGGGTGATGCGGATGAAGGCGTAGAGCCGGCTCGCCCCGTCGATCATCGCCGCCTCCTCGAGCTCCACCGGGATCGAGCGGAAGTAGCCGATCAGCACCCAGGTGGCGAAGGGGACGAGGAAGGTTGGGTAGGTGGTCAGCAGCGCGCCATAGCTGTTGATCAGCCCCAGGTCGCTCAGCGTCTGGTACAGCGGGATGAAGATCAGCGTACCCGGCAGCAGGTATGTGATCAGGATCGCCGTGGTCAGCAGCCCGGCTCCGAGGAACTTCAGCCGGGTCAACGCATAGGCGGCCAGCGCCGCTATCGCCACCGAGATGATCGTACTGAGCGCCGCGATCAGGATCGAGTTGCCCAGCCAGTGCAGGAACGGCGAGCCGAACAGCAGTTCCTTGTACTGGTTCAGCGTCGGCGGATCCGGCCAGAAGATCGACTGGCGCTGGCTGATCTGCGTCGTGGTTTTGAACGAGGTGATCAGCACCCAGTAGAACGGGAACAGCACGAACGCCATGATCGGCAACAGGATCAGGATGCGGATGCCGATCCCCATGCGCTCGCGGCCCTGCGGCTTGAACACCGGCCTTTCGGACGAGCCGGTCATCCGCTTGCGCAGCGACTTGCCCACCACTTCGATGCCGCGGTTCAGCATGTCGAACGGCCAGAAGAAGATATCGAGCACCAGGCTGAACAGCCCGCCGAAGAACCTGCCGATCCCCAGCCCCTTCTTCTTGGCGACGCCGGCGGCGCGCTCGTCGTGCCGCATGTATTTCGACAGCAGGTAGATGAGGAACGCCATCAGCGGCGCGACGCTCAGCGCAATGGCGCTGCCCGGGCCGTATTGCAGCGAGCCGATCGCCTTTTCGTAGGCGAGGATCGAGTAGAGGCGCGTCGCGCCGCTCGGCCCGCCGCCGGTCATCAGGAAGATCAGTCCGAACTGGTTGAAGGTGGAAATGAAGCTCAGCAGCAGCACCACGAGGATGACGTAGCGCATCCCCGGCAGCGTGATGTAGCGGAAGCGCTGCACCGCATTGGCGCCATCGACTTCGGCCGATTCATAGAGCTCGGTATCGATCGCCTTGAGGCCGGCCAGCAGTAAGAGGGTGAAGAACGGGATGCCCTTCCAGACGTTCACCGCAATCACGCTGCCCAGCGCCAGGTTCGAGTCCGACAGCCAGCCGAGCGGCTTGTTGATGATGCCGGCACCCTGGAGGATCGGGTTGAGGCCGCCGAACAGCGGGTCGTAGATCGACTTCCAGGCCAGCGCCGTGACGATCTCGGGCACGATCCAGGGCAGCAGCATGATCGCCGACATCAGGTTGCGCCAAGGCAACTTGGAATGAAGGATCATGGCGATGGTCATGCCGGTGACGAACTTGATCGACAGCGACCAGAAGGTGAAGTTGATCGTGTTGCTGAGGCTCAGCAGGTAGTCCGAATTGGTGTAGAGTCGCTGGTAGTTCTTTAGCCCCACCTGCACCGTGTCGCCGGTGTTGAAATTGAAGGTCGTCATCGACATCAGGATGGCGCTGATGAACGGCCAGAAGATCAGGCCCGCCATCAGCAGGACCATGGGCAGGACGAACAGGTAGGCGATCTTCCAGTCGCGGCCGAGAATCCCCCGCACCCGCCGCGCCATGGACATCGGCCGCATCGTTCGGCCTATCGCGGTATTCGCATGAGCTTGGTCAACCATTACCTGTCCCCTCGAAAGTGCTGCACGCTGAGGCGTCGGGCCTGCGCACCGGAGTCGTGATCCACGGCGTGCAAAAGCGCTCGCACTCTGGCTGGGAGTGCGGCCGATGACGCTGCGGCGCTAGAGTGGGGAGGGCGGTTGCGCCGCCCTCCCGCGTGGGGTTGCATCGCCTTACGGCTGCATGATCCCGCCTTCTTCGAACAGGTCGCGCATCTTCTGGTGCGCATCCTTGACGGCATCGGCCGGGGCCATGCGCCCCGAGATGACGTTGCCGACCGACTGTTCCAGCACGCCCTGCGCACGGATCGCATCGACGCCCGCGTTCGGGTTCGCCGGCCACGACTGGCCGAGGAACGGATCCTTGACGTCGACCGCCTGCTTGATCGTCGCGAGGTTCGGCTCGGCCGCCAGCAGTTCCGGGGTCCAGAGGTTCTGGTAGGCCGGGGTGAACAGCACGCTGCCCAGCGCCGCGATCTTGCCGAAGTTGGCCGGGTCGAGCAGGTTCAGCGCCAGTTCCTTGGCCAGCGCCGCGTTCGGTGCGCCCTTGAACACGGTCATCCAGCCGCCGACGTTGCCGCCGTCGCGGCTGTCGCCGTTGATCGCCGTCGGCGCCTGCAGCAGCAGGGTGTTGGCATAAACCGGATTGCCGTCGCGCTTGGACTGGGCATAGATCGAGAAGGCGTTCTGGGTGAAGCCGATCTGGCCCGCCAGGTACGCTTCGTTGTTGCCCGTATCGTTCCAGCTCTCGACGCCCGGCGGCAGCATGGCGGCATACTTGCCGTTGCGGTCGTAGGTTTCGCGCAGGAATTCGAAGGCGGCCACCGTTTCCGGCGAGTCGAAGGTGACGATCTGGCCGGTCTCGTCGGTGAAGTGGCCACCGAAGGCCTGCACCGTGCCGATCAGGAAGCCGAAGCCGTCACCGGACTGGTTGGGGGTAAAGCCCCAGCCGTAGAAGTCAGGCCCGGAAATGGCGAGAGCGGCCTCGCGGCGATCGACGATGGTCTTGAGCGAGGCGGGATCGATGCCCTTTTCCTTGAGCTTGTCGCCACGCGCATAGTAGCCGGTGGTCGTGCCGATCAGCGGAACGGCCCACCACTTGCCGTCGATCTGCGCGGTCTTGGCGGCGTTCAGGCCCGGCATGATGTCGCCGTACAGCTTGATCGCCTCGTTGACCACGTCGGTCATGTCCTCGACCAGGTCGAGCAGGTGCAGCTGCGAGATCGAGACGTTGGACGTGTAGGCGAAATCCGGCGGGTTGCCGGCTTTCACCGCCGCCGTCATCTTTCCCATGAAGTCGCCGAACGACTCGGGGTTCGTGGTCGAGATGTCGAGTTCGACCTTCTTGGCGTCGGCGAAGGCCTGCACGGTGTCGCGGAACGCCGTCTGCGCCGCTTCGAAATACTCGGTGCGGTGGATGACGGTGAGCTTTCCCGAGCCACCGATCGGCAGTGGTTCGTCAGGCTTCGGCTTGGCTGCATCCTGGGCAAAAACCGGAAGGCCGCTCCCCGCGGCGATAAGTCCGGCGCCGGTAGCAACGGTCCCCCTCAGGACGTCGCGACGGCTCAACTTCTTGATAGTCATCGAGTTTCTCCTCCTCGTCGTTGGGCAGTCTCTCCTAGTCACGGCTTGTATGGTGGCTCTGGTGTCCACCTTGTATGACAACACCTGCAGCATTGAACAGATTTCGCTCTGCTGCAACACGTACCTCACGGTTCGGCGTACGACCCTTGCAGGCCCCCCGTCCATTGCCTACCTTGTGCACAGGCATCGTGCCCGGCCAGAGGCCCGGCGCCCGCCGGTCTCCGCAACCAGGACAAGAGCATGGATATCGATCCGACCTTGCGGTCAGTCGTGGCCGTCCGATCCACCATCCCCGAAGACGCCTTCACCGCCTCCGGCCTCGGCACGCTGCGCGAGGGCAGCGGCGTGGTCATCCGCGAGAGCGGCTTGGTGCTGACCATCGGCTATTTGATCACCGAGGCCGAAGAGGTGTGGATAACCACCAGCGACGGCCGCGTCGTCGCCGCCCACGCCCTCGCCTACGATCAGGAAACCGGCTTCGGCCTCGTGCAGGCGCTTGGGCCCCTCGAGCTGCCGGCGCTCGAACTCGGCAACTCCGCCGATGCCCAGCTCGGCGATTCCGTGGTCTTCGCCGATGGCACCGGCCGCTCCATCCGCGCCTCGATCGTCGCCAAGCAGGAATTCGCCGGCTACTGGGAATACCTGCTCGACGAGGCCATCTTCACCGCCCCGGCGCACCCGTCGTGGGGCGGCGCCGCGCTGATCGGCGCCGATGGCAAGCTGCTCGGCGTCGGCTCGCTTCGGCTGCAGATGATGCGCGCCGGCGAAACCGCCGACATCAACATGGTCGTCCCCATCGACCTCCTCCGTCCCATCCTCGACGATCTCCTCACCCGCGGGGAGGCCAACCGCCCGCCGCGTCCGTGGCTCGGCGTGTTCTCCGCCGAGAGCGATGGCGAGGTGGTGGTGATGAGCGTCGCCGACGGTGGCCCGGCCGCCAAGGCGGGCCTCCGCGAAGGCGACGTGATCTCCGACGTGCGCGACAGCGAGGTCGAGAGCCTCGCCGATTTCTATCGGAAGGTCTGGAGCAGCGGCCCGGCCGGCGCCGAGTTCCCGATGCGGGTGGTGCGAGATGGCCGCGACACCTGGGTCCGCATCAAATCCGCCGACCGCAACAGCTTCCTGCGCAAGCCGCACCTGCAGTGACGAAGGGCGCCCACCGGGCGCCCTTTCCACATTTAGCCGCGGTGGCTCTTGAGGATCTTCAGCACCACTACCAGCGTCGAGAGCGCAATGGCGATGCCCATTGCCGGGTGCAGCAGCGAGGACATGCTGGCCTCCGGGTCGGCGCGCGTCAGGTACTGCACCAGCGGGATGGCGTAGAAGAGGGCCGTGAGCCCGCTCCACCAGCGCAGCGCCTTGATCCGCCTGTCGGTCCACGTGCCCCACAGCAGCAGCGCCAGCGGAACCGCGGCAAGGAAGGCCCAGCCGGTGAGCACCATGATCGGCACGGCGATCGCCGACCAGGTGACGTAGCGCGGCGCGATCCTGTGCGACCTGTCCTTGCGCGGCGCGGTGAAGTTGTCGGTGGTCATGTCATGTACTCCTTGCCTGAGGTTCACTTACGCGCCGCGATGGCGGCGATCAGGGCGCCTAGCAGCGCCAGCCCTGCCGCGCCGAGATAGGCGGCCGAATAGCCACCGGCGAGCGCGGTCACTTCGTCGACCCCGCCGGCGCCGAGGCTGTTGCTGAGCGTCGTCGCCAGCGTGAACAGCACCGCGAGGCCGAGCGCGCCGCCGATCTGCTGGCTGGTGTTGACCAGCCCGCTGGCGAGCCCGCTATCGGCCTCGTTGACGCCCTGTACCGCCAGTTCCGTCCCGGCGATAAACGCCCCACCCAGCGCCGCGCCGATGATGATCGTCGGCCCGAGCAGGTGCAGCACGAAATCCGCCTCGACCGGTGCCAGCGCCAGCCACACCAGACCCGCGGCGAGCGCCACCAGCGACACCATCAGCACCCGCGCCGAGCCGGCTTTCGCCATCACCGGCGGCAGCGCCCCGGCGGCAACGATCAGCGCTAGGGCCAGCGGCACCTGGGTGAGGCCGGTGAGCATAGCGTCATAGCCGAGGACGTTCTGCATGTGCAGCGACAGGACAAAGAACAGCCCCACCACAGCGCCGCCGATCAGCAGCACCACCAGGTTCCCCAGTGTCACCGAGCGGTTGGCGAAGATCGAGAACGACACCAGCGGCTCGCGCGACCTCAATTCGATCACGGCAAACAGCCCGAGCAGCGCCACGCCTGCGGCGGCGAGGCCCAGCGTGATCGGTGACAGGAACCCGACCTCGAGCACCATCGAGAACGCCGCCACCAGCGCCACGATGCCGAGCGTGATGGTGATCGCCCCTGCGAGGTCGAGCGGCGCCCGGCTGGTCACCACGTCGCGGCTCAGCAGCATCGGGATCGCGGCGAGCACGACCAGCCCCACCGGCACATTGATGAAGAAGATCGCCGACCAGCCGATGCTGGCGGTCAGCACGCCGCCCAGCAGCACCCCGGCGACGCTGCCGAGCCCCGCCACCGCGCCCCAGATGCCGAGCGCCTTCGCCCGTCCATCCGTCGCCGGAAACAGCTGCATCAGCAGCGCCAGCGCTGCCGGCGCCAACAGTGCTGCCGATGCGCCCTGCACGGCCCGCGCCGCCAGCAGCATCGGTCCGTTGATCGACAGCCCGGCGGCCAGCGAGGCAGCGATGAAGCCGAACACCCCGGCAAGGAAAATCGTGCGGTGGCCATAGCGATCGGCCAGCCGCCCGCCCAGCATCAGCAACCCGCCGAACGGCAGCACATAGGCCGTGATCACCCAGGTGAGGAGGTTGTGGTCAAGCCCCAGCCCGGCCCCGAGGCTAGGCAGTGCGATGTTGACGATCGAGGCGTCGAGCACCACGAGGAACTGCGCCAGCGCCAGAATGGTAAGCGCCAGCCAGCGATTGCGGCTCCGCCCGGTTGGTGCCGCCTCGGCGGCGGTTGCGACTACGGTGGTCATCTCAGGTCTCCTTGCGATAGAGTGACTGATCACTCACTAGTTGATCTCAAGAAATGGCGCCGTATTCCCGCCACAGCAGGGTAGGGCGCCACGATGGACGTCGTCAGGCTTGCCGGCCGGGGGAACGTCCCCGCCCGGGATCAGATGGCCGGCACGTGCCGGATGCCACGCGCCACGAGGCGCGCCCAGTCCTCACCGAGTTCGTCGATATCGGTGGTGGTGATCAGGTGGCAGAGCTGCCCGAACGCGATGAAGCGCTGCACCGCCTCGTCACTGGCGCCGGAGCGATGCTTCACGTAGGTGACGATGCGCTTGAGCCCGCCACGCACCGCCGAGCGGATCGCGGGCACGTCCGAGGCGCTCTGCGCATGCACCTGGATCATCAGGATGCTGCGGTCGGCGATCAGGCTCGCATAGCCGTCGCCCATGGCATAGAGGATGTCGTCGCCAGTGCCGCCGCTGACGGTCTGCGCGCTCTTTTCCAGCGTTTCCTCGATCCGGTCGAAGCACCGCTCCACCGCGGCCACGAACAGCTCCTCCTTGGTCGGGAACAGCTTGAACACATAGGCCTGGCTGATCCCCGCCTTCACCGCCACGGCGGTCACCGGCGTCGCCTGAAACCCCGCCCCTGCAAACGCCACCAACGCCGCCTCCACAATGGCTTCGCGGCGGGTATCGGCGTCGGAGAGATTTGTACGCGTCTGCTTCATGGTGAGTGAGTAAATACTCACTAGAGGTGGGGATGTCAACAACCATCGCCTGGGTGAGGGCTAGCGCGGCAGTGCGAAGCGAACCGTGAAGGCGGCGCCGTCTCCCTTGGGCGGCTCGAACACCGTGACATCGCCGTCGGCCGTGGCGGCGCGCATGGCGGCGCACGCCACCGGCATTCGGTGCGATGGTCCGGGATAACCGCCCAGTTGGCGATGCAACTCTCCGGCGTTGATCTCGACATGCGGCCTGCCCTGCGCCTGCGCTCGCGCCAGGTGCCCTTCGATAGCGCGGTCGAACGCCCCGCGATCAAGAGCGGCAGGAGCCTCGTCGGCATCCTCCCCGGAGCGCGTACTCAGCACCTCGCCGAACGCCGCCGCGATGATGCCGGTCGGCACCGCCACGAGCCCGATGCCGATCAGCGCCGTGATGCTGGCGAACACCTTGCCCGCGACCGTAATCGGGTAGACGTCGCCATAGCCGACTGTCAGCGTCGAGATCGACCACCACATGGCGCGCAGGATGCTACCGAACTTCTCCGGCTGGTCCGCTCCCTCCAGCGCGTACAGGCAGGCAGACGACACCAGCATCAGGAACAGCCCGGCCGCGAGGCTGATGCCCAGCTCGTACCGCCGCAACCGCACGGCCTTCCAGATGTCGGCGGCTGCATTCGAGTAGCGGCCGATCTTGGTTAGCCGCAGGATGCGCAGCAGGCGCAGCAGCCTCAGCACGTAGGCTTCGCTGCCGATCGTCGCAAAGAACAGCGGCGACAACGCCAGCAGGTCGATGATCGCCGCCGGAGTCAGGGCGAACCGTAGCCTGCCCCTGATCCCGCCGCGGTAGCGCGGGTCTTCGACGCAGGTCCAGAGCCGCAGCAGGTATTCGGCAAGGAACACAATGCCGAATCCGGTTTCGATCATCCGGAACATCGGGCTGATCGATCCCGCGATGGTCTCCTCGCTGTCGGCAATGGCAAACAGGATCGACGCGATGATCAGGACGATGAGGACGACATTTGTCCGCGATAGCCGCCCCTCGCCTGACAGCCCACCGGCGAGTGCGCGGTAGACACGAAGGCGAAGGCTCGGCGTCTCAGCCGCAGATACGCTCGCCGGCCCAGCCTCTTCGCTCATCGCCGCCCCCGTTGCGCCGCCGAGGGCACACTACCTCCGGCGGCCTGCTTGTCCACCAGGCCCGAGTGGACGCCAGCTACTTCCCCGCGTTCTCCGCCAGCAACGCCTTCGTCAAGCTCCCCGTTGCCGGATAAAGCGGGATCAAACACGCCTGCAGGGCGTGGTAGATGTCGCCCTTGCCGCCGAACAGGGTGTAGCTCGGCTTCAGGTCCTCGGTCAGCTGCTCGTGCCAGCCGCCGTTCTGCTCGTCGATGAACGCGCTGGCGATCACGTCCCAGATGTGGCGGTACCACTCCTCGTGAAAGGCGCTCGGCCGGTGCTCGCAGAGGAACGCCGCGGCGCCGATGCCTTCCGAGGCCGGCCACCACAGCTTGTCGCGCATGTCCGGTTTGTCGTTCCAGTCGAGGTTGTAGAAGAAGCCGCCCTTGGCTTTGTCCCAGCCCAGGACGATCGATTGCTTGAACAGCGCCTCGGCCGCATCCGGCATCCACGCATGCTTCTTGCCGCCCAGCGCCCAGAGCTGCAGCACTAGGCGCGACCATTCGAGCCAGTGCCCCGGCGTCGTCCCGGGCGGCCGGAACATCTGGTCGCCGAGATAGCCCTTGTCGACCTGCCAGTTGCCGTCGAAATGCTCGGCGACGCGAAACCCGTTTTCGCCCGCCTTGCGCCGAATGATCAGGTCGGCGATCCGCTCGGCCTTGTCGAGATAACTGCGCTCGCCGGTCGCCTCGAACGCCGCCATCAGCGCCTCGGTCAGGTGCATGTTGGAGTTCTGCCCGTGATACGGCGCGATCGGTGACCAGTCGGCGTTGAACTCCTCGGCGATGGCGCCGTGCTGCTCTTCCCAGAACTTCGTCTCGAGCACCTCGGTCACGTCGGCCAGCATCTTGTCGGCCAGCGGGTGCCCAACCAGCTTGGCGCTCGACGACGCCAGCAGCACGAAGGCATGGCCATAGCCCTGCTTCCGCCCGTCGCGCGGCCCGTTGTCGTCAACGGTCCAGAAATAGCCGCCTGCCTTGGTGTCGCGATGCCGTTCCCACAGGAACTTCATGCCGTGATCGACGATAAGGTCCGAGCCCGGCCGCCCCATCAGGCTGCCGATGGCGAAGCAATGCACCATGCGTGCCGTCGAGTGGATGCCGCGCACCGGATTGTCCCGGTTCTGCGGCTCGCCCGCCGGCGTAAGATCGAAGAACCCGCCCTTCGGATTGAACGCCCGATTCTGGAAGAACCCGAACAGCCCGTCGGCCTGCTCCAAGAGCCAGCGCCGATGATAGCTACGGTTGCGCCAGGGTTGGGTGGTCGTCGCCGGCATGTTCAGCTCCCTCGTGTTTTGCAACGTTCTACCCAGTGGGCAGCGCAGCGTCGAGGGCTACCATACGAGATCAGGCGCTGAGCCGAGCCCGCATCGCCGCCTTGGTCGCGTCATCGATGAAGGCCCGCTCGATGGCACCGAGATTGGCCGCCTTGAACCGCGCGCGATCCCAGCCGAACACCTCCTGCAGCCGGCCATACTCCTGCGTGAGCGTCAGATCCGTCGGGCCGCGCGCATCGGTATTGATCCCGACGGACACCCCGCGCCGCACCAGCCGATCCACCGGGTGGTCCTCGTAGCGGTCGAACACGTCGATCTGGATGTTGCACGACGGGCAGACCTCGAGATGCACGTCCTGCTCGAGCAGCAGCGCGATCACCGCATCATCCTCGATCGAACGCACCCCGTGCCCGACGCGCCGCACGCCCAACTGCTCGACGACCTCGCGCACCTTTTCGGCGCCGCCCGCCTCACCGGCATGCGCCGTGATGTTGAGCCCAAGATCCCGCGCCTTGTTGAACACGGGGATGTGCTCGCCCAGCCCATAGCCCGTCTCGTCGCCGGCGAGGTCGACCCCGCCGATCCCTTGCGTGCGGTACTTCTCGGCGATCCGCACCAGCTCCAGCCCGTTCGCCGTATCTTCCGGCCGCAACTGGCAAAGGATAAGCCGCGCCTCTACCGGGTAGGTCGCGCGCCCTTCCGCCACCGCCGCGAGCACCGTCTCCACCACTTCCTCGGTGCTGAGCCCCGTCTGCCGGTGCAACTGCGGCGCGAAGCGGATCTCGGCGTAGATCACCCCATCTTCCGCCAGCTGGCGCATCAGGTCGATCGTCGTCACCCGCAGCGCTTCGCGGCTCTGCAGCAGCTTGAGTGCCGGCGCCAGGTAGCGGAAATAGTCGACGAGATTCACGCATTTGCGCGGCGCGAGGAACTCGGCGCGGTAGCGCTCCGGCGTCACGCTGGGGTCGAGCGCATTCACCGAGGCAAAGCTCATCGAGCAGTCGAGGTGCAGGTGCAGCTCCACCTTGGGAATGCTGCGCAGTTCGGCTTCGTTGAGCATATCTAGCGGATCCTCTGTCCCGTGGCCTCGTCGAACAGGAACGCCCGCGCCGGGTCGAACCCGGTGCTCAGTTCGCTGCCAGCCGCAGTATGCCGGCTGTCGCGCAACTCGATGGTGAGCGGATGCTCCTCCTCCGACCGCGCATAGGCGAACGACGCCCCGCCGAGGTGTTCGATCACATCGACCACCGCCGTCAACTGCACTTCGCCCTTTGCGTCAAAATGCTCCGGCCTGATGCCGAGCCGCAGCTCCGCCCCAACGGCCGGCCGCGCCGCTCCCGCCATCGGCACCGCCACGTTGCCATAGTCGGGCAGGGTCACGGTCAGTGTGTCGCCGTGGCTCTCCGCCGCCACTGCGCGGAGAAAGTTCATCCGCGGTGAGCCGATGAAGCCGGCGACGAACAGGTTGTCCGGGTTGTCGTAGAGATCGAGCGGCGTGCCGACCTGCTCGACCCGGCCGGCGCGCAGCACTACGATCTTGTCGGCCAGCGTCATCGCCTCGACCTGGTCGTGCGTGACGTAGATCATCGTCGCGCCGAGCGTCTTGTGCAGCTTGGCAATCTCGAGCCGCATCTGCACCCGAAGCTCCGCATCGAGGTTGGAGAGCGGCTCGTCGAACAGGAACACTTCCGGGTTGCGGACGATCGCCCGCCCGATGGCGACGCGCTGCCGCTGGCCGCCGCTCAACTGCTTGGGCTTGCGCTCCAGCAGCTCGCCCAGATGGAGGATCGCCGCCGCCTCGGCGACTTTCCGTGCCACCTCGGCCTTCGGCATGCCGTTCATCCTGAGGCCGAAGCCGATATTCTCCTTGACGCTCATATGCGGATAGAGCGCGTAGGACTGGAACACCATGGCCACGCCGCGCTGCGACGGATCGAGTTCCGTCACCTCGCGCGTGCCGATATCGATCCGGCCGGCGCTGGTGGTCTCGAGCCCGGCGATCAGCCGTAAGAGGGTGGATTTGCCGCAACCCGATGGCCCGACGAACACCACGAACTCGCCATCCTCGATTCTGAGGTCGACGCCGTGGATGATGTCGGTCGCACCGAACGATTTCTTGACGCCTGAAAGCGCGAGGCCGGACATGGGGGTCTCCCTGGGAGCGAGATCAGGAAAAGTTGCAGACTTTTCCGGTTCGATCTCGCGACAAAACAAAACGATTAGCCTTTGATGCCCGCGCCGGCGAGGCCCTGGACATAGTAGCGCTGCAGCGGCAGCAGCAAGGCGATGGGGATGAGCGCGGTGATCACCGATACCGCGAAGAGCTGGTTCCAGATCGTCTGGTATTGCTGCTGGAACGCCGCCATGCCGACCTGGATCACCTTGAACTGCTGGCTCGGCATCGCCAGCAGCGGCCACAGGAAGGCCTCCCACTGGAACACGAACAGCAACAGTCCCGCGCTGATGCAGGTGGGGATCGAGAGCGGTACGTAGATGCGCAACAGGATGTTGATCCAGCTGACGCCCTCGAGCCGGGCGGCCTCGATGTAGTCTTTCGGCACCTGGCTGAAGAACTGGTAGAACAGGAACACCGCCAGCCCGTTGGCGACACTGGGGACGATCAACGCTGCCACGTTGTCGAGCCAGCCCAACTGCAGCGTGACGGTGTAGAGCGGCAGGGCGATCGCTTCGAACGGCAGCATGAAGCTGATGATGATCAGCGTCAGGATGATCTTCTTGCCCTTGAAGTCGAACACTGCAAACGCAAATCCGGCCGCGCCGTTGACGATCATCCCGCCGATCATCGTCACGATGGCGACGAGCATGGTGTTGGCGATGATCACCCCGAAGCCGCGCTCGAACACCCCGGTATAGGCCTCGAACGACAGTGGCGAGGGCAGCAGCGCATTGACCGTGAACGGGAAGATGTCGGCGAACACCGCGGTGTTCGGCCTGAGCGACGAAACGATCGCCCACCACAGCGGCAGGACGAAAATGAACGCCACCACCGCGTAGACCAGGTGGCGGGCGCCGAGCGTGAAGCCGCGGCGGAGTTTCAGCGCGCGATCGGCCATCACTTGGTCTCCGGCTTGCCGGCGAGCAGCCGGAACTGCAGCCCGACGATCAACAGCAGGATCACCACGACCACCACGATGATCGCCATCGCCCGGCCCATGTCGCCGAAGATGAAGCCCGACTTGAAGGCCTCGTACATCAGCACGTTGGTGGAATCCGCCGGCCCGCCCTGGGTCAGCATGAAGATCGGCGCGAACAGCAGGAAATTGATCGACACGTCCGCCACCAGGACGAACAGCAGCGTCGGCTTCAGCAGCGGCACGGTGATGAACACCAGCCGCTGCCACGGCTTGATCCCGTCGACGCGCGCCGCGTCATAGATCTCAGGCGAAATGTTCTGCAGCCCGCCGATGATGAAGATCATCCAGTACGAGATGCCCTTCCACGTCGCGATGGCGATGATCGAGTAGAGCGCGAGGCTCTCCGAGGTCAGCCACGGCTGCCCCGGGATGCCGGCGATGTTCAGCACGCCGTTGGCGAGCCCGTCCGGGCTCAGCATGATGCGCCAGATGATCACCGCCGTCGGCAGCGACACCCCGATGGGGATGAGGAACAGCACCCGGTAGAACCCGACGCCCTTGAATTTCTGCACGTAGAGCAGCGCCAGCCCCAGGGCGAGCGCGATCTGGATCGGGTTGATCAGCAGGTTGAACCACAGCGTCACCTGCAGCGATTTCCAGAACGCGGAATCGGTGAACAGCGCGACGTAGTTGTCGAGCCCGACGAACACCTGGTTGCCGCGCAGCATGTTGAAGAAGCTGTCGCTGACCGCCAGCGCGATCGGATAGAGCCGGAACACCACAAGGCCAAGCAACGCCGGCGCCAACAGCACCGCGAGCAGGATTAGGGGAGTCTTGCTTCTGACCATCTAGGCGCTTCACCGGATGAATGGATGCGTAGGCACGTCGCACCGCCGCCTGCGGTGATCCTCCCCCGCGTGGCGGGGGAGGGGGACCGGCGAAGCCGGTGGAGGGGGCAGCCGCAAACACTGCAGCCGCCACAACCTTACTGCGCCACGCGCGCCGCAGCTGCCTCGAACTTCTGCACCGCGCTTTCCAGCGCATCCTTGACCGCCACGCCATTCGCCATGTCGACGAACGCCGTACGGAACGCATCCTGCAGCTGGCCGTAGGCCGCCGTCACCGGACGCGCCTTGGCGGTGTTGAGCGAGTCATAGACGCCCAGCCGGAACACGTTGCTCGGGAACGCATCATAGTCCGCCGAGGTGCTGATCTCGTCGAGCAGCGGCTTGCTCACTGGCAGCTGGTTCAGCGACTTGAACCACACGCGGGTGCCCTCATCCGAGGTGGTGAGGAACTTGGCGAAATCGAACGCTTCGGCCTGCTGCGTCGAGGCAGCGCTGACGCCGACATACCAGCTCCCGGTCGGGGTCAGCACCTTGCCGCCCGCGAAATACGGGAACGGCGCCACGCCGAAATCGACACCGGTCTGCGCGAGGATCGGCAGGTTCCAGGTGCCGCCGGCGAACATCGCCAGCTGGCCGTTGCCGAACAGCGAGGCGGCTTCGCCATAGCCGAGGCTCTTCGGGCTCACCGCCCACTCGTTGTAGAGGTTGTGCCAGTAGGTGCCGGCCTTGATCCAGGCTTCGCTGTCGAGATAGCCCTTGGCGGTCACGCCATCGGGCGCGATCACGTCGGTGCCGAGCGATTCACCCAGCGGCTGCACCTGGTAGAGCTCGCCGAACTGCTCGACCGTGAAGCCGTACTGCGTGGTGCGGCCACCGTCCTTCACCGTCAGCTTCTGCGCCGCGTCCGCCACCTGTTCCCAGGTCCAGCGCTTCGTCGAGCCGAGCGTATCGACTTCCGCCTGCGTGGCGTTCTGCCCCGCGGTCAGCCCGTCGGGCGCAGTCAGGCCCGCATCGGCGAACAGCTTTTTGTTGTAGAACAGCACCTGCGCCGAGGTGTTGATCGGCAGCGCGAATTGCGTGCCGTCATACTTGCCCGCATCTATCGCCGTCGGCACCAGGCTCGAGGTGTCGATGCTCGCATCGATCGGCGCGAGGAAGCCGCGCGAAGCGTAGCTCGCCACCAGCGGCGCGTCGACATAGACGAGGTCGATGCCCGCGTCCTTGGAGCGCAGCCGGAGTTCCGCCACCTGGAAGAACTGCGCGAACGGGTAGGGCTGGAGGTTGATCTTGATGCCCGGGTGCGCCGCCTGGTAGGCGTCGACCACGGCCTGCATCGCGGTGGTGTCGCCACCCTCGATGACCACCATGTTGAGCGTCTTGTCCTGCGCCAGCGCCGGTGCAGCGGCCATCGCCGCCACCATGCTGATCGCCAGAGCTGTGTTCCACATCTTCATTCTACGCACCCTTCTCCTGTAGCTGAATTCTAGACCTGCTTCGCGAACCGCTTGGCGCCCCAGACGAGGCCGGGGGTCACCAGTTCCGTGAACTTCTGCGCATCGACCGTCATGGCGACGCCGACATTCTTGATCCGCGTGTCGTGTTTCGGGTCCTGCGGCCGGAAGTCGATCAGCGTCTGGCCATAGCCCGGGCCGTCGCCGACGATCACCTCGCCCGGCAGCTGCTCGACGCCGAAGATTTCGGGGGCGATCAGGTAGGCCACCGCGCAGGGGTCATGCAGCGGCGCGCCCGGCTTGTCCTCGCCGGCGAAGGCGTAATAGGTGCCGCAATAGAACGCCATAATGTCGGCCACCGGATTGTCGCCGGCAACCGCCGCGCGCACGTCCGCAATGTCCTTGCGGCTCAAGAGCGTCTGGTGCGTCAGGTTCAGCCCGAACATCACCAGCTTCGCGCCCGAGCGGAACACGATCCGCGCCGCTTCCGCGTCGGCCCAGGTGTTGAACTCCGCTGCCGGCGTCACGTTGCCCTCGGTGGCCGAGCCACCCATGAACACGATCTGCCTGAGCTTCGCTGCAAGGTCCGGCCGCAGTGCCAGCGCCAGCGCGATGTTGGTCATCGGCCCGATCACCACCAGCGAGATTTCGCCGGGGTTGGCGTCGACCTTGGCGATGATCGCCTCGACCGCACACACCGCGTCCGCCTGGCGCTCGGTCTGCGGCAGCTCGACGCCCGAACTGTCCATGCCGGACGGGCCGTGGAAGGCGGCCGGGAACTCGTAGCGATGCAGCAGCGGCAGCACGGCGCCCGCATGCACCGGCACGTCGAGCCCGAACGCCTCGACGATCCGCAGCGCGTTGCGCGTGGTGTTCTCCAGCGAGGCATTGCCGCACACCGTGGTGATCGCCTCGATCGTTATCGCCGGATGCGATGCCGCGAGCAGGATCGCCGCCATGTCGTCATGGCCGGGGTCGCAATCGATGATGATGCGGTGGGGAGTCGAAACGGACATCAGATAACTGCTCTATGAGTGGGAGAAGCGAACGTCGCGATGCGCGGGTCCGGACGCGAAAGCGTGAGGTGTCGAAACCGGGGAGGGAGGGTCCCGGATCCGGCGGCCTGACGCCTCGCATCCGAGGCGGAACACTAGGCTGGACGGGCCGTCGCCAACAATTTACAAATCGGCCGTTCGATTGAGTTGTCGTCAATGGTTGAGACCGGCCATCTGCTGAACGCCCTGCGCGCTTTCGAGGCGGCGGCCCGGCTCGGCAGCGTCAGGAAGGCGGCGCAGGACCTCAGCGTCACCGATGGCGCCGTCAGCCGCCAGATCAAGCATCTTGAGGATGCGCTGGGGGTGGAACTGTTCGAACGCGGCAACCGCTCGATCCGGCTGACTCCGGCCGCAGCCGAGTATGCCGCCACCATCTCCGAGGCCTTCGCTTCCATCGCCCGCGGCACCGAACAGTTGCGCCACGCGCACAACCGCCAGACCATCATGCTGACCGCGCCCGACGCGTTCCTGCTGCGCTGGCTGGTGCCCCGCCTGCAGAGCCTCGAGGCGCTGCTCGATGGCACCTCGGTCCGCCTCACCACCTGGAGCCGCGAGATCAACCCGGCCGACCGCTCGATCGACATCTATATCGGCGTCGGCCCGGTGCCCGAGATCCCCGGCATGACCGTCGCCGTCGTCGCGCCCGAAACCTTCGGTCCGGTGGTCAGCCCGATGCTGGTGAAGGGCCGTGAGGACGACCTCGACTACCTCTGGAGCCTGCCGCGTCTCGATACCGTCTGGCCGCCGGACATGTGGTCCAACTGGGCCCGCGAGGCCGGCGTCACCCTCAAGCCGCGCGAGTTCATCTCCTACGACCTGCTGTTCTACACCCTGCAGGCCGCCGAAGCCGGCCTCGGCGTCACTATCGGCCCCGGCCCCGCCGTTTCCGATGCCATCAAGCAGGGCCGCATGCTCGCCCCGCTCGGCCTCGTCACCCGCCCCGGCAGCTGGTACCTCGCCTGGCGCAACGACCGCTCGCTCCGCGTGATGAAGCTGGTGCAGCGCTGGTTCGAGCGAGAATTCGCCGAATGAGGCCGGACTGCTAGGCCACCGGTTCGCCCTGTCCGAAGCGGATGCGATAGTCGCTGGGGCCGATACCGAACTGCCGCTGGATCACCCGGCGGAGGTTCTGCTCCGTCGTCAGCCCCGCCTGTTCGGCGATCACCTTGAGCGGCAGGTCAGTGGTTTCGAGCGCCCGGCACGCCGCCGCCAGCCGAAGCGCCTCCACCGCCCGCGCCGGCGTCGCGCCGGTCGCCTCGGCATAGACCCGGGCAAAATTGCGCGCACTCATCCCGGCCCGCTCCGCCAGCCGCTCGACCCTCAGGTCGGCGCAGAGGTTGTCCCTCATCCACTCGTGCAGCGCATCGAACATCCCGCCGCGCGGCAGCTCCGGTGGGCTGAACTGGCTCTGCCCGCCCGGCCGGCGCCGGAACACCACCATCTGCCGCGCCGCCGCCAGCGCTACCGCCGGTCCGAGATCGGCCTCGATCAGCGCCAGCGCCAGGTCGATCCCGGCGCTCACCCCGCCCGAGGTCCACACCCGGCCGTCATTGACGTAGATGCAGTCCGGCTCGACGGCGAGCCCCGGATGCCGCGCCGCCAGTTCCTTGCTGCCCGACCAGTGCGTGGTGACGCGCTTGCCCTCCAGCAACCCCGCCTCGGCGAGGAAGAACGCCCCGGTGCACACCGAGCAGAGCCGCGGCACCGCTCCGCCATGCGCCCGCAGCCAATCCAGCAGTCCGTTGAGGCTCGGCGGAAACTCCCGCACCCCACCCGGCACGATCAGCGTATCGATGTCGCGCGGATCGATTTCCGCCAGCGCGGTGGTGACGACCGCCAGCCCCGGCGCCGTCTCGATCGGTCCCCCCTCGGCGGAGGCCGTCACCAGCCGGTAATGCGGCGGCGCAGGCAGCCGCTGCCGGTCGGCCGTGGCGAAGGCCTGCAGCGGCCCGGTCACGTCGATGGCATTCACGCCGGCATAGGCCAGCATCACGATCTGCCGCTCACGCACTTTGTGCACTACTCCCGCGGGTCCGCACCGCCAGCCACCACACCACGACCAGGGCGCAGATGACCAGCAGCGGCGCGACGCTGTAATTGAGCACGCTCCAGCCAAATCCGTTGAACACCGCGCCGGCCGACAGCGTGCTGGCCGTCGCCGCGAGGTTGCCCATCAGCCCGGTCAGGGCCTGCGTCTTGCCGCGCTCGTTCGGCCGGTACGATTGCGAGATCAGCGTCGTGCCGCTCACGATCATGAAGTTCCAGCCGATGCCGATGGCGAACAGCGCCACGTAGAACGCCGGCAGCGCGGTCGAGGCGAGCGCCGTCGCCGCGCCCGCCGCCGTCAGCGCCAGCCCGGCGAACAGCACCGTCGGCACCCCGAAGCGCGTGGCCAGCCGGCCGGTGATGAACGAGGGCGCGAACATGCCGATCAGGTGCCACTGGATGATGCCGGCGCCATCGTCGATGCTGTAGCCGCAGGCCAGCGCCGCCAACGGCGCCGCCGTCATCACCAGCAGCATCGATGCCGACGCCACCATGGTCGTCGCCACCCCTGCCACGAGGATCGGTTGCCGCACGATCTCGCCCAGTGGCCGTGCCGGCCGCGTGTCGACGACCGCCGCCGCCACCGGCTCGGTATCGCGATAGACCGCGAGGAAGATGAAGGTCGAAACGAACGCCAGCGCCGCGACCATCGCGTAGGCCCCGGCAAACGGCGCCGCCGGTATCAGGTCGCGCGTCCAGTTGGCGAGCGCTGGCCCGGCAATCGCGGCGATCACTCCGCCCGCCAGCACCGTCGCGATCACGCGGCTCTTCCGCCCGGCCTCGACGCCATCCGCCGCGGCGATCGAATAGAACTGCGCAAACCCCTGGAACGCTCCGACCCCGGCCGTCCCGAGGCAGAACAGCCAGAAATCGCCCAGCACGATCGCCCATACCGACACCACGCCGCCCAGCGCCCCGCACGCCGCGCCGAGCGCAAAGCCGAGCCGCCGGCCGAACCGCGCCATGATGAACGCCGCCAGCACCGTCACCACCGCGGCGCCCACTGTGATCAGCGCGAACGGCAGCGTCGCCAGCGCCTTGTCCGGCGCCAGTTGGTACCCGGCAATGCCGGTGAGCGTCAGGTCGACAGAGATGGCACACACATACAGCCCCTGGCACAGCGCCAGCACACGGGCATTGCGGATACCGATCAGGCTTTGGGGCGCGGTGGCGGACATGGCAGCTTCCAGGTTGTTTCGCGCACCATCGCGACAACCCTTCCTGGCGGCAATGACAACAAACTATCAAATTCTGCCACGCCGGTGATCACACGGCGGCGTAGTGCCCGGGGCTGACCTCCGTCAGTTGGCCGATCTCGTTCCTCGTCATGTTGCGCACCCGCGCAACCTCCACCGCGAATGCCGCGGCGGTGGCGCTGCCGCCGTCGAGCCGTTCCCCCGCGTTGGGTACCGCCGACAGCAGCACCTTGGTATAGGGGTGCACCGGCCGGGCGATCACCTCGCGCGACGGCCCCCACTCGACGATCCGGCCGCCGAACATCACCGCCGTCTCCTCGGCGATGTAGTGCGCCGTGGCGATGTCGTGGGTGATGTAGAGCAGGCTGAGGCCGCGCTGCGTCTTCAGCCGCGCGATCAGCTCGAGCATGGCGCGGCGGATCGAGACATCGAGCATCGATGTCGGCTCATCCGCCACCACCAGCTCGGCGCCTACCGCCAGCACCCGCGCCAGGTTCACCCGCTGCCGCTGGCCGCCCGACAGCTCGTGCGGATACTTGTCGAGCGTGTGCCCCGGGTCGAGTTCCGCCTCGGCGACGATGCCAGCCACCCGTTCGGCCAGCGCCGCCCCGGCGAGGCCATGGTGCAGCCGTAGCGGGCGCTCCAGATGGTGCCGCACGGTATGTGCCGGATTGAGCGCCGAGAACGGATCCTGGAAGATCATCTGTACGGCGCGCCGCTGCGCCAGCCGCTGCTTGTGCCCGCGGATCGTCGCGATATCGCGGCCGCGGAACAGCACCTGTCCGGAGCTCAGCGGAAACAGCCCCGTCGCTGCCCGCCCCAGCGTCGACTTGCCCGAGCCGCTCTCCCCTACGATCGCCAGCGCTCGTCCTTCGTTGAGCTTCAGCGACACCTGCTGCAGCGCCGCCACAGACTTCTCACCGCCGAATACATTGCGGATGCGGAACGTCTTGCTGGCCGCAACCAGCTCGAGGATCGGCGCGCTCATGACGCGGTCTCCAGCCTTGGCATGGCGTCCCATAGCGCCCGCGTATAGCTCTGCTGCGGCATATCGACGATCTGCCGCGTCGCGCCGACCTCGATGATCCTGCCGCGCAGCATGATGGCGATGCGGTCCGCCAGCTGCGCCATCAACGCCAGGTCATGCGTAATGAACAGCAGCGAGAACCCCAGCCGCGCCTTCAGCGCCATGATCTCGGTGAGGATCTCGCGCTGCACCACCACATCGAGCGCCGTGGTCGGCTCGTCCATGATGATCAGCTCCGGTTCCAGCGCCAGCGCCATCGCCAGCACCACGCGCTGCCGCATGCCGCCCGACAGCTGGTGCGGATAGTCGTCGAGCCGCAGGGCGGCGATCCCCACCAGCTTCATCAGTTCCTCGGCCCGCCCCCGCGCCGCATCCCGGCTCATCCCGGTATGGCCGACCAGCACGTCGCGGAACTGCTCGAAGATCGTCAGCACCGGATTGAGCGAGTTCATCGCGCTCTGGAACACCATCGACACCTTGCGCCAGCGCCAGCGCCGCAGCGCCTGCGGGCTGAGCGCCAGCACGTCCTCGCCGTCGACCCGGATCGAGCCGCCCGAAATGATCGCCGGCGGCCGGTGCAGCCGCATCAGCGCGAACGCGATGGTGGATTTGCCGCAGCCGCTTTCGCCCGCCAGCCCCATCACCTCGCCGCGCCGGATGTCGAGGTCGACATCGTTCACCGCCGTGAACAGTCCCGTGCCGGTCATGAAGTCGACCCTGAGGCCGCGCACTTCGACGAGGTTCGCCTGCTGATCCATGCTCATGCCTCCGTCGCGCCGACCCGCGCCCGGTCGATGGCGCGCTGCGCCTTTGCCGCCTTGGCGACGGTGCCCAGTGTCCTCAGCCGCGGGTTGGAAATCTCGTCGATGGCGAAGTTGATCAGCGACAGCCCGATACCGATCACCGCGATGAAGCTCGCCGGTGCCGCCACCTCCCACCACGCCCCGATCATGATCGCCGACGAGGTTTGCGCGTTGTAGAGCATGGTGCCCCAGCTCACCGCGTTCGGATCGCCCAGCCCCAAAAACTCCAGCGTCGCCTCGGTGATGATGGTGTAGATGACGCTGCCGATGAAGTTGAAGCCGATGATCGACATCAGGTTGGGCAAGAGCTCCACCGCGATCATCCGCCACATCGGCTCGCCCGCCAGCTCCGAGGCCTCGATGAACTCGCGTCGCCTGAGGCTCATCGTTTGCGCCCGCGTCACCCGCGCCCCCCAGGCCCATGAGGTGAGCCCGATGATCAGCGCGATCACCATCGGGCTCGCCTGCCCGACGAACGCCGCGATCACCAGCAGCAGCGGCAATTGCGGGATCACCAGCGCGATGTTGGTGAAGAAGTTGATCACCTCGTCCACCCAGCCGCCGAGGTAGCCGGCGGTGACCCCGAGCGCCACGCCGATCACCGTGACGATCAGCCCGGCGAGAAAGCCGACGAACAGCGAGGTGCGGGTGCCCCAGATCAGCTGGGTGAACACGTCGCGCCCCATTCGGGTGGTGCCGAGCAGGTGCTCCATCGAGGGCGGCTGGTGCGGCCGCCCCACCCGCTGCATCGGCGCATGCTCGGTGATCCATGGCGCCGCCACCGCGATCGCCACATAGGCGGCGACGATGGCGAAGCCGACCACGGCTTTTTTGTTGCGGAACGCGACTTCGAAGAAACCGCTCATCTCAGGCTCTCCTCAGCCGCGGATCGAGGAACACGTAGGCGAGGTCGACTGCGAGGTTGGCCGTCAGCATGGCCAGCGTCATGATCAGCAACTGCCCCTGGATCAGCGGGTAGTCGCGGGCGACGATGGCGACATAGAGGGTGCGGCCGAGGCCCGGATAGTTGAACACCACCTCGGTCACCAGCGAGCCGCCCATCACCGAGCCGATGGTCAGCGCGAAGGCGGTGACGCTGGGCAGCAGCGCGTTGCGCGCCGCGTAGTTGTAGCGCACCCGCCGGTCGCTCAGCCCCTTGGCCAGCCCCATCACCACATGATCCTCGCCGAGCTGGCCGATCATGTTGTTGCGCATGGTGACGAGGTAGCCGCCGATGTGGACGAAGGCCAGCGATACCACCGGCATGATGGCGCTATGCACCACGCTGCCGAGGAATTGCGGGCTCCAGCCGGGATCGAGCTTGGGGTCGAACGCATAACCGGTGGGCAGCCATTTGAGCGCCACGCCGAACACGAACAGCGCTGCCAGCGCCACCACCACCGCCGGGATCGCCTGGATGGCGAGCGCGAATGGCGACGCCACCGAGTCGAACACCCCGCCGCGCCGCCACGCCGCGAGGATACCGGTGATCGAGCCGACCGCGAAGGCGAGCACCGCCGAGGTGCCGGCGAGGAACACCGTCCAGGGCAGGGCGTAGCCCAGCACCTGCGACACGGTAAGCGGATAGAACTTCACCGAGTAGCCGAGGTCCCAGGTGAACACGCTCCTGAGATAGGCGAGGAACTGTTCGTGCAGCGGCCCGACGGCAAAGCCGAAGGTCTTCAGCAGCGCCTCCCGTGCCTCGGGTGGCAGCGTGTTCTCCGCCTTGGCGAACATGAAGTCGATCGGATCGCCGGGCATCAGCCGCGGGATCAGGAAGTTGATCACCGCGGCGGCGCAGAACGCCACGATGTAGAAGCCGATGCGGCGCAGCACGAATGGCATGCGAGCCCTCCCCCGGTCGGTTACGGGTCCAGGCGGCGCCGCGTGGGGAGCGTGCCGCCTGGACCTGGCCTAGGTCTCGTCGTCGGGCCTACTGTGTCACCGGCCTGAGCGCCAGCAAGTGCAGTACGCGCTCGGGCACGCCGCCATAGACCACCGGGCGCGCCACCGGGTTATCGGCATTGAACCAGCCGGTGAAACGCTTGGTCGAGTACTCGTACCAGAGCGGGTTGTTGAACACCGCGACATAGGGCAGGTCACGGCCGACGATCTCCTGGACCTGGTCCATGATCGCGCGCTGCTCGGCCTCGTCGCTGGTCTGGTAGAAACTGTCCAGCAGCTTGTCGAGCTCGGGGTTGGAGTAGTGCGATGCCGCCTGCCGGGTCTTGCCGACATTGGCCGAATAGAGTGCCAGGTCGAACATGAAGTGCGGGGTGACGCCGCCGCGGATCGAGTTGATCCCGACGTCGAAGTCGCCGGACTTCAGCATGTTGTCCCACGGCCCCTCCTCGGGGGTCGACAGGCGGGCCTCGATGCCGACCTGCGTCAGCCCCTCGACGGCCAGCTGCACGCTGTTCACCCAGTCGGTCCAGCCGTTCGGCACGATGATGTCGAAGCCGATCTTGGAGCCGTCGGGGTTCTCGACGAAGCCGTCGCCGGTCACGTCCTTGTAGCCGCTGTCGGCGAGCAACTGCTTGGCCGCATCGAGGTTGTATTTCGAGAACTGGCCGTACTCGGTGTCGACCTTGGGGTTGTTCCACGAATGGAAGGCGGCACCGAGCCCCGAGGGATACTCGTTGAGCGTCGGGTAGCCGTAGCCCGCGATATCGACCATCGCCTGACGGTCCATCGCCATCGAGAAGGCGCGGCGGAAGTTGATGTCGTTGAAGGCCGCCTTGTTGCCGGCATTCTTGGTCTGCTGGTTGAGGTTGAACACCACCATCGAGCCGCCCGGGAACCAGTAGGCATTGTGGTCCGGGTCGAGCCCCACATAGGTCTTCTCGATGTCGGGCAGGAACGCCCCGAACCAGTCGAGCTCACCCTTGGTGACTTCGGTGAGCGTCTGGTCGTTGCCGGCGATCTGCGGGAAGCGCAGGCAATCGACGAACAGGTTCGCCGCGTCCCAGTAGTTGGGGTTGCGGCACTGCATGTATTCCTGCGGCGTGAACCGCTCGATCTCGGTCATCGCCCCCGAGCCCACCGGGTTCTCGTTGGTGAAGGTCGCCGGGTCGGCGACATCCTTCCAGGTGTGCTCGGGCACCACATAGACCTGCACCAGCTTGTAGATCAGCCCGGAATTGGCGGCGTTGTAGGCGATGGTGACGTTGTTGCCCTCCACCTCGACGCTCTTGATCTGGGTCCAGATGGCGTTGAGGTCGAGCTCCGGGTGCGCCTTCAGCAGGCCGAAGGTGAACAGCACGTCGTTGGCGGTGAACGGCTGGCCGTCCGACCATTTCACCCCGTCGCGGATCTTGAACGTCACCGCCGTCAGGTCGGCATTGTAGGTAAAGCTCTCGGCCAGCCGGTACTCGGGCTTGCCGCCCTGCAGCACGTTGAAGATCACCAGCGGCTCGTACATGAAGTCCTCCACCGTCGACAGCCGCGTCGAGGTGTTGAACGGATTGAAGTTGGCGACGAACGCCGTGGTTTCGGTCGGAAACGCCGTCAGGATGGCCCTGGCCTGGGCTGTTGCGGGTGCCCCAAGCGCCGCCGCCAGCACGACGAGGCCCAATGTCGTCGATCTCATATGTCCACTCCCTGTTTTGCCCGGGCCGTCGCCGGCCGGACCCCCTCGAGCCGTGCGCGCCGCTTGTCGCGGCCGCTCCACGTCCCCTTGCGGCAGCCACATCAGCCTGGCCGCCCGTATCCCGTCACCCGGGCAAATGCGTCGAATTCGATGCGCAAGATCGTCAAAATCGGCAAAATCCCGGGCTAGACGAAAGTGGTATTCTTGCGCCCCGGCGAAAAACCGTCAGACAATGCTCGCGCACTGGGGGGAGGGCTGACGATGGGACGTCTGCGGCTCGTGCCTAACGGCTTTCGCGGCCGGCTGCTGCTGATCTTTCTGTTGATCAGCACGCTGCCGCTGGTCGCGACCGGCTTTGCCTTTTTTGCCATCCTCAATGCCAATGTCGAGGCCCAGACCTTCGGCAAGCTCGGCTTCGTCCGCGATGCCAAAAAGAGCGAGATCGAGCAGTATCTGGGCTTTGCCGAGCGCCAGGCGGCGAGCCTCGCGCGCTCCAATGCCGTGCGCTACGCCATCGGCGACTTCTATGGCTTCAGCTACGCCTTCCGCCAGATCGACGGTTCGCCCGAGCGCGCCACCGCGCTGCTGCAGCAGATCTTCGCCGTCGGCGACAAGACGGCCGATCACCTGCGCCCGGTAGACGACGACCAACTGCTCAGCCAGGCGCTCGAGTATGCCAATGCCCACGTGCAGTTCCACGAGGACTTTGCCAGCTTCGTGCGCACCTCCGAGTTCGACAACGTCTACCTCGTCACTCCCGAGGGCCGCGTCGTCTACTCGATGCTGAAGGACCGCTATCTCGGCCGCGACCTCAGCCTGGGCTTCAGCGGCACGCTGCTGTCCGACCTGGTCGACCGTTCCACCCGTGCCGCTCCGGGCGCCCCGTTCGAGGTGAGCGACTTCGTTCGCGATCCGATCACCGGAGTGTTCGGCGCCTATGTGGCGGTGCGGGTCGAGTTCTACCACAAATTCCGCGGCACCGTGGTGCTGCGCCTGCCCACCGCCGGACTCGACCGGCTGACCCAGGCGCAAAACAGCGAGGCCGCCGAGCTCTACCTGCTGAGCGCCCACCATGCGCTGGTCTCGGCGCCGGCAGGGGCGCAGGCGGTAATCGGCATTCCCACCCAGGCGGCCGCCGCTATCGGTGCGCCGCGAGCCGCCATCGTCGCGGCGGGGCTCGGCGGTGCGCCCGCCCTCTCGGCCTCGGCGCCGGTGCAGTTCGGCGATCTCGCCTGGACCGTCGTCGCCGAGGTGCCGACGGCCCTGGCCTTCGCCAATGCCGACGAGCTGAAGCGCGTGCTGATCGTCGTCGCCGCCATCTCGCTGCCGCTGTTGGTGCTGATCGTCGTGCTGCTGTCCCGCACCATGACCGCGCCGATCCTGCGGCTCACCGGCGTCGCCGAGGCCATCGCCCGCGGCGACCTCGATCGCGACATGCCGGCCATCGCCTCGCCCCGCGAACTGAGTCGCCTCGCCACCAGCTTCCGCCGCATGCGCGATGCACTGCGCAACCAGCTGTCGCTGGTCGGCCAGAAGAACGCCGAACTCGAGCAGCAGGTGCGCGTCATCGCCGAAAAGAACAGCGCGCTGGAGCTGGCCGACCGGCACAAGGACACCTTCCTCGCCAACACCTCGCACGAGCTGCGCACGCCGCTGAACGGCATCATCGGCATCGCCGAAACGCTCGGCGGGGGGGTGGTCGGCAAACTCACCGGCCCGCAGCGGCGCCAGCTCGACCTCATTACTTTCAGCGCCCGCCGGCTGTCGCGCATCGTCGACGACCTGCTCGATCTCTACCGCATCCGCCAGGGCCGGATGCGGCTCGATATCCATCCGGTGCACGTGGCCACCAGCGTGCGCAACGTGCTGCAACTGTGCGAGCCGATGCTGCGCGGCGAGCCGGTCACCCTCACCGTCGATATCCCCGACGATCTCGGCTTCGTCCTCGCCGATCCGGTGCGGCTCGAGCAGATCCTCTACAACCTGATCGGCAACGCCATCAAATACACCGACCAGGGCGCCATCGCGATCACCGCCGAGGCGACGCCGGACGACAAGGCGCTGGTGCACGTTGCCGACAGCGGCCGCGGCATCTCTGCCGGCAGCCTCGAACGCATCTTCCAGCCGCTCGAGCAGGTGGATGGCTTCGAGGCTGCCCGCCAGTCCGGCGGCACCGGCCTCGGGCTCACCATCGCCCGCCAGCTGGCGCATATGCTCGATGGCGAGATCCTGGCGCAGTCGACCGAGGGGCAGGGCTCGCGCTTCACCCTGCGCCTGCCGCGCGCCATTGCCGCCGTCGCCACCGAACTGCTCGCCGACGCGCCGGACCTGCCGGGCCTCCACTCGGCGGTGGATCACGCGCTCGATGCCCCGATGTTCTCCCCGCAGGATGACGACGCCTCGGCGCCGCAGATCCTCGTCGTCGACGACGAACCCATCAACATCCAGGTGCTGCGCAACGTGCTGCAGCCGCAGGGCTACGTCGTGCGCGCCGCCGACAGCGGCCGGGCCGCACTCGAAGCAGTGGAGCGCCACGCCCCCGACCTCGTCATCCTCGATGTGATGATGCCCGATATCGGCGGGCTCGACGTGGCGCGGCAACTGCGCCGCACCCACAGCCTGCTCGAACTGCCGATCATCATGATCACCGCCCGCAGCCGCACCCGCGACACCCTCGCCGGGTTCGAGAACGGCGCCAACGACTATGTCATCAAGCCCTTCGTCAAGGAGGAGCTGCTGGCCCGCATCGCGACCCTGCTGGAGGCCCGCCGGGCCCGCGGCACGGCGCGCGAAAACCTCGACCTGCGCCAGGAGATCGAGCGCCGCGTGCTGGTGGAGGACGCGCTGCGCCTGTCGCAGCAGCGGCTGGCGCGGCTGCTCGATGCGCTCAATGCCGGTCTCGTCTGCGTCGCCGAGAACGGCGCCGTCACCTACGCCAACCATGCCGCATCGACCCTCGCGGCGCGTCGCATCGAGGCGGGCGTCACCACCTTCGCCGACATCATCCCGCCCGCCATGGCCGCCACGGTGGTCGGGCTGGTCCGCGCCGACGGCAAGGCGGTGCTCGAGGCGGTGCCGCTCGATCCGGGCCGGCCGCCGGTGCGGCTCAGCGCCTTCGAGCTCGAGGCCGATGCCGGTGGCGGCATCGCCTGCGTGCTGATGGCCGATACTGGCGAGAGCTTCGCCCAGACCGAGGGGCTGGTCCGCGGCCTGCGCGCCGCCATCGATACCGTCGGCCCCGCTCTCACCAGCCCGCCGCCGCTGGCGGCCACCGCGGCCCCCCTGGACGATGGCGACGACTACCGCCGTATCCTCGTCGAGGTGACCAGCGCCAGCCTCAACCTGTGGCGCCGCGTCACCGGCCGCTCCAAGATCGACTTCGCCGAGGCGAGCGGCATCTGGCGCGCCAGCTTCGACCGCTCCTCGCTGCAGGTGCGCACCCTCGACAAGTACCTGCTGATCGAGACCCTGCCGGCCAATCCGCGCTGGCGCGACGTCGTGCAGACCGCCGAGTTCGTGCTGGGCGGCACCGAAGCCGCGGCCACCGATCCCGCCATCGCCGCTCTCCGCGCCGATCTCTCCGAGCGGCTGGCGGTGTTGCGCACCCACCTCAAGCTCCACCTCCGCCGCACCCCGCAGGGCGACCTCGAAGGACGAACCACATGACCGACCTGCCCAGTTACGATCTCACCGGCAAGACCGCGCTGGTCACCGGCGCTGCCCGCGGCCTCGGCCGCGCCATCGCGCTGGCCCTCGCCAATGCCGGCGCCGACGTCGCGCTCGGCCTCCGCGACAAGGCGTCGGGCGCCGACGTCATCGCCGAGATCGAAGCGCTCGGCCGCCGCGCCGTGCCGCTGCAGATGGATGTGATGGATCTGCCGCAGGCCTACGGGGCGGTGGATGCCGCCATCGCCGCGCTCGGCCACCTCGATATCCTCGTCAACAATGTCGGCGGCGGCACCGAGGGCCCGATCGAGGATTTCACCGAGGACGAGTTCGACCTCACCATCAATCTCAACGTCAAGGCGAGCTTCTTCATCGCCCAGCGCGTCGCCCGCCACATGATCGCGCGCGGCCAGGGCGGCGCCATCGTCAACATGAGCTCGCAGGCCGGCTTCATCGCGCTGCCCGGCGAAGGCATCTACTGCCTGTCGAAAGCCGCCGTCGCCCACATGACCAAGTGCATGGCCATCGAGTGGGGCAAGCACCGGATCACCGTAAACGCCGTCGCCCCCACCTTCATCGAAACCGACGGCACCGCCGAGGCGCTCGGCCGCCCCGGCTTCCGCGACGATGTGGTCGAGCGCATCGCGGCGCTGCACCGCGTCGGCCAGCCGAAGGAAGTCTCCGGCGCCGTCGCCTTCCTCGCCTCGCCCGCCGCCTCGCTGATCACCGGCCAGACCCTCATCATCGATGGCGGCTGGACCTCGCGCTAAGCTTTGACCGGCCGGTCAACTTTCCCGGCCCGCCGGCTAAGCTTTGTCGAGCAAATACAAATCAGTAACCAAGCGTAACATCGCTGCCGGGCGGCTACGCAGTTTTTGATATTGTTAACTCGGGCCCGCTTAGGTGCTGTGGTCCAACCGCGGCGATCTGGGGCTCAGCCGGTGCGTGTGTTAATTGTCGATGACTCGCGTTCGAGCCTGGCCTTCATCGGCCATGTGATCGGTGCGCTTGAGGACATCGAGATCGCCGCGTGCCTCTTGCCGTCCAAGGCCCTGGCCCTCGCTGCCACCACCCAGTTCGATCTGGTCCTCGTCGATCACGTCATGCCGGAAATGGATGGCGTCGAGCTGACCCGCCGCCTCCGCGCCGACGAGGCCTACCGGCTGGTGCCCATCGTCATGGTCACCTCCGACAATGCCCCGGCGCTGCGGGTCCGCGCCATCGCCGCCGGCGCCACCGATTTCGTCAACAAGCCGTTCGACTCCACCGAGTTGCAGGCCCGGGTGCGCAACCTCCTGGCGCTCCGCCGCTCGCAGATCGAGCTCGCCGACCGCGCCGCCTGGCTGGCCCGCGAGGTGGAACTCGCCACCCGCCACCTGGTCGAGCGCGAGGAAGAAATCATCTGGCGCCTCGCCCGTGCCATCGAGTACCGCGACGGCGACACCGGCGAGCATGTCTCGCGCGTCGCCCAGGTCTCCTCGATGATCGCCGCCGCCATCGGCCTCAGCCCCGAGCGCTGCCGCATGATCTATCTGGCGGCGCCGCTGCACGATATCGGCAAGATCGGCATCGCCGACGCCATCCTGTCGAAGCCCGGCAAGCTCACGCCGGACGAGCTGCGCACCATGCGCACCCACGTCTCGATCGGCGCCCGCATCCTCGAGCACGGTTCGTCCGAGGTTATCCGCACCGCCGAGTTGATCGCCCAGAGCCACCACGAGCGCTGGGACGGCACCGGCTATCCGGACCGTCTGTCCGGCACCGATATCCCGATCGAAGCCCGCGTCGTCGCCATTGCCGACGTGTTCGACGCCCTCTGTTCCGAGCGCCCCTACAAGCGCGCCTGGCCGATCGAAGAGGCTCGCCGCGAGATCCTGTCGCTCGCCGGTACGCATTTCGACCCCGCCTGCGTGATGGCCTTCGAGGCCCGCTGGCCGGAAATCCTCGCGCTCATGGCGACCGTCCCCGAGGCCACCCGCCTCGCCGGCTGAAACCGGTTCCTCTCCCCGCCAAGTCATCGCCAACGCGCGGCCGCCACCGGGTGCGGATGAGGTACGTCACTGCGCCGCCGGCGCGTCTGTTGCTCAACCCCCCGGCGCCGGCATCGGCAGTATTGGCCGCTCCGGGCGCGCTGCCGATGACTCCCGGCAAGCATCCAACGATTCGATCAGAGTCACGCGACGACTCCGATGAGTCACCTTGGTTGGTCCGGGTGATTCAATACGCAGTGTATTATACTTGCGATTACTTCCGTGACATAATTCTACCAAATACTGCTTAGCGGTAATTGAGGCTTAACAAATACCGATGATCATCGTGATCATCAGGGGCAAACAGCAATTCCGTGGACGCGGGGACTGTTTTCGAGCCGGGGGCGACAGGATTGTCGTTTCCGCCGAGGCTGCCGTTTTGCCTCTGAAAACAAGACGTTACGTATCGCAGAAGCATACTTTCCGGGGGCAGAACGAACCCATGTCGCGACCATCGACGACGCACCCGCTCCATTTGAGCGGTGACCTTTCCCTACGCAATATTGCCGAGCTCCATACTCGCCTGCTGCAAGCTTTGGCGGAGCATCAGGCCATCGCGGTCGATACCGCCGCCGTCGAAAGCATCGATGTGGGCACGCTGCAGCTGCTGGTCTCTGCCGCCAAAACCGCTGCCGCCGATGGGCGCAGCCTCAGCCTCGCCGCCGACGCCGCGAGCCCGATGGGCCGTGCGCTGGTGCGCGCCGGCTTCTTCACCGAGACCGGCCGGCCGCTGGTGCCCACCCTGACATCCTGGACCCTGACGCGAGAGGCGGCATGAGCAAGACCATCCTCACCATCGATGATTCCGCTTCCATCCGGCAGATGGTCGCCATGACGCTGAAGAGCGCCGGCCTCAACGTGCTGGAGGCCGGCAACGGGCTCGAAGGCTACAACAAGGCCACCACCGAGACCGTCCACGCCGTCGTCACCGACCTCAACATGCCTGTCATGAACGGGCTGGAGTTCCTGAAGAAGTTCCGCCAGCACCCGGCCGGCAAGGGTATCCCGGTGATCCTCCTCACCACCGAGTCCGACGAGGAGCTGAAGCGTCAGGCCCGCGAAAGCGGCGCCACGGGCTGGATCGTCAAGCCGTTCAAGCAGGATCAACTGCTGGCCGTGATCAAGAAGGTGACCGGCGCATGAGCTCCGACCCCACCGACACCTTCCGGCAAGAGGCCCGCGAGCTGCTCGAGCAGCTCGAACAGGGCCTGCTCGATCTCGAGGCGAACCCCGCCGACGCCGACCTCGTCAATTCCGTCTTCCGGGCGCTGCACACGATCAAGGGCTCCGGCGCGATGTTCGGGTTCACCGACGTCGCGGCGTTCGTCCATGAGTTCGAGACCGCCTTCGACAAGGTGCGCAAGGGCCTGTCGCCGATCACCCCGGAGCTGGTCGCCGTGGCGCTCGACGCCAAGGACCATGTGCACCACCTGATCGAGACGCCGGATGCCGCCACCGACGCCGGCGACGCCATCCTCGCGGCGCTGCGCTCGATCGTCGAACCCGACCGCTTCCCGGCCGCCCCGATGGCGCAGAGCGCCACCGTCGCCGCCAATGTCGCGCCGCCCGAGCCTACCGGCCGCTGGCGCATCCGCTTCAAGCTGCCCGAGGACGCACTGGTCCACGGCACCAACCCGCTGCTGCTGCTCGGCGAGATCGCCGACCTCGGTCCCTGCGAGGTCACGGCGCTCATCGACAGCGTGCCGACCCTCGATGTGCTCGACCCCGAAGCCTGCCACCTCGGCTGGCAGGTCGATCTCACTCATCCCAATCCGACCGCAGCGCTCGACGACGTCTTCCTGTTCCTTCTCGACGGGATGGAGCTGTCGATCGAGCCACTCACTGCCGCTACCGCTACCGCTGCCGCTCCCGAGCCGGTGTCTTCGCCGATCCTCGATATCCTCGCCGAGGATGATCCGGCCCCCGTCGCACGCGACGAGCCGGTCGTCGAAGCTGCTCCGGTTCGCGCGCAGAAGGAGCCGAAGGAACAAAAGCCCGAAACCGCTGAGCGTGCTTCCACCTCGCTGCGCGTCCCGGCCGAACGGCTGGACGAGCTGATGGATCGTGTCGGCGAGCTGGTCATCGCCCAGGCCCGCCTGTCGCAGATGGCGGCCCAGAGCTCCGACGGCAATCTCAAGACCATCGCCGAGGAACTGGAACGTCTGAGCTCCGGCCTGCGCGACACCACCATGGGCATCCGCATGGTGCCGATCGGCTCGCTGTTCTCGCGTTTCCGTCGCCTCGTGCACGATCTCTCCCGCGATCTCGACAAGGAGATCGAGTTCATCACCACGGGCGAGGAGACCGAGCTCGACAAGACCATGATCGAGCGGCTCGCCGATCCGCTGGTCCACCTGATCCGCAACTCGGTCGACCACGGGCTCGAAACCGCCGAGCAGCGCATCAAGGCGGGCAAGCCGATCAAGGGCACCGTCCGCCTCTCTGCCGTCTATGCCGGTGCCGAGGTGGCGATCTCGGTCACCGACGACGGCGCCGGGCTCAACGCCGCCCGCATCCGGGCCAAGGCCGAAGAGCAGGGGCTGCTGACGCCGGAATCGCGCATCGCCGACCACGACCTGTTCCAGCTGATCTTCGCCCCCGGCTTCTCGACGGCGAAGGAGGTCACCTCGCTTTCCGGCCGCGGCGTCGGCATGGATGTGGTCAAGCGCACCATCGACGGTCTCCGCGGCAAGATCGAGCTTTCCACCAAGCCGGGCGAGGGCACCACGGCGACGCTCCGTCTGCCGCTCACCCTCGCCATCATCGAGGGCATGCTCGTCCGTGTCGGCAATGGCCGCTACTCGATCCCGCTCTCGGCGGTCGAGGAGTGCGTCGAGTTGCCGGCCGAGGTGGCGACCCACTCGCGTGGCCGCAACTTCCTCGATATCCGCGGCAGCCTCGTGCCGTTCCTCCGCCTGCGCGACATGTTCAACACCCCGGGCGAGGCCGATACCCACCAGAAGGTGGTGATCATCTCGTCGGGCGAGGGCAGGGCGGGCCTGGTGGTCGACCAGATCATCGGCAACAACCAGACCGTCATCAAGCAGCTCAGTAAGCTCCACACCGACCTCGAGACCTTCTCGGGCGCCACCATCCTCGGCGACGGCACCGTGGCGCTGATCCTCGATACCTCGCGGCTCGTCTCGTTCGGCCAGGCCCACGAGGAGAAGTATCGCAATACCGAGGGGAGGGCCGCGGCATGACCGCCTTCACCGAACCGATGCGGGCGTTGACCCTGAGGCTCGACGACGAACTGTTCGCCATCGAGGCGCAGAGCGTGCGCGAGATACTCGATCTCGTCCCCGTCACCGAGGTCCCCAACGCCTCGCCTTTCGCTGCCGGCCTCATCAACGTGCGTGGCCGCGTCGTGCCGCTCACCAACCTCAAGGTGGCCTTCGGCATGGCGAGTGCCGCCGCCGACCAGGATACCCGCATCGTCGTCATCGAGACCGAGATCGAGGGCGAGCCGAGCGTCGTCGGCATCCTCGCCGACAAGGTCTACGACGTCACCGACATCGAGCCCGCCGCTATCGAGGAAGCGCCGCGCGTCGGCATGCGCTGGCGACCCGACTACGTGCGCGGCATCGGCAAGCGCCGGGGCGATTTCATCATCATCCCCGACATCCATCGCATCTTTGAACTCGAGGGCCGCAGAAGCGGCTCGTCTGCACCATCAGAAGAAAGGGCCGCATCGTGAGGCTAACTATCAAGGCGAAGCTGGCGGCAGTCTTCGGCACCGTCATCGTCATGTCGGGCATCAGCATGCTGATCGCGCTGCAGAATCTCGACAAGCTGAACCAGTCGCTCGACACCATCGTCAATGTCCGCGCCGCCAACACCATGACGATGATGGAGGTGCAGACGCACCTCGAGTCGATCGGCTCGCGCCTGCGCGCCATGATCATCAGCGACGATGCGGCCGAGATCGCCGACTACGTCACCAAGATCACCGACGAGAGCGCCCAGATCGACAAGTACGTGGCCGAACTCAACGACAACGTCATCGATCCCAAGGTCCGCGAGAACCTCGACGCGTTCACCGCGCAGACCGCCGCCTACGAAGCCCAGGCCAAGAAGGTCATGGAGCTCGCCACCCTCAACACCGATACCGAAGCGCTGCGCATCACCACCACCGACGGCAGCGGTGCGCTCGGCACGCTCGAGGAGGCGATGACGGCGCTCGTCACCTCGCTCTCCACCCGCGTCAGCGGCGGTGACCTCTCGGCCTTCCCTGCCTTCAAGGCGGCGTCCGAGGCCTTCATGACCATCACCGACGCGTTCCGCCAGCAGCGCAACGTGCTGCTCGCCTCCTCGCTCCCGGCCAAGCAGGACGAGTGGTACGCCGATTACAAGGCCGGCACCGAAAGCCTGGCCCAGCTGTTCCCCACCCTCGAGCGCACCATACCCGCCACCGAGGCCGGTCTGCTGAAGACCGCCCACGCGGCCTACAACGCGCTCGTCGTGGCGATGGACAAGGCCGTCGACGTGTCGATCCAGCGTGGCGACTACAACGCCCAGCTGGCCTCGAACGAAGCCACTGTGCTGCGCCGCGCCGCCGACGCCACCATCGACGCGATGATCGAGGTCAACAAGGAGGTGCTGAACGCCGCGGACGATGAGGCCAAGCAACTCTATGCCGACGCGATGACGCTGCTGATCGGCCTGTTGGTCGGCTCCGCCATCGTCGCCATCCTCGCCGCACTGTGGATCATCCTGTCGATCTCGAAGTCGCTCGGCGCCGCCCTCGGCCTCGCCAATGCCGTCGCTGCCGGCGATCTCAGCGCCGAGGCCAAGGTCAAGTCGAACGACGAGATCAAGGACGTCATCGACGCGCTCAACCTGATGACGCAGAAGCTGCGCGAAGTGGTGTCGGAAGTCACCGCCGCCGCCCGCAACGTCGCCTCCGGTAGCCAGGAACTCTCGGCCACCGCCGAGCAGCTGAGCCAGGGCGCCACCGAGCAGGCCTCCTCGACCGAAGAGGCCTCCGCCTCGATGGAAGAGATGGCCTCGACCATCAAGCAGTCGGCCGACAACGCATCGCAGACCGAAAAGATCGCCCGCCAGTCGGCCGCCGACGCCAATGCCTCCGGCGAAGCCGTGGGCAATGCCGTGAACGCCATGCAGACCATCGCCGAAAAGATCATGGTGGTGCAGGAAATTGCCCGCCAGACCGATCTCCTCGCCCTCAACGCCGCGGTGGAAGCTGCCCGGGCCGGCGAACACGGCCGCGGTTTCGCGGTGGTCGCCTCCGAGGTGCGGAAGCTCGCCGAACGCAGCCAGGCTGCCGCCGCCGAGATTTCCACTCTCTCGGTCGACACCGTGAAGGCGGCCCGCTCGGCCGGTGACATGCTGTCGAAGCTCGTGCCCGACATCCGCCGCACCGCCGAACTGGTGGAAGAAATCTCCGCCGGCTCGCGCGAGCAGAATGCCGGCGCCGCGCAGATCAACACGGCCATCCAGCAGCTCGACAAGGTCACCCAGCAGAACACCTCCGCCGCCGAAGAAATGTCGGCGACCTCCGAGGAGCTGGCCAGCCAGGCCGAGCAGCTGCAGAGCGCCATCAGCTACTTCCGCATCGACCAGGGCCAGGCCCGCGTCGAGGCGGCGGCCAACGACCGCGCTCCGCAGCGCGCCCGTCGCACCGCTCAGCTGCAGGACGAAATCCTCACCAAGGCACCGCACCTGAAGCGCAAGCCCACTCCGGCCCGCGCCGGTGGCGGCTTCGATCTTGAGCTCGACGACATGGGTGATGACCTCGACAGCGAGTTCACCCGCCGCGGTGCCGCCTGATCGCGCTACCGACTATCGCCGGGGCGGTCCGTTCGCCCCGGCCCTTTGCAGAACGCCGAACTATTGACCGCACGTTTGGGCAAGGATCGCAGAAGCGGTCCGTGGGCTAGGGGGCCACGCCAATGAGATTGACCATCAAGACCAAGCTGATCGCAGCTTTCGCCACCGTCATCATTCTGAGCGCCATCAGCATGGCTGTTGCACTGATGAACCTGGGCGCGCTCAACACCTCGTTCAGCGCGGCCATGGAAGGCAACGTCAAGCGCATCCAGCTCGCCGCCGAGCTCGAAGTCTCGACCCTGAAGGTCGCCCGCGACGAGAAGAACCTGATCCTCGCCCAGGACCCCGCCGCCCTCAACAAGCTCATCGCTTCGATGGACGCCGAGATCGACGCCATTCATGCCGACGCCGGCGCGCTGCGCGAGCTGTCGAGCGAGAAGGGCAAGCCGCTGGTCGACGAGTTCGAGACCGAGTACGACGCCTATGTCGTGCAGCACAACGAGGTCCGCCGCCTCGCCCTGCTCAACCTCGATGCCGACGCCTTCGCGCTGGCCGCCGGCAAGGCCGCCGAAGTGCGCGCCGCCTCGGTCACCCGGCTCGACGAGATCGTCGCCCTCAACAACACCCAGCTCGAGGAAGCCATCGTTTCCGCCGAGAGCCTCTACGCCTCGTCTTCGCTGCTGCTGACCGCGCTGCTCGTCGGTTCGACCATCATCGCCGTCACCGCTGCCGCCTTCATCATCGTCGGCATCAGCCGCGGCCTCGGCAAGATCAGCCAGGTGGTCGGCGCCGTCGCCATCGGCGATCTCGACCAGAACATCGAGATCAAGTCCAATGACGAGATCAAGGACCTCGTTGACACCGTCAACGTTATGACCGGCAACCTTCGCGCCACCGCCGCGATTGCCGACCGCATCGCCGATGGCGACCTCACCGTCGAGCCCAAGCCGCTCTCCGATCGCGACACCCTCGGCCTCGCCTTGCAGCGCATGGTCGAAAAGCTTCGCGACGTCATCGCCGAAGCCATTACCTCGGCCAACAACGTCTCGGCCGGTTCGCAGGAGCTCTCGGCCACTGCTGAGCAACTGAGCCAGGGTGCCACCGAGCAGGCCTCCTCGACCGAAGAGGCGTCCGCCTCGATGGAAGAGATGGCCGCCACCATCAAGCAGTCGGCCGATAACGCGCTGCAGACCGAAAAGATCGCCCGTCAGTCCGCGGCCGATGCCATCGCCTCGGGCAGCGCCGTCAACGACGCCGTCGCCGCCATGCAGACCATCGCGCAGAAGATCATGGTGGTGCAGGAAATCGCTCGCCAGACCGACCTGTTGGCGCTCAACGCCGCGGTGGAAGCGGCCCGCGCCGGCGAACACGGCCGCGGCTTCGCGGTGGTCGCCTCCGAAGTGCGAAAACTCGCCGAACGCAGCCAGGCTGCCGCCGCCGAGATCTCGACCCTCTCCGATACCACGGTGAAGACCGCCCAGTCGGCCGGCGAAATGCTGACCCGCCTGGTGCCCGATATCCAGCGCACTGCCGAGCTGGTGGAAGAGATCACCGCCGGGGCCCGCGAGCAGAACGCCGGCGCCAGCCAGATCAACACCGCCATCCAGCAGCTCGACAAGGTCACCCAGCAGAACACCTCGGCGGCAGAAGAAATGTCCGCCACCTCCGAGGAGCTGGCGAGCCAGGCCGAGCAGCTGCAGAACGCCATCAGCTACTTCCGCATCGAGGCCTCGCGTGAGGCCGCCAACGATGCGCCGAAGAAGCCGGCACAGAAACGCAGCGCCGCCATCCGCACCGAGATCATGGCCAAGGCCCCGCACATGGCGCCTCGCGCCCGCCCGACCGCCAGCAAGCACAACGGCAACGGCGGTTTCGATCTCGATATCGACGACGCCGGCGACGAGCTCGACAGCGAGTTCACCCGCCGCGGCGCAGCCTGAGGAGACCGGCAATGGCCGAGAACGCGCAATACGTGACGCTCGGGGTCAACGGCGAACTGTTCGCGGCCCCGGTCGAGAAGGTGCAGGAAATCCTCGAGATGCGGCCGGTGGCGCGCCTGCCGCAGGCGCCGGCCAACCTGCTCGGGATGACTGACGTGCGCGGCCAGGGCATCCCGGTGCTCGACCTGCGCCTGACCCTCGGCCTGCCGGAAGCCGACGATACCGAGAACACCCGCATCGTCGTGCTCAACGTCAACGGCGGCGCCGGCGCCATGACCGTGGGGCTGCGCACCGACCGCGTCTTCGAGGTCACCGTGCTCGACGCCGACGCGCTCGAGCCGCCGCCGGCCATCTCCGGCAACTGGCGCGACCACGCCGTCGCCGGCATCGGCCGCCGCAACGGCAGCTTCGTCATCGTCCTCGACCTCGACCGCCTCCTCGGCCGCTCGGCGGAAGCGGCGTGATGACACGCGCTATCGTGGCTTCCCGCCCCCACCCTCAGTCCCTCCCCACAAGGGGGAGGGAGGCGCTTCTTGCTCTGACGGTTCAGTCGTCTCCCTCCCCCTTGTGGGGAGGGATCAAGGGTGGGGGTGCGGAGCCACCGGCCGGTCTGGAGTTCCCTCATGCCTAACCTCGCCACCAAACCCGCCCCCGACGACGCCGACGATCACCTCTCGGCGCTCGATTTCGGCCGCATCGCCAAGCTCATCGAGGGCGAGGCCGGCATCAAGCTGCCGCCGGGCAAGCGCCTGATGGTGGAGGGCCGGCTGCGCAAGCGCATGCGCGCCCTCGGGCAGCCCGATTTCGCCAGCTACTGCAACCTGCTGTTCAAGCAGGGCGGGCTGGAGCGCGAGCTCACCCACCTGATCAACGCCGTCACCACCAACAAGACCGATTTCTTCCGCGAGGCCGAGCACTTCGATTTCCTCGCCGAGCAGATGGTCCCGGCGCTGCTCAAGGCGCGCGAGCGCAACCCGCTGCTGAAGATCTGGAGCGCCGCCAGCTCCACCGGCGCCGAGGCATACACCCTCGCCATGGTGCTCGATGAGCTCGCGGCGCAGCGCGGCGGTTTCCGCTTCGCCATCCTCGGCACCGATATCTCAACGGCCGTGCTGGCTCAGGGCCGCCGCGCCGTCTACACGGCCGAAATGATCGCGCCGGTGCCGCCCGAGCTGCAGGCGCGCTATTTTATGCATCCCCGCCGTCCCGGCGCCCGCCGCGAGGTGCGCGTGGTGCCCGAGCTGCGCCGGCTGGTCCGCTTCATCCATCTCAACCTGATGGAGCGGAGCTACCCGTTCGATCGCGACGTCGACGTCATCTTCCTCCGCAACGTGCTGATCTATTTCGAGAAAGCCGACCAGGATGCGGTCGTCGCCCGCCTCGTCGATCACCTTCGTCCCGGCGGCTACCTCGTCCTCGGCCACTCGGAGTCGATGATCGGCACTTCGCTCGCCGTGCGGCAGGTCGCCCCCGCCGTGTTCCAGAAGCTCTGAGTTCCCTAGATGTCCGCCCCAGCCGAACCCGACCGCAAGATCCGTGTGCTGATCGTCGACGATTCCGCCGCCGTGCGCACCACGCTCTCGGACATCATCTCTTCCGACCCCGAGCTCGAGGTGATGGCCACCGCAGCCGACCCGTACATCGCGGTCGAGCGCATCCGCGCCGAAGTGCCCGATGTCATCTTCCTCGATATCGAGCTGCCGCGCATGGATGGCATCACCTTCCTCCGGAAGCTGATGTCGCAGCGTCCCATCCCGGTGGTGATCTGCTCCTCGCATGCCAGCGAGGGCAGCGACACCTTGATCGAGGCGCTCGAAGCCGGCGCCGTCGACGTGGTGCAGAAGCCGCGCGTCGATACCGCGCAGTTCCTCCACGATTCCCGCGTCCGCATCTGCGAGGCGGCCCGCTCCGCCGCCCATGCGCGGCTGAAGGGACGCGTCCGCCCGCCCGCGCCAAAGCTGCAGGTCGAGGCGAAGCTCACCGCCGACGCCGTGATCCCGCAGCGCAGCGCCGCCCGTGCCGCCTCGGCTGCAGCGTCGATGCCCACCACGGCGCCCATCATCTGCATCGGCGCCTCCACCGGCGGCACCGAGGCGTTGCGCGATGTGCTCGAGGCGCTGCCCGCCACCACGCCGGGCATCGTCATCGTCCAGCACATGCCCGAGCGTTTCACCGCCGCCTTCGCCCGCCGCCTCAATGGCATCTGCCAGATGGAGGTGAAGGAGGCCGAGGACGGCGACGTGGTCGAGCCCGGCCGCGTGCTGATCGCCCCCGGCAACCACCACATGGCGCTGCAGCGCTCCGGCTCGCGCTACACCGTCAACATTATCGATGGCCCGCATGTGTCGCGCCACCGCCCCTCGGTCGATGTGCTGTTCCGCTCCGCCGCGCATGCCGCCGGCAGGAACGCGCTGGGCATCATTCTGACCGGCATGGGCGACGACGGCGCCCGCGGCCTGCTCGAAATGAAGGAGGCCGGCGCCACCACTCTGGCCCAGGACGAGGAAAGCTCCGTCGTCTTCGGCATGCCCAAGGAAGCCATCGCGCTCGGCGCCGCCGGCAAGGTCGTGGCCCTGAAGCGTGTCGCCACCGAAATCACCACCTACGCCGCTCGTGCCCCGCAAAAGGACACCGCATGACCACGTCCTCAGCCACCGATCTCTCCATGATCCTCCCCCGCGCGGCGGGGGAGGGGGCCCATGCGGAGCATGGGGGAGGGGGCGGCCAAACCCTCGGACAGCCCGACCTCGCCCACCAGGTTCTCCGCCTGGCGGAAGACCTCGCTGCCCCGCGCGACGCCATCGACGGCGCCTTCGTCGCCGTCGGCGGTCGTCTCGCCGAGTGTGCCGAAATCCTTTCTCGCGTCACCGAGACCTTCGAAACCCTGCCGGTCGACCTCGAGGGCCCCGACCTCAGCGAGGCCACCGAGCGCCTCGCCGTCGTCGGCCGCCGCGCCGGTGAAATCGCCGTCACGCTCGGCGCCGAGCAGGCCGATCTCAACCGCCTCGTCGAAGCGCTGCGCGGCGCCGCCCACCCGATCTCCGAGCTGCGCCGCACCGTCAAGATGATGGGCATCGTCGCCATCAATGCCCGCGTCGTCGCCGCCAGCGTCGTCAGCGACACCGAGGATTTCGGCGTCTTCACCACCGATATCGCCCAGCTGTCGGAATCCGCCGCCACCACCATCCAGCGCTTCTCGCGCACCTACGAGGCGCTCACCATCGTGGTCGGCGAAGCCGCCACCGCCCGCGCCAGCTTCGAGCAGGCGCACCGCGACACCCTCTCCACCCTCGCCACCGAACTCGAGGCCGACCTCGCCGAAGTCACCGAGCAGCGCCTGACCTCGGTCCGCTCCAGCGCCGTCACCGGCCAGATGTCCCGCGCCATCACCGACAAGGTCGCCACCACCGTCATGGCCCTGCAGGTCGGTGACGCCACCCGCCAGCGCGTCGAACACGTCGAAGCCGCCCTGCGCGATCTCGCCTTGATCCTCCCCCGCACAGCGGGGGAGGGGGACCGCCCAGAGGGCGGTGGAGGGGGCGACCCCGCGCTCGGTGGGACCGACCTCGCCTCCCCGATCACCGAACTGCAGCGCCAGCAACTCGCCGGCGCCCGCGAAACCCTGGTCGTCGAAATGGCCTCCGGCGCCGAAGCCCTCACCCAGCTCGCGTCCGACGTCGAGGCGGTGCTCGAACATGCCCGCTCGGTCTACGGCTCGGCCGAAAACCGCTCGGCCCTCTCCGAACTGCACAGCGCCGTGCGCCGCGCCGTCACCGTGCTGCGCGATTGCGAGAGCGAGCGCGAAAAGCTCGATCGCGTCGCCGTCGCGGTTTCCGAGACCGTCGCGGTTCTTCTCAACCACGTCGAGGCGGTGCAGGAGATCGAGTACAAGATGCGGCTCGTCTCGCTCAACGCCGCGGTCAAATGTGCCCAGCTCGGCCCGCGCGGCCGCGCCCTCGACGTCATCGCCCAGCAGCTGCGCACCCTCACCGGCGAGACCGTCGTCTCCGCCCACGAGGCGGTCGAGCGCCTCAACCAGGCCGCCCAGTTCTCCGCCGCCTTCACCAATGCCACCGGCGCCGGTGCCGGCCGCGTCGGCGATCTCGAGCGCGAGGCCGCCGCCTCCCTCACTCAGCTCGAAACCGTCGGCATGCGGATGAAGAAGGCGCTGGTCGAACTCTACGACGACGGCCCCAAGGTCGCCGATCGCCTCGGCCAGGCCGTCGACAGCCTCGCCAACCACGGCGCCATCTCCGAAGCCCTCAGCGACATCGAACTGTCGGTCGCCGCCCTGATCCTCCCCCAGGCGGCGGGGGAGGGGGACCAAGCGCAGCTTGGTGGACGGGACCCCGAACTCGATGCCTTCCTCGCCACCCTACGCAAACGCTACACCATGGACGCCGAGCGTCGCGTCCACGACGCCTTCACCGGCATCGAAGTCGCCCCCGAACCAGAGCCCGACACCAGCTCCGAAGCCGCGCTGGACGACCTGTTCTTCTGAGCTAGGCCGCGATCTCTCCATGATCCTCCCCCCGCGCGGCGGGGGAGGGGGGACCGGCGAAGCCAGTGGAGGGGGCGGCCAAGCCACCCGTTTTCGCAGCCGGTGCCATCTCCTTCGTGGGAGAGGGTGACCAACCGCCGGGCGAGGGGTCCTGCGGCCTTGCGACTTGGCCATTGCCACCCGGTTCGCGGGGAGCCAAAATGTCGTTTCTCCTCTCCCCGGGCGCCTCGCAAGCGGCTCAATCGTCATGGCAAAGACTGATCCATGAGCGAACTCACGCCGCCCGAACCGAAGTCCTCCGAGCCTCCCAGACGTGATCGGAGCATCGTCTGGACCGCGATCGCCTCGGCAATGCTGCATGCGGGGGTGCTGGTGTTTCTGCTCTGGCAGCCGCTGCCTGACCCTGCCGAAGCTGCACCGCCGCCGGCCATAGACGTGGTGCTTGTGCAGCCGGAGGCGGTCAGCGCCAGCGAGCCGCCTGCTGAGGAGCCTGAGAGGGAGGCGTCGGCGGCGACGGCGCCGCCGCCCGAGACGACCCCGGTGGAACCGCCGCCGCCCGAGACGACCTCGGCGGAACCGCCGCCGCCGGAGCAAGCAGCCGGTCCAACTCAATCGGCGGCGGAGGCCTCAGCGCCCAAAATGCCACCCGGCACCACGGCGCCAGAGACCGCATCCGAGGCTGCCACTGCAGCATCGGAGCCGGCGCAGGAGACGTCAGCAGAGGTGGCGCCGATCCCGCTGTCGCGTCCCAGAGTGAAGGGGCTGACTGCCCCAGCCAGCTCCCCGGATGAAGCCGTCGCCGCGGTCACGGCCGACACCGGCGAGATGACGGAAGGAACAGCCCCGGCCAGTCCGTCGGCGGAGCCCGATGTTGCGACCCTTGAGCTGGGCGCGCTGCGCAGTGCCGAACAGTTCTATCTCGACGCGATGCTGAGTGTGCCCAGCATGGCGCGGGCGCGCACGATGCTCGAAGCGCTGCCGCCCGAAAAGCGGTTGCAGCAAACCTGCAATATTGAGGCGCTGGGCCAGGTCGGCAATGCCGGGGAAGGCTTCGCGCCCGACGTGGTAATGGCGGAAGCCTATGCCAGGTCGGAGATATCAGGCACGCGCCTCGCAGCGAGCGGCGCGATCTTCCGCTCCGGAGAGAGGTGGTATGGCCTCGCCTTCGACTGCACGCTCAGCGACGACCTCGCGAGTGTCACTGCGTTTTCCTATCGGCTCGGCGCCGACGTGACGGATGCGGTGCTTGCTCGACTAAGCAAGACCTAGCCGGAACAGCAGACGCGGGGCTCAGGCACGCGCCACCCCGTCCCACATGTGATTTGACGTATCGGGAACTGGTCCGACATATAGGCGTTTACACGTATACAGGGGCGGCGGGCCCTTGCTGTATGAGTCAGTCGGGGGCCATCCGATGAGTGACGTGGACGACCGTGAGCTTGCTGAGCTCCTGGCGATGCTGCGCGACAGCGACGCCCACTTCGACACCCATCGCCTCACCAGTTTTGCCGATGCCACGCTGCTCGAGGTGCTTCACCCGCTCGGCGACGATCGGCTGGTCACCAACGTTCCGAGCTTCGTTGCCGTCCGCGACGAGTTGCGCCGCCGTGGCCTGCTGCCCCGCGACCACTAGCCGCGAGCACCGGGAATGGGAAAATCGCGTTCAGACATCGTTCATCTCGCCCAAAAACCTCTCCGCCGGCACGGCAGCACTCCTGACCTAGACTCCGACGTCAACTTCCGGTAACGTTCCCAATAGATGCCGGTAACGGCGCGGGAGGATGCATGGGCAAGCGGCCCACCATCATTGATGTGGCAAAGCTGGCCGGCGTGTCGAAGAGCACCGCCGCGCGCGCCCTCTCCGATTCCCCCGACGTCAACGATGCCACCCGCGACAAGGTCCGCAAGGCCGCCATCGCCAGCGGCTACGAGCGCAATCACCTCGCCGTCGGCATGCGTTCCGGCCGCTCCGGCCTGTTCGGCCTCGTCATCCCCGATATCACCAACCCGTTCTGGGCCGAAGTCGCCCGCGGCGCGCAGGACGTGGTGGAACAGAACGGCGCCTCGCTGCTGGTCTTCTCCTCCGACTGGGATCACGGCCGCGAGGCCAACCACCTGCGCGCTCTGCGCCAGGCCCGGGTCGAAGGCGCCATCGTCAATCCGGTCTCCGACAACGTCGATGATTTCGGCCGCTTCGGCCTGCCGTTCGTGCTGATCGGCTCGAGCGCCGAGCGCTTCCCGGATACGCCCTCGATCGGCTCCGACATCGCCCAGGCGGTGCGGCTCGGCCTTGATCACCTCGTGTCTCTCGGCCACGCGGCCCCCGCCCTGATCCTCGGGCCGAAATCCCGCCTGGCCCGCGCCCGCTTCCTCCGCACCGTGCATGAGCATTGCCTCGAGCGCGACGTGGATCCGGCAGTTCTCCTCACCGAGGACAGCGACTACACCTTCGAGGGCGGCTACTCCGCCATGCAGCGGCTGATGCAGCGCCGCCCGGTCGGCCACCTCGCGGTGTTCTGCGCCAACGACCTGATCGCGCTCGGCGCCATGCTGGCCGCCCGCGAGGCCGGCCGCGAGTGCCCGCGCGACGTCTCCATTCTCGGCTTCGATGGCGTCCCCGCCGGCGCCTTCACCTGGCCGGGTCTCACCACCATCGAGAAGCCGGCCCGCGAAATGGGCCGCCGCGCCGCCCAGGCGCTGTTCGATGAAATCGCCGGTCGTCCGCAGGATGGCCGCACCTATTTGCCGTGCCGCCTGGTAGAGCGAGGTTCACTCGCCGATCTGAGCGCACACACGCCCCTGCGCGTTGCAGGAGCGGGGAGGAGCTAGAAGCATGTCGAGCGTCGAGCAAAACGCGACAGCCATTGCGCGTGTCGCCGGGAACGTTCCCAAGTCCCAGCGTTTCGCCACCGGCGTCCGCCGCTGGTGGCCCTACTACGTCATGCTCGCCCCCGGCCTGCTGTTCTTCCTGATCTGGCACTATTTCCCGATCTGGGAAGCCAAGATGGCCTTCGAGCAGGTGCGCATCATCCCGCCCAATCTGTGGGTCGGCCTGAAGCACTTCCAGACGCTGTTCTCCTCGCCGGTGTTCTACCAGGTGCTGGCCAACACGCTGATCATCTCGACGCTGAAGATACTCTTCGTCTTCCCCGTGCCGATCATCGTAGCGCTGCTGCTCAACGAGGTGCGGAGCGGCAAGCTGCGCAAGTTCGTGCAGTCGGCCATCTACCTGCCGCACTTCCTCAGCTGGGTGGTGATCGCCGGCGTGTTCATCGCCATCCTGTCGCCGTCCGACGGCGCGGTGAACCAGATCACCGGCTTCTTCGGCGCCAAGCCCGTCGCCTTCATGACCGATGGCAACTCGAGCCGCTGGGTGCTGGTGTTCTCCGAGATCTGGCGCTCCGCCGGCTGGGACAGCCTGCTCTACCTCGCCGCCATCATCGGCATCGACCAGTCGCTCTACGAGGCGGCCGAACTCGATGGCGCCAACCGCTGGCAGAAAGTCTGGCACGTCACCATCCCGGGCATCGTGCCCACCATCGCGACGCTGTTCATCCTCAACATGGGGATGTTCCTCTCGGCCGACCTCAATCAGGTCATCAACTTCCTCAACGACGTGAACCGCGGCCAGATCGATATCCTCGATACCTACGTCTACCGCATCGGTTTGCGCACCGGTGAATACTCGCTGGCCACCGCCGCGGGCCTGTTCAAGGCCGTGTTCGGCATGATCCTCATCCTCTCGGCGCACTTCGTTTCGAAACGCCTCACCGGCAAGGGAGTCTGGTGATGGCCGCGCCCCGTGGAACCGCGATCCGTCGCACGCCGCTCGAGCGCATCGAGTACGCCATCATCGTCACGACGCTGCTCGCGATGGTCGTGGTGATGCTGCAGCCGATCCTCAACCTGCTTGCGGTGTCGTTCTCCGATCCGAGCCAGGTCGCCGGCAAGTCGGGCCTCGACATCTGGCCTTCGGGCTTCTCGCTCGACGTCTGGACGCTGCTGCTGCAGCACCCGAACGTCCAGCGCGGCATCCTCAATTCGATCTTCATCACCGCGACCGCCACCTTCATCGGCGTGGTCGGCACAGCGCTGATGGCCTGGGGCCTGAGCCGGCCGAACCTGCCGGGCCGCCGGATCATCTTCCTCCTCGTCCTCGTCACCATCGTGTTCGAGCCGGGCATCATCCCCGACTACTTCCTGATGAAGCGGATGGGCCTCCTCGACAGCTACTGGAGCGTCATCCTCTACAAGGCGGTGAACGCCTGGTACCTGATCATCCTCGTCCGCTTCTTCGAGGAGATCCCCGAGGAACTGCTCGAAGCCGCTGAGCTCGACGGTGCCAACGCCTTCCAGATCTTCTTCCAGGTGGTGCTGCCGCTGGCCAAGCCCGCTCTGGCGACCATCGCCCTGTTCTATCTCGTCTTCCACTGGAACGAGTTCTTCCGGGCAATGATCTACCTCAACGATCAGACCAAGTACCCGCTGCAGGTGGTGCTGCGGCAGTTCGTGGTCGAAGGCGACAAGCTCGCCATCGTCGGCGCCGACAACGCCGCCAACAACATCGGCGTGGCGCAGATCAACCTCAAGGCGCTGAAGGCCGGGATGATCATCATCACGATCCTCCCCATCCTCGCCATCTACCCGCTGATCCTCAAGTTCTTCACCAAGGGCACCATGAGCGGTGCGCTCAAGGGATGAGGACCAGCGTCACCGCATACGAACAACAAGCATAACGGAGGAGAATCCATGCTTAAGACCCTGCTTCTGACCACCACGGCGCTGGCGCTCAGCCTGTCGCTGGCGGCGCCGGCGCTCGCCGACCCGACAGTGATCCGCCTCGTCTCCAAGGACCTGCTGTCCACCAACCCGCCCGACGTTGCGCATATCGAGCGCATCGAGGCGGCGATGAAGGCCCAGGGCACCGATCTCGACATCCAGATCGTCGACCTGCCGTCGTCCGGCTACGCCGATGCGCTCGGCGTCATGCTGCTCTCGGGCGATATCCCCGACCTGATCTACTTCCAGGGCGGCGACGCCAAGATGGCCGACCAGGGCATCCTCGAAGACCTGACCCCCTGGATCGAGAAGTCGCCGAACCTCAAGGCCGCGCTCTGGCCGCACAATGTCGAGCGCCTGAAGAACTACCCGTACCTGCTGTATGTCTACCCGCCGCGCGCTCCGCAGCCGGTGATCCGCAAGGACTGGCTCGACAAGCTCGGCATCGCGGCTCCGACCACGGTCGATGAGTACGAAGCCTTCTTCAAGGCCATCCACGACGCCGATCTCGATGGCGACGGCACCCCGGGCAACACCTTCGGTGTCACCACGGCCGACAACACCAACGAGCTCGACTCGATCTTCAACCAGGCTTTCGGCATCACCGGCACCTGGATGAAGGACGCGGCCGGCGAGTGGGTCAGTTCGCGTATCACCGATGCCGAGAAAGCCAAGCTGACCTGGTACGCCAAGCTCGGCGCCGAGGGCCTCTACGACAAGGAATACGTCACCTCGAAGTTCGACGTGAAGGAAGACAAGTTCTACACCGGCAAGGCCGGCGTGATCTTCGGCTCCTCGGCGGAAGTCATCGACATCTATGGCGGCAAGATGCGCCAGGCACACCCGGAAACCCCGATCGAGCTGGCCCTGCTGCCGATCCCGTCGGGTCCGGGCGGCCAGGGCCTCTCGGCCACCGATGTGTCGAAGGAAAGCCGCGGCTTTGCCATCTCCACCACGTCGCAGCATAAGGAAGAGGTGGCCAAGCTCCTCGACTTCATGGCGTCGACCGAAGGCCAGATGATGGACCGGATGGGCTTCGAGGGCGAGGAATACACCAAGTCCGGCGACACCTACACCGTCACCGACAAGATGAGCACCTGGTACGCCCGCTTCTTCGCGGCATCCAACTTCGTGCCGCCGGTGGAGTGGAAGTCGGCCGCTGCCCAGGAGTCGCTGAAGAACATCACCACCTGGTTCAAGCCGGACAATGCCTTCGTCTGGCCGTCCGACTACGCCGCTGACCTCGACGCGACCGAGAACGTCTACCGCGCCTGGGTCTACAAGTTCATCTCCGGCGAAGCCACGATGGACCAGTGGGACGCCTTCGTCGCCGAATGGAAGGCCGCCGGTGGCGACCGCCTCAACGAGTATGCCCGGACCAAGCTGAACGGCTAAGGCCCGGCCATCGCTACCGCCCGCGGCGTCCTCCCACGACCGCGGGCGGAGCGGTGACCCTGATAGACAAGCGGAAATGGACCATCATGCCTGACTCCCTTCGCGGCCGCGTCCGCGCCATGCTCCACGGCATCGCTCTCGGCGACGCGCTCGGCGCTCCGGTCGAAAAGCTCTCGGCAGCCGATATCCGCAGCCGCTACGGCCGGGTGACCTCGCTCGAAGCGCGCTGGCACAAGATGGACCTGCCGCCCGAGCAGCGGAACCACCGCATCCGCGGCAACGGTATCGTCACCGACGACACGCTGATGACCCTGGCGCTGATGGACATCTACGCCGAAACAAACCGCCATCTCGACGCCTGGGACATGGCCGACGGCATGGTGCGTCAAATCGCCTGGACCCCCCGCTGGATCCCCGAGATGCAGCGCGAGGCCAACCTGATCGACCGCCTGTTCTACCCCGAAAAGTGGATCTTCCAGCGCCACCAGCTGGCCAATTGCGACCCCCGCCAGGGCGGCATCGGCAACATGGTCAACTGCGGCGCCGCCATGTACGTCGCGCCGATCGGCGTGGTGAACGCCTGCGATCCCCGGGCCGCCTACGACGAGGCCATCAGCTTCGCGCAGGGCCACCAGGAGAGCTACGGCCTCGAAGCCGCCGGCGTCTTCGCTGCAGCCGTCGCCGCCGCCTTCGTCCCCGGCACCAGTATCGAGACGATCGTCGAAACGGTGCTCGGCCTCGCCAAGGACGGCACCCGCAAAGCCATCACCGATATCGCCGACCTGGCGGCCAAGATGGAGGGCAGGGACCACGCCGAAGTGGTGACCGCATTCCACTCCGCCATCGCGCCGTTCTCGCCAATGGGTGACGATGTCAATCATTCCGTTGCCAAAGTCGGCCGCGTCTCCGCCGCCTACCAGCCCTCGCGCCTCGGTTCCATCGAGGAACTCCCGCTCGCCCTCGGTTTCGCGCTGGTCAACGGCGGCGACTTCCGCAAGTCCATCGAGGACGGCATCAATTCCGGCCGAGATACCGACTCCATCGGCGTCATGGCCGGCGCCATCCTCGGCGCCATGCACGGCGAAAGCGTCATCAGTGACGACGACCGCGCCACCCTCGACACTGCCAACCGCTTCGACCTCACCGCCGCCGCGGACAAGTTCACCGCCACCGCGACCTCCATCCTTCTCGCCGACCGGCGGGCCCGCGAAGCTGCTGAGCGCAGCCGCGACAGCCTCCTCGCCGATCTCCCGACCGCCAGCGTCGTCAATCTCTGACCACCGGACCGTTCATGCCCCTGACCACCACTGAAATCTTCGATCGCATCTATGCCGGCTTCATCGGCAAGGCCATCGGCGTCCGCCTGGGCGCGCCGGTCGAGCCGACCATCTGGAGCTACGAGCGCATCCGCAACACCTATGGCGAGGTCACCCAGTACCTCCGCGATTTCAAGAACTTCGCCGCCGACGACGACACCAACGGCCCGGTCTATTTCATCCGTGCTTTGCGCGATTACGGCCTGAAAGCCACCGCCGCCGATGTCGGCCGCACCTGGCTGAACTACGCCGCCGAGGAGCATGGCATGTACTGGTGGGGCGGCTTCGGCAACTCCACCGAGCACACGGCCTACAAGAACCTGAAGTCCGGCATGGAAGCGCCGGAATCGGGCTCCATCGCCACCAACGGCACCACCGTCGCCGAGCAGATCGGCGGCCAGATCTTTATCGACAGCTGGGGTTGGGTGAACCCCGGCAAGCCCAAGCGCGCTGCCGAGATGTCGGCCATGGCGGCCTCGGTCGCGCATGATGGCGACGGCCTCAACGGTGCCCGCTTCTGCGCCGCCGCTATCGCCCAGGCCTTCGTGGCGAACTCCATCGACGAGATCGTCGAGACCGGCCTCTCGACCGTCGACGTCAGCTCGACCTACGCCAAGGTCGCCCGCGCCGTGATCGACTTCCACAAGGCCAACCCCTCTGACTGGCGCGCCTGCCGCGACATGCTGACCGCCGACTGGGGCTACGACCGCTACCCCGGCGTCTGCCACATCATCCCCAATGCCGGCGTCACCGTCATGGCCATCCTCTACGGCGAGGGCGAACTGACCCGCACCGCCGAGATCGCCACCATGGCCGGCTGGGACACCGACTGTAACGCCGGCAATGCCTGCGCCATCGTCGGCACCTTCCAGGGCCTGCAGCCGAGCTGGGACAAGTACCGCAAGCCCATCAACGACTTCGTCATCGCCTCGGGCGTCATCGGCACGCTCAACGTCGTCGACATCCCTAGCTTCGCCCGCGAGCTCACGGTCCTCGCTCTCCGCCTCGACGGCAAGGAGCCGCCGGCGCTCTGGGCCGAAGATTTCGAGCGCCGCGGCGTCCGCTTCGATTTCGACGCGCCGGGTTCCACCCATGGTTTCCGCACCGAGCCGTTCAACCAGATTTCGGTGAAGGCGGCGACGGACCGTCAGGGCCCGAGCTCGCGCGGCGCCCTTGAGGTCTTGCTTGATCGTCTGGAGCGCGGCACGGGCGAGGGCGCTGTTGGCGACTCGGCTGGCCGGGTGTTCTGGAAGCCGTTCTACCGCCGCTCCGATTTCGACGACGAGCGCTACCGCCCGATGTTCACCCCGCTCGCCGATGCCGGCCAGACGGTGAAGTTCAAGCTGCTGCTCGACCCCTGGAACGGCGACGGCAACCTCCGCGTCGCCCCCTATGTCCGCCGCGCCATCTCCGGCGAGATCATCGAAACCGGTGCCTGGGCAGTGCCGTCTTCCGAGGGTTGGCAGGATTACGAGTTCACCATCCCCGACGGCGACGAGGCCATCGACGAGATCGGCGTGCTGGTCGAGTACTTCGGGCGCCTGAAATTCCTCGGCCGCCTGTTCCTCTCCGAGTTCTCGGTTTCGGGCAAAGGCAAGCTCGCCATCGATCCGAAGGTCGAGAAGCAGGAATGGGGTGGCATCACCCGCTTCACCTGGAACCGTGGTCACTGGTCCCTCCAGAACGGCGTCATCCACGCGCATACCGCCGAAGACGCCGACGCCTGGACCGGCAACGGCTATCTCCGCGACGTCAAGGTGACGGCGGATATCACCCCTCTCGCCGGCAAGTCGCACCTGGTCGCCGCCCGCGTGCAGGGTACCAGCCGCTTCTACGCCGCCGGGTTCGAGAACGGCGAGGCGGTGATCATCAAGCAGGACCACGGCTCAACCGTGCTGGCCCGCGTGGCGTTCCCGATCAAGGCCGACGAAGCGCATAAGCTCGCCCTCACGGTGAAGGGCGACAAGCTCACGCTCAGCGTCGACGGCAAGGACGTGGTCTCAGCTACCGACGGCCAGTTCCGCTACGGCCAGGCCGGCGTCCGCATGGCCTCTACCGGCCGGATGACCGTGGCGCGGCTGGAAGTGGTCGAAATCTGATGCCTGCGCGCGTGGCTACCCCCACCCTTGGTCCCTCCCCACAACGGGGAGGGACACGCGCACCGCAGCCTCGGTTCTTGCCTCTCCCTCGCCTTGATGGGGAGGGCAGCGCAGCTTGGCCGCGCCAGCGGCCTAGCGAAGCTGGGTGGGGTGGGGCAGCATGACCCAGCCCATCCCGTTCAATCCACACGCCACCGGCCCCCTGGAAGGCATCCGCGTCATCGACCTCTCGCGGCTGGTGGCCGGCAACATGCTCTCCCTCCAGCTCGCCGATTTCGGCGCCGACGTCATCAAGATCGAGCCGCCGCAGGGCGACCCCTTGCGCGAGTGGCGCGACGATGGGCACTCGCTCTACTGGAAGACCTACGGCCGCAACAAACGCTCGGTGCGGCTCAACCTGCGCGAGGCCCCGCACATGGCCGCGCTCAAAACCCTGCTCACCACCGCCGACGTCTTCATCGAGAACTTCCGCCCCGGCACGCTCGAGGAAATGGGCCTTGCCCCCGACACCCTCCTCGCCGCCAACCCGGACCTGATCATCGTCCGCATCTCTGGCTTCGGTCAGACCGGCCCCTACGCGCAGTTCCCCGGCTTCGGTACCATCGTCGAGGGCATGTCGGGCTTCGCCTACCGCACCGGCTTCCCCGATCGCGAACCGGTGCTGCCGCCACTGGCGCTGGCCGACATGATCGCCGGCGTCTACGGCGCCAACGCCACTGTCACCGCGCTGTTCGCCCGCTTCCGCGGCAAGGCGAAAGGCCAGGTCATCGACCTCAGCCTGCTCGAGCCGATGTACTCCGTCCTCGGCCCCGAAGCCGCGATCTATCAGGTCACCGGCAAGGTCAAGGAGCGGTCCGGCTCCGCCTCCAACACCGCCTCGCCGCGCAACGTCTACAACTGCGCCGATGGCCAGTACGTCGCCCTGTCTGGCTCCACCCCGCAGGTCGCCCGGCGCATCTTCGAGGTGATCGGCAAGCCCGAGATGAACACCGACCCACGCTTTGCCACCAACTCCGATCGGGTGAAGCACCGCGACCTCGTCGACGCAGCCGTCGGCGAATGGTTCCTCCGCCACACCCATGACGAAGCGCTGCGCATCATGCGCGAAGCCGGCGCCACCGTCGGCCCGATCTACTCGATCGCCGACATCGCCAAGGACGAGCATTTCGTTGACCGCGGCATCATAATCGATGTCGAAGACAAAGATTTCGGCGCGCTCCCCATGCACAACATCCTGCCGCGTCTCTCCGAAACCCCCGGCACCTTCCGCCGCCCGGCGCCAGAACTCGGCGAGCATACAGCGGAAGTGTTGCGCGAAGCCGGCGTCGATCCTGCTACAGTGCTCCGATGATGCTCCGCTCGCTCCTCTACGTCCCGGCCCATTCCGAACGCTTCGTCGCCAAGGCGCATGAGCGCGGTGCCGATGCGGTCGTCCTCGATCTCGAGGATGCCGTGCCCGAGGCCGACAAGGACGCAGCCCGCGCCAACCTCGTGACCACCGTGCCCGCCGCCGGCCGAAATGGTGCTGCCGTATTCGTCCGCATCAACTCCGGCCCTCGCCAGCGCGACGACGCACTCGCCGCCTGCCGCGCCGGCGCCACCGGCGTCATGGTCGCCAAGGCATACAGCTCCGCTGCCCTCGATGCCCTCGCCGGCACGCTACGCGCCGAGGAGGCAAAGCTCGGCCGTTCCGCCATGAGCTTCCTCGCGCTGGTCGAAGGCGCGGCGGCCCTGCTCGATGCCCGCTCGATCGCCGCCAACCACCGGGTCGTCGGCCTGCTGCTCGGCAGCGAGGATCTCGCCACCGAACTCGGCGCCACCCCGACTCCCGAGGTGCTCCGCCACCCGAAACTGCTGCTGCACTACGCCGCCAAGGCCGAAGGCAAGCTCAGCTTCGGCCTGCTGCAATCGAGCGCCGACTACAGCGATCTCGCCGCCCTCGCATCCGCCGCCGCCGAGGCCAAGGTGCATGGCTTCGATGGCGCCACCTGCGTCCACCCCTCGGCCGTCGCGGTGCTGAACGCCGGCTTCTCGCCGAGCGAAGCCGAGCGCAACTGGGCCCAACGCGTCGTTGCCGCCGCCGCCGATCACCCCGGCGCTTTCCAGCTCGATGGCCGTATGGTCGATGCCCCGATCGTCGCTCGGGCCCGGAAAATTCTCGGAAGCTAAGCCGCGACGCCCGGCAGCGCGAGGAAGGCTCCGAGCGGCAGCGGTTCCGACAACAGGAATCCCTGCAGCTCGTGGCAGCCATGCGCCACCAGATAGGCGCGCTGTCGCTCGGTCGCGACGCCCTCGGCCGTCACCTTCATCTTCAGCGATCGCGCCAGGTCGATGATGGTGCGTACGATCACCTCGGCGTCGACGGATTCGCCGAGCTGGCTCACGAACGACTGGTCGATCTTCAGCTTGTCGACGTTGTAGCGCCGCAGGTAGTTGAGCGACGAATAGCCGGTGCCGAAATCATCGAGCGCCAGCCGGATGCCGGCCGCGCGCAGCCGCGTCAGCCCCGCCTCGGTCGCCTCCGACGTGTCGAGCAGCACGCCCTCGGTGATTTCCAGCTGCAGCCGCTTGGGGTCGATCCCGCGCGCCCGCAGCGTCTCGATCACCCGGTCGACGAAGCGCCGGCTCTTCAGCTCCACCGGCGAAACGTTCACCGCCACCCAGGGGATCGCCGTCCGCGCCAGCATGCGGCAGGCTTCCTCGAACACCCATTCGCCGAGCTTCTCGATCAGCCCGCGCTCTTCCGCCACGCCGATGAACGTATCCGGTGCCAGCCGTCCGCGTTCCGGATGGTCCCAGCGCACCAGCGCCTCGGCGCCCACGATGTGATGGCCGTCGACGCCGAAGATCGGCTGATACTCGAGTGCGAGCTCGGCGCCACCTTCGGTCAGCGCGCGCCGCAGGTCCTGCTCGATCCGCCGCTTCTCCTCCACCGTTTCGGCCATCGGTGGGGCAAACACCTGCCAGCGGCCGCGACCGCGCGCCTTGGCCTCGTAGAGCGCAATATCCGCCTCGCGCAGCATCGCCAGCGCATCCGAGCCGGGCCGCCATGGCGCGATGCCGATACTGGCGGTGATGAAGGCCGGATCGTCGAACAGCCGGAACGGCCGCCCGAACTGCAGCTGGATCGCCCGGCACAGCGATTCCGCCGCGCCCGCCGCCGGACCCGACAGGAGGATGGCGAATTCATCGCCGCCCACCCGTGCCAGCGTCCCTGCCGGCCCCACCAGCTGGAACAGCCGGTTGGCCAGCTGCCGCAACAGGTCGTCGCCCGCTACGTGCCCCAGCGTGTCGTTGATATGCTTGAACCGGTCGAGGTCGATCAGCACCAGCGCCGCCGGTACGCCCTTGGCGGCCCGCGTCGCCAGTGCCGCGAGGTCGCGTTCGAACTGTGCCCGGTTGGGAAGGCCGGTCAGCGAGTCGTGATAGGCGAGGAAATGGATGTGCGCCTCGGTGCGCCGCCGCTCGGTGATGTCGCGCGCGCTGCACACCAGTCCGACGATTGCGCCCTCCGGGTTGCGCAGCGGCAGCTTCGAGGTCGACAGCCAGAGCTGCGAGCCATCCGGTCGCACCACATACTCTTCGTAGTCGATCAGCCCCTTGCCGCTGCGGATCACGCTCATGTCGTCTTCGTAATAGCGTCGCGCCAGCTGCGGCGGGTGCAGGTCGAGGTCCGATTTGCCGATCAGTGTATTGGGGTCGCCATGCCCCAGATCCGCCGCCACCGCGCGGTTGGCGATGACGAAGCGGGCGTCCTTGTCCTTGATGTAGAGATAGTCCGGCACCTGGTCGATCATGGTGCGCAGCCAGCTGCGCTCGATCTGGGCCCGGGCCTGTTCACCCGCCAGCTCGGCGGCGAAGCGCTGCAATCGTTCGTTGGCAGCAACCAGCGCGGCGAGCGCTTCCGGCGGCTCGGGGCGAGCAATGTGCTGGACGGGAGACCGCTTCACAACCATCTGGCCCTCTGAACCGGATAGTTCGGGCGCCTATCATGCTATGTAGCAATCGATAAACAACCCCTAATCGACGCTAAGTACTAGCCGTTGCGTCACCGCCCGGCGGCAGCAGCCGTTCGATAGTCGCTGGGCGAAAGTCCGGTTAGTCGCCGAAAAGCCTTGGCGAAATAGTTTCCGTTGGCAAATCCGGTGGCTGCGGCGATCGCCGCAACTGGCTGGTCGGTCGCGATCAACAGCCGCGTCGCCCGTTCCATCCGCGCCGCGAAGACGAAATCCGATGGGCTCTGGCCGGTCTCGCCCCCGAACCGGCGGACGAAATGCGCCCGACTCAGTCCCGCCACCCGCGCCAGCCGGTCCACCCCCAGCGGCTCGCCGAGGTGCTCGCTGACATAGCTCTGCGCCCGGGCGATTGGCGGCGCCACGCTGGTTGTTACCGGCGTCGCGCCGAACAGCCCGTCGTGCAGCGCCATCATCGCCTCGTACGCTGCAGCCGAAGCCTCGCCGCTTAGCAGTTCGGGCGATCGCATCAGCCGCACGCAGGCGTCCGCCATGCGGTCCACCGCGCCGCTCGACGGCGACACCACCGGCCCCTTGAGGTCGATGATCGCCCGCATGAGCCGCAGCGCCTCGCGGCCGTTGGCGCCGATCCAGAAATACTCCCAGGTCTGGCCGCGATCGAGCCAGTAGCGGTTGGCGTGCGGAAAGCTCAGCACCATGGTCGAGCCAGGCAGCAGCACGTGCCGTGCCCCGGCATAGTCCAGCTCACCGCGCCCCGCGATGGTGTGCTGGATGATGACGAACGGCACGTCGCCGCGCTTCAGCCCCTCCCAGTTGTACACCTCGTTGACGCGCTTCTCGAAGCCGGCGCCCGTCGCCATCACGTGGAAGCCCAGCGGCCCCCGCGGTGGCGCGATGGTCTGGATCTTGTGCCCATGGGCAATCAGGTCGGACAGCATGAAATTACCCGCGATCGCATGTCTTTCCTCTACACCGCCCGGCAGCGTTGCCGCTAGATGGAGCCCAATTCAAAGGGGAGGAACGCCATGTCGTTCAAAGTCGCGATCATCGGCGCCGGTTCGGTCGGGTTCACCAAGACCCTGATCTCGGATCTGCTCAAAGTGCCGGAATTCGCCGATGTCGAGTTCGCGCTGACCGATATCAACGCCCACAACCTCGACATGATCCACCAGATCATCTCGTCGATTGTCGCGGTCAACAAGCTGCCGGCCAAGGTCACCGCCACCACCAACCGCCGCGAGGCCATCACCGGCGCGCGCTACATCATGAGCTGCGTCCGCGTCGGCGGGCTCGAGGCCTTCGCCACCGACGTCAACATCCCGCTCAAGTACGGCGTCGACCAGTGCGTCGGCGATACCATCTGCGCCGGCGGCATCCTCTACGGCCAGCGCAACATCCCGGTGATCCTCGATTTCTGCAAGGATATCCGCGAGGTCGCCGAGCCCGGCGCGCTGTTCCTCAACTATGCCAACCCGATGGCCATGAACACCTGGGCCGCCGATCTCTACGGCGGCGTCGACGTGGTCGGCCTCTGCCACGGCGTCCAGCACGGCGCCCACCAGATCGCTCAGGTCCTCGGCGTCGATGACCGCGATCTCGATTACGTCTGCTCGGGCATCAACCACCAGACCTGGTACATCGATATCCGCGCCAAGGGCCGGAAGATCGAGGCGGACGAGCTGATCGCCGGCTTCGAAAAGCACCCGGTCTATTCCAAGCAGGAAAAGGTCCGCATCGATGTCCTGAAGCGGTTCGGCGTCTACTCCACCGAGTCCAACGGCCACCTCTCGGAATACCTGCCGTGGTACCGCAAGCGCCCCGAGGAAATCTCGCGCTGGATCGACATGAGCGATTGGATCCACGGCGAGACCGGTGGCTACCTCCGCCATTCGACCGAGCGCCGGAATTGGTTCGAGACCGACTTCCCCAAGTTCAAGGCCGAAGCCACCAAGTCGCTGTCGGAGCACAAGCGCACCACCGAGCACGCCAGCTACATCATCGAGGCGCGCGAGACCGGCCGCACCTATCGCGGTCACTTCAACCGCCGCAACAACGGCATCATCAAGAACCTGCCGGCCGATGCCATCATCGAGAGCCCGGGCTTCGTCGATCGCTTCGGCATCAACATGGTCGAAGGCATCGAGCTGCCGATCGCCTGCGCCGCCACCTGTTCCGTGTCGATCTCGGTGCAGCGCATGAGCGTCGAGGCGGCGATGACCGGCAACATCGACATGCTGAAGCTCGCCGTGCTGCACGACCCGCTGGTCGGCGCCATCTGCACCCCCGACGAGGTCTGGCAGATGGTCGACGAGATGGTCGTCGCCCAGGCCCAGTGGCTGCCGCAATACGCCGACGCCGTCCCGGCCGCCAAGGAGCGCCTCGCCAAGGCCACGGTGAAGACCAGGGACTGGGCCGGCGCCGCTCGCAAGGTCGTCCGCTCGGTCGAAGAGCTGCGCGAAATGAAGGGCGCCCACCACTGATGCCAATGTGAGCGTCTCCCTCCCCCTGTTGAGGGGGAGGGGACAGGGGTGGGGTCGGTAACCACCGGCCCTTCGCTCGGCACAAGTTAACTCCCGTTAACCCGACTCCCTGCATGGTGGCGGCATGTCCGATGTCGCCACCGCGCTTCTCCAGCTGATCGGCCGCGCCGAGCCTAGTGCCGATCCGGCGCTGGCGGCGGTGAAACTGGCGCGCGCCAGCCTCGACGCCCTGATCCTCCGCCTCGGCCAGACCATCGACGCCAAGGTCACCGCGCAACTCGCCGGCGGCCTCACCCAGCTCACCTCTGGCGGCGACACCTTCGTGCTGAAGCTCGAAACCCCGCTGCCGGTCAGCACCGCCGTCACCCTCAGGATCACCCCGACCCCAACCGGCCAGCCCGCCGTCACCGTCACGGTGCAACCGCAGCCACCGGCCGCCCAACCCGCGCCGCCCACGCCCCTGTCCGTACCACCCCTGCCGCAGCCGATCGTCTCGTCGCCAGCCCAAGCCGGACCGGTCCCGCTACCGACGCCGGTCCCGCAGCCCACAGCCCAGCCCGCCGCCGCGACGCCGCTTGCTCCGCTGCCGCAACCGGCCGTCCCCACAGCGACAGCGCCACCCGCTCCGGCTGCCGTCGCAGCGCCCCCGGTGCTCCTGGCGCAGCCGCAGCCCCAGCCTCAGCTCCAGCCCGCGCCCCCCGCGACGCAGACAGCACCCATCCCGGCCCCACAGCCAGGCGCTTCACCGCCCCCGCCAACTGCGCTCCCTCAGCCCGCCACTCAACCAGCTCCGATCGCCACTGCGCCGGCCTCCGCCGCTCCAGCCCCTCCAGCAGCGCCGGCGCAACCGGCGCTCGTCGCCCCGGCAGCCACCAGCACACTACCCAGCCCACAAACGCCTCCCAGCGCCCCGCCGCCGTCCGTTCCTGTCACCGCGACGCTCCAGCCCGCTGCAGCGACTGCCCAGCCGACGCCCACGCTGCCTGCCGCCGGACCGACCACGCCTGTTCCCGCGCCTGCCATCGCAACCGCGCCGCCGGTCACCTCAACCCCTCCGCCGACGCCGCAACCAGCCATGGCCAGCGCTCCGCTTCCACCGCCGATCGCGACCACGCCTGCCGCCCCGCTCGCCACGCCGCAGCCGGTCTCAGTCGCCGTGCCCGTGCCAACCGCCGTAGCCGCGAGTCCCACGCCACCGGCGCCAGCCTTCGCCGCATCACCGCCGCCGCCACAGCCCGCTCCCGTCACGCAGCCACCCGCCCCCACGTCTCCGCCGCCGGTTCCCTCAGCCGCCGCTCCCCGTCCGGCCGCGCCGCCACCCGCTTCCCTGCCGCTCACCCAGATCCTCGCTGATCCCGTCCAGGCCGCCGCCCGTCAGGACAGCGTCCTGCCGCTCATTGCCCGCCTCGCGACCCTCGCCGCGCCCACCGCCGCCGCCCTGCCGCGTCCCGCGCTCGAGGCCATCGCCATGCTGCTCGGCACCCGGCTCGACCTCAACCGTGCCCCACCCGACGGTAAGGCCATCCGCGAGGCCGTGCTGCGCGCCGGCGTCATCACCGAGCCCGGCCCCCGTACTCCCGCCGACGCCAAGTCGGCCCTGCTGCAGCTGCGCTCGGCCCTCTCCGGCTTCCTCGGCGGCGAAGTCGAGGCCGTCGCCCCGGTCACCCGCCGTCCGCCGCCGCCGCTGAAGGGCGAGCCGGTCCGCGCACCCTCCGCCCAGCCGGCACCGCCACTATCCGACGAACCAGTCGAGACCGCCCGCCAGCTCCTCGGTCACGCCGATGCGGCGTTGTCGCGGACCAAGCTGCTGCAACTCGCCTCCAATCCCGCCGACGCCGCCCGCCCTAACGTCGCCGCCCCCGCCGCGGAGTTCCGCGTCGAAGTGCCGATGCAACTCGGTGCCGAGACCGGCATCCTGCAACTGCTGGTCGAGCGCGACGGCAAGCACAAGCGCACTCCGGCCGAGCGCGGCTGGCGCATGCGCTTCGCCCTCAACTTCACTGCCACCGGCGAGGTCGGCGCCGAGATCGCGCTGCTCGGCCGCGCTGCCAACATCTCCCTCTGGGCCGCAGACCCCACCACGGCCGACGCACTCGAGGCCATGCTGCCCGAACTCGCCCCGGCGCTGGCCCGCCACGGTCTCGACGTCGGCGCCGTCCGCGTCCGCCGTGGCGCGCCGCAGCCAGCCGCCCGGGCGCCCGGCCAACTGCTGGACAGCGCCCGATGAGCGACACCCCAAAGCCGGTCAGCCTCGCCGTCGCCCTCGAATACGAACGCGGCACCCGCGATGCGCCGCGCGTCGTCGCCAAGGGTCGGGGCGAACTGGCCCGCCGCATCGTCGAGGTCGCCGGCGAAGCTGGCGTCGTCATCGATGCCAACGGTCCGCTCGCCGAAGCGCTGGCCGGCGTCGAGCTCGACGAGCAGATCCCCATCGAGCTCTACGAGGCGGTGGCGGAGATCATCGGCTTCATCCTGCGGGCGAGTGCGCAGCGTCAGTGGACGCCCTGACACCACCTTGCATTCCCACCCGCCTCCGGGCGAAGTGACGCGCCACCTCAGGAGCCCGCGTCATGCCGACCATCGCCGACCTCGATACCCCCGCCGTCCTCATCGATATCGATCGCGTCGAGGCCAACCTGCAGCGGGCCCAGGCGCATGCCACCGAGCAGGGCTACGCGCTGCGCCCGCACATCAAAACCCACAAACTGCCGCGCTTCGCCAAGCGCCAGGTCGAGCTCGGCGCGGTCGGCATCACCGTGCAGAAGCTGGGCGAGGCCGAGGTGATGGCCGATGCGGGCATCGCCGATATCTTCCTCCCCTACAACATTCTCGGCGCGAAAAAGCTGGCTCGGCTCAAGGCGCTGAACGAGCGCGTCACCCTGTCGGTCACCGCCGATAGCCCCGATACCCTCGTCGGCTACGCCGCGACCTTCACGGCCGGTAAGCCCCTCACCGTGCTGATCGAGTGCGACTCCGGCGGCGGCCGCTGCGGCGTGCAGACCCCGGCCCAGGCGTTGGCGCTGGCCCGGCAGATCGCGCTGGCGCCCGGCCTCCGCTTCGGCGGCCTGATGACCTATCCGCCTCTGCACGGCGTCGAGAAATCCAATGCCTGGCTTACCGAAGCCGTCGCGCTGTTCGAGCAGGCCGGCATCGCCGTGCCGCGCGTCTCCTCCGGCAACAGTCCCGACATGTGGGCGCCCGCCGCCGCCCCGGTCACCGAGCGCCGCCCCGGCACCTACATCTACTACGACCGCTTCCAGGTGAAGGAGCGGGTTGCCGGCCTCGACGACTGCGCGCTGAGCGTGCTCGTCACCGTGGTCAGCCGCCCTACCGCCACCCGCGCCGTCATCGATGCCGGCTCCAAGTCGCTCACCTCCGATCTCCTCGGCATGGAAGGTTTTGGCCTCGTCATGGGCACCAACCTCACCGTGAAGGGCCTCTCCGAGGAACACGGCGTCATCGAGCTGCCGGTCGCTTCCGATTGGCCGCGCATCGGCGAGCGCCTGCGCATCATCCCCAACCACGCCTGCGTCATCTCCAACCTGTTCGACACCGTGACGTTGATTTCGGGCGACGAGGTGCGCGAAGTGGTCCCCGTTGCGGCCCGTGGTCGGGTCGACTGAGGGCTTTCCAGAAAAGTCGGCAAAATCGAAAATCCGCGCGTTTCGCCGTTTCACTGCGACGGTGAAATGCTCTAGAACTGCTCCCCGCAAGGGAGTGGTATTCAAATGGTCGCTGATTGGTATGATGGTCTGACGCTGGCAAGCGAGTGGCGTCCGGCCGCCGAAGGCGTGGCGGCGCGCTACCGCCTGATGCTCACCAACGACACCGGTGAGGCGCTGCGCGATTTCCGGCTCGGCATTTCCGGGCCGGCGCGGGTCAGCGACGATGCCGAAATCGTCGGCGCCAAGGTGGTGACCCAGCTGAGCAACTTCATCGAGCTGGCTCCCGAGCGCGGCTTCGTCCTCGCCCCCGGCGCCAGCTGGACCATCGATGTTCTGAAGCTCGACTACCCGATCCGCCACTGGACTGATGGCGCCACCACCGGCTTCCTCGTCCTCTCCGATGGTACGCCCCGCTCGCTTCGCACCATGCCCATTCGCCGCGAGGGTAGCGATGCCCTGCGCAGGAAGGGCACCGCGATCTTCCAGGTGCCAGAGCACCCGCCCGTGCCTGTGTCGATCATCCCCTGGCCGCAGCAGGTCGCTGTCTCCGGTCGCCGCACCGCGCCCGCCGGTCTCGCGCCGATCCCGTCGGCCGTCGGCAAGTCCGCCGCTGCCGCCTTCGGCAAGCTGACCGAAAAACTGTTCCCAGGCGAAGGCCTGGTCCGCCCCGCTCATGAAGGTGGTTTCCCGGTTGAACTCGTCGCCGGCGCCGGCGGCAAGGAAGGCTACGCCATCGAGTTCTCCGCCGATCGCGCCCGCATCATCGGCGAAACCGAAACCGGTCTGCTCTACGGCCTGATCACGCTCGGCCAGATCCTGCGCGGCGCGCGCATCCACCTGCGCCAGTTCAACTTCCCCACCGCTGGCCGCATCGAGGATGCGCCCGCCATGGGGTGGCGTGGCAGCCATCTCGATGTCGCCCGCCGCTACTACGCCAGGGACGAGGTCGAGCGCTTCCTCGCCATCCTCGCCTGGAACAAGCTGAACGTCCTCCACTGGCACCTCAGCGACGACGAGTCCTGGCGCGTCGAGATCGATGCCTATCCGCAGCTCACCGGCAAGGGCGCCTGGCGCGGCTACGGCATGCCGGTCCCGCCGCTGCTCGGCTCGGGTCCGGAGCGCACCGGTGGCTACTATTCCAAGGCCGACATCCACGCCATCGTCGGCTTCGCCACCGAAATCGGCATCGACGTGGTGCCCGAGATCGATATGCCCGGCCACTGCTACGCCATGCTGCAGGCCATCCCGGCGCTGCGCGATGCCGGCGAGAACGCGCCTTACTATTCGATCCAGAGCTTCACCAACAACTGCCTCAACCCGGCGGTCGAGGCGACCTACGGCGTGGTGCAGGCGATCATCGACGAAATGGTCGAGCTCTTCCCCTCGCGCTACTTCCACGTTGGCGCCGACGAAGTGCCCGAGGATGCCTGGCACTCCTCGCCCGCCGCCAACAAGCTGCGCAAGGACCTCGGCGTCACCGGTGCCGCGCCGTTGCAGGCCCGCTTCCTGCAGCGCCTCCAGGCCTACCTGACCTCGAAGGGCAAGCTCACCGGCGCCTGGGAAGAGGCCTCGCATGGTGGCGGCATCGACAAGGCCAATTGCTACCTCGTCGGCTGGAAGGACACCGCGGTCAGCCAGAAGCTCGCGGCCGAAGGCTACGATGTCGTCGTCGCCCCCGCCCAGGCCTACTACCTCGACATGGCCAACTCCGAGGATTGGCACGAGTGCGGCGCGGCCTGGGCCGGCTGGTCCTCGCCCGAAAAGAGTTACGGTTTCGAGCCCTGCGAGGGCTGGAGCGAGGCCGAGCGCGGCCATCTGCTCGGCATCCAGGCCTGCATTTGGTCCGAGCCGATGACTGATCGCGCCGTGTTCGACCGGTTGGTGTTCCCGCGCCTCTCGGCCATCGCCGAGACCGGCTGGAGCAGCAACCGCGACTTCAATCGCTTCAAGGCGCTGGTCGGGCTGATGCCGAACCTCTACGGTCGTTACGAAGGATTCTGAGAGGACCGTAGGACAAATGGGCGATCTGCTGGTCCGGCTGTATGACTTGCCGGACATTGCCTCCGAAGCAAAAGTGAAGGCGGCCGGGGTCACCGTCCGCCGCGCCCTGCCACCGGAGCGTCACGTCGTCACCGCCTGGGTCGGCAAGCACTTCAGCCCGTTCTGGGTGTCCGAGGTGGAAGCGGCGATGAGCCATCTGCCGGTCACCTGCTGGATCGCCATCAAGGACAACCGGCTGCTCGGCTTCGCCTGCCACGATGCCACCGCCAAGGGCTTCTTCGGCCCCACCGGGGTCGATGAGGCGGCGCGCGGGCAGGGCATCGGCGAGGCGCTGCTGATTGCTACCCTCCGCGGCATGCGCGAGGCCGGCTACGCCTACGGCGTCATCGGCGGCGCCGGCCCGGTTGATTTCTACCAGAAGCGCCTCGACGCCATGGTGATCCCCAAGTCCGAGCCTGGCATCTACACGGGGATGCTGCGTCCGCCCAAGTCCGAGTGAATGCAGCGTCTCGACTAACCTTGCATTTACTCGCACCCGCTAGGCTGTGAGCTTCGATCTCCTTGGGATTCCGGGGCTCCAGCACATTGCCAAAGACCGGAAAACCCGTGCCGCCGGACGCGGCGGCTCCCGCGCCACCGGCTGACAATGCCGAGCTGCTGAAGCTCTCGCGCTCGCTCAGCTCGGCGCGCAACAAGCTGCACGCCCAGGACGTGCACCTGCACGCCATCCTCGAAAACCTCGCGCACGGCATCTCGCTCTACGATCGCCATGGCCGGCTGGTGCTGTGCAACCGCCAGTTCCTCGATATCTACCGGCTGCCACCGGCGCTGGGGAAGCGAGGCACCACCTTCCGCCAGATCCTCGAGGCGCGTGTGGCCGGCAACACCCATGTCGGCGACGACGTCGAGGGCTATCTGGCCGACCGGCTGAGCGCCGTGCACGAGCAGCGCACCCTGGGCGGCATCCACCGGCTCAACTCCGGCCAGGTCATCTCGATGACCCACCAGCCGATCGCCGATGGCGGCTGGATCTCGACCCACAAGGACGTGACCGAGCTGCACAACATGCAGGCCGAGCTCACCCACCTCGCCTACCACGATGCGCTGACCGGCCTGCCCAACCGCACGCTGTTCTATCGACGGGTCGGCAACGCCTTCCATGATGTCGGCAGGGCCAGCGGTTTCGCTGTGCTCTGCCTCGATCTCGATGGCTTCAAGGCCATCAACGACACCCTCGGCCACGCCGCCGGTGATGCCCTGCTGAAGCAGTTCGCCGGCCGCCTCGGCAGCTGCCTCGGCCCACTCGACAGCGCGGCCCGCATGGGCGGCGACGAGTTCGCCGTGCTGCACCGCGGCGGCGATGGCGAGAGCGCCCTCGACCTCGCCACCACCATCTGCGCCGCCACCCTCGCCCCCTACGATCTCGACGGCCAGGTGGTCAGCATCGCCGTCGGCATCGGTATCGCCGTGGCCGTCATCGACGGCAACGAGCCCGACGAGCTGCTGCACAATGCCGACGTCGCGCTCTACGCCGCCAAGCGCGAGGGCCGCGGTGGCATCCGCAGTTTCGAGCCCGAACTCAACCGCGTCGGCGTCGACCGCCGCCGCCTCGAGGCCGACCTCCGCCGGGCGTTGGAATTCGGCGAGTTCGAGCTGCACTTTCAGCCCATCCTCAACCTCCGAACCCACGCATTTTCAGGCTTCGAGGCTCTGCTGCGCTGGCAGCATCCCGAGCGCGGTCTCGTCCCGCCCGGCGACTTCATCTCCGTCGCCGAGGAAACCGGGCTGATCATCCCGATCGGTGACTGGGTCATCCGCGAGGCCCTCGCCGAGGCGGCCCGCTGGCCCGGCGACATCCGGATCGCCGTCAACGTCTCCTCGGTGCAGCTGGTCCGCGGCAGCCTCGTCACCACGCTGGTGCAGGCCCTCGCCGCCTCCGGCATTGCGCACGAGCGGGTGGAGATCGAGATCACCGAATCCGTGTTCCTCGAGAACTCCGAGCAGAGCCTCGATACCCTGCGCCAGCTCCGCGCCCTCGGTGTCCGCATCGCGCTCGACGATTTCGGCACCGGCTACTCGGCGCTCGGCTACCTGCTCGCCTTCCCGTTCGACAAGATCAAGATCGACGGCACCTTCATCCATGCGCTCGGCAGCGCCGAGGGCGCCAAGACCATCGTCGCCGCGGTGGCCGATATCGGCGCCCGCCTGATGATGGCGACCACTGCCGAAGGCATCGAGACCGCCGAGCAGCTGCGCGGCGTCCACGCCGCCGGCTACACCGAGGCGCAGGGCTACCTGATCTCCCGCCCGATGGCCCGCGACGCCGTCCGCCGCCTGGTCCTCGCCGCCGACGCCATGCCCGAAGCCCCGCTCGAACAGCGCGCCGCCGGCTAGTCACCCGACCGTCATCTCTCCGTCACAGCAGCGTCGCCTGCCGGGTGCACGGCTCCTGATATTTCAGGAGCGTCACCATGACCGATCGTTTGAAGACCCGCGCGCGCCCGACGCGCCGCCAGTCGTTCACCACCAAATATTCCGACCTGATGGCCGAGGGCTATTCGCGCCGCACCGTGCTGAAAGGCCTGCTCGCCGGCACCGCCCTCGCCACCTCCGGCCTCGGCTTCAGCCGCGCCGCCGCCGCCGCCAACTCGCCCTCGAGCCTCACCTTCCCCGAACTCACCCGCCTCACCGACAAGACCGACCACTGGCCCGAGGGCTACTCCCGCCAGATCCTCATCAAGTGGGGCGACAAGCTGTTCGCCGATAGTCCGGCGTTCGACATCGCCAGCCTCGATGGCGCCGCCGCCGAAAAGCAGTTCGGCTACAACAACGACTTCACCGCCTTCCTGCCGTTGCCGCAGGGCAGTGGCTCCAACGACCACGGCCTCTTGGTGGTCAACCACGAGTACGCCACCCCCTACCTGATGTTCCCCGGCCTCACCGACGAGGACTATCGCGACAAGCTGACCGACGCGCAGATCCGCGCCGTCGCCGCCACCACCGGCATTTCGGTGGTCGAGGTGAAGAAGTCGGGCGCCGAGTGGCAGGTCGTCACCGACGGCCAGTACAACCGCCGCGTCCATATGGGCACCGAGATGCGCCTTTCCGGCCCCGCCGCCGGCGACGACCGGCTGAAGACCGGCATCGACCCCACCGGCACCATCGTCTTCGGTTCCATCTCGAACTGCTCGGGCGGCATCACCCCGTGGGGCACCATGCTCTCCGGGGAGGAAGGCGGCATGGATATCTTTGCCGGCGACTACACCACGCTCCCCGACCAGGAACTCGTCGAGCGCCAGGGCTGGGACGAGGACGAGAACGACGGCTACGCCCTGGGTCGCGTCGACGCGCGCCTCAAGTTCGAGAACGAACCCAACGAGTGGCTGAAGTTCGACTGGGTGGTCGAGATCGACCCCTTCGATCCGGCGGCGAAGCCGGTGAAGCGCACCGCGCTCGGCCGCTTCACCCACGAGGGCGCTCAGGTTGCCGTCGCCCCCGACGGCCGGGTCGTCCTCTACATGGGCGACGATGACGACTTCGAGTACCTCTACAAGTTCGTCACTAGTAAGCCGTGGAACCCCACCGACCGCGCCGCCAACAAGGACCTGCTCGACGAGGGCACGCTCTACACCGCCCGCTTCGATGCCGACGGCAAGATGACCTGGCTGCCGCTGGTGCAGGGGCAGGGCCCGCTCACCCCCGAGAACGGCTTCCACACCCAGGCCGACGTGGTGCTGCGCACCCGCATGGCCGCCGACCTCCTCGGCGCTACCCCGATGGATGCGCCCGAGGGCTTCGTGCCGCACCCCAAGACCGGTCGCGTCTACATCGCCATGACCGAGAACGAGGATCGCCTGCCGGCCGGCGAGGGCGATGCCGGCGAGCAGGTCAACGTCGCCAACACCCGCGCGCCCAACCCGGATGGGCACATCCTCGAAATCACCCCGCCGGGCGCCCCAGATGCGCCCGACCACGCCGCCACCGACTACACCTGGGATGCCTTCATCCTCTGTGGCGATCCGACCGATCCCGCCTCGCACGCCCTCTGCCATCCCGAGACCTCGGCCAATGGCTGGTTCACTGACCCGGACAACCTGTCGGTCGATCCCGCCGGCCGCCTCTGGGTCACCACCGACGGCCCGCCCGACGCCGGCTTCAACGACGCGCTCTACGCCGCCGACACCGAAGGCGACGGCAAGGCACTGCCCAAGCTGTTCTACCTGCCGCCGGTCGGTTCCGAGGTCTGCTCGCCGGCCTTCACTCCGGATGGCAAGACGATGTTCCTCTCCATCCAGCACCCGGGCGAACTCCGCCTCGAAGACGGCGAGGATTCCACCTCGATCGCCGACGCCGGCACCAACTGGCCCGACTTCGTCGACGGCCAGGGGCCGCGCCCCTCGCTGGTGGTGATCACCAAGGACGACGGCGGCGTGGTGGGGAGTTAGGCGGTAGGGCGTAGTGCACGATCGAGCCACAAACTCGACTCTTCACCTCCCCCTTCATGGGGGAGGCCGGGAGGGGGCCGTCTCTCTCGGCTACGCACCAAACAAAAAGGCGGGGATCGCTCCCCGCCTTTTCATTCGCTGCAACCGAGGCTTACTTCAGCGCGTCGGTGATCGCAGTAGTGTAGGCGCCTTCCGGGGCCTTGGAGATGATCTTCTGGTCGACCAACGCCTTGATGGTACGGTCGTAGGCCGCCATGTCGAGCGCCGCGTCCTTTGCATCGACGAGCTTGGACACTTCGCCGACCATGTAGCGCTGGTGCTTGAGCTCGGCAGCGCCGGTATCGTCCGAATCCACCACGATCTGCGCGGCCTCATCCGGGTTGTCGAGCGCGTACTGCCAGCCCTTCATCGAGGCCTTCACGAAGCGGGTGTAGGCGTCAACCTTGGCCGCGTCCTGCAGAGTCGGCTCCATCACGTAGAGGCCGTCTTCGAGCAGGTCGTTGCCCATCTCGGTGTAGTTGAAGATGGTCAGGTTGTCCGGGCCGTAGCCGGCATCGAGCGCCTGGCCGTACTCGTTGTACGTCATCACCGAGATGCAGTCGGCCTGCTTCTGGATCATCGGCTGGATGTCGAAGCTCTGCTGCAGCACCTTCACGTCGCCGCCTTCAGCCGTCGACAGGCCTTCCTTGTTCATCCAGGCGAAGAACGGGTACTCGTTGCCGAAGAACCACACACCCAGCGTCTTGCCCTTGAAGTCGGCGACGGTGTTGATGTTGTTCTTCTTCGGGCAGATCAGCTCGAGGCCGGATTTCTTGAACGGCTGCGCGATGTTGACGAGCGGCACGCCCTTGTCGCGGGCCGCCGCCGCCCCGCCCATCCAATCCACGATGATGTCGGCGCCGCCGCCGGCGATCACCTGCTCCGGCGCAACGTTCGGGCCGCCCGGCAGGATGGTCACGTCGAGCTTCTCGTCGGTGTAGAAGCCCTTGGCCTTGGCGACGATGTAGCCGGCGAACTGCGCCTGGGTGACCCACTTGAGCTGCAGCGTCAGCTTGTCCTGCGCCATCGCAGCGGACGCGGTGAGCGCGACGGCGCCCGCGGCCAGTGCAAGAAGAAGTTTCTTCATTGTCGTTTCCCTTACCCCTGTTACGCCCGACCACCACGGCCAGGCGGACGTTATGTCCGCCACCTCTGCCAGGCGGACATTATGTCCGCCCACCTCGGATCGACGGATGCCAGAAGGTCACCGCGCGCTCGATGAGCGCGATGAGCCCGTAGAAGGCAGAACCTGCAACCGCCGCCACGGCGATTTCTGCCCAGACCAGGTCGATGTTGAGTTTCCCGACCTCGGTCGATATCCGGAACCCCATTCCCACGATGGGTGTCCCGAAGAATTCCGCCACGATTGCGCCGATCAACGCCAGAGTCGAGTTGATCTTCAAGGCGTTGAAGATGAATGGTGCCGCGGCCGGCAATCGTAGCTTGAACAACGTCTCCCAGTAGTTCGCGGCATAGGTGCGCATCAGGTCGCGCTCAATCATCGATGATGCGTTGAGTCCCGCCACGGTGTTCACCAGCATGGGAAAGAACGTCATCGCCACGACCACCGCGGCCTTCGACGGCCAGTCGAAGCCGAACCACATCACCATGATCGGCGCGATGCCGATGATGGGCAGGGCCGAGACGAAGTTGCCGATCGGCAGCAGCCCGCGCTTCAGGAACGGCGAGCGGTCGACGAGGATGGCGACCACGAAGCCCGAGCCGCAGCCGAGCACGAAGCCCGCCAGCACCGCCTTGAACGTCTGGACAAAATCCGCCGCCAGCGTCGGCACCGAGGCGGTGAGCCGTGCCCAGATCATGCTCGGCGCCGGCAGCAGCACCTGCGGCACGTTGGCGCCTCGGGTGACGGCTTCCCAGGCGACCAGCACGGCGACGCCGAACGCCACCGGCACCAGCCAGCCGAACAGCCGACCATCGACCCGGCCGCGGCGGATATCGGAGGACAGCTGTTCGGCGAACAGCCAGCACAACAGCCAACTGAGCACCAGCAGCGTCCAGAACCCGGCAAGCGCCCCCTCCATCGGCTCGACCCAGCCGATCAGCAGCCCACTGCCAATCGCCGCGAGTACGCCCGTTGCCAGCGTCGGCGAGCGCAACCGGAACGCGCCGATAGCTGCCAGCGTCGCGGCAAGGAAGATCAGGGTCGGGATGCTGGTCCACGTGGCGACCGGCACCCCGCCGAAATTGCCCACTGGCAGCACCAGCGTCAGCACCGCAAACAGCAGCGCCGCTACCGCGAGGATGCGTTGCAGCCGGCTCATGCCCGCACCCCCATCCGTCGGTTGGCAAGCCGTTCGCCCCAGCCCACGAGAATCACGAGGATGGCGGCCAGCGCCGCGGCGATGAACAGCGCCGCCCAGATCTGGATCGTCTGGCCGTTATACGAGCCGGTGAGCAGCCGCACCCCGAGCCCGCCGCCGGCATTGTTCGAAAGCTCGCCCACCACCGCGCCGATCAGCGAAATGGCGATGCCGACCTTCATCGAGGCGAACAGGAACGGCACCGAGGCGGGCCAGCGCAGCTTGGTGAACACCTGCAGCGCCGAGGCATTGTAGGTGCGCATAAGGTCGAGCTGGATCGGCTCGGGCGTGCGCAGACCCTTCACCATGCCGACCACGACCGGGAAGAAGCTCAGGTACATCGAGATCAGCGCCTTTGGCACCATCCCGGTGACACCGACCGCGCCCAGCCCCACCACCACCATCGGCGCAATAGCGAGGATCGGCACGGTCTGGCTGGCGATGATCCACGGCATCAGCGAGCGGTCCGACGCACTATTGTGGACGATCACCACCGCCAGCAGCACCCCCAGCACCGTACCAAGCGCAAAGCCGAGCAACGTCGCGCCCAGCGTAATCCCGGCATGAAACGCCAGCGAGCGCGGCGCGGTAATGGCCGAGCCGAACAGCCCGGTCCAGATCGCCCCGACCACCTGGTGCGGCGCCGGCAGCACCGGCTTGTCCTGGGCCCAGGTCTGCAGCGCGAACTCGGTGATCGGTACGTCGGTGAGATTAGCGCGCCCGTTCAGCGTCTGTTGCCACGGCGCGTTCATCACGACCGCCATCACGTACCAGAACAGCACGATCGCCAGCAGCACGATCAGCACCGGAACCGTCCTGCCTGCCATCAGCTCCCGCATCGCCTATTCCTCGTACGAGTGGCCGGCCCGCAATCCATCGCGGACGCGGGCAGCGATGGCGAGGAACTCCGGCGTCTCGCGGATTTCCAGCGGCCGCTCGGCGGGCAGCGTCGACTCGATGATGTCGGTGACCCGGCCTGGCCGCGGGCTCATCACCACGATCTTGGTCGAGAGGTACACCGCCTCGGGGATCGAGTGGGTGACGAAGGCGATGGTCTTCTGCGTCGCCGCCCAGAGCTTCAAGAGCTCCGAGTTGAGGTGGTCGCGCACGATCTCGTCGAGCGCCCCGAACGGCTCGTCCATCAGCAGCAGATCCGCGTCGAACGCCAGCGCGCGGGCGATCGAGGCCCGCTGCTGCATGCCGCCCGAAAGCTGCCACGGAAACTTCCGCTCGAACCCCTCGAGGTTCACCAGTTCCATCGCCTTCGCGATACGCGCCCGGCGGTCCACTTCGCCATAGCCCATGATCTCGAGCGGCAGCGCCACGTTCTTCTCGATCGTCCGCCACGGGAACAGTGCCGGCGCCTGGAACACGTAGCCATACGAGCGGTTGACCCGCGCATCGGCCGGCGATGTGCCGTTTACCGAAATGCTGCCCGAGGTCGGCTGCTCGAGATCGGCGATCACGCGCAGGAACGTCGTCTTGCCGCAGCCCGACGGGCCGATGAACGAGACGAACTCGCCCCGCTTGATGTCGAGATTGACGTCCGACAGCGCCACCACGTCGCCGTCCGCTGTCTTGAAAGTCAGGCCGAGACCCTTGGCCTCGACCACGCTCTGCGATTTGCCCCCGTCCGTCGTCAAACCCTCAAACCCCCGTCGCCGGAATGCCGGTCCGTTCCACCTTGCGCGGCGCGGTGATCTCTTTCCACGTCGAAAGCGCCCGGTTCACCGGGTTCTTCGCCTCGCGCTTGACGAACTCACCGTGCCCCTGCTCGGTCGAGATCGTGTCCTCGGTCACCGCCACTTGCCCACGTGTCAGCGTGAACCGCGGCAGCCCCTCGACCTCGATGCCCTCGAACACGTTGTAGTCGATCGCCGACTGCTGCTTGGCCGCCATGATCGTCTTCTTGCGCTTGGGGTCCCACACCACGAGGTCGGCATCCGCGCCGACGAGGATGGCGCCCTTTTTCGGGTACATGTTGAGGATCTTGGCGATGTTGGTCGAGGTCACTGCGACGAACTCGTTCATCGTCAGCCGCCCGGTCTTGACACCCTTGGTCCACAGCACCGGCATCCGGTCTTCGAGCCCGCCCGTGCCGTTCGGGATCTTGGCGAAGTTGCCGATGCCGTTGCGCTTCTGCGCCGTGGTGAAGGCGCAGTGGTCGGTCGCCACCACCTGCAGCGATCCCGACGCCAGCCCCGCCCACAGCGAATCCTGATGCTGCTTGTTGCGGAACGGCGGGCTCATCACCCGGCGCGCCGCATAGTCCCAGTCCTTGTTCTGGTATTCGGTCTCGTCGAGCACCAGATGCTGGATCAGCGGCTCGCCATAGACCCGCTTGCCCGCCTGCCGCGCCCGGCGGATCGCCTCATGCGCCTGCTCGCACGAGGTGTGGACGATATAGACCGGCACCCCCGCCATATCGGCGATCATGATCGCCCGGTTGGTCGCCTCGCCCTCGACTTCCGGCGGCCGCGAATAGGCATGCGCCTCC